>Ga0118677_10001275_pt1 | contig 54024 bp, 52 predicted proteins | sample AliMusrvi5mmetaG_FD_86154 | JGI IMG/M metagenome (GOLD analysis project Ga0118677, IMG submission 86154) | reverse complement strand
CATCTACGGTTTCCTCTAGTGTATGGTCACTAGAATTTACAACATGACAGTTGAGTTTATCTTTCTTCTCAGAAAAATTTTTATGAAGTTCTATAGTTCTCTCACGAAGTTCTTTGTCGTCCCCTCTATCATCAAAGCGTCTCAAGAGGGCTTCCAATGATGGCATAAGCAAGAATGCTTTGAAGTTTTTATCTTTGAAAGAATTTGAATATTGTGCTAGTAACTTTCTCCCAACTACGTCGTCAATAAACACACTGAAACCTTTTTCTAGTAGATTATTAGCCATATCACAGGCATTTTTTACACTAAGAAAAACCTGTAAATCCACTTCCTCATTGTGAGGCCACGGTCTTACATAACCACCTTTTATCATATGGCGAAGAGTATCAACCTCAATTACAGCACTTCGTTCAAATTTATTTGCTAATGCTTTTGATGTTGACGATTTACCAGACCCTGCTGGGCCAGTGATGAGACAAATGAAAGTTTTTTTCATTACCATATTATATCACAACAAATAAAACTTTCACCTAGGTGAAAGTTTTATAATTACTGACTACTATCTAAATAGGCCAGAATTAATTATTCAATTGAGACCACACGGCTACAATAGCAGCAGTTTCAGCGCGTAAGATATTTTGACCGAGGGAAAGAATTTTAAAATTGTTTTGCTTAAATAATTCCATTTCTTTTTCTGTCCATCCACCCTCTGGACCAACAAACAGCGCAATTTCTTTTGGACTCTCTCCCTCATTAGATAAGGAGGGGTTAGGAGCAGTTGAAACTTCCGTATGAAACGCCACACACTCTTTTCCCTCAGCTACTGCCTGTGAAACGGCTAACTCTAAGGGTTTTATGTCATACACCTTCGGCAGGGTAACGCGGCCACTTTGCTCACTAGCTTCTTTGACAATTTTATTTAAGCGATCAATATTTAAATCTTTCTTTTCTGAACGTTCAGAAATAATAGGATGAATTTCTGTTACGCCTATTTCTGTACATTTCTCCGCGGCCAGTTCAAAATTTCCTTTTTTAATTAATGATAAATAAAGTGAAATGTTAACCAAGGCTAGGCTTTTGGAATTACCAAAGGCCGAGCCTTGGTTACTTTTTATAATTTTAGCGCTAACTTCTTTTTTAGATATTAAAGTTATCTCTGCTTCAAATTCAAAACCAGTACCGTCAAACAAAATGACCTTATCTCCAGTGGCAAACCGAAAAACATTTACCAATTGGTGAATTAACTCCGGATCGGTGAGGGTGATCTCCTTCTCCTCCCCTATTTTTTGATTAATATAAAACCTGTGTAATCTCATGTGAAACAGTATAGTCAAAACAAAACACAAACACAACCCATTACCGTGTTAAATAACTGGTATATAAGTTAATGCTACTTACAGTCGCCCTTAGAAAAAGAAACAGAGAATGTTTTAGATGTTTCAGTATCAAGATATGTTTGATTTATATTTATATCGTTATTCAGCATCATTTTTACGCCTTCGTTCTTACATACTCCATTAAGTAAGAATGATTTTAGATTAGAGTTTGTAATCTTACTTGTATCTACCCCCGAAAGACTAAAATAATAATGGACCGCAGAACTCTCCGCTTTAATATCTGTCACTGCCGTATTTTCATCGACTTTTGAAGGAAATGAGGTTGAACTTTTAATCTCATCTACTAGCTGTTTAATAAGATTTTCTTTTAAAGAATTATTGCCAGTATTAGAACAAGACGTTTGTGTGGATAGTGCAGTAGTAATATTTTTTGGCATATTTTCTGAACCATCAACGCACCAGTAGTCCCCAGATCTTAACGGGGAAGAAATAGCCCAATTTTTCTCGCTATCATTACAAGCATAATTAAATTCATTTGAGGCCCCAGCCTTTGATATTGTTTTAAGAGTTTCAAGCGTAGCAGAATCCTGACAGAAACCCTTAAAAGTTCCAACCTTATCTTCGTATAAAAGACTTTGAACCCTTAAATTACTCATCGCAGATTTAACTGTTGCATCTGAGCTTCTAGTTCTAGCTGAATTTAATGATGCTAATACCACAGAAGAAAATATACCGAGAATCGCAATCCCGATTAGAACAAATAAAATAATTAGAAATATTCTTAATCCACCACCTAATTGCCCAGTATATATTCCCTTCTTATTTTTAACACCAACAAAAGTCGATTGACACTTGGGACACTTCCATGTATGTGTTGCTGTAAAATAAATTAATGTAATGATCGGCGCAATAATAATACAAATCCAGGCTAAAATAACAGCTATTAACGAACGGTTCTTTTCTCCTGGACCAATATAATTACAATTACCACATTTTATTTCTTTATTTTTAGTTAAATTAGGATTATCAATAATTGGCGCTTGAATATCAGTCTGACTAACCTGAGATATGTTTGTGTTATTTTCCATTATCTTAAAAATTATTAATAATATTAAAATTGTATCATGGCAAGTAGTTTTTGAACACCGTTATTAGTTTTAATTGATTTTTAACCTTCTTTATTATAGTCTTAGAGTATTAACAATTAATCAATAAACCAATGTCATATTTAATTCCCACTGTTATAGAGAAATCACAAAATGGCGAGCGCGCCTATGATATTTATTCCAGACTTTTAAAGGAAAATATTATTTTCTTGGCCGGGCCAATAGATGACGAGACGGCAAACATTGTCATTGCCCAGCTTTTATTCTTGCAAAGTGAAGATCCAAAAAAAGATATTAAAATTTACATCAATTCTCCAGGTGGCATGGTCTCCGCCGGTATGGCCATTATTGATACCATGAACCATATCAAAAATGATATCTCCACCGTTTGTGTGGGAATGGCGGCTTCCATGGCCGCGGTTATTCTGGCTTCCGGTCAAAAAGGTAAGAGATATTCCCTGCCAAACTCAGAAATTATGATCCATCAACCCTTAGGTGGAGCCCAAGGCCAGGCCACGGACATCCAAATCACCGCCAAGCAAATCCTGAAGTTAAAGGAAAAACTCAATAAAATGATGGCCGAGCGCACCGGCAAAACCTTTGCCGAAATTGAAAAGGATGCTGACCGTGACTATTACATGTCCGCTGACGAGGCCAAAAAATACGGTATTGTGGACAAGGTAATGTAATATACTCCTTACGCTCAAAACTAATAATGAAAAATTACATTTCAAGGGTTGTTGGTTGCTTAATCTCCATAAAATTTTATAAGCCAATCCAAAATCAGATAAATAAATATTTTGTAAAGTTGTTCAAAATTGACTTAACTGATTTTGAGCCCTTAGATACTTATCCTTCTATCCAAAGACTTTTTACTAGGCAATTAAAAAAACCGAGAATATTTTCATTGGATACTAACACCCTAATCTCCCCAACTGACTCTACTATTGCCCAATATGGGACTCTTAATAAAGACCTAATACTTCAAATAAAAGGGTTGTCGTATGATCTTTACTCTTTTCTAACAGCAACGGCAAATATAGATCAGGTAAAGAGAATTGAGGATGGTTCTTTTATAAATTTTTACTTATCACCCAGGAATTACCACCGTTTCCATGCCCCAACGGACTTTGAAATTACAAAAACAATCCATGTTCCAGGCACTCTTTATCCAGTAAAACAGAAATCCCTAGAGGCACAAGAAAATCTTTTTATAAAAAATGAAAGGGTTATATTAGAATGCCACTTAAAAAATAATGTGTGTTTCTATTTTGTTGCTATTGGGGCTTTCAATGTTGGAAGAATAACAATAAACAAGGAAACTAATCTACGAACAAATACTTTTGATAGAAAAAATTTATCCGCTTACAATTATTCCGTTCCTATCCAAATCAAAAAAGGTGAAGAAATTGGCTTTTTTGAAATGGGTTCCTCAGTTGTTTTACTATTTGAAAAGAACAAAATAAAATTTTGTGATAATATACATGTCGGCCAAGCGGTTTTATTTGGTGACGATTTCGCAAAATTATTTTAAAAATAACTTATACCACATGAACTATTCAGTATTAGACAGACATACCTTATTTCAGGACTTAACTAAGGAAATCAACAAGTCCCAAAAGACTATCGTCTTTGACGCATATATCTGGATTGATGACAAAATTGGCAATAGTATATTACAAGCGTGCTTAGATGCCGCCGAACGAGGAGTAAAGATTTTTATTCGTAAGGATTTGTCAGCATCTATATTTGAACATACCCCAGGCAGATCACCTATGTTTTTTGATGACAGTTTATTTAATAAAAGACAAGTAGATTTTTTTGATAAAAAATACGGTTTTTTAACCCCCCAAACCCTAAATAATCTGGCTTATTACATTTATGGCAGAAAACCACGGCCGGTTTTGAAGAAAAATGAATTAATTAAGAAAATAGAAAATCATAAAAACATTTACCTGCAAGATGTTCCCCTTCTAAACCATGGCAAGCTTATCCTAATTGATGATTTGGCTTATGTTGGTGGACAGTGCATTTCTTGTGACTATCAAGAATGGGTAGATTACAACATAAAGATAGAAGATGACACCGTGGTTAAAAATATCTGGAATCAAATTTTAGGAGAAACTGAAAATCTTGAACTGACAGACACTCATTTTGTTGATAACCGGTTCCCGGCCAAAGGCTCATCCTCAAAAAAATCCATTCATCATTTTCTTAAGGATTTCATTGATACGTCATCTGAAGAATTAATAATCGAGATGGCTTATTTAGGTAAATGGTATGTTCCTACCCTGAAAAAGGCTATTAAGAGAGGTGTAAAACTAAAAATTCTTGTCTCAAAAAATCCCGACACAAACCACCACACAAATATGTGGGTATTATCAGACTTATTAAGACTAAAAGCAGAAAACTTTGAAATATTCTTTACTAATGAAAAGATGATCCACACCAAAGGACTCGCAACGAAAGATAAAATAACCATAGGCGCCACAAATTTTCATGGTGCTTGTGGATACTTTTTTGGTCTTAACGAGCAAAATATACATTCCACTAATAAGGAACTGGTTGATACCGTTTTTTCTAAATTCAAAAATGATCTTAGTAATGCAAAAAGGGTTACGTCTGAGTCCGAATTACCAAAGTGGAACAAAGCTAACGCTTTAACAGAGATATTTTTTGTCTATTTAAGTAGCTATATTACTTTTTTTAACAAAAAGAAAATAAGCGGGTGGAGAAATGAAGCCGTCCAGACGCTAAAGACAAACTTGAGTATAAATTAGGCAGAACTTGCAAAAAGTCCCCTTTTGTTATATTGTTGACATGTTACTAATTAATTTATATGACCCTGTTTTTTATCCATTTGAAATCAAAAAATTTAGAGCTTGGGCACAATATGCCTTTATTTAGCTTCTTAAATAGGAGTTAAGTTACTTTGTTTTCAATCACATAAAAGGCGGAGCATATTCGCAAATTTATGTCATTAAAAATTGTAATTTTGTTAGCCGGAGTGGCGGGCCTCATTGGCATCGCCCTTGGTTATTTCTTGCGTATGATTATTTCCCTTGGCAAGAGAGGCTCTATGGAGCTTGAGATAAAGGGAATGATGCTGGAGGCCAAAGAGGAAGCCAAAAAGATAGTCTTGGAGGCGGAAAACAAGGCGGTGGAAACTTTAAAAGATATCAAGAATGAGGCTAAGGAAAAAGAAGATGCTGCCAAAATAGTGGAGGCTCGCCTCATTAAAAAGGAGGATTTGCTGGATCAAAGGCAAATAGATATTGATAAAGAAGTAGAGAATATTAAGAAAAAGATTGAGGAAATTAAAGATATCAGGGCTAAGACAGAGAAAATTGAGGCCGAGAAACTTGGGCAATTAGAAAAAATTGCTAATTTGAGCGTGGATGAAGCCAAGGAACAAATTTTGAAATCTACCGAGAAAAAATATGAGGAAGATATCTTATCCCGAATTCAAAAACTGGAAATGTTTGGTGAGGAAAAATATGAGGCCAAGGCTAAAGAGATTTTGACCACTGCCATCCAAAGGCTGGGTAACTCTGTGGCATCTGATGTCATGTCCACCATTGTAAATATTCCTTCAGATGAGATGAAAGGTAAAATTATTGGTAAGGAAGGTAAAAATATCAAAGCTTTTGAAAGAGCCACTGGTGTGGAAGTGCTCGTAGATGACACCCCAGGCGCCGTGACTATTTCTTCCTTTGATCCGGTGAGAAGGCAGATTGCCAGAGTAGCTTTGGAAAACCTCTTGCTTGATGGCCGTATTCAGCCAGTGAAAATTGAGAAACTAGTAGAGGAAGCCAAGCTCAGTATCAATAAAATAATGAAAGAAAAGGGTGAGGCCGCCGTGTATGAATGCGGTATCTTGAACCTTGATCCACGTATTGTCGCTATCCTTGGTAGATTACACTTCCGAACCAGCTTTGGTCAGAACGTTCTTCAGCACTCTATTGAAATGTCACACATTGCTGGGATGATTGCTGAGGAAATGGGGGCTAATGTATCTGTGGCTAAAGCCGGTGCCCTACTCCATGATATTGGTAAGGCGGTGGACCATGAAGTGGCTGGTACACACGTGGAAATTGGTAAAAGAATATTACAAAAATTTGGTGCTAGTGAGGAAATTATCAAAGCCATGCAGAGTCATCATGAGGAAAGCCCTTATGAGACTGTGGAATCAATTATCGTCCAGGTGGCCGATGCTATTTCCGGTTCCCGCCCAGGTGCCCGCCGAGATAATATTGAAAATTATATTAAAAGATTACAAGAGCTGGAAGCTTTGGCTAATGCTTTTCCTGGCGTGGAAAAGTCATACGCCTTACAAGCCGGTCGTGAAGTACGTGTGTTCGTTACTCCAGAACAGATTTCTGACCTGGAAGCCAAAGAACTCGCTCATGATATTGCTTCCAAGATTGAAACTGATTTGAAATATCCCGGTGAAATCAAGGTGAACGTCATCCGCGAACTCCGTGTCGTTGAATACGCTAGGTAAAAAGACCTAAAATTACGCTTCTCCTACAAAAAAAGTCAAATATTTCCCCGCTTGCACTTATTTATCAACGTATTATACTAATATGGTAAGTAATAAGGTCGAAAATTTATCAATTTAAATAACTAGGAAGCAAATTATTTCATTTTAAAAGTCCTCGGATTTCCTTGTTGCACAGGCCAGACATTTTAAAATCAAATAATTTGCTTCCTTAAAAACAATACTATGAATAAACAAGCAATAGTTGAAGCCGTAAATGGTGTTCTTAACACCACCAAGGTTCAGGCTGAACAAGTAGTTGATAAGGTTTTTGATTCCATCGTCGCTTCTCTAAAGAAAGGCGAGGAAGTATCTGTGGCTGGTCTTGGTATCTTTTCTGTAAAGCAGAGAGCTGCTCGAGATGCTAGAAACCCTCGAACTGGTGAGACTGTAAAGGTCCCTGCCATGAAGGTTCCAAAATTCCGCGCTGCCAAAGCCTTAAAGGACGCTGTAAAATAAGGTTATTTAAAAAGCCCCGGGAATGTTCTCGTAACGATTAGTCTGCGTTAAGTGAAGAGAATTTTCCCTGGGCTTTTTACTATTCTAATTTTTATCTTATCTTAAGCCGCCAACTGTACTTCACCGGCAGCCTCTTTCTTTTCAAACACAGCATACCACTCTTTTTTATCATTACTGGAGTTAGAAAAATATCTGGTTAAAATATAACCCTTGTCCAAATAACTCATATCTATCTTCGGCTGAGTGGGCGCTTTTACTATCAGATAACCGCCCTCATCACACTCCCCCTTACCTCCCCTTATTTCAAAATCCGAATACTCTTTTACAAACTCCTCTTTACCTCTCTGCTTCGTCTCAAAGGCTTCCTTATCATTACGAATAATATTTATGATTGGATGCTCACCATATTTATCAAGTGCCGTGCCCACAAACCCCGTCTCAATATATTTAGCGCTGATTGGTAAAAAAGTAAAACATTCCGCCTTTATAATATTGCTCTCGGCCATCTGATCTATCTTTTTCATCATTAAAGTATCCCCAATGGACATCCCCCTCAAAGGAAGCTCCACATTTACAGAGTGTAAGTGTAAATCACCCTCTTCGGCTGTAAACCCAGCAAAGCCTCTGACTTTCCCTTTAAATTTTAAAACGTAAAATTGGGTATTTTCATCTGACGCCCTTTTGGTGAAATTACCAAGTACGGTTTCCACAATTTCCGGCATATCAGCATAATTTTTAGCGTAAATAGACTTCATAGTAGCCAGATCCTCTGATGGCAAATCTCCACCCTTAACAGTTTCTGGAAAAAGGCCTTTTATTTCCTCAATGGGTGGTAATTCTCCTTCAGCCGCCAAAGACTTAAAAGCCAAAAAGAAAGCCATGGCGTCCGTTTCAACATCTTTTAATTGTGCCAGGATTTCTTCCGTGGATATTTCATGTCCGCTAGCCACCAAATCCGCAAAATGTGCCAGCAAATCCTTCCCCCTCAGTAACAAATCTTCTTTAATTTTTGCCACCTCCTCACCATGAGCTTGCTTACCATAAGCCTCTGCTAAAATGTTTTCTACCTCATCCAGTTGAGAGACAATATTCAAATATTTACCAAAGATAATGCTAAGTGTATTTGGATCGAGATTTTCACATAATAAAATAATTTTTTCACCCAAACTAACATCTTTAGCACAATCAACAAAAGTCTCAGTGATCAAAACCTTTTGATCTGGATATTTCTTTAAAATCGCACAAAGTTTGTCATAGATTTCATTATTTTCCTTGGAAATAAATCTGATTAAAGCCATTTCTGCTTTAAAAGATATTTCAGAAAAAGAAATACCTAATTCCTCTTCCAGGTGAATTCTGACTTCTGGACGCAAACATTGTGTAAGAAGGGTAATATCATCTTTATCAATTATATCAAAAGGATTTAACGGGCTCTCTTGAACCAACTGATTGAAAGAATAAAATTCCATCTCCTTTTGGTCTAGTATTTTAGCCTGTTCTGCATGAACCATATCCATTATTCTCTTGTTTATATTTTCCCAATCTTTTTGAAAGAAAACTGTAACATCCTGGCCTTTATTAAACACATCTGCGACAAAATCAACTGGCAAATCTAATATTTCCGCATAATAATTAACGACTGATTTATCAGGCATAAAAATCTCACGAAATTCTCCAAGCAGATATATTACTGACCGCAAATTGATATCAAAAAAAGCCCTTGATTCAATTGAATTTAATTTTTTCAGCGTATTGGTTCCAATTTCCGGTTGCTCTTCAATACCATTTAGGTCATCTTCTATTGATCCATATCTTGCCGTCCCAGCATTATCAAATCCAAGAATCGCGTCCCTAGCCACAACCATAGCCCGATATCCTATTGGTAAGTTACTTTTAATTTTATTTTCAACAGTGTTAAGATCAACCAGAGAATTTACTCTGCCTCCACTTTTGTTATTCGCATAGGTCAAAACACCAAGGCTTGGATCCTGCTCCTCTTTAAACAGCCTTTCTTGAGCTACTTGAGAGACAATCCTGGTTAGTGGTATCTGGGATCTTAAAAAATGATCAATGATTATTTTTATTCTTTCCGCCCCTGGCTTGGCCCAATCACCGTCACCAGCAGCATTAGAAAAACAGGTTTCCAATTGATTAATTACTTCTTCACGAACGCCACCAGGAAGATTATCAATTTTAGAAATTAATTCATCTATGATTGCTTCGTTAGCAAAAGTTAATTCGTAAACAAATTCTCCTACCATATTTTGACCCACAAAACCTCTCAGCTCCTCTACCCGGTTAACTTTCGCAGAAATAATAAGCATGTCAGATGTGGAAAGACTATTACTAATGCTGGGAGAAAAAGTAAAAAATTTTTCATGAATTGTATTCAAAAAATCCGTCAATTGTTCAGGATCAGACTCTCTATTATCTTCAGTAATTTCAATTAATTCATCAAAAAATATACTGGCATTTTCATGAAAAATCTTTGCCAGTTCAGCTTCAGAAAAAGGCTGCGTCACTTCTACTAGCCACTCTGCCTCATTATTTTCATAAGCATCAAGTAATTTCTGTCGAATAATTTCTCTAGGCGAAAAAGCCTCGGCTGTTTTGGCCTGGCCTAAACCTCCAATCTCAAATTTATCTTGATCACTTTCTGTCATATTCATAATCTTATCAAATTTTAGCTAAAATACTAATAGATAATGCCTAGTAGTTTTTTACAAAGATAGAGGTAAAATATACACCTGATTTTAGAGGTGAGCTTTGGGTAGGGACCCAAGGCGCAAGACCGGAATGTGACGACGCGAGGTGGGGTGGAAAGATTATTTAGTAAAATAATACTTTTACAGAGAACGTTACATTTTCAGACAGAAGTATAATAAAAAATGATATTTAGAGGAGAGAGATTTAAAAAAATCGCTCATATTATAATTAATTTATACTTCTGTCTAAAAACACAAACCCTCACTTTTACCTATCAGCACCCGAATTTTTCAGATGCTGAATAAATAGGAGGAATTACGTATCCTCCCAAACGGCAACCACCACAGTTGCTAACCTCCTTTCTTTTTTAAAGATTTAACCCACTTCTCAACAATCTCACGTGCCTCACTCTCGAAACAGAGTTTGGTAGAACCAGAATTCCCATCGCTTGGCTCATTCTGGCAATACCCAAGTTCCACCCAAGGCGGAACGGGGAGTTCTACCAACCCCTCAGAAAACTCAACCACTGGGACCTTCAAGTGCCCGGCCTTTATAAGGGCAAGCACCACCTTCTTCTCGAACTGAACCGACTCGCATGTCGATCCAGATGAGAGAAAATAGTGACTTACCTTACCATTCGGGTCTCGGCAAATAGTCACATCAACTATTCCGCACTGAGACGTTAGAACAAAATACGATCCCCGCCGTAGAGTCACCTCCTGATCAACAAAGAGATGAACCCTCTTCGCTTTTGCTACCTGTTCCGCCACCTTCTTCACGACCGCCAGAGGCAGCAGTGAGACGGTGGTTTCCTGAAACCTCATTTTCTTGGCCTCAATCAAGGCCCGCCCATAATATTTTTGACTCAAGCTCATTGTCCAGTCTCCTTCTTTTTTACCGAGGAATTATGCTCCTCGGCCTGTTTAACTGCCCCGCCCCAGTCCAAAAAAGACCGGGGACAATTGAAACCATCCGGCATATCTTCAAAGAAGACTGCCAGACGAGGCCTTTCAAACAAGATTCCTGAAATCTCGTTCGAGCTGGCCGCAGCCATATCCTTATAATCAGATATAGTCACCTCACTCGCCTCAACCCGCCGGCTCGCTTCCGCGAACACGGCGGCTCGGATTGATTCTACCCTCATTCTTTTATATCTCCTTTTCAATACAACGGCACGGCCATTTCCTTCTTTTCCCGACCATAATCGGAGAAAACAACTTTTTGAGAGTAAGTGGACCCGCCACCATCACAACAGCAAAGGCATCCAGCCTTTTTACTGTCTTTTTCTGACCCCCGCCAATCGGCCTGGCAGGAAACGCACCAAATCTCTACATACTCCCCGCTCTCCTGCTCCTCTTTTGGCGGGGTCAACTCCGCAACCGTCATGCGCAAGTTTCTCTGAACAAAACTCTCTTTGGTGTATTCTCTTACACCAACCTGAATTTCCAGATTCCCCGATTGATTACGGGGTAAATTAGAAATTCTCTCCGCCTCAGTCTTAACCGCCTCACAAAAAGCGGTTATTTCCGAGAGGGCTGGTCTCGGCCAATTTGACAGTAGGATTTCTCCCACCCCAACATAATTGACCGACCGACCGATGACTGCTTCATCAGCAATCTTTTTCAGCTCCACCTCTTTCAAAATGAGCTGAGTTTTTGTTTTCCGCCAGCCAACCAGGCTAGCAACCAACGCAGACACCAACAAAATCAAAAAAAATATTGCCGACAACATAACCCACCTCCTAATTTTTCCCCGACGATTTTTACCTATGAATCCACAACACTGTGTTATGAACTCAATGAATAGGAAATTTTCTTGAAATTTCCCGAAAGCACCGCAACCACAGCGGGAACCACCAGCAACAATATCGGAGTTGCCCTCCGCGTACTGCATACGAAACTCACGCTTTTAAAAAGGTGACAACTATAAGGATTTTCTGAATCAAAGGTTCCCCAACCTTCGGCAGTCTTTCCTGCAGTCATGCCCGCGAAATACGGCAGAGTTGCGAAAAGCTCACTGCTCCGGTTTGAACACCAGAGAAAGCAGCATCACGCAACTTCCGTTTTTGATTCGCGGACAAACGAGGGTCTTTCAACAGTTCGACCGCTCGACCAACTTCTTGATCGGAAGTTCGAACGATTGTCCTCGTTTTTCGCTTAGAAGCCATTTTATAGCCTCCTCCCCACTTTTTCACTGAGTGACAAACCGTAGACTAGTCGGTTTCGCTAAACAGCTTACATTTTATTATTGGCAGTAAGCGCCAAAACCTTTCTCATCCAAGGTGGCGGATTACCACCTCCAAGACTTGCTGAAGTGTGAGCGCGGAGCTCACACCTTGAGGAGAACCGAAAATGTCCCCCCGACCACCCCAACCCGGCTCGAACTTCTGAAGCTCGAGCAAGGCGGCCGGCAGATCGCACTTGACGTGCGAGTCGTACCGGCAAACCGTGAACTTTTTGAACGTCCCTTTCGAGACGTCCTTAAAGTCCACCGGCATGCTGGGGTTGCATGCCACGACCACCGGGGCATTCTCATACCCCAGCGTGGTCGCAAACCGGTGCGTGGAAACCACGCAAGCGATTCGCCCGTCGGCGTGGAGCGAAAGCTCCGACGCTTGCCGAGCTGTCGTCAGCTCGACATCGTGAGACGCCACCAAAGTGGCAATCTCAGCTGACTTGTTGACACCTGCCAACAAGTCCGCCACCCAACTCACCCGCTCCGCGAGGGTAAGTTGGAAATCCATCGATTTCCGCGTAATCGCGGAAACCCGCACTTCCGGCTTGCCCGCGCTCGGGCCCAGCCGGTCAAACAGACCTACCGCCTGGACCAAGTCCAGGTCAATCGGTCGGCTCGAGAGCCGATTCTCGATGACGGCCATCGCCGTCACGGAATCGGCGTCCGGCCGAACCGTCACTAAAACCGGCAACGGCCACTCGCTCGGACGAGGTCCCCCATCCTGGTCGCAGGACCAGTCATAGGGAATCCCAAATCCCAGCGCCTGCTCGCAGGCGCTAGGGGTTTGATCGGTGGAATCCGGACCATGATGATCCAAATTCCCCACCGTGCACCGGCTCGCCAGAGCCGGCAAACTTACCTCGACACCCAACACTTGTTGGGCCGAGGCGAAAACCTTCTCGTTCTCGGCTGCACCCTGCGGCCGAGGGTCGAACTGAAAGACGGAAATATGCATCTCCGTCCTCCTTTCTTTATCTGGTGTATTGTTTATTAGGCACACCTATCTAAAGCCCCAGGAATAACAACCAAGACACAGTCCTGACTTGCAACCCCTCTAGCATTACCGAAGAAAATTTTCCGAGGAGAAACCCCCATCCGACCGGATCATCCGGGCGGGTTTTTACAGATTCAAGGTTTCACCTCCTAAAATTAATTTCAGTAAAGCAAAGAGGAATAACAAAATAAATATTCAAAAAATATTTACTCCATTCCTAACTTCGCTATTCTTTTATCAAACAACTTCCTTACTCTCTCCTCTTTTATTTTTACTCCTCTAAGAATAAAAATGATTTCAGGCGTAAGGACATTTTGAAACACAAAACTGGTTAGGCTTTATGTCCCATCGATGTCCTGATAATCCTCTAAGATTACCCATCGGGCGATGAAGCCAAGACCTTTTAGGTATAGTCCCGTTGTTTTGAAATAAGTTTCAAAGTTATTTCAACGCATAGGACGCTCCACCATTTGAAACGAGATTTACAAAAGGCTGTTTTACATCTTCACTCTCTCCTCTTTCTACACTTACCGGCTGTAGGCACCGTGAGCTTATGACCAAATGTCTGTGTCACAAACTCATCAGAGGTGAAGAACAATCTTTTATCTATCTCCGTGTTAATGTACTTTCTAATAAAGACTCTTTCTGAATAACTTCCTTGTCTTTATCTCTGGTAACAGTATAGCACCTCCTTGCTTTATTGTCAATGTTATGGTGACATATCATATATAAAATAAGGCTAAAAGTAGCTTTATATATAAAGAGTTATTGATTTTAGGCTTATTTTTGTCACATAAATTTGACAAATAATATGCCTTTTTGCTAAAATAATAATGTTAGCATCTAACTTTAAACCTAATTAATAAAATAAAAATATGTATGAAGAAATATTAATCAAGACCGGCCTCACTCCTGATCAGGCTAAAATATATGAAGTTTTATTAAAAAAGGGGGTTATGCCCACCAGCAAGGCTTCCCTAACCGCTGGCTTAAAGCGCGGTTTAGGTTATAAGGTGATAGAACAGCTGGTTTCCCTGGGCTTGGTAGAAAAAATAGACAAAAAAGTGGCCTTGTTTGCTCCTTGTCATCCATCTAAAATAAAAGAGTTAATACAAAAGAGAGATGATGAATTAAAAACCACGGAGGCTTCCCTGACCGGAATGTTGGGCCTAATGGTCTCTGATTATAATTTAAATTCTGGCAAACCAAATATCCAATTCTTTGAGGGTGAGGAAGGAATGAAAAAAGTATTGGAGGATTCCTTGTATAGCCATGAAGAAATATTATCTTACGCCGACATGATGGCCGTTCAAAAATATATTCCGGAAATTAATACTTGGTATTCTGACCAAAGAGAAAAAAGGGGGGTGATGAAAAAAGTTATCTTGCCAGACTCACCGGAAACCAGAAAAATTCTGCTTACCTACCACACCGCTGTCACAAAAAGCAAACTTATTAAGCTTGAGGCTATGCCGTTTGAAAGTATTATGCAAATATATGACGGTAAAGTTTCCTATATTACTTTTTCCAAAGATCAGATGATTGGAATAATAATTGAAAATCAATCCATATATGAAACACAAAAAGCTTTGTTTAATTTCACGTGGAATAAAATAGAGAGTATCTAAAAGTTATTTTTGCGCCTTCTTTGCTTGTTCAGTTTCGTAATCAGTGGGATCAAATAATTCAGGAGCTACTTTTTCCATAGCATCATCTCCTTTAAATTGAGTTTTGAGAGGATTTTTTAATGTCCCATCTATATTTAAATTTTCTGCAACTTCTCCTATGGTTAAATCACAAAGTTCATCACCTTCAAATTCTCTTGCACCGTCACGGTATGGCATATTTTTATAAAATTTAATTATTAAAGTGCGGGCGGCGGGAACGCTTTCCTTACAGGAACAGTATCCGTGTTTGGATTTTTTATTCGTTCTGAAACTTTAAAAAATCTCAAACAGGTTTCGACTCCCGCCCAAAAGTGCTACCCAGCACTTTTTCGCCCTAAAATAAACTATTTCAAAGTTTATTTGTGCGGGCGGCGGGAGTCGAACCCGCGACACCAGTTTGGAAAACTGGAGTTTTACCGTTAAACTACGCCCGCAGTTATCTTAAAGAACCTTCACATTATACATAAAAAAGAGAAAAATCAAAACGCTAAATAATCTTCGTTTTAACAATATTAAGCACTTCATCAAAATTATCGTCCTTTTCTACTTTTTTACGGCGTTCAAAATTACATTTTTCACAGTGATAAGTGAGGACGTGCTCCCCTTTTTCTGTTTCCACCTTTATTGGCTTCATCATCCCCTGGCAAGTAGAGGCGCGGTCCCCGGGGTTTATATCCACATGCTTGCTCCAGAGGCATTTGGGGCAATGGTTGGTATAGCCATCCCCTTTTACGGCCGCACCGCAGTGTTCACAGGTAAAATCTTCTACTTTTTTTTGAAATAATTTCATAATTTTGTTTATTGGACGATTATAAATTTATATCATTAAAAGGTATTTTATGCTACAATAGCTTCAGATCAACCCCTCACGGAGGTAATGAGACATGAACAAAGTTACGCTCTCGAAAAGGGGTAACGTTGTTTTTGAAGGGTCCTTAGACCAATTCTTCCAGCGAATCAAGCCGGTAGAAGTGGCTTCGAAGAAGCCCGACAAAGATAACACCCCCCATCACATTCCTCCCAAGTCTTGGGAAGATAATGTGATCGATAGAACGATTCCTCTTCTGAGAACTGCCATTGTTTCTCAGAAAAAAAGAATCCCGGTTCGGAAACCGAAAAAAGAAAAAAAGGGACGATGGCAATAGACCGGGGCGCGAACAGTTTTGTTCCGCCCCTTTCGTCTTTTTATTTTTTAGAAACTATGTTAGTATTCTTTGGTAAATAAATATCGGGGCGTGGTGTAACGGTAGCATACATGCTTTGGGAGCATGCAGTTCGGGTTCAAATCCCGGCGCCCCGACAATTTTTAAGAAGTAAAAATAGGGATTTGAACGGCGGAACGATGTTTTGTTAGCAAACAAAACCGTGAGCCGGTGCCCAGGCAAATTTGAGCGACGGCGAAGATTTAGCCGAGGGAAAAACTCCCGGTAAAAAATGAAAAATCTGTACCGAAACTGTAAGTTTTAAAACTTCCTTCTATCGGACAAATATTTTTATATAATAATGTCCTCCATATAATTCACCTTCGCTTCCATACTTTTTAGATCTAAATAGACTACCGCTACGTCAAACTGCCAGTCAGTTTCATGTGTAACGTCCCTATTCCCCTTATAACCTAGCAAATACGTCTGAATTACCCTGCTCAAACGCATTAATTTCCTAGGGTGAAGGTTATCCTCTGGCCGGTAAGTATCCGTTTCATGTGTAACGTTCCTCATTTTATACTCCAAGTTTTCACATGTAACACTTTTTACCTCCACAAAGTGTAGTTTTTGTCCTTTTCGAGCAATAATATCAATTTCTCCCCATTTTTTATTATAATTCTTCTCGATTATCTCAAAACCCCGTTTCACCAGAAACTTACAAGCGATATTTTCCCCAATATCACCAATCTTTCTCTTTTCCGTCCGATTATCTGTTTTAGTTTCTGGTTTCATATGTTAACTTCAAACCAAAACTAGGCTTTGGGATTACCCAAGGCCGAGCTTTGGTTGTATAACTTATATTTTCCTTAGTGCCATTACCAACTCCGGACCATAACTACTATCCTGAATAATACTATATGCTGCTTTGAAACCTGTCCCGGCTATTTCCATAATCTCTCCTGGTGTATATGAGTAATAATATTTTGTATCACCCAAATTTTCAATTTCAATCTCCTTATACTCTCCATATTTAGTTGAAATATACAAAATACCCCCTATTTTCAGCATTTTATGACATTTCCCCATAAGCTCCGCCAATTCCTCACGGTTCACGTGTAACACGGAGGCAAAACTAAAAATAATACCAAACGCTTCAGTCTTATATATCTCGTCAGCTAAGGAAATATCTCTCATATCTTTCACATGAAACACTGCTTGTGGAACATTATCCTGAGCTAGTTTAATCAAACCAGCAGAGGCATCAATACCCATGTAATTATCAATTCCCACTTTAGAAATAATATACTGGGCATCTCGGCCGCCTGCGCAACCAAGCTCCAGCACTATGTTTGATCCACTTTCATTTAATTTCAACGCCCGATCAATATCGTCAATTCTAATACCATAACTATCAAATTTATCCGTATAGAACTTTGGATTTTTATCATAAGCTTCTACTGTTTTTTTGTTTTTGTCCATAATCGTTTCACGTGAAACCTAAAACTCTATTTATCAGACAATAAATGCCGTGTCCAGAACCTGTCTATTAATTATAGCCTTATAATTAGCCATAATTTATCAAAGACGTTAATTTTGAGGTAAAATGTCATCTTAATGAAGTCTTCATAAAAGACGTCTTTTATTAACATATCCCCATAGTTATCCACAGTTTGTCTCTTGTTTGGGGTTTATAAAATAAGCTTTTTTACTTCAAAACAGTGAGCAAATCATAAATTTATGTTCAAATGTTGTCCCTAAAAAGCCTTCTGTCTTTTAAAGAGCCACACCATTATATCACACTTTTTCTTTTCCCCTCATTGGATAAGGAGCGGTTAGGGGCGGTTGAATAATTAAATATTTGTAAAAATTTTCATTTTAATATATGATAGTGAAGTTGCGGGCATGGTTTAGTGGTAGAACAGGTCCTTGCCAAGGATCAGACGGGAGTCCGATTCTCCCTGCCCGCACTCCGAAATATTTTATCCAATTATAATATTGCTCCCATGGTGAAATGGATATCACAACGGTCTTCGGAACCGTTATTGTGGGTTCGAGTCCTACTGGGGGCGCAAAAAACTGAAAGTTTTTTAGGACGAGAACGGCGCAGCTATATTTTTTCAGCAGAAAAAATTGCTAGCCGGTGACCAGCTTAAAATTTTTGACGAAAAATTATAAGCGAGGTCGAGACTCCTACTGGGCTTCAATATCAAAAATATGGCTCTAAATATATACGAGATCAAGAAGCTAACGATTCCTCCTGAGGTTATTGACGTGGTAAAAACCTTGAAAAATAAGGGTTTTGAAGCATATCTGATTGGGGGCTGTGTCCGGGATTTATTGTTAAATAGGAAGCCAAAAGATTGGGATGTAACAACAAATGCCACGCCGGAAGAAATTATTCCCTTGTTCAAGGATACTTTTTATGAAAACAATTATGGAACAGTTGGTATTGTAAACGAAGAAGCAAAGGATGAAACCCTAAAAGTGATTGAAATTACCCCTTACCGGCTGGAAGCGGAATATTCTGACAACAGACGCCCTGATCATGTTACATTCAGCAAAAAACTTGAAGATGATCTGCAGAGAAGAGACTTTACCATCAACGCCATTGCTTTGGAAATCATTGAAGGTCCAAAAAATAAAATCTCAGGAAAATATCTAGATTACTATAACGGACATGAGGATTTACAAGCTAAAGTCTTAAGGACAGTGGGGGAGGCACATGACCGGTTCAATGAAGATGGACTCCGGATCCTCCGCGCGGTGAGAATTGCTACGGAAATAGGCTTTGAAATAGATAAAAAGACAGAAAAAGCTATAGTTAACAACGTTTCTCTGCTAAAAAATATCGCCAAAGAGCGCGTCAAAGATGAGTTTGTTAAGATAATCATGTCAGATAACCCAATGGCCGGCCTGGTTTCCTGCCGAAAAATGGGTATTCTGCCATATATTTCTCCAGAAATTGAAGTGATGATCAGTGTGGAACAAAGCCGTTCCCATATTTATGACGTTTACGAGCATAGCTTGCGCGCCTTACAACACGCTGCTGATAAAAAATACACTTTGGAAATGAGGCTAGCCGCCCTGTTTCATGATATTGGCAAGCCAGCCACTAGGAGAAGGGATAAAGAGCAAGATATTTGGACTTTCTATGGACATGAGGTGGTGGGTTCAAAAATGGTCGCTAAAATTCTAACCGAACTGAGATTCCCCAAGAAAATTATTGAAAAAGTCACAAAACTAGTCCGCTGGCATATGTTCTTTGCCGACACTGAACAGATTTCCTTATCGGCCGTCAGACGCATAATTTCAAGTGTGGGGAGGGATAATATCTGGGACCTGATGAACCTGCGCGGAGCAGACAGAATGGGTATGGGGAGGCCAAAAGAGAGCCCCTACCGCCTCCGTAAGTATCATTCTATGGTGGAGGAGGCCATGACTGACCCAGTATCTGTAGGCATGCTTAAAATTGATGGCCAAAAGCTAATGGAAGTTACACATGAAACACCTGGGCCCAAAATAGGCTATATTTTACACGCTCTTTTGGAAGAAGTACTAGAAAACCCAGCTTTGAACACTGAGGAATATTTAAATAAAAGAAGTAAAGAATTGATCAAATTAGACGTTTCTGACCTAAAAAAACTAGGGGATTCTGGTAAAGAAGTAAAAGAAAAAGAGGAAGAAAAGAAAATTGAAGATATCAGAAAGAAATATTGGGTAAAATAAAAATTTTAACTACTACCGGATTTTTATACTTTTCTTACATAAAAAAACCGCTCCGTGTTATTTTCAAAAGTCGGTTAAGAAAATTACTTGGAACGGTTTTGAGAACGGTTCCATTTTTAATGTTTTGGAAACCGAAGCTCCTATTTGTATGACATTCATGAGATGTCAATTGTGCGTTAAAGAACTATTTTTTCTTCAACGCAAATGACAGGAGAGAAATTTGTCTTTTACGTTGGCCTGCTATTATTATACCTTTTATCTAAAAGACATGTAAAGGACATTTATACCCTGGCCTGTGGATAACTTTTTAACCTTGTCCTTTATAAAGGACAATTGCTAATTTAAACTTATATCACTTGCTATATTAATATTAAAATCAGTATGAGCGTAGGTATGGCATAGATAAAAAGCTACGCGATGTACATCGCGTAGCTTTTATAATCAATATTGCTCCTCTTCGAAGAAGCCATAAAGCCCATCAATTTCAGAATACTTCTCCTTCCTAATCTTTACTATAGTATCTTCTCCCGTCGAATCAATTCGAACCAGCCCAATAAATCGCCGTAACTGAAGAATACAAACAAGAACATTTATCAATAGTATTAGACCCCAACCAACACAGCGAACCTTTGTTGTAGTCTGGTAAGTGAAGAGGTTCATCGAACTTATAATGACCCAAAACAATGAGACGAACAGTGGTTTGAGAAGTTTCATAGACACTTCCTTTCTTCGTTTGTTTGTTACTGACTAATGGCTTTCAAAAACCTTCTGGAGTAAGTATAGCATAGTACTACACTTATGTCAACATAATATGGCTATATTGCTATTTATTATGATATATGTATAATGTATATATACAAGTTAAGAATACACACATGGAAACAAGCCCTAAAAACATAAAAAACCAGTTTCAAGATATTTACACTTCGCTAAAGGAACTTGGCCTGACAGACCATGAAGCAAATTTATATTTAATATCTTTAAAGCTTGGCCCATCTTCTATTGTCACTCTTGCAGAGAATCTCCAAATATCAAGACCGAATGTATATAAAGTAATTAAAAATTTAGAAAATCATGGCCTAGCAAAATTTTCTGATAAAACAAAGTTCTCTAGAGACTTTATGGTAGAACCACCTACCGTGCTTCTAGATAAAATACGTACCAAGAAAAGAAATTTAACTGAAATTGACCAAAACCTAACCTTTAATCTTCCAGAATTACTAGCTTTGTATCAACAAGGTACAGGCGATTCAAAGATAAAAATATATAAAGGTAAAAGTGATTATATAAATATATTTAAGCAGTCGCTAGAAGAAGAGGGTAAGGAGATTTTATTTTTCGGATCTTCAAAAGATTTCATGCAATTTGTTAGCTGGGATGTGGAGAAGAAATGGATTGATGATAGAGTCCAGAAGGGAATTTACATAAAAGTTTTATCTGTCGCTTCGGATTTTTCAGATAGGTTAGCTGAAAATGATAAAAAGGAGTTACGACAAACAAAAATATTAGAGGCTAGGGACTTTTCATCTTCTTTTATGCTTTTTGGGAATAAGGTGGTGCTCTGGCAACCAAAAGCTCCTTTAGCGATTGTAATTCAAGACCAATTTATTTATGAAATGATGAGGGTTATTTTTGAAAAAGCCTGGGAGCAGGCAATTTAAATATAACTTATTTCCGCTTGACAAAAATATAGCACATACGCTATAATGGTAGTGTACTTTTAATCCTTTCGGGTTAGAGAACAGAAAGTCAGCCGACCATGCTGACAGCACTCTCACGGGGAATAGTCTCACGACAGCTCCCTCATCCTGGTACTCAAGCGCCTTTGGCCACCGGATGTAAAAACTAGTTTGTTCTTTCTTTTCTTGGACTTCGGCCCAAGAAATATCTCTGCTCTTTGTTTCGTCCCTTATCACCCCTGATAATACGAAACACCAACCTCAAGCAGCACATCCCATGTGCTGCTTATTTGTTTGTGGAAATTTTCCAAATTTCTTCAAATTGGAGTTTCATCAGGTTGGAAAAATCTTGGCTCTGAACGACAAAACCAAAACCTTCTTTTTCTGACGAGAGAAAAGCTACCTTATCCTCATACAGCCAGTAGCCCATATTCCAAGTCATACCCTCCGGCGCAAAACGTAAATCACGTAGGGTCTCTTCACCACTTTTTAAATAAGGAAATTCATCAGTATTTAGTATTTTATCCTTTGGCCAAATTGCTCGAATGAAGATATTTCTCTTTACCCGCTTATCATTTAATTCTTTTAAATATTCCGGGCCAAGCACTTTCATCATCTCACTCATAGGCCAAAAAAGAATAGTTTCAATATTTCTATTTAACATAATATGATTCATTACTTGCTTCACACCATCCTTGCCGGAATAAAATTTAATTTGTGGTTCAATAAAGGCCACCTTTTGTAATAAAGAGGGAAGTGACAGTTCAAATTGTTTCTTTTCAATTTCGAGCGCCTTTATCTTATCTGACAAAAGCTCCTGAATATTGCGCACATCGTCAATTTGGAAAACTTTTCTATATTCTTCTTTCCTCTCTGTTACCAAACCATTCTTAATTAAGATTTTTAAGTGATCATAAGCGGAGGGGCGGGGGATACCCACGCGGTCAGCCAGCTTACTGGCGGTAGTAGCGCCATTGGTCACTAGGTCATTGAAAACCTTTTGAGTGATGTCTGACAGGCCAAGCTCATGAAATACTTTCGTAAACATCCTTATATTATATACCTATTTATATTATTGTCGAGATTCGACAACAGCTTTACTAACATAGACAAAGATGTTATTATGTTGTCAAGTCTGAAGGATTAAATATTCAGACTAATTATTAATTTAAAAAAGAAAGAAGCCGCGCTTTAATGGACGATTGCTCGGCATGATTTCGTAAAATCACATGAATAAGAAAATATTAAGTATTTTAGGGATAATTATAGTTCTGATCCTTGCTGGGAGTGCTATTTCTATTAATAAAAACAGCTCTGCTAGCTTGGACATTATAAAAATAGGAGTGGCTGTTCCCTTAACTGGCACAAACGGCTTTGTAGGGGAAGGAATTAGAGATGCGATACTTCTTGCTCAGAGCAAACTTCAAAATACCAAGTATAAATATGAAATTATTTTTGAAGATGTGCAGGTTGATCCAAAATTAGCAGCCAGTGCAGCCCAAAAATTGATTAATATTGATAAGGTGGACGCTATCATCAGCGCTTATGCTCCCGTGGGGAATACTATTGCGCCGATAGCAGAAAAATCCCAAGTGGTACACATAGGTATCGCTTTTGACCCGAGGGCGGCCGAGGGAGAGTATAACTTTATTGATTTTACTACTCCAGACACTTCCGCTAAAGCCTTCTTGGGAGAGATGAAGAGACAGGGTCTGACAAAATTAGGAATCTTTAGATTAAATAACCCAGGAATAATTGCGGCTTATAACTCTATTAAAACCTTGGCGCCTGAATATGGAATCACAATTAATTTTGATGAGCAATTTCAGCCGGGGGAAAGGGATTTTAAAAGTATTATTGCCAAGTCAAAACAAAATAAATCCGATATTTATGCATTATTGAGCATCCCTCCAGAAATTGATGTGTTGGCTAAACAGTTATTGGATCTGAATATCAAAAATTTAACCACGGTAATATATTTTGAATTAAGCCCAAATAAATCATTATATGAAGGTATGTGGTCAGTGGGTTTTGGAAAAAATGATGGTGATTTTGAGAGGGAATTCAAAAATACCTATAACAAAGAATTATCCTTTGGGGCCGCCAACTCGTATGATTCGTTTAACATTATCGTGGCCTCGGCTGAAAAATATTCTGGGAAAGGCAAGCCAACAACTAAATTTATTGCGGATAATATAATGAATTTGAAAGACATCAAAGGGGTTTTAGGTCATCTGAACATTAACCCCGCCGGAATCATTGATTCAGACGTACAAATAAAGATAGTTAAGAATGGTGTCCTAGTCCCCGTTATTTAAGTTCGAGAAATACCGGACAGTGATCACTACCCATCATATTATCCAGGATTTCCGCTTTTTTAATTTTACCTTTTAAGCCGGCTGAAACAAAGAAGTAATCCAGACGCCAGCCCACGTTACGGTCCCGGGCAAAAGTCTTCATATCCCACCAGGTATATTTTATTTCCTTTGGATGTAAGGTTCTAAATGTATCTACATAACCTTTAGCCTCCACTTTATCCAGCCAGTCACGCTCTATTCTTAAAAATCCAGTATGATTTTCATTTGCTTTGGGCCGAGCAATATCTATTTCATTGTGTGCGGTATTTATATCACCGGTGAAAATTATTTCCTTGCCAGATTTTCTCAGCTTCTCAATGAATTTTAAAAATTGCTCGTAAAATTTTAATTTATATTTAAGCCTCTCAGGGTCCTCCCCGCCGTTAGGGAAATACCCATTACATATGACAAAATCCTTGAAGTGAGCAATGATCATTCGGCCTTCCTTATCCAATCCTGGAGTCCCAATACTGTATTCCACTTTTTCTGGCTTGATTTTACTGTAAATAGCTACCCCGCTATAGCCCTTACGCATTTTGGAATGGTCAAAATAAGCGTGGTAGCCATCCGGGTTTATCAATTCCGGCGGAAGCTGATCTGGATGAGCCTTGGTTTCTTGCAAACAAAAGATGTCTGGGTTTACTTCAAAAATACTGTTAAAAGCCCCTTTCTTATAAAAAGCTCGCAAACCATTCACATTCCAAGATAAAAGTTTCATACAATTAGTATACATCAAAAGAACCTGAAATTCACTTTTTCTTTGCACGATAATATTTTTGTCGTCTCAAAAATATTTCTCTACTCCCGCAGTTTCTTGCTAGAAACTTTAGTCCGTAAGGCACGAAAAAATAAATTACAGGTTCTTTTTGGATTTCTATTTAATCAACTTAAACCAATTACCAATCACAGGGAGGGGTTTCATTTCATTCTTTGAAGCATTGATAATACCTATGACCATCCAAACAATGGATAATAGCTTCCAAATACTTAATAGGAAATATAATCTCCAACCTAAAAAACTCAGGACGACGAGTCCAACAACTGCCACGATAAAAAGTGAGAGACCTTGATTAATATGATAATTTAAAAAAGCAGAGCGTTTTTGAGAGACTAAAAGTGGAATAAAAAATATAATATACGCGACAATCGCCAGTGTTTTATCGTTAATTGCTCCACCTGAAACTTTCTCAGCCTCCGGAGCTGGCGCTTTATGATTTTGATCCATTTTTTTAACCCTTTTGGGGTAAATTAACCTAGATTAATAAGGTCTCCATTATAGCACGTAGGGAGATTAATAATTGATTAATAATTATTTTCCACTCCAGTGGAGAAATTTCCTTTCGGCCAAAGAAAATAGTAAATTAAGCAGGTAGCCAATGATACCAGTTAACAGTATGACGGCGTACATAGTTGGTATTTCATATGTTATCTGTGAATCTATAATTTTTCGTCCCAAACCAATGTTGGTGCCAATAAACATTTCTGTCACAATTATGACAACCAAAGCTAAGCTAATAGCGCTTCTCAAACCAATAAAAGTCTGCGGCAAACTCTCCCAAAACAATATCCATTTAAAAATTTGATGTTTACTAGCCCCCATTATTCTAGCAGCTAAAACGCGAGACTTCTTGGCTTGCATCACGCCATAAGCGGTATTAAAGATAATGATTAACATGGAGGCAAAAGCGGCCACGGCTATTTTTGAGTTGTCAGTAATACCAAATATTAACAAGAAAAGAGGGAAAAGAGCAGTGGCGGGTGTGGAACGAAAAAAATCAATGACAAATTCTAAGCTCCGGTAAAATTTTTCTGACCGTCCCAACCACAAGCCCAAAGGTATACCTAAAATAACGGCGATGATAAAAGAAATTATCACCCGTTCCAAGGTAGCAAATAAATCTGGAAGGATAGAGCCGGTAATTATTAGCTTCCATAATTCAACCAAAGTTACCCAAGGACTAGGCAAGAAAAATTTATCAATCAACTGGAGCTTGGCGACGACTGCCCAGATTAATATCAAGACTATTGGACCAATGATTATATATTTTTTCATAAATTTGTGACTTGTTGAAAGGCGGTCAACACCTTATCTTTTATCTTATGAAACTCTTCAATCTTTAATGACTGAATAGTCCTGGGGTAGGGTAATGAATTACTGATGACATCAATGATTTTAGTTGGCTTCTTGGATAGAACGACAATTTTATCTGCTAAGTGTACCGCCTCCTCAATATTGTGAGTAATCAGTATTATTGTTGGCTTGAAGGATAAATAATACTTTTGTAAATGCTCACGCAGAAATAAGTTATTTTCATAATCCAAAGCAGAAAACGGTTCATCAATAAATAATATCTTTGGCTCCGTAACTAAAGCGCGCATAAAGGCCAATATTTGTTGCTGGCCACCGGAAAGCTCATAAGGGTAACCGTCCCAATTTATCTTGAGTTCAAATATCTTCTGTAACTCTGCCACTCTCTCTTTTATTTCATTTTTTGTCTTGTGTTGAATTTCAAGTGGTAAGGCAACATTCTCAAAGTTAGTCCGCCAAGGCAGAAGGGACTCCCGATAATTTTGGAAAATATAACTAAACTGAAGCAGATTAAAGTTTTCTATCTTATACTCTCCGCTGTCCTTTTCTGTGACGCCAGATAAAATATTCAGAAGGGTAGATTTACCGGAACCGTTTGGCCCAAAGATGGCGGTGATTTTTCCTTCTTCCGCGGTGAAATTAAAATCAGAAAAAACCTCAATATTATTGAAGTTTTTTCTTAGATTAACGGCTGAAATAGCAGTACTCATAATTACTTACAGTATAACAGATTCTCCAGATTTATCTTACTATCAACTACTTTATAAGTTGTATATATATCAAGAAAATCTTGGAGTGCAACCTTGTCTTTAACTGTTAAATCCTCACAAGACTTAAATATAGTTAAAGGTACCTTAGAAATAAGCTCGTCAGTAAGTGTGGTATAACCCTTAAGATAGGCTCTCGATGCTTCCGGGTTATTGACTATCTCCTTTGTGGCTTTATCAAGGATGGAAATAACTAGCTTGGTAGTCCGCGGATTTTCCTTCGCAAAGTTAGTATTAACCCAACCCGCTCCTGGATAAAAAGGATCCGCAATCAAGTTTTCAGCAGGACCTTTTACTAAAATTCTAGCAACGCCACTACTCACACCAATAGTAGGAAGAGGCTCTAAAGCCAAGAGGAGGGCATCCACTTGTTTAGTGGCCAAAGCCTGTAACTGAAGCCCGTTTGCTAATTCGACTATTGTAACATCCTTGTCCATGTCCAACCCGTTTTTTGCCAAAATATCCTTGGCGGCTATCTTCCACTGGATTGAACCAGCCATGATCGCGATTTTTTTACCCTTGAGATCCTTGTAGGAGGAAATAGTACTACTTGCGGCGACAAGTAGATCTTCATTTGGAACATCACTAGTACCACCTGACACAGAAAATATCTTCATTTTCCCGGGATTTTTTGAATCAGCTATTGCTCCTACTGCAGTTACAGCTGAAGCAATGAAATCAATCTTATCTTGCATAATAGCATCAACAATTTGATTTGGGGCTTCAAACTTTATTGCTTCAACATCAAGGCCAGCATCCTTAAAATATCCCTTCTCAATGGCTAAGGCCATAGGTAAGGTGTTTACCACTGATAAATAAGCAATTTTAACTTTTGTAGTTTCTAGAGGCTGATTATTTCTTGAATTGTTATACCAAAAACCTAAAACAATCAAGACAACGACAACAACTACAACCCAACCTATTTTTTTATTCATATATTTTGCTAAATTAATAAAGAGACTTTTAATAAATAATTTCGACTATTAGTATACACCAGTTTTTACTTTTTATATATCCTGAAACATTGTAGCCTAAATTTAGCAATAAGTCCAAAATGTCGTCATTATATCAAATACTTGCCATTAAGTGCTTATTTTGCTAGTATTAATGTTGTCGGTTTTGCGGACATTTTATGGTAAAAAGATAAAAATATGAGAAATAACCAATTAATTGATGCCTTGAAAGAGCTCAGCCTAACAGAAAATGAGGCTGAAGTTTATTTCACATCCCTCTCCTTAGGGCCAAGCACTATCATTAAAATAGCCCGGGCCTCAGGAATCAAAAGAACAACAGTGTATTCCACGATCGACTCCCTTAAACAGAAAGGGTTGATGAACATTCAGGTGGAAGGGTTTAAGAAAAAGTTTGTGGCCGAGGACCCACAGAAGCTTGAACAAATTATTGAGGCAAGAAAAGAGAGATTCCGAAACCTTTTACCTGAGTTTTCGGCTATTTATAACCTACAAGGCGGAGAAAGTTTTATAAAATACTATGAAGGCTTACCCGCAATACAAGGCGTCTATGAATCTTTGATCAGAGATATAAAACCACATGAAGATTATTTAGTTTTAAGCAATCAAGATGCCACAATTAATTTGCATGAGGAATTTATGATGGATTTTTTAAGTCGTCGGGCTAAACTACCGATAAATATAAAAATGATATTCCAAGAATCAGCTTTGGCTCATAAACTTAAAAATCAGGAGCAGAATTATAATTCTAAAACAAAAATACTTTCCGCTAAGACTAAACTAAACACTAATTTGGTTATTACTCCGGAACGTGTTTTTATTCATCAGTTGATTGAACCAATAATTGGAATTGTGATAGAAAATAAAAGCGTAATCCAAATGCACAAGGAAATGTATGAGGTGATATGGAATTCTATCTCAGAATAAAATTTCCTATTTAGAGTAAAGAAGGTTATTTATGTCTAAGGCTCCGTCTACTACTTTATATTTATAGAAAATATCCAAAAACTTTTTAATGGACTCCTTGGTTTTCTGATCAATTTGTTTATAGATCTTATAGTCTATCCGCGGCACGCTAGATACTATATCTGCTGTCAGAGAAGTATATTTTGGAAGATATTGGCGGCTGGAATCAAAATCAGCGTTAACTTCTTCCAATGATTGGTTGAGAATGGTTATCACGGCATCAGCTAATTTTGAATTATCTTTAATAAATTTTGTGCTAACAACCCCAGCACCAACCCACATTGGATCAGCAATAAACTTATCTGGCGCTTTTATTAATATTTTTGCCACACCCTTTGATACAGCCACAGTAGGAATAGGCTCCAAAGCCAGCATCGCATCAACTTGACCAGAAGCAATTGCCTGAACTTGAATATTTGGAGCTAATTCTATAACTGTTAAATCCTTATCCATGTCTAAACCATTTTGTGCTAAAATTTCTCTGGCAATAGTACGCCACTGAATAGTCCCGGCTGGTATTCCAAACTTCTTCCCTTTTAACTGCTTTAAGGAATTAATGTTTGAATTTGTCGGCACAATAATATCAACCCCAATAGCATCCTGGCTTTCTTCACCTGAAATTGCATAAATTTTCATTTTACCTGGATCTTTATAATCAGCAATGGCCGGAATACCCAATGGACCACCGGGTGCAGTAAAATCTAACTGCCCAGCCATAATAGCGTCAATCATTTGATTAGGGGACTGAAACTGAACCAGATCAGGAGTAATTTTAGCCTCGGTAAAATAACCTTTTTCAACGGCCATATACAATGGAAGATTCCAAACTATAGGCAAGTATCCAAACCTAACAGTTACAAACTGAGTATTGGTGTCTAAGGAGGATTTAGTATGAAAACCATAAAAGACCCCAAGTATTAATAAAACGCCCACCCCTAAACTAACAAAGAAATTCTTTTTACACATTTTTTTTGTAAACAATTAATGCTGTTGTGTCACTACGACTAATATTGACATATTGATAAATTAAGTATATATTTGCTTAATATTTATCAATTAGCAATGGTGTTGTAAGACTGCGACAACTTTAAATCATATGGAAAAAATACTAACAACGTTAGGGATCAATAAAGAAGAGACGGAAACATATTTATCTCTATTGGAAACCGGACCAACGACGGTTGGAAAATTATCACAAAGGATTAACAAACCCAGGCCTTCCCTTTATGGATTTTTGAAAAGACTACAGGAAAAAGGTTTGGTGACAGAATCCTCAAAGTTTGGGACCAAATCCTTTATGGCCGAACCACCAGAAAAAATAAACCTTCTTTTTCAGCAATTAATTGATAAGCTACAAAAAGGTCAGAAAGATTATCAGAAAATCATTCCAGAGTTAAAGAAACGTGATGTGTCTGGTCCGTCCACACCCAAACTTAAACTATACGAAGGAGAAGACGCCCTAAAAAGTATTCTGCGAGATGTCCTAATTTACAGCGAAAAAGAATTCCTAACTTTTTGGCCACCAAAACCAATGATTGAAGTGATTTCTTCTGAATTTTTTAGATACTTTCAAGAGAAAAAAATAGAAAAAGATATTTTTGCCAGAGCCTTATGGCCCCTTAAACAACGGGTAGATTTTAAGGATTATCCCTGGCTTCAATCAAATCCCGAACAAAAAAGAGAAATACGGTTTTTCCCAAAAGAAATTGATTTCTCCATGGGTTTTATGATTTATGGTACAAAAGTAGCTTTTATTTCCTCTAAAAAAGAAAACTTTGGTTTTATAATTGAAAGCCAAGAGTTTGCTGAAATGCTAAAATCACTTTTTGAATTCTTCTGGAACAATTCGAGTGTAAAGAATAAATAACTAGCCTCGATTATGAAATTTCTTGTGGATGTCACGGAGATGCTTGTCTGTGATGTGAGTGTAAATTTGGGTGGTGGCAATATTAGCGTGGCCCAGCATGGCTTGGACGGAACGGATGTCCGCACCGTTACTCAGTAAATCTGTGGCAAAACAGTGACGTAAGGTATGTGGGGTAACTTTGTGAGTGATACCGGCGAGCGTGGCGTAGCGTTTTACTATCCTTTCAATTGACCGCGAGGTCAGGCCACCCTCCGGATCAGCGGACTGCCGGCCCTGTTTCTTTTCGTCAGCCACTTTTACAAATAAGGCGTCTGACATATCCTTACGTAAGACTAAATAATTCCTGACGGCTCTCTTAGCCTCATCAGATAGAAAAACCACCCGCACTTTATTTCCCTTACCACGAATAGGGAATTCGTCCATTTTTAAATCCAGATCATTCCTTAATGAGCAAAGCTCCGCCACACGCAAACCAGTCGAAAATAATAATTCTAAAATAGCGTGGCCGCGGGCTCTTTTTTCCAAATTATCTTCCTGATCCGGGGCCGCTAATAAACGTTTCAATTCAACTTGAGAAATCACATCGATGGAACGCTCACCAACTTTAGCTAATTCAATATTATCTGCGGGTAGGGAAGTGATACCGCGCCTGGTCAGAAATCTCAGGAAAATCCGCAAACCAATTAAATAATAATTCTGAGTTTTCTTTGTCATATTACCCTCAGTTGAGGTGTAATTGGAATCACGAGGAATCTTTTTAGTTTTGGCGCCCGGTTGGCGGTTGAGCCAGAGGCGGAAGGCCCGAACTTTTTCATTGGTAATATCCTTAGGCTCCGTAATGCCGGCTTGCTTAAAAAAAAGTGTTAAATAACGGTCATAATTGGCAACCGTTTTAACCGCCCGGCCTTTTTCAATTTCAATGTATTCCAGGAATTGAGTTTTAAGTTCATTAATTGTCATGTCGCACAATAATTGTAGCACACCGGAGGATGATTTAAAATAAAAATTATTTAATTTTAAAAGTCCTCGGGTATTTTGGAATGAAGAAACATTCAAATTTTTATGGTCTGGTTTTAGACCTGGCTTTATAGAGAATAAAAGCCAGCTAAAATACCCGAGGACCTAAAAATTTGAATAGTTTCTGATAGTCCAAAACCAGACATTTTAAAAAAGAATAATACTGGCTTTGACTTTGAAGCCTGTTTCAGTTAAGATACCCCCATGCTTGAATACAGTGAAATTGTAGAGCGCAAATATATTATTTTTAACAACGAGCCTTATGAGGTGCTTTCTTCTCATGTCTTTAGAAAGCAGATGCGCAAGCCGGTGAACGCCACCAAGCTCCGAAACATGATTACCGGCAAGATTACTGAACAGAGTTTTCACCAAGCCGAGAAGGTGGATGAAGCAGATATTACTACCAAAGAAGCCAAATTCCTTTATAAAAACAAAGGTGAGTTTTGGTTTGCTGATCCCAAGGATCCCGCCAAGAGATTTAAGATAGAGGAGACATTGATTGGTGATCAAGCTAAGTTTCTCAAGCCAAATTCCATTGCCGAAGTTTTGGTTTTCAAAAGTGATGATGAAGATGAGGATGGTGAAGGTATGATGATTGGTACCAAGCTCCCCATCAAGGTAGAATTAAAAGTGATAGACGCCCCGCCCGCCATGAAGGGTGATACCGCCACCGGTGGCTCTAAACAAATTACTCTGGAAACCGGCGCCATTATAAACGCTCCCCTCTTTGTAAATGAAAATGATACCGTGATTGTAAATACGGTCACTGGTGAGTATGTCGAAAGGGCCAAAAAATAATTTTAATTACAAAACCGCTACTTGCCAAAGGTAGCGGTTTTTCGATGGCGATGACAGCGCCTTAATCCTTCTTAAATTCAAGAAACACGTACGCGCCCCAGGCCAGATTACCGTCAACCAGTGTCTGACAATCTTTGGCGGTCATTATTTTGTAACCCATGACTTTAATGACATACGCAACTGCCTTCATTAATTTGCTTTCATCATTCTGGCAGATATCGCCATCAACGTGAACAATGGCAACTTGCATGTTCGTTCTTCCACTAAATCCGTTTTTCTTTGAATTTAGTTGAGGGACGGTCCTATCAACAATCTCGACACTAAACCCTGTTAGTTTCATAACGATGTCTCCTTTTTGTGCTTGTTTTTGATTCGTTTCCAAGTATAGCATAAATAAGTTAAAAAGTAAAGGTTAAAATATCTTTTCTTTTTTAGGCAGCAAAATAGCCCTATTTCTAGGACTATTTTGAGATTTGAAACAACTTCCCTCAGTCCCCTCTTAACTAAGAGGGGAAGGTGAAAGAGTAACTCATGTAAAATAAAGTTACGTCTCCTCCCCTCCTTAGATAAGGAGGGGTTGGGGGCAGTTGATTATTTATTCAGGTAAGGAAGCAAACCCATGAACCGAGCACGTTTGACGGCCTCAGCAAGCTGACGCTGGCTCCTGGCACCCACGGCGGTTTTCTTGCTACCCATAATACGAGCATGCGGATTAAGGAACTTTTTGATCAAGTCCATATCTTTATAGTCCACATACTTAATATTATTTTGTGAAAAGAAACACTGTTTGGTCATTTTCTTTATTTTTTTAAATTTTATATTCTATTCGACTTAGAACGGTATGTCCTCGGGATTAATTTCCTCCGTTGGATATTCAATGGTATCTATTTTATCAGCTTTAGCGCTAGAACTGGAAGATTTTGGACCGCCTTCTGTCTGGCTTGGAGTATAAGTTCCCCCGCCCTGACCAGTTGGATTTGGACCAAATTGGAAATTCTCCACAATCACTTCTGTCCTGTATTTCTTGGTATTGGTAGCCTTATCATCCCAACTTCTGGTCTGTAATCTACCATCCACAAAGATTCCGCTTCCCTTCTTCAAATATTGAGAGATCAATTCTGCCTGCTTAGCAAAAGCCACAACATTATGATACTCCGTAGTCTCCTTTTTATTACCATCCTTATCCTTATAAGTTCGATTGGTGGCAATTGAGAAATTGGCAACTTTTATGCCGGATGGAAGGGCTTTTAACTCTGGGTCTCTGACTAGATTCCCATAAAGAAAGGCTTTGTTTAGATACATGCGCTTGAGATGAGGAATTTTATTTGTTCTCTCCCCACCGATTATTTCCCACTTCGCCAAAGGCTACGCAGGACAAGTTAATAACTATTCTATAACTAACTCTTCAATACTTTTATCTATATCCTCTAAATCTTTTGAAGAAGAAATTTTGGTCTCTTCTGTCTTAATAGACTTCTTGACCTTGGCCGGAGCCTCGGCTTCTTTACCTGGGGCCCTGACGTTTAACTTGGGCGTGTACAAAGTGTTCTCTCTTACGGTCTTAATGAGTAGATATCGAAGCACGTTTGGATTTTGATCCACGGCCTTCTTTATCGATGGCATTAGCTCTGACTTAGTCTCGAACTTTAACCAGCCAAAATAAGCTGTGTTAAACTTTTTTCTTGTGTCCGCGACAGACTTGGTCATAGAGTAAGCGAGGTTAATAAGCTTTGGTTCGCCTTCACTGACTAGCGATCCTCCATCCTTTAGAACAATTGCTTTAAGGGCTTCTACCTCCTTTGGCAAGTTTTCCTCCGCGACAGTGGAAACTATATGGTAACCAAGTTCGTAAACCTGGACACCACCCTCTTTTTCTAATTTTTCGACTTTTTCCATAAAGCCAACATTAGCACGGAATAGGTTAAATATCAAACTTGATTTATCCCAAGAATTTCTTACTCTGCTTTAATAGATCATTATAGTAATGCATATATGAATCAGCGAGCGCTCTATTGTTTATCTCTATTATTGTTGGCTCTGGATCGAAAATTTGCAAAAGAACCGTTCCTGCTGATTCATGAATATTAATATTTGCGGAATTTTTTACTGAAGTTGGTAAAATATAGAATTTATTAACCTCTGGATGCTCTCTGGCGAGAATCGCATCCTGCTCACCGTATTCATACATCAACATTTCATAGGCGATATTTTTTTCATTACGAATGTCATCATACTCTTTTAATTTATCACCCATAGGATCATACCAGGTCTTACCAAGACCTCCGATAACGGTAATTATGCTTTTTTCTGGCAACCTTTTTACTAGAGCTAAATGGTAAGCCTGAAATTCTTCATAACCAGAATAAATCTTAACTTTTAGTGCGCCAAGAGAAGCACTGTCAATAAAACTTTTAATTCTCAGATTATTTGTTTCCAATAAAAATTCGTATGGCTTACCTTGTTTAATTATTTTTCCTTCCTCAATAAAACAAACTGAATCAGCATTTGAAAGAGCAAAATCAATATCATGAGCCACCATAATAATCCCCACGCCTTTGTTTTTAATCCTAGTAAGATGAGAGAGAATAATTTCTGACTGCTCGACATCAAGAGACGAGGTAATTTCATCCAGTAGAAGATATTCTGGTTTTAGGGCGAGAGCTCGAACCAAAGCCCCTCTTTGGCGCTGGCCTAGAGATACTTCATTTGGAAACCGATCTATAAAACCTTTCATATCAAACATTTCATACAGCTCTTCCAGATAAGTTTTGTTTTGCGCCAACAATCCCCTGACTTCCAAAGGTAACTCAATGTTTCTCCTCAAGGTTAAATGAGGCCAAATAAACAACTGTTGAAAAACTACAGAAATTTTTGGCCAAGGTGCAATAACATTATTAGCATCTTGAGGGAAATTATATGTCTTGTCATCAATCGTCACCTTTCCGGTATCAGGCAAATCTAGCAAAGATAAAGCTTTAAGTAAGGTTGTCTTCCCCGCCCCGCTTGGACCAATAATTGAGGTAATTTTTCCGTGTTCTATCTCAATACTAACATCATCTAAGATTGTCCTTCCGCCATATTTTTTTGTAATGTTTTCCCCTTTTAACATATTATTTTTCAGATAAATTTCGAGTATATTTCTTTTTAAACCAATACGCCAAAAGGTTAAGCGGTAAACAAATTGCAATAAAGAAAACTGCCAAGGCGGTATAAATTTCAATTGGTTTATAGATTTGTGAATTTATCTGCTGAGCCACACGAAACAATTCTTGAACAGAAATTAAACTAGCAAACAAGGTCATCTGTAGTATGCTCACTTGTAAAGTTAAAAACTGTGGGATGGTTTGCCTAAAAATGATGGGAAATTGTATTTTAGAAAAAATTTCTTTTGGCGTCAGACCACAAACCTTTCCAGCCGTCACATATTGTTCGGGAAATTCATCCAGGGCGTCTCTCACTATTTGGGCCACACCCGCAATATTAATCAAGGACAGTGCAAAGGCCGCCGTAATAAATGGCATGACCACAATTCCCAACATTGCTTGTAATGGATAGTGCAACCAAAACAAAAGAACCAAAACCGGGATGCTTGCCAAAATAAAAGAGAAAATCTTCAAAAACTTTCCCGTACTCTCTTTTTGACGGTGAGCAAGTGCCCCAAACAAAACACCAAAGATAAGACCAGCCAACCAAACAACAACAGCCAAACCCAGAGTCACGAAAAGGCCCGTTAACAGGCCTTCTCGATATGTGTAGATAATAGTCCACACTGACATAATTTATTTTGTAATTTTATAAGGCTCCGCTACTCTGTGAAAGCTGACTGAGTATTCCTTCTCATATTTACTAATCACTGAATTAATATAGCCATTATTATGTAATTCATTAATTGCATTATCCAGACTTGTCTTGAGAGAGAATTCTCCTTTCTTAACCATCATCACATCTCCATAGACAACCAACGGAGTAGATACTAGTTTAATTTTCCCCGGATTATTTTTTATATACTGATCAGCGGTACTTGAGTCCTGAAAAGTCATATCCCCTTTTCCTGAGACAACACTAACAAACAACTGAGAAACATCAGTTAATTGTGGAAGTTGTAAGGTTTTAGCATTAGGAAAATCCTGAGCCGCGATAACCTGGGAACTTTCACCATCCAACACCACTAATTTATAACTAGGACTATTAGCGACCGTAATATCATTATTAAACCTATTATCATCAATCCTAACATAAGCGTTGATCGAGCTATAAAAAAGTGGTTGTATAAACTCCGCGCTTTTACCTCGAGTAGAGTTACTCCAGGAATCAGAGCCAATAATATCGCACTTACCAGAGTTTAATGCTCCGATAGCGTCCCCCCAACCCACTTCATTATTCCAATCTACTTTCAGCCCCATATTACCGGCGGCCTTGTTTAAGGTATCGTAGAATATTCCTGATAATTTTTTGGTATTAGGGTCAATAATAAATGCCGGAGGGAAAGCGGTATAGCAAGCTCTAATAACACCAGAAGCCACCACCTTATCATAAACAGAGCTTCCGCCAGTGCTTTTACTTGAGCTTGAAAAACTTCCGGTTATTAAGGTGACCACTACGACTAGAACAATTATTCCAACAACTTTTAACCAATTACTATTTTGCATATTTTTTCTAAAGTTAGATTTAATAAATTTTTTTATAAAACTTCTCACTATTATATCACTTACCCTTACAACTTCCTAATAATTTAATTACATTAATTGCGACATATTTTTTTGTTTATGTTTAACATTAATAAGTGAATCTGAGTAAATAATAGCCGAAAAAAGGCCTTTTGTCAAGAATATTCTAACAAGATAGCCTTGTTTTGTAATAATAGCTATATTATATAAAGGTAGAATACTGTTGACAAAATTATAACAACTATGATAAGATAGTGGTATGGTAAAAGAATCATTAAAACAACTAGGGTTTGCAGAAAAAGAGATCGAGGTATATTTAGCCGTGCTGGAGCAAGGAAAAACCACTCCGGCCAATATTGCCTTACTCACTGGCATTAATAGAACCACGGTATATAGCATAGCGAAGGAACTCTTAGAAAAAGGAGTGATTGCTGAGGATATTGCGGGGCCCAAAAGCTACCTCGTTGCCCTCCCCCCAGAGGAGCTCAAGAATCTAGCGAGAATAGAGGAAAGAGATTTACAGGCCAAGAGAATATTAATTACTCAGGTGACAACCGAACTACAGAATTTTACAAAAAATACTAAATATTCCATACCAAAAATTAGTTTCATTTACGAAGAGGATATTGAAAACTTTTTATATAAACAAACACCAGAATGGAACAATAGCGCTATGGGTAGAGATAAAACTTGGTGGGGATTTCAGGACCCCAGCTTTGTCCTCCATTACCAAAAATGGATTGATTGGTTTTGGCAGGAATCCAAACCAAAGGATTTTGAATTAAAATTACTATCAAATAATACCGAGGATGAACAGTTAGTGAATAAAAAAGGTTACGAAGGAAGGCAGATTAAATTTTGGGATAAAGGAAATAATTTTACCGCCACCACCTGGATAGCCGGAGATTATTTAATCATGACGGTGACAAATCAGCACCCATTTTATCTAGTTCAGATCCATGATGCTACCCTCGCCCACAATATGCGAGAGATGTTTAAAAATATTTGGAACGAACAAAAGTAATTAAATTCCAAACACCCTTTTTGCATTTTCTAATAACTGCAGGCGGACCATCTCAGGGTCTTCACCCCGGATTTCCGCGATTTTTTGGTAGACGGAGATAACATACGATGGTTCGTTGCGCTCGCCACGGTGAGGCACTGGGGCCACATAGGGGGCATCCGTCTCCGCTTGGAGGCTCTGGAATGGCACGTTTTTGATAATTTTATCAAAATCACGCACGTAGGTAATAAGCCCAACAAAGGAAATAGTAAAGCCCAAATCAATGAATTTTTGTGCCATATCCAATTTCCCGGTAAAGAAATGTACGTTCCCCCTCACCTGCCCTTTATATTCTTTTAAGATCTCATACGCCTCCCCAAAGGCCGATACAAAGGCTTCGCCTTCAAAGGCGAAGCCTTTGTATTTTTCGGCATCACGGATGTGAAGCATCAATGGTTTATTATATTTTACCGCTAATTTTATTTGTTTGATAAAATCCTCTTTTTGTTTGATCTTTATTTTTTCTACATCACCTGTTAATTTATAATACTCCAAACCACATTCCCCCACGGCCACCACCTTAGGATTTTTTATTAATTCTTCAAATTCTTTTTCATTAAAACTTTCACCTAGGTGAAAGTTTTCTTTAGGGCTATTGTGGGCGGGGTGCATACCAATACAAGCCCAAATGTTTTCGTTTTCGGTAGCAACTTTTACCGCCTCACGTGAAGTCTCCAAATCTGCCCCTATGGCAATAGTGCCCACGCCGACAGCCTGCATACGCTTTATTACTTCATTTCTATCCGCACCATAATCTTCAAAACCAAGGTGAGAGTGAATATCAATGTATTTCATAACCGTTTAATTATAACACAACCTCTCCGTGGCAAAAAAGCTCAAAATATGTATAATACGATCTGTTCTTTATATTTGAAACGACAAAAGAAAAGAGGTGTATCTTCTTTACTGAAATTATATTGATAATCTACCTACTGGGCAGAAGCTACCTGGGTTGGAGAATTCAGTTCATGGAGCGGCTGATCGCAAAATTAAACGGCACCTGGATAATGCAAAAAGCAGTAAGAACAGCGGCCATGCTAATACTGATCTATGTTTCTTGGAGAGAAGATTCCAAAAAACAGAAGAAAGAAAAAAAGGCTAAAACAAAATAAAAACGGCGTTTGTAGGAAGCAGGCGCCGTTTTCCAATTTCAAGTTAATCTCTCCTCAGAAACAAAGGGGCAGACGGGCTTTTATTTTCCTTGATTAATTTCAGTATTTTTTCAGCAGTTTCTGGCATTATTGGAATAAGTTTTAAGGCTATTCCTCGTAAGTGAGTAAGTAAATATTTTAAATCTTTTTCAGCACCATCTTTATCTACTTTAATCTTTGAAAAAGGTTTCTCTCTTTGGATATATTCATCTAGACTTTTTATATCCTGATTCCAAATCTGATCACAATATTTTTGAATATTATAATTTTCTAAATCTTTTTCTACCGCTTCACTATTCCAGTATTCAGAGGCTTCATCCCCTATCGTGATATTATAAGTCTCGACCATCTTCATCACCCGAGAAACCAGGTTACCTAGACCATTGGCTAAATTAGCGTTGTAAGCCTCTTTAAACATCTCTGTGGTCATTGGGCTATCTTCAAAAGGAGAGAGCTCTCTGGTAACATAATAACGCATGGCATCCGCACCATACTCAGCTAATAACTCTACTGGATCAATACCATTACCCAGTGACTTACTCATTTTAACCCCCCCAGCCCCGGTCACGAAGCCATCTATTACCACGGTCTTGGAATTTGGTAATTTAGCGGCCATAAGCATGGCTTGCCACATGGCAGTCTGCTGACGTAAATTATCCTTACCACAATACTGAACCATACCGCCAGTTTCCACCTGCCATTTATTAAACTTCTCCATATTATCCGGCCAGCCGATAGCGGAAATATAATTTACTAAAGCATCAAACCACACATACATCACCTGATTTTGGTCACCTGGCACTTCTATCCCCCACGGCATCTTTGATTTTAGACGAGAAATACTGAAATCAGACAGACCGGACTCCACAAAATTTCGAATCTCTTTAAAACGCATTTCTGGAATGACAAAACCGGGATTTTTATCATAAAAATCTAAAAGTGGTTTTTGAAATTCTGAGAATTTGAAAAAATAATTTTCCTCGTCTCGCAGCTCAAGCGGTCTATTTGGGTGATCCGGACAGCGGCCATTTACTAGATCAGAATCCGTCTTCTCCAGTTCACAACCGACACAATACTTTACTTGATAATTCTTTTTATAAATATAACCGTTATTATTACAGACCTGCCAAAACGCCTGAGCGGATTTTATATGATTAGCATCCGTAGTCCGGATAAAGTTCACATCCGGTGAAATATTCATCAACACCAAAAGCTCTTTAAATTTGACCGCATAAAAATCCGTGTACTCCTCCGGTGTCTGATCAGATTCCAAAGCTTTTTGATAAATCTTCTGACCATGCTCGTCCGTGCCGGTATTAAAAAATACTTCAAAACCCAACAGTTTTTTATAACGGGCAATAACGTCCGCGCGGACAAATTCCAAAGCGTGCCCCATATGAGCCGGCGCATTAACGTATGGCAAGGTGGTGGTAATGTAAAAAGGTTTGGGCATAATTAGACAGTAGGTTCAGTTACTTTATGAAAAGCCATATTTTTATCTTTTTGAACGTCATCAATAAATTCCATTATTATGGAGGTGATAGGCGCGGAAAGTATAATACCCAAGAAACCAAATAATTTTGCGCCAATAATAAGGGCAAGGATAACCAGGATTGGTGATATGCCAACCACCTTTTTTACCACTAACGGATAGATCAAATGGTTTTCGAACTGCTGAATAATAACGAACAAACCCATAATCAATAAGCCGGTAGTTAAGCCGCCGTCAGAAAAGCCAAATAATATGGCTGGGATAGCGGCAATAATTGGTCCAAACAAAGGAATAATTTCAAAGGCGGCGGCAAAAACAGCCAAAACCAGCGCGTCTTTAACACCTAAAACCATCAAACCCAAATACACCAGGACTCCCACTAAAATAGCCAAGAGTAACTGCCCTTGCATCCAGTAACCAATCTTCCTTTGTGAGCGTTTCCACAAATCCACAACGTAAGCCTCATTCTTGGCTGGTGTAATAATTTTTAAAAACTTTTCCACTCCACCTTCCTGAACCGCCAGATAAAAGGATAGGACAATAATTAGAATAAAGGAAAACACGCCTCCGAAAACACTGCTAACTATACTCACGACACCGTCTGAAGCGCTAGAAGTGATACTTTTAAACTTTAAGATCAAATCACTGATGACGGAAGTTTGGGCAGCGCCAGTAGAAATATTATCAAGTAACTGCTTGCCAGTATTAAGCCCACTTGAAATTCCACCGGCTACCTTCCCTGTCTGAACCAAAGTGGCGTCATTTAAAGGATTCCACAGAGTCACCGAGTCTAAATATTTCGGCGCATTACTTAAAAGGTTTGAGGCTTCGTCCAAGACCGGTGGGATGAAAAAATACAACAAACCGGAGAAGACTAGAACAATACAAACATAAGTAATGATAACGGCAAATAACCTATTGACTTTATACCGACTAAACCATCTGATCACTGGTTCTACCGCTGAGGCTATGACAATAGCAGTCAAAACCACCAAAACCAAATCCAGCATTTTGTAAAGCAAAAAAGCAATTAATAAAATCACCAAGGTTTTTATGACCGTGCCTGAACTGATGGTGATATTGAAACTTCTCTCTGGCTTCTCCATATTATTATTATAGCATAAAAGACTAAAAATCAGAATTTCAAAATCTCTTCAAACTCCTTCTTATCTTCAAACCGCCCAACGATAGCTAAATTCAAACCTTTATCAGTAAATATTTCCTGGGCCAAAGTTTTTATTTCCTCGGCGGTAACGGACTCAATTTCCACCTTAATTTGCTCGGGATTTTTTATTGGTTTATTCATTATCTCCTGTCCACCATAAAACCGGGCCAAAGAATCAGAGGATTCCAAACCAAGGTACATGGTGCCAGTTAGATTTTGTTTTACCTTCTGTAACTCTAGCGGCGTTACGAGTTCATTTTTTAATTTATTTAATTCCTCTAAAATGACCGTGATTACTTCCTTGACCCTCTTATTATCAACACCGGCGCTCACAGAAAATAATCCGTGATCAGTCAGAGCGTCCTGACCAGCCTCTATATAATAACAAACGCCCATTTCGTCTCGTAATTTCTTGAATAAGCGCGAGCTCATACCGGCGTCCAAAATACCAACCAGCACTTTCATTGCTCTTTCTCTTTTATCATATGTACCAAAAGTTCTAAGACCTAAAACAATATGTGTCTGGTCTGTCTCTTTCTTGAATAAAATCACTTCCGGTTTTTCTTGCGCTTCTTTTATTTTTTCTTTTTTACCTTTCTCTAATTTTGGCATGGTGGAAAAAATCTGCTTGATATTTTCCACTACCCTAGCCTCCTCAAAATTACCAGCGACGATAACGGTGGTGGCACCTGAAGTATAAAATTTATTCCGATATGTGATAAAATCCTCCCGGCTCATATTTTTAACATTTTCTTTTGGCCCGGCAATATCCCAACCCGCCGGCTGGTCCCCATATACTAATTCCGTGATTAAGTTTTGCACCTTGTATTGGGGTAGATCCTCCCGCATATTTATTTCCTCAATAATTACTCCTTTTTCCTTTTCTATTTCTTTTTCATCAAATAAAGGGTTTAAATACATATCAGAAACAATATCCAGTAATTTATCTAGCTGGGTGTATTGAGCTTTGGCATAATAGCCGGTTATTTCCTGTGAAGTAAAAGCATTGTAAACCGAACCAATATTATCCAGCTCCGTGCTGAGATCAGAACTTTTTGGACGATTAGTTGTCCCTTTAAAACACATATGTTCTAAGAAATGTGAAATACCATTTTTCTCTTTGGTCTCATATTTTGACCCCGCCTCTACCAGCACAAAAACTGTCACGGTAGGATTATCTTTCATGGGCACAGTTATCACCCGCAAGCCATTTTCCAAAATAGTTTTCTTGTGTTGCATTACCTTAAGATAGCACAAAATTACAAATTAGCTTAATTTATTTTTTAAATATGTGACAAGTTCTTTCACCGCCACTCTCACCTGCTCTCCGGTATCCCGGTCACGGACAGTTACGGTGTCATCTTTTTCAATGGTATCAAAATCCACCGTCACACAAAATGGCGTTCCTATCTCATCCTGCCTTCTATATCTTTTACCGACGTTACCATTGTCATCAAAAACAATAGGGCTAATCTCTTCATTTAATAGTTCAAAGGCTTCTTTGGCTTTTTTTACTAATTCTGGTTTATTTTTTAACAACGGAAATACCGCGACTTTTACTGGGGCAATACTTGGTTTAAATTTCAAATAGACACGGGTTTCATCATTCATAACGTCTTCAGTATAAGCGTCACAAAGAATGGCAAAAAACAGCCGGCCCACACCCGCGGATGACTCTATAATATGAGGAATAAATTTTTCGTTGGTCTCCGAATCCAGATAAGTTAGTTCCTGACCGGACCCTTTTGAATGTTGCGTTAAATCATAATCACCACGAGCATGGACCCCCTCCATCTCATCAAAACCCCAAGGATAATTATATTCAATGTCGTAAGCCTCCTTGGCGTAAAAAACCAAATTATCGTGTTTATGCCATTTTAAATTTTCTTCTTTAAAACCTAAACTTAAAATAGCCCTCCACCTATACTCCCTCAACTTTTCATATTCAACCATTTCTTCCTCGGGTTTTGTCAGATACTGCATCTCCATCTGTTCAAATTCTCTAGTTCGAAATAAAAATTGTCTGGGCGCGATTTCATTTCTAAAAGCCTTGCCTATCTGAGCAATACCAAATGGAAGCTTCATATGGTTTGAGTCTAAAACATTTTTAACATTTACGTAAATACCTTGGCAGGTCTCCCCCCTCAAATATGACGGCGCAGTATTTGACTCGGTGAAGTCACCAAGATTTGATTTGACCAATAAATTAAATTTCTTGGCTTTGGTAAAATTTTGTTTACCACATTTTGGACATTTAATCTGTTTCTTGTGTTCATCAAAAAGTTTATTAATTTCTTCTTCAGACATTTTCTCATCAGCAGTAACCCCAATTTCTGCCAGAACCTTGTCTACTCTAATCCTAGTATTGCACTCCTTACACTCTGCTAGAGGGTCAGAAAAACCTTTAGTGTGTCCGGAAGCCTCCCAAATTTTAGGGTTCATAAAAATACAAGAGTCTAGACCCAAAATATCCTGCCTCTTATGGACCATCCATTTCCACCAGTGCGCCTTAAGATTATTTTCAAGCTCTACCCCCATTGGGCCAAAATCATAAATTCCAGCAAAACCCCCGTATATCTCTGAACTGGGATAAACAAAACCCCGCCTTTTGCAGAGGGAAACTATCTTCTCCATCAACTCATTATCTTTAATTTTTTCTGACATGAATACAGTATATATAATTAAAATATTTTAACAACTACTGGGCCACGACTTCATCATTCGCCTTAAAGTAAGGATCACTGCTTAATCTGGTGTTTAAGGAAGCCGAGGAATCAGAAACTGGAGTTAAGGTAAAGCTGTCCTTTGCCGTTAATATTGCCTCGCCTATCAAATCCGGACTTGTCCCTATTTGACCCACACTAGGCAATAAGGATACCTGGAATGAAACTTCCTTGGGCGGCGAGACACTTCCCGCCCCAGCGGAAATATTACCAAGACTCCAAGTAACCTGTCCGGTTCCACCATCATAATCAACTTTTTCCTGACTTGGGCTCACGGCCCCTAACCATTTCATATATGGGGGAAGAATAGCGGACACTTGGGCATTTGATAAATTGTTCAGAGGGTTAACCACAGTCCAAGTAATTGTGTACGTGGTTTCTTTTTCCGCCTTAGGCGGCACTGGTCCGCTATTTTTAAAAGGACCAATATAATACAGAGCTTTGGCTGAAAGCTGTGGATCAGAAGTAATCTTGATTTTTCTAGAATCAGAAAACAAAACCTGGTCTTGACCCCCTTGATAATCCACTCGGCTGCCGTTAACTAATATATTAAGAGTGATTGTTGGGTTAATCAAGCCACCGCCAGTCACTGATCCCGCGCTAAAGCTATTAAAAGAAAAACCGCTCTCACCTGCCGTGGCTGGCTCAAGTACGGCCAAGGCTGGATTGGTAGTTTTATTAAAAATAATAGTGTTATCGATTGATCGATAAAAACCACCACTCACCTGAATTGAGGATTTATTTACAGAATTACCATTTATTTTTACAGCAAAAGAAACATTAGACACCTCGTACGGTAGATTATTTTGCCATTTAATAACGGCGTCCACTTTTTCCCCTGCCCGGGAAACAAGTTCAGCGGAATCTACTCCGTTTAAGAAAATATCCGCACTGACAAAAGGGCGACGAATAGTAACCGATGAAAAAGAGGAAGAAAAAGGAGTGTCAATAACTTGATTATCAGATTTTGATTGAGCCCCTAGACTAAAAGTAAAACCCCGCTCCTCTCCCTCCTGGCCGGAAAGTATGCCGTAAAATTTTATTGTTCTCTTGGCTCCTGGTTCCAGGTCACCAATAAGCCAAAGATTATTTTTAGTGAAAGTCTTTGGATTTGAACCGGAAAAGACAAAACCAAAAGGATAATCCACCTTGAGTAAAAGATTCTTAATTATGGTTGGAGAATTTGAGGTTATTTCTACATTATAATCCACACTTTGATTAGTATTTACCTCGGTTGGACCGGTCACCACCAAACTAACCGGAGCGGAACTGATAAGGATAGTGACGGATTTTGTCTTGTTAAAAAGAGAATTAGAACCAGCCACCTTATATTCCAAGGTAATATCGATTTGCTTCTTTTCATTTTCCACGCCAAAAAGTATCACGGATAAATTTTTCTTTACACTCTGGCCAGGTAAAATGTCCCCCAGATAAGTCTGAACACGTTTTATTTCTTTTGTTGCGTCAACTCCATCTTTTGTCCCTAAAGGAAAAGTCACACCGAGGTCAGCTCCAACTAAAGTAGTATTGTTATTATTATTTATCTCCAGCTCAAAAGAAACGACTTCGCCACCAGCGACTGAAATAGGGGCCTTGACCGTCATCTCGATATTGTTTCCGGAAACTATATTACCACCCATTATGAAATTATAGGCGACAATCAAAACCGCGACCAGGAAAAATACCGCCGAACCAATTAAAATTTTAACTGGAAAAGAAATTTTCTTTTTGTCTTCTGAGGCAACAATGACTGATTCCTCTTCCCCTGAAGTAGAACTGGATATCTCTGCTCCCACAATAGACCCATTATCATCCCAATCTTGTTTTATATTACTATCCCGATCGTGAAGCTCGTGCCTTTTGATTTTTTTAGTCACTAAATCCTCTCGGGCATCAAGTACCCTCTCAAGCTCACTTATCTTACTTTTTGGATCTTCATACATAATTAATTATCAAGATCAATATTAACGGAAGAATTACTATCCGCATCTTTATGACTTGCCATAAATTTTCCAATGGCTTTTTGACCATACCAACCGAGGCTAAAGGAAATGAACAGAACAAAGAGAACCAGTAACGTCCTTTGAATAGCTGATGGCTTCTGTTCCATCCGTAAATTATAGCACACTCCCAATGCCTAATAAACCACCCCCGCGTAAGAACACGACCCCTCCTAAGAAAGGAGGGGTTTTACAAATGGGTCTCTTTTAGGGATTTATTTATTTCCAAAATCGCTTTAGTTTTTAAATTAGACATATTAATCAAGAGCTCAGCGGTAAAATAAGGCGAAGCAGTAAATTGATCAAAATCCCCTAGTTTGCCAATATAACCTAAGGCTGACAAAATACGTAAAGCTAAAATGCATTCAAAACTCTCCAGGCCTCGATCGTTATAATTATCTAAAAATATCATCCCTTCTTTTACGCTATCAAACAACAAATCATTCTTTTCTTCCCCATGAAGCAACCGTAAAAGCAGAGAAAAAATCCTAGAAATTAATAATAATTTTTCTTTATCTTTTATATTCAATTTCTTCTCCGCGCTGGTCAACCGCCACACTTCCCGCCCACGAACCAAAGATACCTGGGTTAAAGAAAAATCTTCCAAACCGTAACGTAATTTAGATTTCAAGTGCCGGACACTCTGCGCGGTAGCCTTGATCAAACCAAAATCCTTAGTAAAAATAAAAAAATACTTGTTGGCCTCGCCAAAGTTCAAACTTTTTAATATAACCCCCTCGGTCGTGTAAATACTATGTGACATTTATCTTGATATTCTCAATTCAAAATCCATATCTTCAATTTTAACAAGAGTGCCTAATTCAACATCACCAAAACCAAGATTCTTTAATAAAGTAGTTTTTTTGATTTCTGATTCAAATTTCTGGATCAGGGCCTGGCCTTTTTCTCCTGTCTTAATTTTTAAGCTCACAATATCTGATGGATTTAATTTCTCCTGTTTTCGTAATTCCTGGATGGCTCGAGTAAGTTCCCTCACATTCCCCTCCTCTTTTAACTCCGCCGTAATATTAACATCAAGCTCCACCGCCTCCGCAATAGTGCTGTCAAAAATAACTTCTTTGACATTAACTTCATCTTTGATCAATTCTTTTAATTTATTTATTTCTTCCTCGGAAATTTTTTCAATCTTATTTTTGATTTTCAAACTTTTCAACGGCTGACGAACTTTTATATTAGCCTTTGATCGCGCCTCCAAACCCAAAGAAACTAATTTCCTAACTTCCACCATATTGGCAATAATATTCTCCTCAGTATTTGATAATTTACTAACCTCTGGCCAGGAAGCCAGATGAACGCTCTCCACTCCAACTAATGACTTTACTTTTTGATATAAATCCTCGGCATAAAAAGGCATAACTGGAGCAATCACTTTAGATAATTCCTCCAACACAAATCTGGTGGTTTCTATAGCCTGATTCTTATCTTTTATATTATCGGCTTTAAACCTGTCTCGGGAGCGCCTCAAATACCAAGTAGACAAGTCATCCACAAAATCCATAACTGGCCTGGTAGCCCGATCCAGCTCATATTTATCGGAAGCGGTGGATACCGCGCAAATTAGTTCCTTAAGTCTAGCTAGAACCCACTGATCCAAAATATTTTCTGAGACTGGGACAAAGTTTTTCACTGGAGCGGCAGATTCTCGGCTATACATTTCATAGAAAGAACGGACATTATCCAAGCGTTGTAAAATCTTCTTCATTATTTCATCCACTCCGGCTTCCAAAAAACATAAATCCTCCGCTTTTACCACTGGTGAGGAAAGCAAATAGTAACGCAAAGCATCTGCCCCGTATTTATCCACCATAAGCATTGGGTCTGGATAATTTTTCAAGCGTTTGGACATTTTTTGACCGTCGCTCGCTAAAATAATTCCGTTAACAATCACATTTTTATAAGAAGATTTGTCAAACAAAGCTACAGACAAAACTAACATGGAGTAAAACCAGCCACGGGTCTGATCCAAACCTTCACCGATAAATTCAGCCGGGAAACCAACAGGCTTCCTAAAGAAACCTGGATCCGGATTAAACTTGTCCAAATTTTCAAACGGATAATGCGCTTGGGAAAAAGGCATGGAGCCGGATTCAAACCAACAGTCAAAGACTTCCGGCACTCGCTTCATTTCCCCACCACATTTACAATCAAAAATAACTTCATCAATATATGGCCGATGCAAATCCAGTTCATAATTATGATTATGCGGAATGAAAGCAAAAGGTAATTCTTTTATTTCTGAATTTTTTATAAAATCATGAGTCTGTTGCCTTAAGGCGATAGTCTTTTCTTTATCCAAACCGGAAACTCCGGCAAACATTAGGCAGGCCGGCGTATTATGAGTAACTATTAATATATTTAAACCCTTATGCTTGGAATTAATATCATAAACAAATTCCGTCATTCGATTTTTAATCTGGGTATAATTTTCCCCACCCTTAGGGGCTTTATCAAACTTTTCAATAGCCGATTCAAATAACCGCTGGTATTCTGCATCCGGCTTACCATCAAGCTCCCCACCAAGCACTTCATGAATACGGTCGTCAGTGATGACCTTGTCAGCCGAAATATTTAAAACTTCAGAAATAATTTTGGCAGTTTCCTGGGTTCGAACAAAAGGTGAGACGTAAATCAAATCAATTTTCTTTCCTTTTAGCTTCTCGGCCGCTTCCCTTACCTGTTCCCGACCCTTATCAGTTAAATGATGTGGTTTTTTAGGGTCGGAGCTAATAATACCCAGGACATTATTATCCGCCTCACCATGGCGAACCACAAATAAATTATTTTTATTTCGACTTCTCTTTTTTATATCTTCAACCGAACTGATAAACTCTTTCTCGCCACATGCCTTACAGCGCCAAACTGGCAAAGGTGCGCCCCAATATCTGGACCGGGAGATAGCCCAGTCACGTGCCCCTTCCAGCCACTTACCAAACCGCCCCTCTTTTATATCTGATGGAACCCAATTAATATCCTGATTGGCCTTTACTAATTTATCCTTGAACTTACTGACTTCAACGAACCAAGAGGATGAAGCATAATTTAAAAGTGGTGTCTCACAACGCCAACAATGCGGATAGGAGTGAATCACTTTTTCCTTGGCGTATAAAGTCCCCTTGCCCGCCAAATATTTAATCACCAAGATATCCGTGCTCTGATGATCCGCACCAGTTTCTTTATTATCTTTTGGTTTTACCTCCACCTCTCCAAAATCTTTTACTTCCGGTTTAAAGTGGCCACTTGTCCTGACATGCTGAATAAAAGGTAGATTTTTCTCCTTGCCTAAATTCATATCATCTTCACCAAAAGCCGGCGCAATATGCACAATACCCGTTCCATCCTCCGTGGTAACAAAAGATGCGCCATACACCTTGAAACCATTTTCAATATTTTTTGTTTCCTTATTATTATAATAATCAAAAACCGGTTTGTATGATTTGCCAATTATTTTTTCGCCCTTAAACTCTTCTACAATAGCATAATCATCCTTAATAATTCCCAAACGGGATTTGGCTAAAATATAATTCTCCCCGGAAGCCATCACTTTTATCTTCACATAATCCACGTCTGCCCCCACGGCCAAAGCCACGTTACCGGGCAAAGTCCAAGGCGTGGTGGTCCAAGCTAGAAAAAAAGTATTGGCCTCATCTAATACCGCAAATTTTACCGTCACGGTAATATCTGTAATATCTTTGTAGCCCTGATTCACTTCAAAGTTTGATAAGGTGGTCTCACAACGCGGGCATAGATGCATGGATTTGAAACCTTCGTAGACCAAATTTTTCTCATTTAATTTACTGAAAATCCACCAGACACTTTCCGTAAAAGACGAATCCATCGTCTTATAATCATTTTCCATATCCACGAACCGTCCCATCCTTGGCACAATTTTTTTCCAATCATCCACATAAGCCAAAACACTTTTCCTGGCCACTTCGTTAAATTTCTCAACTCCATATTCCTCAATATCTTTTTTGGTTTTTAAATTTAATTCTTTTTCAACGATATTTTCTACCGGCAAGCCATGGCAATCCCAGCCCCAGCGCCTGGGCACATGCTTGCCTAACATGGTTTGATAACGGCCCACAAAATCTTTTATCGTTCCGGCCAAAAGGTGCCCATAATGCGGGGTGCCAGTGGCAAAAGGCGGGCCGTCATAAAAAACATATTCGCCCTTTGGTGAATCCTTATCCAAGCTCTTTTCAAAGATTTTATTATCCTGCCAAAATTTCAAAGTTGCCTCCTCCTTTTGGACTAACGGGTTTTTATTGATTTCCTCTGCCATATTATTACTTTACCTTTAGATAGTCATTCTAGCAAGTTTTTTACAAATTAAAAAGCCACCCAGCTGTCCGGCTGGGTGGTAATGCAGGTGACGGTACTTACCGAATGCGGCAAGTACTCATGGTGCCAGAAATTATTCTTCTTCGCATGGAAGCGGGATCAAGGTGACGTCGAGTTTCCAGTCTTTCTGTTGTCTGTCCAGAAAGCCGACTCTCAGTTACAATCGCCACAACCGTACTCGCCGAAGGAATACCCCCTATTTTCTTAGTTTTTATTCTTCTCTCCGATTTCCTTGTCGTATTATTCCTTGCGACTGGCATAACACTCCTTAAGTTAGAGATTTTCACCGAAAAGACCTTGCCGACCTACAGCTTAACATAAAATATATAGTTTGTCTACATCTTCTCCGGTGTTTTGATACCTAGTAGTTTTAGGCCGTTTTTCATTATAATAGAAAAAGCTTCAGTCAAAGCCACTTTGTAAGGTGAATTTGAATCATTTTTATCTACCACCACTTCATTAGCATAGAAAGTACTAAAAGTGGAAGCGAGCTCCGTCAAATAAGTAGCCAAATAATGTGGTGAGTATTCCCTTCCCGCCCGCTCTACTATCTCCGGGAAACGAATTAGCATTTTAGAAAGCTTGATATTTCCCAAATTATTTTTTATATTTAGGCTTGCTTTTATCCCCTCTTTCCTAGCTTTCTCTAAAATAGATTTAGCCCGGACATAAGAATATTGTAAATAAGGTCCTGAATCCCCTTTTAAATTTAATATTTCATCCCAATCAAAATTAATATCACCTTTGGCTTCTCTTTTTAAATCATTGAATTTTAAAGCTCCGATAGCTACCACCTTGGCCGTTTCTTTATTTATTACTCCAGCCCTTTCTATTGCTTCATTCAAAACATCATCAAGCCAAATCACATTGCCTTTCCTGGTGCTCATCTTACCTTCTTTAAAACGATACAAACCGTGGGCCACGTGAACTCTCTCACCTTCTTTTACATAACCTAAAAGTTTTTCCGCCTCAAAAAGCTGTTTAAATTGTAACTCCTGTTCCATCCCCACTTCATTTATAATAATCGTATCTTTCCCATACTTTTTCTTACGCCATTTATCAGCCGCCAAATCTCTAAGAGCGTAAAGAGAGGAGCCATCTGTTTTTAAAAGCATTAACGGCGGATATTTTTCTTTTTCAAAAAATATCAGATAGGCCCCTTCACTTTCTCTAGCAATACCAGCCCTTTTTACGTCCACGATTACCTCTGCCATCTTATCTTCATAAAAACTCTCGCCATAACTGGTATCAAACTTAACGTCTAGCACTTTATATATCCTTTCAAATTCCTTCAAGGAAAGATTGACGCATTTTTGCCAAATATCCCTAGCTTCTTTATCTCCTTTTTCCAATTTACTAAACCAGGCCCTTCCCTCATCTTCTAAAGTTTTATCATTCTCTGCTTCATCATGAAATCTGACATATAAATCAACTAGGTCTTTTATAGGCTTCTCAGATTTCTCTATTGTCTCTATATTTGACCATTTTTTTAGTGCCACGATTAATTTACCAAACTGCGTGCCCCAATCCCCCAAATGATTATCCCTAATAACCTTAAAACCATTGAATTCCAAAAGATTCGCCATGGCGTCTCCAATAATCGTAGAACGCAAATGTCCCACCGTAAAGGGCTTAGCAATATTTGGGGAGGAATATTCCATGATCACTTTTTGCCCACCAAAAAGTTTATTTAAAAAAGATTGATCCTTTCGGCCGTAATTTTCTTTTTTATTTAAAACTTTTTTGAGTTTCTCCGTAAAATAATCCGGTGTTAAATAAAAATTGATAAAGCCTGGCCCCGCCACTTCTATTTTCTCTATTCCACTACCCTGATCAGAATTTTGAACTTTTATTTCAGCAGTTAACTTCTCCACAATCTGCCTGGCTATTTCCACTGGACTCTTCTTTAACTGTTTCGATAACATCAAAGAAACATTTGTGGCAAAATCCCCATGACTCATTTCATCTGGGTGCTCCAAGGTAAAAACCGGCATTTCTTTTTCCGAAATCCCCATTTCCCCCACCGCCTTTTTTATCAGTTCAATAATCCGCTCTTTCATCATCTGTATATCTTAGCACAAAAAACCAGAGCGTCTAAATAGATTAATTTTCTGTTCCAGATCCGTGATTATAAATAGCAAGAGCTTCTTCTTCAGTTATCGATTTTGTGTAAAAACGGAAGTCATCAAAACGGACAGGGGCGGCAGAACCACTATCATTATGAGCCTTGCCTAAGGCTGACTCTCCACCACTAGGAGAATAATTACTATCACAGGTAACTGTACCCTTATTTACTCCGTCATACCAGACAGTCGCACTGCTTCCATCTCGACTTAAGGCAATATGATGCCATCTACTGATACTTGGATGAGGTAAGAATAATGAGCAAGAATCATCCCATTGATTATCCATTTTAATCCAAAGAGGGGTTGGATTATCAGGTATTGCCCGATCATAAAGCACAATAGCTGTTGGCCTCCAGCTGTAAGTATTAAATAAATAGAGAAGATTATCTCCACCAGTATATGCCGATTCCAAATAGAACCAAAGAGCTATTGAATAATGACTAGAATCTTCTGCCCCAAAGATATTGTTAGCAAAATAAATCGAGCTATTATCAGACGAGAAACCACCTATCGCTCCATTTTTCTTACCTCCAAATGTGTGTCCAGCTGGGTATGCTCCACGCAAAACAGCGTTCTGGTTGCCCTGACTATCTTCAATAGTATTATCACTATCAGAAGTCTCATTCATTTTTAAGTGGATTCTAAGCCCCGTCGTAATATCCACGTCACCCCCTCCCTGATCCGTACTCGAAGCAATATTTGCTCCCTCCACTCCAGAGGGAGAACCAACATTAATAGTGGGGGCAATTTCAGCATCAGTGGCTTCAGTATAGACATTGGCAGAAGCGTTCTTGGCAATCTTGTAATGAGTGCTGTTAACGGTAGCAGTGCCGGGGTCTTTGGGAATGG
>Ga0118677_10001257_pt2 | contig 54056 bp, 45 predicted proteins | sample AliMusrvi5mmetaG_FD_86154 | JGI IMG/M metagenome (GOLD analysis project Ga0118677, IMG submission 86154) | reverse complement strand
TTGGATCGGCACAACTCGCGACGACCGGAAATGTCAGCGGCTTCGCCGTGTTTCGATATAACCCTTCTAACCAAGAAGCCGTCGTGCCACTGGAGACCCGGTCGCCGTCAGCTTTCGTGCTGGCCTTTGATAATACCAACGGCCTCAACACTGGACTCGCCATCGCCAACCCTACCGCCCAAGCGGTTAGCCTGTCCGTCGTAGCGCGCGACGATTCTGGCGAACTGCTCACGAATCGCACCATCAGCCTGCCAGCCAACGGGCACACACAATTCATGCTGACCGATACCTTACTCGGATATCCGTCCACCGCCGGCAAGCGCGGCACTCTTGAGTTCGACGTGCCTATTGGCCGGCGTATCGCTACTCTCGGCATCCGCGCTGATGGCCTGGTGATTACCAGCGTCCAGGCGCTGGCCAAGTGATCGGGACGGCGGGACGCCAACCCTAAGGCTTTCGGGGAACCGGCGCCTCGCGGTGGGCATATTCCGTGGTCAGGGGGGCTGGCCCCCTGTTGTGAATGAACTCCGACCGGAAGACCGCGTCGCCGTAACCTGACACTGCGGGTGGGGCATCCGCCGCCGCCGATACGGCCAATGGACGGGAAGCGCACTTTCATGGCACTGAAACTCCGAGTGAGTTGCTACCGTGAAGTAGTTGTTCGTCTGTGAAACCGATGACACCTAACACGCTGTCGTTTGCTGTCGAGCCTCTGAACGCCCCAACTCAAATGGTGCTGGCGACGATCCCAGTCATCGACGGGCGTCGGCTTACGGATATCCTGATTGAATTCGAACGCAAGCACGGCTTTACGCCCGCCGGAGCATATGGCGGGCTTGTTTTTGAACAATTCAACTTCGGCCCTCTAGGCAGGTACTTCAGACAGGACTTCGATGCCGATGATAAAGCCTTTTGGGCGGACGGCATCTACGTACTGGGATGCGAGTGTGGCGAAGTTGGCTGCTGGCCAGTGAAGTGTTTTGTCACGTCTGACAGAACTACAATCGTGTGGGATAGATTCTGGCAGCCACAGCGCCCTGATCGCGTCTACGCCGAACTCGGCCTTTTCGTATTCGATGCAACCCAATACGTGAATGCGGTTGCCGATCTTCAGACCAGATTCCAAGCCGTCTACTAGCCAGGGCTGACATGCTGTCAAGCGACATCTCCAATCGGAGTAAGTGTACGAGAAGCGCACTTACCATTCCCTACGAGCTGCTGACCGGCGATATGTCGATGGTCAATTACTCGTCGTTTCGGGGCGGCATGCTGGGCTTCCGCAACACGATTGAAGCCTACCGCTGGCTGTGCCTGGTGCCGCAGCTGATCCTGCCGATGTACAAGCGGTTCATTCAGGTTGCCTACATCGCCGAGGTGATTCCAGAACTGAATTATGGCGTGCGCTTTACCGCGCCGAAGTTCGAATCGGTCGATCCGCTGAAGGATGCGATGGCCGACAAGGTCGCCGTCCGGATTGGCGGGCTGACGTGGCCGGAGATGGTGGCGAGCCAGCGTACGAAACCGGCGTGGACTTCTTTGGAAACAACATGAACCTGAATTCTTTACAATCCGCCACCAATGTCCAAGGCCGATTCGAGGATATCGTCGGCGCATGCCTTCCCCGTCCGTTTACCAACGACCTGACCGCGTCCCAGAACCCGCTATACATAAATGTAGGAATCAAGAATTACCCTGTCCGCGTGAACTACTGGACCGAAAGCGATCCAGGCGGACCAGCCGGGTATGGGCACGGGAATCTTACCAACAGCAGTGACGTGACTGTGCAGAGGTGATATATGAGACGATGGGCGGTGTTTTGTTATTGCGCCACGTTATGCGGCGCGGCGTTCGCGCAGCAGTGCAAGCCGGTGACGCCTGATCCTCCAAAACCTGAAAACCAATTGGAGAAGAGGATTGTGGACTTTGTGTTCTGTGGCATGTCTGAGGGCCACGGCGATATGCTAATGACGGCGGCCGGCGATTCGACCGCTGTTGCCTTGACCAGGATGCTCGCCGGTCGCGAACTCAGCCACGATCAGATTGAATTCGCCACCATAATCCTCCGCACGGGTTTCGGCAGTCCCGATCGAATCGTCGAACAGCCGGATCGGAAGCCGCGGACGACGTTGTTCGCTCTTCGGTATTTGGACCTTTGCACTACGGATCCGGCGCTTAAAGAGGAGATCGCCAAGGCGCGCAAAGAAGTCATGGATCAGGCGGCCAAGCTTGCGAAGCCCGGCGAATAAGCGCCTCGATCGGGTATTGCTTAGCTGCATTGGGAGCGCTGTGCCTCGACGCCTATCCTCCGGGTCGACGCACCAGCAAAGGGTGTGGCTATTCCGCCGATCCGGAATTGAGCCTTTGCGGGAACTGCTGCCGCCTGCGTGCGCGAGTTTGAAGATCAGGTGTCCATGAAGAAGTGTTCAGGTGCGTGCTGCGTAGCTATGGTTGTGCTGGGCGGCGGAGCTAACCAAGGGAACCCGCGCATGCATTTTCACAGAGAGATTTATCGCACGTACTGGACTCTAGGCTTAGTGTTAGCTTGGGCTGATGCTCCTGCCTCTGCCAATCGGATGCCTTTTAGTAGTACATATCCAAGGTGGTCACGCCGCGCTGGCGGCACGAATTCAGCAGTTGTTCAACGTTGTTCTCACTACCGACGATCACGAGCAGGAGGCGGCCGCGTGGAATGAAGCAAAAGCGATTTTCATGCAGCGCGGCCTCCCAAGCGCAGCGGTGGTCAGTGACGAAACTGCTTATAAACTCGTCTGGCTGACTTGCACGCAGGGTCCCGAGGGCTTTCAAAGACAGGTGCTGCATAAGGCACGCGAAGGAGCCAAGAGTCATCAGGTTCCCGATGATGCGGCGAGCTACTGTGCTGCGCATATCCGCCAGGACATCGTCAAGACGAAAGCAAAGAAGCATGCGCCCGCCAATTCAGCGTTGCGCGATCAGATTGAGAGGCTCTTCGAGGCCGACCAGGCAGTTCGGCAGCGGAGTCAATTCGACAAGGAGAAGATGTCGCAGTCCGACCGCGACCAGAGGGCCGCGCTCGAAACGATTTTTGTGAAATATGGAGTGCCAACTTACCGAATGGTTGGGCCGCAGGCCGCGTCCGACTTCGTAACAATGATCCAGCATCAATCAGCAGAATTCCGTCTGAGGGTGTTGCCCAGACTGAAGGCAAACGTGGACTCCGGGCAGGCCGATCCCGGCTCATATACAAAGATGTTCGACCGTTCACAGCTGGATGCAGGAAGGAAGCAGCGGTATGGTGAGAACCTGATTTGCGACAGCGACAATCCGAAGTTGCACATCGCCCCCATTGCGAATGAGCAGAACGTGAACCAACGACGCGCTGCGATTGGCCTGATGCGCCTTGAGTTGTACGCAGAGTTGGTGGCAAAGATGACGCCGGACCTCTGTGCGGTGGCGCCGGGAGCAAAGTGAGGAATCTGTATCCCCGCTAAGCTGGACCGCCAGAGGCATCAAGCTCCGAATGGGATGGTGGTCGATAAGGTTCAGCCAGCGCGCGCTTGCAAATAGGGACTTCAAGGTGTCTGGTATCCGGAAAGTGGCTGGTAGACCGCGTTCCCGGTAACTTGCCAACGCCCCAAAACCCAAAACCGTAACTTCTTACGGTTCTTGTTTTCAAGTTATTGATTCTAAGTAGTTTATTTAAGAAAACCGTAAGATCTTACGGTTTTGTTCTTTGGCGTAAGGTCGTTAAGCCGCGCCTCGCACCCCGATCCTCGCCAAAGCGGGTAAGGTAATTCCGCCGGTGCCTGAGGCGATTCTCGAACTTGGCTTTCGAGGCGAAGAGGCAGCGCCGCGGGGAATCCGAGCGAGCGCCGCCACCCACCGACCGCTCCAGCCGCACGCCTCGGGGCTAACGGCGCGGCCAGTTTGGCGATTCGACGGGAGCCGGATTGCGCTGGCCCGGTGGCCGCTGCCAACGCGGAGGACAGGGGTTGACGCCGCAGGGGCCGCCGGAGGGAATCAGGGCGCGCACGCGATTGTTGTAGGAGTCGGAGAAGTAGACCGTTCCGGAGTTGTCGACTGAGACGCCGGTCGGGTTTTTCAGCTGGGCCAAAACCGCTGGTCCGCCGTCACCGCCGCTGCCCGCCACGCCCGTGCCCGCAATCGTCGTGATGATGCCGGTCGCCGCATCGACTTTGCGAATGACGTTGTTCCCGGTATCCGCGATGAACAAGTTGCCCGTAGCATCCACGGCCACCGAGGTCGGTGTATTCAGCTTCGCCTGCGCAGCCGGTCCGCCGTCGCCCGAGTACCCGTTGAAGCCCCCGATTTGAGTCGCCGTCCCGGCCACGGTCGTGATGATGCCCGTCGCGGCATCCACACGGCGGATGCGATGATTCTGCGAGTCGGCAATGAACACGTTGCCGTGCTTGTCGAGGGCCACGCCCATCGGCTGCGCCAGCGTCGCACTCGCGGCTGGCCTCCCGTCTCCGCTGAAGTACTGGGCGAGGAACGTCCCCGCGAGGGGCTCCAGCAAGCCCGACTTTACCGGGATGGTCAGGACCACCGAGACGGTGGACAAGGCGAGGTACAGGTCGCCCTCCCGATTCACGGTTACACCGGCGATGTCCCAGAGGCACTGGGTCAGGGCAGAAATGTCTGTCGTCCCGGCGTAGTTCCAGCAACTCGGATGCGCCGCGAAACCGGCTACGGTCGTGATGATGCCGGTCGCAGCCGCGATTTTCCGGATGAAATGCGCCTCACTGAGGTAGAGGTTCCCCGCGCCGTCGAGTCCGAGGCCGCCCCAGTCCTGGAACTGCGAACCGCGCAAGAGCGCCGCGGTGGCGGGTCCGCCGTCGCCTGCGCCGGCCCCAGTCGGCGCCTGCCCGGTGCCGGCGTAGGTGGAAATTATGCCCTGCGAGACTTTCCTGATCCGGTTGAATCCCGTGTCCCAGATGTAGACCGCTCCTGAAACGTCCACCGCTGTGCCCGTGGGCCCGCTCAACAGGGCGGCCGTCGCTGCGCCGTTGTCGCCGACCTCTGCGCCGCCACCCGCCACCAGGGTTGCGGTGCCGGCGGCGATCTGGGTCGCGACGCCCAGCCAGTAGGCCGCAAACATCGCTTTGCCATCGACGCTCACCGCCACGGACGAGGCTCCGACGTTGCTGGCGAGCGAGGTGATCTGTCCGTTGGCCGGATCCACCATACGGACCCGCGCGTTACCCGAATCCGCAATGTACAGCTTGCCCGCAGCATCGACAGCCACGTCGCCCGGCGACTGGAGTTGCGCCGCCGTGGCCGCGCCGCCATCCCCGCCGTAGCCGGATGTACCGTCCCCGGCAACCGTCGTGACGATGCCCGTGGTTGCGTCGATTCTGCGGATTCTTTGATTGAACGTATCGGCAAAGAAGAGATTGCCCGCGGCATCGACCGCCAGCCCGGCCGGGTACCTGATCTGAGCGCTGATGGCAGGTCCGCCGTCCCCGCCGTAGCCGTAATAGGCGCTCTGCGAACTGCCGCCAGCCACCCGCTTCAGGTTGCCGTCCGAGGCGCTGAGCGCCAAAACGTAGTTCGCGGACCCGCAGGAGATGTACAGGTTGCCGTGGCTGTCTACCGCCAGATTGCCGGGCCCCGGCAGTCCCGCGTCCGTAGCTTTCACGGTGTTTCCACCGTAATCCGCCGCGCCGTTGCCGGCGATTGTCGCGATGCGCCCCGTGGCCTCGTCCACGCGCCGCACGCGGTTGTTGCCGTGATCGGCAATGTAAAGATTGCCGGCGCGGTCGATCGCGAGCCCCGACGGGTGGTTCAACTCCGCCGTCCCGGCCGGGCCGCCATCCCCGGCGAATCCCGCCACGCCCGTGCCGGCGATCCGGGTGAGGTTGCCCGACGAGTCGAGCCGCACCACCTCCTGGCAGTTCGGAAGCGAGATGACGAGCCGCATGGCCGGATCGATGGCCAGTCCGCCGATCCAACAACTTGACAGATTGGCGGAAAGGGCAGGCCCGTCGGCCGGGATGCCTCCACCCGCAAGTGTCTGGATTGTGTAGGACTGCGAGTATACGCAGAGGGGCGCGCTAAGCAGCAGAACGATGAGCGCAACGTAACGGTTGGGCTGGGGTCTGAGGAGAGCGGAAGCAGTGAATTTTGTCAATTAAACGATCATTGTATCTGAATATATGCAAGATTACCTGACAGTCGGAAGACGATGTTCCAGCCTATGCATTGCTGCTTTCTCACTCGCGAGCGGCCGTGAAATTCGGCAAGAACGCTCGCTGGACAGTAGCGCTACTCCACGACAAGGCGCCAACGCATTCTGCGTGAGGTCAGCCGCGCGGAATCACGTATAAGAAGACCGCGAAGAAGTGGCACACGCTGCCGGCGACGACGAACAGGTGCCAGACCATGTGCGCGAACTTGGATTTCGAGGCGAAGAAGTAGACGCCCAGCGTGTAGCACAGGCCGCCGGCCAGCAGCCACAGCAGTCCGCCCCACGGCAGGGCGTGCAGCAGAGGCCGGAAGGCGATCACGACCACCCAGCCCATCGCCACGTACACGGCGGTCGAGAGGGCGGGCAGGCGGCCGATGAGCAGGCTCTGGAAGACGACCCCAGCCACGGCCAGCGCCCATACGGCGCCGAACAGGCTCCAGCCCCAGGCCCCGCGCAGGGTGACGAGCGTGAAGGGCGTGTAGGTCCCGGCAATGAGCAGGTAAATCGAGGCGTGGTCGAGGATGCGAAAGACGAGCTTGGCTTTGCCGGACGGCAGCGCGTGGTACAGGGTGGAGGCCAGGTACAGCAGAATCAGCGTGGCTCCGAAGATGGCGCAGGAAACGATGTGCCAGGCCGTGCCGCGCAAGGCCGCAGAGACGATCAACAGCACCAGTGCGGCGACGCTGCCCGCGGCTGCTACACCGTGGGTGACGCTGTTGGCGATCTCTTCTCCGAGGGTTTGAGCCGGGCGGGTGGATGACATGGAAATGGCTGGCACTTCCATGATGACGCGATGCGGGGTGGGGCGGTGGTCCCCGCCTGCGCCAAAAATGGTGGTAGCAGCGGGCTCAGGAGAGCCCACGCGGCGCTGGAGCGCCGCCCCACATCAGGCGCTGCGCAGCGAGGCGGGCGTGCGGCCGTCTTCGGCAGCCTTATCCATATCGGCGCCCCGCGCGAGCAGCAGTTCGACGGACGCCTGGTCGGCGTTCTGGCAGGCAGCATGGAGCGCGGTGAACCCTCCGTGCTGGGTGGCATCGACGGCGATGCCGGCGTCCAACAAGCGTTCCAGGATGGCGGCCCGAGTGGCAGGCACGCGTCCCGCCGCAGCGGCGTGCGTCGCCAGATTCTGCATTTCGTTGGCGGAACGGAGTTGAATATCCGCACCGCGCGCCAGCAGCAATTCCACGCATTCCAGGTGACCGAAATGACCGGCCAGGTGCAAGGCGGGCCAGCCGCCCGGGCCGGGTGCGTTGAGGGTTGTTGGATCGGCTTCAAGCGCGGCGGAGAGCTCCGCAACATCGCCAGCCATGGCGGCATCCCAGAGAGTCATTTCCGGATTCTAAGCCCGAAATCATCCGCGGTGGGAGCAAAAAATGCCGCGGGCAGACGATTTCGGCCGTCCGTCCGGAGAACGCAGGATCAGGCCGCGGCAGGTGCGAAAATCGCCTCGCTGGCACCCGTCTCAACCCCGAGGTGATTGATATAGAAGGTCACCACGGCGGGCGGGTACTTGCCCTTCAGGGCCTCGAAGACGCGTTCCTGCCAACCTTCCTTCAGGTAGCCCTTGACGTCGGAGTCCTTGGCGAAAAAGCCGTCCTGGTGCGGAATGCTCAACAGGTCGAGTGCCTCGACAATCATGTCCAGGTGCGAAACAAGCAGGGCTTGCGACAGGTCAACCGCGAGATCCTCTTCCCCGCCCTGAATGCGCGCCCAGAGCTTCGGGGCGGCCTTCCGCAAGTGCTCGTTGTTGAGCTTCACCAGGTGTGTGCGGGCCTTGATCTGGTCGAAAAGCTGATAGGTCCGCAGGCGTCCAAGGGAAATGCGCCGGACAAGCTCGCCAAAAACGTCCTCGCCGAGCGCAAGGAAAATACCACTGATCTGCATCATCCATGAGCGTATCACGCCGGGGCGCGGAATCACGTCCGGGGGGCCGGGGCTGTACAATAAGAAGTTTGGTTTGATTTCATGAGTACTCTCATCGTTCTAGGCTCGCAGTGGGGTGACGAAGGCAAGGGCAAAATCGTCGACCTCTTCTCGCAGAAATTCGACTTTGTCACGCGCTACCAGGGCGGGCACAACGCCGGTCACACGGTTCAAGTCGGAGACCAGAAGTTCGTCCTCAAGCTGATTCCCAGCGGCGTGCTGCACCCCAACGTGCGTGTGGTCATCGGCAACGGCGTCGTGATCGACCCGCGGGCGCTGCTCGATGAAATCGAGATGCTGGAGCGCGCGGGCATCGATCCGCGGCGGCAGGTTTCAATCAGCAGCCGGGCGCACGTCATCTTCCCGTTCCACCGCCTGGTGGAGAAGGTGAGCGAAGCCCGTCCCGATCGCGTGGCCATCGGCACGACCTCGCGCGGCATTGGACCGTGCTACGAAGACAAGATCGCCCGGCGTGGAATTCGCGTCGCCGATTTGTTGAATACCGGGAATTTCGAGACGCTTTACGCCTTGCTGGCCGAAGATAAGCAGACGCTGGCGAATGCATTCGGCATCAAAGGCGTTATCAATTACGACGAGATTCTGGCCGACTACAAGCGCATGGCCGAGAAGATCCGGCCGATGGTCTGCGACACGGCCCAGTTGTTGAACGACGCGATCCGCCTGGGCAAGCGCGTGCTGTTCGAAGGCGCGCAAGGCACCATGCTCGACATCGATCACGGAACCTATCCATTCGTGACCAGCTCGAGCGCGGCCGCCGGCGGGGCCTGCACCGGGACGGGCGTCCCCCCGACCTCCATCGACGGTATCGTCGGCGTCTCCAAGGCCTACATCACGCGCGTCGGCGGCGGACCGTTCCCGTCGGAAGACAAGGGCGAGGACGGCGAAAAGATCCGCGAGGCGGGCCTGGAATTCGGCTCGGTGACCGGGCGGGCGCGGCGCTGCGGCTGGTTCGACATACCGTTGATGCGCTATACGGCCATGATCAACGGCTTCGATTCGCTGATCGTGACCAAGCTGGACGTGCTCGATGGCTTCGACGAGATCAAGGTCTGCACCGCTTACAAGGCGCACGGCGTGGTGATCGAAACGATGCCGGCGGAGAACCTGCTGCTGGAGCAGATCGAACCGGTCTACGAGACTCTGCCGGGATGGCCCGAGCCGACCAGCGGCATAACCACCTTCAGTGAGTTGCCCAAAAACGCCAAGGACTACATCGAGTTCCTGGAGCGGCGCACGGGGGTCGAGGTGGGATGCGTGTCCACAGGCCCGGAACGGATGGAGACCATCATCCGGCCCGGCTCCAAACTCGAGAGACTCCTGGCGTAGCTGTACCAGGTAACCGCCGCCGGCGGAGTTCGGGGTATCAGCGAGCCACCATGGACAGCGCGAATGGCGGGGCGAACAGCAGCAGCATCAGGCCCCACAGCAGCCAGCCGTTGACACCTTCCGCCTGCTGCCGGGCGATGCGAATGAGCATCTCGTTGGCATAGGCCATAATCACTCCGACGACTGGTTTGAGCAGCAGTGGGATTACCGCCCCCGAGGGCAGGTCCCTGTCCAGGTGGAGCAGCCCCACCCAGGTGCCCGAGGCCTGACTCATAAAACCGTAGACGACCAGCGCCAGGACCGGCAGGATCCAGACCTGCGCGCGGCTACCGTAGCGGGCCTGCCCGCGGCCGTCTCCAAACAGGACCGGGATCCGGCGAGGCAGGGAATGCCAGGTGAATACGGCGCTCAGGAAGGGTGAGATGGCGAAGGCGAACGAAAGAATTTCCAGCGGCCAGCGCACCCAGATGACCAATCCCAGCAGGCTCATAAGCTGATGTTATGCTTTGCGGGATCGGTGCGGCCATAGCCGGGTGCCTCGGAGAGCCCCGATTCCGCCATATTCTCGACAATCGGATGATTAATGTACCCTTACTGAACCGAGTACTAGGGCATTCTGCGGGTGCGCCCGCCCGCTTGCAACCCAGTCCGCAATGCGCCGTAGCCACTGGTCCGGGGCCTGCTCCGCGCTGTAGACTGCTTGCTAGCGGGCGCGGTGATTTGTGCCGGTGGTACCGCAAATGCTGGAGCTATGAGGGGGTAGTTCTGCGTTGGAGAGAGGCGTCGCGCGAGTCGCGCCAACTCCCGGCAGACCGCCTCAGATTGGCGTAGCCACTCGCTCGCGAGGATAATCACGACATGATCTCACTCAGCCTGGAATGCCGCGAATCGGAGTCGGCACTACTCTCGGCTGAGCTTTGGGAACACGGGACGCGCGGTATCCAGGAAGAGGAGTTGCCCGGAGGACGGGTGCGGCTGCGGGCGTGGTTTGATTCCGCAGGCGACCTGGCTGCCCGTTTCTCGACCTTCCTGCCGCTGGTCAGCGAAGAGGCGGCCACCGACTGGGAAGCCGTAACCCGGCAGGCCTGGCAGCCGGTGGAAGTGGGATTGCGGTTCTACCTGGCGCCGGAGTGGGACGAATCGGAGACGCCTGCCGGCAGGATGCGGCTGACCGTCCATCCGGGCATGGCGCTGGGTACCGGCGACCATCCAGCCACGCGACTCGCGCTGACCGCGCTGGAATCGCACGTGCACGCGGGCGAGCGGATTCTCGACGTAGGCACGGGAACGGGAATTCTGCTGGCCGGCACGTACCTGCTGGGGGGACGGGGCGTAGGTTGTGACATTGAATACGAGAGTGCCCGCACGGCCCGGCATAACCTGATCCGGGACGCGCACCCAGCGCGAGTTTTCGCCGGCTCGCTGCGCGCCGTTGCGGCGGCCAGCACCGATGTGGTTGTGGCTAACATCAACGCCGCGACGCACCTGAACCTAGCTGCGGAATACGCCCGGGTGGCGCGGCGGTTGATCATCCTGACGGGCTTTCCGGAGCGGCACGAGCCGGGTGTCGAGCAAGCTTTGTGGACGCATGGTTGGCATCCGGTGGGCCGGCTCACGGATCGCGAGTGGGTTTGCCTGAGCCTGTCCCAGGCGGCCGACTCGGCTAGCTACTGACTGTGCGGGAAACTGCGCAGCCGCGTTCAGGCCACCATTTCGGCCAGTGCGGGCAGCAGCAACTCGCGGCAGTGCACCACGTCGCCGGCCACGAAGATGGCGGGAGCATGTACCTCGACCTGCCCCGCCGCGACCGTATTGAGGTCGCTCAACACGACGCGCTCGCGGGGAGTGGACCCGTTTTCGATGAAGGCGACGGGTTCGAGGCCGCGGCGACCGGCCGCAATCAGCGCGGCCGCGATGGCCGCCCGGTTGCGCACGCCCATGAGGATAATCAGCGTGTCGACGCCGGCGTAACGCCGCCAGAAACCGGAATCGTCCACGGCCTGATGCCCGGTGACCACGGCGAAGCCGGACGCGAATCCACGGCAAGTTGGCGGGATGCCCTGGAGCGCGGCCACCGCCAGCGCGGAACTGACGCCCGGAACGATCTCCACCGTAAACCCGCGCGCGGCCAGCCAGGCCCACTCCTCCGCACCGCGGCCAAACACAAACGGGTCGCCCGACTTCAATCGCACGACCAGCGAATAGCGGCGGACGCAGTCCTCCAGCAAAGCGTGAATCCGCAACTGGACGCTCTCCTGCTGGCCCTCCTCTTTGCCGACGTCGATGATCTCGGCCCCGGGCCGGGCCAACGCCAGGATTTCGGGAGGGATCAGGCGGTCGTGCAGAACGGCGTCGGCCTCCGCCAGCAGGCGCGCGGCGCGCACGGTCAGCAGTTCGGGATCTCCAGGGCCAGCGCCAACCAGGCAAACCCGTCCGTTCACTGGCTCGCCTCGCATCCCTGGTTGGAGGGGGTTACACCGGAGGCCGCATCAGGTACGGGCGGCTGAGGGATTTCCTGATCGAGGATGCTCGCAATGGCTTGCTCGGCTGCGTCGCGGCGGTCCGTCCGCAGCAGTTCCAGAGCAGGGCTATCCACCACGCGGTACCAAATGCTCTTACGCCTGGCGAAGCTCAAGCCGGAATGGCGTATCCGGCCGCGAATGGAGGCGGCCAAGTCCAGGAATTGCCCGTACTCGGGCCCGACCCAGGACGCCAGCTTCTCCTTCAAGCGCACCGCTAGCGCCGGGCATTGACCGGAAGTAGAAAGCGCGACAACGAGCGCGCCTTGACGGTGAATTGCCGGAAAGTAAAACTGACAATGCGGCGGGTCGTCGAGCGCGTTGAACAAGACCCCGCGGCGGCTGGCTGCCTCGAACAGGACGCGGTTGATGCCGCTATCCATCCAGGTTGAGACCGCGAGAAATGCGCCATCCAGATCCGCAGGCTGGGGGAGGGTGGTCACACCGTGAACCAATGCACCGGCGGCCTTCAGCGCGGCGAGTTTCTCGTCGGCCAACGCCCCCGAACCGAACACCACGCACACCCGCCCGGTCAGATTGAGAAAAACCGGAAAAGGATGCTGCATCAAATCGGCCCTGTGTATCCATTAATATAACTGAAACTTGTAATTCCCATCAACTTACTCCGGTTCGAAGAGCAAGTGGGCGCGGCACCCGGGACGGGTTTCATCCAGCCGGAGAATAGCCTTCCAGGCCAACATCGGAGAGCTACTTTGCACGCAGGGCCCGGAAGCCGGCGATGCGGTGTCCGGCGGCGTCGAGCAGGTACAGGGAGTCGCCGTCAAGGTCGACTTGGCGGGCGGCTTCCAGCGCCTTCATGTAGTCGACTTCGATGTTCGCACTGGCGGGGCAGGCCATGCGAGTCGCCATTACGGGCCCAAAATGGACGGAGGCACCAGACAATGCGGCATCGCCGCTGAAGCGGTTGCAGCCTGTGAAGCCGGACACGCGCCCCGCCTCCAGAAAGTGAAGGGAGGCTTCACCTTCTCCCACGCCCGACGGAGGCGGCTTGCGCCCGATCTCCGTGAGCACCCAAGACGTCCCCACCAGTAGCGCCGCAGCGCCCGTGTGCGCCTTCCGGGCAGATGCCGCCGGATCGCCGCTGGTGGAGAGAGTGGGGTTCGGCGCCATCGCGGGGCATACGCCTCCCGGCTGCGCCGTCAGGACGTTCGCGAGACGCAGGGTTTCGCCCGCTTGGGAATCAGTCGCTTGCTCAAACGCTCCCGTCGCGGTGAGCAGAGCGGGCTTACCGCCGGAGACCGCGGTCGAGAGCCGCTGGAGCAGCAGCGGCCGGCCGCTGGTCTCGGCGGGTAATGGAGTCTTGCTGCCACACGGCTGGAACGTCCGGCGGCCACCCTTTTCCCGGTACACGCCGCGGATACGGTACGACCCTAGCGGCACGTAACCCCGAGACTCGCGCGTAAGGGTGCAGTTCAGATCGGACCGGCTGGCACAGGCGTCGCGGCCGCCCTCCCGCTCCAGCAGCAGGAGCGTCCCCGGCGATGCAGCGGCGAAGGACTCCTGCTCCTGCGTTGAGGACATCAGGGCGAGCACCCCCTCCTGCGCCGACCACACACCCAGGTCCAGCAGGATCTGACCCGTGTTCTCGGAACGTAGGTAAGTTCGCTGCCGGTAGAATCGCCCGTCGGGACGCAGCGAAAGGACGTAGCGGATTCCCACGCAATCGGCGCACGGCACGTTGCCGGAATATGTCAGCAATTCTGTGACGCGGAAGTCCTGCGTGGAGGCGGCGGCGCTGCACAGCGCAAGGGTGAAGACGGCGATGGGCAGTCGCATCAAACTCCTCCTGACGAAGGAACCAGCCGCTCAGTTGCGCGGAATTGCGAACATCCATGCTGGTTCGCCGCAGTTCCGGTTCGACCGGTCAGGGCTGGGGCAGACTCAAGCCGGATGCCATGGCACGCGCTCCAGCCAGCCTGCTCGCATATCAGGTTACTCCGAATCGGGAGTACTTGACCGGGAAGCGACTCGCGGCAGCGTCGCTTGTCCCCGGCGAGAGGATGAGTGTAGCCTGAAACGGGTGCGGCGGACGCGGCGGAAGCCGGACAAAGCGAACTTCCAGCCGATCATCAAGCCAGTCGCGGGCATCAGGATTCGATTGAAGTATTGGACTCCCCGAAGAACGCAGACGCTCGCGCTATGGGGTCTGGTCGCGCTCTACATCGTGGCCCGGGCATGGCATCTGGCAGCCATCTGCCTGGACGGCGACGAGATCTTCAGCATCACCATCGCGGGCAGCAACTGGGCCAAGCTAACCGCGGATGCGGCACGTGATTCAGTCCACCCGCCCACGTTTTACTATCTGTTGAAACTGTGGATCGGCCTCGGTGGCGACTCGCTGATGTGGCTACGCACGTTGCCGGCGCTTTTCTCGGTGCTGTCGCTGATTCCGCTGGTGCTGTTGTGCCGGCAACTGCGCCTGCGCCGCGCCGAGATCAACTGCGCCATCGGGATCGCCGCAGTCAACCCGCTGCTGATCTATTACTCGCAGCACCTGCGCATGTACAGCCTGCTGCTGCTGTGCGCCAGCACGTCGGTCTGGCTCTTCCACCGGGTGATCCAGGCGAGCCCACGCGACCTCACCTGGCGCATTCTGGCTCTCACTGCCGCCAATACTTTGCTGGTTTACTCGCACTACTATGGCTGGCTGGTGGTGGGCTTCGAAGGCATATACATCCTGCTGTGGAAGCGCGACCGGTTCTGGCCCGCGGCGCTATCGACGGCGGCGGTGATGGCGGCCTTTGGACCTTGGCTCTACGTGGCTGCGCAGGCCGCGCTCGCGAAAGGCGGTCTCTCGTCCAATCTCGACTGGATTCCGAAACCAACGCTCGGCGACGTGGTTTGGATGCTGACCGAGTTCATGGGCTTCGGCGACTTCCCGGATGCGCTACAGCCCGTGGCGTGGGTGATGTTCGTGCTGCTGGTTGGGGTCGGCATCGGAGCCATGGCGAATCGCCAACGCCGCGGCGAGGGCAACTATGCTCACGCTGTTGGCTTCCTGGCGTTCTTCGTGCTGGGTCCCATGCTGGCGGCCTTCGCGGCCTCCGTCATGATGAAGAACTCGATCTGGGGCCAGCGGCACCTGATCTTCGTGGCACAGCCGTTGCTCGTGCTGTGCGTGATCCCGTTCTTCCGTTTGCGTTACCGGACCGTGCGAATCGGCGGCATTCTGCTGTGCGCCTTCTGGTCAATCCTGGTCATTCAGCATCAACTGCGAGGCGACGACAAGAAGACGCCTTACGATAGCCTGGTTTTCGGGGTGCTCGCCAGTGAAGCTCAATCGAGGGGCCCGATTGAGTTGTATGCCTTGGACCGCTACGTCCACTATCCATTCTGGTTTTACTCGAACGTGCTGAAAGAGGGCCGCGTCACGGGGATTGCCGCACCGCTTTCTCCGCCCGGGCGGGAGGCGCTGGCCCGCGCTGCGAAGCGCCTGCATATCAAGGAGAACGTCAGTGTGGAGGATGCTCGCGGCGCGCATTTCTGGGTGGCCTTCAGCAACAAACGCTGGAACCGGCCGGAGTCGCCGCAGCAGGTCCTTGCACGGCGGGATTGCCGCAGCGGCACTGCTCTCTCGACCGGTGACCGCTACCACACGATCAGCGCAATCCCGGTCTGGTGCGCGGTTGTGGAAGGGCGCCAGCCCGGCACCCCGGCGGCGCGCCCGACTGGTGCCGACTAGACCGGACCGGATAGCGGTGGCGAGGGGAACGGTCCGCGCGTAGCCTCGAAGCCGACGGCCAGGTCGAGCAGCGTTTCCTCGCTCCACGGCAGACCCACGAATTGCACGGCAGCCGGCATCCCGTCGGCGTCGAATGAAACGGGCACGGTCATCGAAGGCATGCCGAACAGGTTCCAGGGCGAGACCAGCCGGATCGCCTCCATCAATGTGATGTCGCCTTGGGGCGTGGCGAAGACCCGCTGACGGTGCGGGAAGGCCGTCACCCCGAAGGCAGGCATGAGCAGCACCGGCGTCTCCCTCATGCCGCGGAGTAGCGTGGCCCGCAGGGCGTCGCGCTCGCCGAGTTTGACCACGAGTTCGAGCATCGACGGCGGGGCTTGCCCCTTGACCGTGTCGATCAGTTCCAGGCCGGTCCAATGGCAGCGCTCTTCGCGTCCGTCGATGAAAGCACGCAGCAAAACGTTGAGCACGTCAACGAAGAAGTAGCGCCACAGTTCGTGCGAGCCGCGGATCAGTCCGAAATCGAAGGGTACGACCTCCACGCCCATGGAGCCGAGCAACTTAGCAGCTTTGAGAACCGCCGCGTGTACGGCGGGCTGGACGGGCGTATCGCCATACTGCTCAAGCATCGCCACGCGGCGGGGTAATCGAGTCGTGCCGATCAACGGCAACGGCACCGAGAAGGGATCGCCCGCATCGTCCCCAGCCAGGACCTGAAACAGCAGGCGAACATCGGCGGCGGTGCGCGCCATGGGGCCGCCGACTCCCATAAACCCGATGGGATGCCCGCCGTTGGGCCAGTGGCCGGTCATTGGAATCCTGCCCGGGGTGGGCTTCAGGCCGCAGATCCCACAGAAGTGCGCCGGCTCGCGAATGGAACCGCCGCCGTCGCTCCCGATGCCGCCGGCCGAGCAAAACGACGCGATGGCAGCAGCCTCTCCGCCACTGGATCCGCCGCTGGTGCGTTCCAGATTCCAGGGGTTGTTGGTGCGGCCGATATAGGCGTTGTCGGTCTCGTAGTTCATCAGGAATTCGGGCGTGCTGGTCTTGCCCACAATGATCCCGCCAGCGGCTTTGAAGCGGGCCGCTGCCCATGAGTCCTGCTGTGCGACTTCGCGCTCTCGCAGCAGGCTGCCGGTGCGTGTAGCGTGCCCGGTAAGATCGAACGAGTCCTTCAGCGTGAGCGGCAGCCCAAGCAGGGGGGGGATGTCGCCACCAGCCATCAACCTAACTTCGGCGGCGCGCGCCGCCGCTAACGCCTCTTCTGCGCAGACTTCCATGAACGCGTTGATCGAAGGATTCAAGCGTTCTATCTGTTGCAGCGAAGCTTGAACGACTTCGACGGGCGACACTTCGCATTGCCGAATGCGGGACAAGATCTCAACGAGCGATTGCCGGATGGGCATGGTTCCAGCCTAGCGGATGGTCGACTGCAAACGGTCGTGCAAACAAGGCGGCTTGTCCGGCATGAGCGCAGATCACTGACCGGTCCACTCCAGAGCATCTGACGGTTGCGAAAGCACACCACTCCCTCACGGTCCTGGCTCCGATCCGAACGGAGCCACGACCGTGAGGGAGTGGTGGGAATCCGGAGCATTCCCGAACAGCCAGGTCCGCGAAGGCTCAGTGCTGGGGATTTGTCGAGGATTCTCATCATGCGGGGTGAACCGTCCGCCGGTCCCGGAGAAACGTGCGCTAGCCCGGGTCCGTCGCAGCCTCGAACAGGACTGCGATTACCTCTCGCGAAAAAGCCCTTGACTCACATACTGTGTATGACATAGTATGTGGTACATACGATGCTGCACATGGTAGAGCCGAATGAACGCTGAACCATTTGAGAATCTACGTCTCGAACTCCGCCGAGGCTGCCTGGTGGTGGCCGTGCTGGCGGCCCTGCGCGACGAACAATGCGGCTATACGCTGCGCAAGACCCTGGCCGAGCACGGTATGGCAATCGACGAAGGCACGCTGTATCCGCTGGCGCGCCGACTAGAGAGCCAGGGACTGCTGGCCAGCCAATGGCGCGAAGAAGACAAGCGCAACAAGCGCTTTTACCGCCTCACCAGCGAAGGCGCTTTAATCCTGGAGCAATTGCTCTGCGAGTGGCAGAGCATCGACGCTTCCCTGCGTGCGGTTTTGAAGGAGCAAGGTAATGGAACTGATCGAGCGATATCTGCAAGCCGTTAAGTTCTGGCTGCCCAAAGAGCAGAAGCAGGACATCCTCGCCGAGTTGCGGGACGACATCCACGCCCAGATGGAGGCGCAGGAGACCGAACTCGGCCGCTTGCTCACCGATTCCGAAGTCGAGGCCCTGCTCAAGCAACGCGGCCGGCCGTTGCTGGTAGCCACGCGCTATCTGCCGCAGGAGTATCTGATCGGGCCGGCGCTCTTCCCAATCTACCTGTTCGTTCTGAAAGTCGTGGCGCTGTGCTACCTCGTGCCCTGGGTGCTCGTGTGGATCGGCATGCTGATCTACAGCCCTGGTTATCGCGCAGTGCAAGGCGCTCACTCCTGGGTTTCCGCCGTGGGATCGCTTTGGGGTTCGCTCTGGCTCACTGCGTTTGTTACGACGGGCGTCGTGACCATCGTCTTCGCAGTCCTGGAGCGCACTCAAGCCAAGTCGCATTTCCTCGAAGATTGGGACCCGCGCAAGCTCCCGCCGGTCCGCGATCCCAATCGGATTCGGCTCTTCGATTCCATTGTCGAATTGGTCGTCAACCTGTTCGTCTTCGGCTGGTGGGCGCAGAATATGGCTTCTCCCATCGTGCTGAATCACCCCGCGCTCCGGATCACGCTGGCCCCGGTCTGGAGCTACTTCTTCTGGGGATTTCTGGTGATCTCGCTGGTGAACGCGTCGCTGGCCGTGGTGAACCTGATGCGGCCCTACTCCACCAAACTGCGAGCGTCGATTCGCCTGGCCAGCGACGCCGCAGGATCGGGTTTGTTTTGCTGGCTGTTGAAGGCCAACGTCCTGACCGAATTCGCACCGGCGAACGTCACTGCCGCTAAGGCGCTCGAACTGACCAATGCCATCAACTGGTGGATGGCGAAGACGCTGCCAGCGGCCATCATCATGTGCGTCGTAATCCTGGTGATGAACGCGTTCAAGGTATGGCGCGCAACTCCGGCCGGAATATCTACGCACCAAGGCACGGTCGCGGCGGCGTAGCGGTTACTGGCGCTGCTACCAAGCAGCCGTCACTTCACGCCGCCCATCAGGCGCGAGACCGGTTTCGCAATTACAAACAGACACAGCCCGGCGACAATGCTGAAGCCCGCGACGAGGCCGAAAAGAACCGGAACCGGGAGCGTGCCGTAGACCGAGGCGAGCCGCCCGCCAAGGTAGTTGCCGACGGAGATGGACACGAACCAGACGCCCATCATCAGGCTGCCGATGCGCACCGGCGCGAGCTTGGTAATGGCGCTGAGTCCAACCGGGCTCAGGCACAGCTCACCGACGGTATGGCAGAGATAGGTGACCACCAGGAACAGGGGAGTGACTTTCGCGCCGCCCGCGCTCAGCAGCGCTCCGAACATGAGCACTACGTAGCCCGTGCCGACAAACACCAGGCCCAGCGCAAACTTCGCGGGGCTGGAGGGCTGACGGGTTCCGAGCCGGATCCAAAGCCAGGCCAGGATCGGCGCGACGGCGACGATGAAGAACGAGTTGAGCGACTGGAACCAACTCGACGGGAACGGCAGCCCGAGCATGTGGTTGTCCGTACTGCGCTCGGCGAAAAGATTCAGCGACGAACCGGCCTGCTCGAAGGCCGACCAGAACAAGGACGCGGCTACAAACAGAACCAGGATCGCGGCCAGGCGTTTTCTCTCGACCGGCGTCCAGTTGCCACCCAGCAGCATCGCCGCGAAAAGCAAGGCCACGATGACGAACAGCAGCACACCGAGCGCATTCACCAGGAGGATCGCGGTCAGGGGCAAAGTGCCGCTAAGATGCAATGCGGTCATCGCCGCGGCGACCAATGTCACCACCAGCAGGCCGATCCGCAGGATCTTGCGCTGCGAGGCCGCGTCCTCCGGGCTCTCAGGCGGAACGGCGTGCAGTCCCGCTTCTCCCAGGTTGCGCTGCCCGAACCAATACTGGATTACGCCTAACGTCATACCTATGCCCGAAATCGCGAAACCCCAGTGCCAGTTGATACGCTGGCCGACGTAGCCACAAATGAGCGGGGCAATGGTGGCGCCCACGTTGATGCCCATGTAAAAGATGGAGAACGCGCTATCGCGGCGCGGGTCGGTGGCTCCGTACAGTTGCCCGACGATCGTGCTGATATTGGGCTTCAGCAGACCCGTGCCCGCGACAACCACGCTAAGGCCCGCGTAAAACACTCCGGCGTCCGTCGCCGCCAGCATGAAGTAGCCGATGGCGATCAGAATGCCGCCATACAGGACGGCGTTGCGCTGGCCCAGGAAGCGGTCGGCCAGCCAGCCGCCAGGGAGGCTCCACAGATAAACCGAGGCCGTGTAGATGCCGTAAATCGAGCCGGCCGTCAGGACGTCGAGGCCCATTCCGCCTCCGGAAACGGGAGCAACGAGGAACAGGATCAGCAGGGCGCGCATGCCGTAATAGCCGAAGCGCTCCCACATCTCGGTGAAGAAAAGCGTGGATAATCCGACGGGGTGGCCGAAAAAGCGAGTGTCCTGGGGCCGTGTCATTAGTAAACTTTCGAGTCTACAGGATCGGCGCGGAATCCGCAGTTACCTGGGCCGATAGCAGCGCACTGGTAAAGCGATGAAAATGCCGGGCGCTTCAACAGGCTCTTGGGAGTTGCCCGCGACAACCTTCGTGCGACGGTGACTATTGCCCAGATTGGTTTGGAAGTATACTCCTCGTTATGCTGACGCAATCCTCGAAGATACTGCGCTTTTCAGGGCTGTTCCTTCTGCCCATCACCTTTCTATTCACCGTCGCCGCTCAGGAGGCAGGCCCAACCGCTGCCGACATCGTCAAGAAGAGCATTGCCGCGCGAGGCGGAATCGACAAGATCAAGGCCATTCAGAGCGTAAAGATGACCGGGAAGTTTGTGATGGGCGGGGGGCAAATGGAAGCGCCCGTGACCATGCAATTCAAGCGGCCTTCCGCCATGCGTATGGACATGGACATCCAGGGGCAAACGCTGGTCCAGGCCTACGACGGGACAACAGCCTGGACAATCAACCCGTTCACGGGTGGCGCGGAACCGCAGAAAATGAGCGGAGAGGAGGCGGAAGCTTTCCTTGAAAGCTCGGATATGGACGGCGCGCTGGTTGATTACGAGGCAAAGGGCCACAAGATCACGTTGGCTGGAAAAGAGGACGTTGCAGGGAAACCCGCGTACAAGTTGAAGGTGGACAAGAAGAATGGCAAGACGGAGACGATTTACGTCGATGCGTCGAGCTTCATGGAAGTAAAGACGGTGGCTACGCGGAAGATGATGGGCAATGAGATGGAGTTGGAGACATTCGTATCCGACTTCAAGCCCATAGCCGGGGTTCTGATGCCGCACAGCATGGACAGCAAGGCTGGCGGCAATTCGGTGGTTGCGGTCAGTTTCGAAAAGATCGAAGCGAACGTCAAAGTCGAGGATTCCGCCTTCAAAATGCCCGCAGCTAAGTAAGGAGCCAATCGATGAATCGCCCGATCCCGATGCTCACGATGGCCGTGCTCGCGGCAACATTCGCGCTGAGAGCCGAGGATTCCCCGCTTCTGAAGGCGGTTACCGCCAAGCAGGTGGCGGAGGTCCGCAAACTGCTGGACGCCGGGGCCGATCCGAACGCGGCGGGCACGACGGGCGAAACGCCCCTGCTGGCAGCCGCGCGCGAAGGCTCGGGGGAACTTGTACGTCTCCTGATAAGCCACAAAGCGACCGCAACGGCGCGGATGCCTAATGGGGAGACCGCCCTGCACCTGGCCGTGGGATCGGGCAACATCGATACGGTCCGGTTCTTGCTCAACGAGGGACTCAACGCAAACGCGGTGGAAGACGCAAAAGGGCAGTCGCCGCTGCACTACGCCGCGGCCCAGGGGCGAACCGAGATGGTTCAAGCGCTGGTCGAGAGTGGCGCGGTAACGGACCTCGGATCAAGGGCCGGGGTAACGCCGCTCTGGCTGGCTGCGGAAGCCGGTCATTTCGATACTGTGCGGGCCATGCTGGTGCTCGAAGCCGACGCCGATCCAAGCGGACCGGAGCAGGTGCGACCGCTGCATATGGCGGCGCGGGCGGGTGATTTAGAGACGCTAAAGGCCCTGCTCGACGCCGAAGCCGATGTCGATTCGAAGACGGCGGATGGTAGCACGGCGCTGCACTTCGCTGCCGGCGAAAACGGCGAAGGGGCGGTTAAGATGCTGCTCGCGCGGGGAGCGAATCGCGATATCAAAAGCGCGAAGGGCGAGACGCCGCTGGACGTCGCGAAGCGGCTCAAATTTGGTTCGATCATTGCGGTGTTGGCCGCGCCGGACGCGAAGCGTTAGTTGCCTAGCCAGAAACTCCAACGGCTGAGACACAGCCGTTGTGGGTGCTTCTTACATCGTCCGCTAATGGTGAACAGCGCTGGCTGGCACGGCCAGCCAGCCCATCAGATCGCCGCGCTCGTCGAACTCCAAGGGGCGCGCCTCGCCCAGTATCTCGATGCGCGGATTCCGTTCGAGTTCGCTCCTCAGATTCGCCGTGCACGCCAGCAGCCCCAAATCGAGGGTGTTGGCGATCCAACCCACTGTGGCATCGGCGGGATTATGCCGGCCCACGGTCGAGCAAACCGCGCGTAGACACTCGCGGTCCGTTGGGAAATGAATCGGCATTCGAATGGAAGCGGGCTGCGACGAAGTGAGCGCGTTGACGTAGGTCGGCTGCCGGTGCACGTGCTTGAGGATTCGCCGGTGCACGACGTCCGCCATCCCGATGCCCGTCGCGTTGCCGTAGCTCAACGGGGATAGGTCGCGCACGAATACGCGGCCGATGCGTGGGATGCCAGGCCACGGATTGATGTCGCCCCAGACGGCGCGGTTGATCACTTTCGTATCGAGCCCGGAGCCGGCGAAGGTCTTGCCCATTTCGTTGACGATCAGAACGTCCAGTTCAGTGGGAAGGCGCGGCATCCAGGTCTTTACCAGGGCCAGCAGTTGCTCTTCGCGGCGTTCCATGTCGATGGCGGGAACGGCTTCAACGCGAGCCGTGTCATGGCTAGAATCTTCGAGGATCGCCAAGCCGCCCAGGATGTGCCCCGATGCCAGCACGTGGCGGCCGACGCTGCGGATCATCGCCTCCAGGCCCATGCGGTAGGCGAAGGTGTGATAGCTCTTTGCGCCGGCCAGTTTGCCCAGCCCGATCGCCATCATCTTGAACAGCCCGCTCTCCAGCGTGCCGGAGAAATCCGTGTGCCACTTTACGCGCCCGCACAGCATGACTCCGGCTGCCCCGAATGCCGTGCGATCCATCACGACCGGGATCCCGTCGGGCGTCACCCCGAGATCGACTACGGCCAGAGAACTGCGCACGGGACAGCCCATCGCGTTTTCGGTGATCCCGTATTTCGCCAGCACGGCGGCCTGCCCGGCGGCGCTGGCCGCACCGTGGCTGCCCATCGCAGGAAACAGGAAAGGACGCATTCCCTGCCCTTTCCACCAGGCGACGGCGGCGGCCACAATCGCGTCGATGTTGGCGATGCCGCGGCTACCGACGCCGATGGCGATTTCGGAACCGGGCTTCAGGGTTGAGGCCATCCCCGAGTTCGAGAGAGTCTCGTGAACGGAGGCGGAGATGTCACTTAGCTTGTGGCTCTCGAAGTGTTGCCGAACGAGCAGGAACGGGGATAGGTCGAGTGCAGGCGGCATGAGCCAATTCTACTGCCGCGGCGGCGCCGGGCCTTGCGTCAATGGATTGGACCCGACTGGGGCCGATGCTCCGGAATACCAATGGTAAAATTGTAGATTGCCATCTGGGAGATCATTATTGCGCAAGCCTAAGGTCTGCGCGGTCAGCTTCTTGAACACGGTACCACTGGCCTACGGAATGGTTCAGGGGCCGCAGCAGGATTTGGTTGAACTCACGTTCGCCGTGCCGAGCGTGTGTGCCGATCGGGTGGGCAGCGGCATTGCGGATGTCGGTCTGGTGCCCGTGATCGAGATGGACAGCCAGGGCCTGACGCCGGTTCCCGGAATCGGCATCGCCTCTCATGGGGCCGTGCGAAGCATTCTGCTCATCTCGCGGGTGCCCTTGCGCCGCGTGCGCACGCTGGCTGCGGACATGAATTCACGTACGTCGGTGATGCTGGCTCGCATCATTCTGGCGCGCCAATTTGGAGCGGAACCGGAGGTTACGCCGATGCCGGCCGACCTCGACGCGATGCTTGCGCATGCCGACGCCGCGCTCGTGATTGGCGACGCTGCTCTCGCGCTCGATCCTGAGCTGATCGGGCTGCCCTGCCTGGACTTAGGGCAAGTATGGTTCGACATGACCGGACTTCCATTTGTTTTCGCAATGTGGGCCGGCCACAAGTCCAACATCACGCCGGAACTGGCCCGCACATTGCGCGGCTCACTTTTATGGGGCCTCGGAGCGTTAGATCGCATCATAGAAGAGGAATCGGTCCGAAGGACGATGCCGCTCGGGATGGTGGATCACTACCTCAGGAACAACATTGTGTTCGAGCATGGCGACGCTGAGCGAGCCGGGCTTGAGTTGTACTTGCGATACGCCCGGGAGATGAACGACCTGGTTCTAGCCGAAGATCCGCTGCAGGGAGACTCCAAAGCATGATGACCGAGCCGGAAGCTATCGACCTGTTTCGTAGCGACGATCTGATCGGCATTGGCATGGCCGCCGACGCCCAACGGCGCAAGTTGCACCCTGAGGGCGTAGTCACATACATCATCGATCGCAACATTAATTACACGAACTTCTGCACCGAATACTGCAGCTTTTGTGCCTTCTATCGCCCCATGGGGCACAAGGAGGGCTATGTCCACGGGCTGGATGTCATCCTCGGGAAGATCCGCGAAACCGTCGAGTTGGGCGGCACGGGCGTGCTGATGCAGGGTGGTTTGCACCCCGACCTGAAGATCGAGTGGTACGAGGACCTGCTGCGTGCGATCAAGAGCGAGTTTCCTCAAGTCTGGCTGCACTGTTTCTCTTCGCCCGAGATTCAGAACATCGCCAAAGTGAGCGGACTCGACCTAACAACGACCATCTCCCGCCTGCGCGATGCCGGTCTCGACTCCATTCCAGGTGGCGGTGCGGAGATCCTGCACGACGACGTGCGCCAGCGGATAAGCCGCCTGAAGTGCGACACCCAGGAGTGGATCGATGTCCATCTGGTGGCGCACAAACTGGGGATGCGGACCACGGCCACGATGATGTTCGGCTGTGGCGAGACCATCGAGCAGCGAGTGCATCATTTTGAGATCGTACGGCGTATTCAGGAAGAGACGGGCGGCTTCACGGCTTTCATCCCCTGGTCATTCCAGCGCGAGAATACCTCCCTGGGACGAAGCGTGAAAGAAGAAGCGACGGGCGTCGAGTACCTCAAAACGCTGGCCATTTCGCGGCTCTACCTCGACAACATCCTGAACGTGCAGTCGTCGTGGGTAACGCAGGGGCTGAAGACCTGCCAGGTGGGGCTGCGGTTCGGCGGCAACGACGTGGGCAGCATCATGATCGAGGAGAATGTCGTCTCCGCAGCCGGCGCTCGCAACCACGCCAGCGAAGAAGAACTGCGCCGCCTGATCCGCGATGCCGGCTTTGTTCCGAAGCAGCGAGATACTCTTTACCGAACCTACTTCCTGAATTAGTTCGGAATGGTGCTGCCTCAGTGCGTACAACGTGCATGAGGGCCACTTCCTGGCGAAATACAAGAATGCGTAGGTGCGCATCCCCTCCAGAGCGTCGATAGACAATCCGGCCTGATCACCAGGGAAGACTCCGAAATACGCCGTAAGGGGCGGCCATGGGCAACACAGTCCGGCGGCTGAAATGAATGGGAGCGGCCGCACTCGCGGACGTAGGCGCAGTGTCGGGAGCGACCTGCAAGGCTACTGCGGAGGAGCCGTTGAATTGCAGTACCTGCACCGCGGACAAGTGCGTCCCGCCATCGATAAGAATCTTGAAAACGCCCGACGGCAACGGGCTCACGATCTGCGAGAGCAGCACCCCCAGCGTGCCGCCTTGTCCGTAGTAACCGTCCAGCAATGGCCGCAGCGGGGGGACGGACGGAGTGTCGCCAGTACCAACCAGGCTGCCCTTGCTGTCGTAGATTCTGACCGTGTAGGTGGCGGCGGTAGTGTCGGCGTTGTAGACGGCCAACGAGACGATCTGCGCTGTGCTGTCATCAATGCCTTCCGCCGACCACTGCGAGGACAATGATGGATCCCACACAATCGGCACACTGAGTGACCAGGAACTGGAAGGCTGAGCGGAGTAGAGCAGTTGCGGAGTGGCTTTGGCGCAGGTCGCTGCGACCGCGCAGTAAATGACGGCATACACCGACCCTTTGGCCTCGTTGAACGGAGCCGCACTCCCCGCCCCCAGCAGATCGATCTGCACAGGTTGATTAGCGTACAATGCGGCGCGGTAATCGTTGATACTGCTAATGGCGGGACTTCCAAGCACTTCCGTGGCAAGAGATTGCGGATTGCCGATCTGGTCGTAAAACGAGTACTCCACCCCAATAGCTCCCGACGCGGGGGCGGCGACACGGATGGAAGTGCCCCAGCCACTCCCTGCGTCGTACCAGTTGAATGTGCCGCTCACGTAACACGAGTAGCCCAGCGTACCGCCCGAGCCGTCCGGGATCGCGACTGGCGGTGATCCCAGACTCGAACAATCGGGCGGGATAGCAGCATAGAAGAGGGGCGTTTCTCCGTATACGGCGGCCACAGCCAGGAGCAGGCATCCGACAAGGTCCAGTGATTTGATTCGCATTAGTGTGTCCTCAATTTGCTGCAGGGGCTCACGCCGTGTGCGGGACCTGCCATAGGTCGGCAGGATCCCACTTCAGCGTCGTGTCTCTAGTTCGTACCCGTCGTACGCTCCTGAGCCGGGGTTTTCTGGGATTGCCGATACCCCGGCAGGAGCGCCGCGCGGTTCTGCCGCAGATCCAATCCACTGGGCACAAGAGGATATGGTTTGTCGCCCATAATCCCCTTCCACAGGATGAGGTTGTACTGCTTTGAGTCGACGTTATCTTCTCTGCTGAAGTCCATCCCCTTGGTAGCATGGGCCCAGTACTTCGCGTTGTGTGTCGACTTAGGCACATTCAAACCGGCAGGTCGAGGAAAGAGGGGTAGTCCCGTAGAGAAAAGTCTTGGCGCGGGAGTGGCCGTGAAAGTCCACGGGCGGGGTGTGGGGCTGGTCGTGTCAAAGATGTCGGCCATCGGCCTTGCGAGGGCATCGTTCAGATTCATGGGCGGTAGCCCGAGAACCTCTTCGATAGTGCGCAGGAAATTGAGGGTATTGTACGGTGTGGAGACTACCGCACCCTGTTTCACGTAGGGACCGACTACGAATGCGACGCTGCGGTGGGAATCGACGTGGTCGCCTCCATCCTGGGCGTCGTCCTCAACGACGAAGATGAGTGTGCTATTGGCGTACTCGCTTCGTGCAACCTTCTGAATCAAAAGTCCCACTGCGTAGTCGTTGTCGGCGACCATCAGTTCCGGAGTATTCACCCCATCCAGCGGCGGACTCGTCCAATTCCCGGTGTGATCGTGCATGAATCGGACGAGACTCAATGAAGGGAAGGCAGCCGGCGACCGAAGTACGACGTCTCCTTGACGCCGGGCAGGTAATTGATCGAACTCGCGGGCCCACTCCTGGTAGCGGTAGTAATCCGGCAGCGAGTTGTCGAAGCCGCGGAAGTATGGATCAGTGAAAGGAGCCAGTTCGGCATTCGAGGGAACGGCCACGGGCGTACCAGTTGAAGCCGGGTAGCGCAATACCGGTATGGCGTGGGCGGTCGTCGAGTAGAGGGTACAGTCTATAAAGAAACCGTAGTTTCGGACCGTGAGACCAGCACGCATAGCCGCGGACCACAGGTAGCCGGTGTTTACTTCGTTATCCGGTCCGTCCGGCGCGGCTGTATTGACCTGTCCTGGCAACACGTCCGGATCGTTCGCCGTGAATGGGTTCGCTTTAATCCGGTCAGCGAGTGCCGGAATTGCTACATTCACGTTCCGGAGATCGCCGTCGGCATCCAGGCTGAGTGCACGGTAAGCGTATGTGACCGGATATTGGTGTTGAACTACGTCCGGCGCCTGGGCAGCCGTGGTCCATAACCAGCCGTCATAACTCACTTCGGCAGTGTCCATGAAATTGTCAAGCGTGACGAATTGCCGCGCCAATTGATGTGCGTTCGGCGTTACTGAAGCTCCAAACATCGCCAGGTCGGGATCGCCGTTGCCCACCTCAAGGTCGCCGAGAATCTGGTCGTAGGTGCGGTTCTCCCTGATGATGAAGACGACGTGCTTTATAGCTTTGCGCACCGTCGCCATGACCGTCGCATCGCTCTCGCTCACGGTGTACGAAAACCGATTGTTCGTGGCTACCTGAGCGGTCAGAGTCGCGAGCTGGGACGTGCCGGGAATCGGGAAGCTCTGGAAACCAGCCTTAGTCAGCTGGGGATTGTATGAATTCGTCACGAAGCAATTGGGCGAATTTGCTGGCCCGTAACCGCCGTAGCACCAGCCTGGATTCCCTCCAGTGGGGGACTTGGCGTTGACTACGAAGGCGTACACTGCCGGGTTGGGCGCCGGGAAACTCACAAGACTCGCCGAGTTCGGATACCAGCCAGTCGGAATGAGGCCGATCACCTTGTCGACTCCATAGTTTCCACTATTGACTCCGCTCAGCGATATCACAGAGATGCAATTCAAGTTTCCATCAGTCACATAGAGCTGCGTCTCGTCCGGAGAGAGAGCAACGCTATTTGGATTCGCGCCCTTATTTCTGTCTTTATATTGAGCCAACGAGTCTGGCAGCATAGGAGCGATGACCGGAATAGATTCAACAATAGTGTTCTTCTTGATATTCCCGGAAGTTGGGTCGATGTTGATTATCTCAACCGTATCCGACTGATCTGCAGCCACAAACAGGAGAGTTTGAGCCGCGTTCAGGGTCATCTTGTTCGGTTGGCCTTTCACGGAGATGCGGGTCGTTAACGTCGGCGCCCCGCTCAGGTCCACCACATCGACCTCCCGGTCACGAATGCTGGACACGTAGGCAGTGTAAGGCTTCGCAGTCGTTCCATCGCCCGTCACGGCGGCCCAAAATGGGTATTCGCCGCCCGGCTTGCCTACCTGACTTGGGTCGTTAGGGGCGATCTTGCCAGGACGAAGGTCGAAGTTCGAGACCGCCAGCGACCACTTTCCCAGACCTCCGGTCAAAACCGAGATTGAGTCGTTGTAGTAGTTCGTCACCACCATGATCAGGCCGTCCTTCGAAATGGCCACGCCGGCGGCGCAAGGGCCAACACCCACCGAACTATTGATCGCTAACGAGTCGTTCGGTACTATGTTCAGACCAACGCCCAGTCTCACCCCAAAGACCGGATTGATGTGGTTGAGGGCGACCGGAGAACTCGCAGCCTCCGCCCAGACTGCTTTGCTGTTCAGCACATATATATGCAGGCTGTCATCGGCAGCTCCAGCCACATAAAATGCCTTTCCAGACGGATCGAAGACAATACCGTGGTAAGTGTTCGGCACCGCCACGACTTGCTTCTTGAGCGGCGTTCGCATTGAAATATCGTAGATAAACACGTACTCATTCGAGTCTGCGACGCTCCAAGGTGGCGTCGCATTGTCGGCAGTATAGAAGCGATTGAATCCGCTGGTGAGAATGAGCAGCGTGCTCTTATCAGGGCTCACAACGCTGGTAACCGCCTGACCGGCGAGCCAGGCGGGATTGTCGGGGACAGCGCCGCCACCCGGGTTCAGCGGTTCGAATCTGGAGTTCTGAGGCGCCAGTGGGGTAATCTGCTGGCCCATATTGGGCAAATATTGGATACTCGGCTGCGCTTGGACCGGCGTGCCGATACTCACCAGGGCAATTGCCCAGCCAATAGTCGAATCAGTCAGGCGTTTGTAGTTTCTTTTATTCATCGTCTTGATCCATTTCGCCGGCATTTGGGGCAGTCAGCCTGGGAGCAAGCAAGCCGATCGACTCAAGAGCCGGGCGATGCTGCCGGGTGCTGCATCAAAGGCCCGTTGGTCCCCGCAGTCTGCGCAGACTTGCAACCTGCATCGGAAACGCTGCACGCTCAGGCCCTGCGCGCCGCTCCAGGTCGAGGGAAAGCCACTCTGCAGACTGAGTGGTCGATGTTGCTGGGATTCAAACGTCACTCGAGAACACACGGCTGTCCACTTGATTCTCCAGGCCCTCGCGACTCGTCCACGGTACAGGGCGTCCGAGTTCCTCTGTCAATCTCATGAGAGGAGTGCCGCTTTACTCGAGTAATTCTCAGCACCACCGCGCAACTTTTGCTAACGCACACGGTGGAGGACAATTCTTGATTCGAATCAACGGCATCATCGAAACTTGAGCAAACTGAATCGACGTTGCGTCCTGAGTCCTACTAACTTCTTCATCCGCAGCTTGCCGTAACGTAGGTTTGGCGCCGAACTTGAGCGGAAAAACCCCATAATTCGTGAATTACTGTGGGGGATTCTCGCAATTACCCGATCGCCATCCGGCTTACGCTTCTCGTTCCGGTTTTCGAGTTGGATGGTAATTGTAGGTTTGGAACGCCCGGGATCCTCGGGCGAGACACCGTAGCGCACCGCGGCTGAAGAAGCCAGCCTGGCAGGTGATGGAAACGCGAGAGCTCAAGGCGCTGCTTGCTTGCGATTTGCAGCGCACTGCCTCGGAAAGTCCGTTAAAGCGCAAGCTAGAATCGACATGTTTGCGCAAGGGGAGCCAGAAGCATCCCAGAGAGCAGGCGAATGTGCGCGAACCCCACAGCGCGCCGGCAGGGACTGGCCAAGGCGAACCACAGGGGCGACCCATTCCGGCCAGGCTAGGTGAACCTCGCAGTCCCACTCCTGGTGGCCAGAACCGCATCGAACCGGCAACGAGCGCAGGATGAACCGCGCCCGCCAATGCCCGGGCTGAAGCCATGCACAGCCGATGCGCGAGAACTCCAGCCGGAGAATGGCGTCTGCCGGGCGCTCTAAACGCACAAACGCCGACCTTCCGGCCGGCGTTTGTGCGTTCTGGCGTGCAGATCTTGAGCTTACTTCTTCGGAGCGGCCTTCTTCACGGGGGCGACCGCTTTCTTCACGGGCGCGACCGGTTTGGGCAGTCCGCTGACGTCGTCCGGCTCCACGTCGAAGGTGAGCATCTTGGTGTCGAGATCGAAGGCCGATGGGGCGCCAGAGAATTCAACTTCAAGACCCTTGTCCGGAATCGCACCGAGGGGCTTCTCAAACTTCAAAGTGACCTCGCTCATCTCCTTGCCGGAAATGCCGACGATGACGGAGGTGGGTTTCTTCTCAGGCGCGGTTCCGACCACCCAGCCCTTGAACTTCTTCACGCCTTCGATGCCTTCCGGCGGGGGGACTGCTGCGCCCTTCAGGCTGGAATCGAAGTACGCCTGAGCGTTGGCGCCGTTGAGCTCGCCCTTGATCTTGACCCACAATGCGAGTTGCGGATTGGTCTTCTTCAGTTCTTCTTCCTGCTTGGCGAGAATCTCATCCTTGGACTCGATGTGGAATCCAGCGGGCGGGATCGCGTCTTTCTTGGTCGCTTCGATGAGAGCGTCCAGGCCCGACTTGTCGCCGTGGAAGTTGATATAGGTTTTCTCGACGTAAGCCTGAAGCGACTTGCGCGCGGCATCCGCCAAAGCCCCTTGACCGTCATGGTAGGCGGCGTGCACGAAGTGGTAAAGTGCCGCCGATTGTTTCTCCGGCTTGCGCTGCCCGGCGATCGCCGTGCCGGTCCACAAAGAAACTTCGGCGTCATTCGGGTTGCCCTGCAGAACGGTCACGAATTCCTTCTCGGCGTCCTCGTTTTGCTTCTTCTGCAATGCGACCCAGCCCAAGGTGCGATGACCGATGGTCTCCATGTTCGACCGTTCCTTCTTCCAGGCGTCCTCGGCGACGGCTGGTGGTTTCTTCGCGGGATCGAAGAAATCGGGAGCGGCTTCAATCAGTCCCTTGGCGTACTTCTCGCCAGCGGCAAGAGCTTCCGGACTCTTGTCTAGAAGGCTCACGGTCAGCAGGTTAGCCCAATAGTAGCCCTGGACGTTCTTCGGGTCGAGGTCGATTACTTCTTTCGCGGCAGCTAGCATTTCTTTGCCGTTGCCGAGCGCCCGGTAGGCGTCCATGACCTGAAGTTGACGGTCCACCTTGAAATCGCTGGTCGGATACTTCTCCTTCCAGGTTTTAAGAAGTTGGAGTTTGGTGGTTGGGTTTTGCTCCTTCCTAATCGAATCGTTCAGGTCGTATTCTGCCCGATCCTTCCACTCCTGCTTCTTCTGGTCCTGGGCCGCCACGGCGAGTGTGGCAAGAGAGCCTAGAGCGACTACCGCAAATGCGCACTTGAATGAGAACTGCACCACATGCCTCCTAGGGTCGGGCTTAAACTTTCGCTCGTGGCCGTGTTCGCCGCGACCGATTCAAACGGCCTGCGGACGACGAGCTTGACAAATGGGGAGTATAGCCGAAGCGCAAAGGGCGTAGCAAGCGTTTGCATTCCGCCGTTCAGCTTGTCCACCTCGGTTCCTCCAGATGCCATCCAGGCTGAGCTTTCCTGGTCACTTAGATACCGTAACCTTCCGGCGGGTTCCCACGCCGGACGTGCCCACTACTATATACCAGCAAATGCTGGCGGAGTAGCACTTATCTGTGTGGTAGACTCCTCGGTTCATGCGCTTTCTCGACCTTGCGCTGATTGCCGCCTACCTGATCGGCATCACTTGGTTCGGTGCACGGTTCCGCCATTCGCAAAAATCTCTGCGCGACTACTTCCTGGGAGGCCGCAACGCCCCCTGGTGGGCGATTGCCTTTTCGATCGTTTCAGCCGAGACCAGCACACTCACCGTGATCGGTACACCGGCCCTGGCGTTCAAGGGGAATTTCGGATTCCTGCAAGTCGTGCTGGGCTACCTGCTGGCGCGCATCGTAATCTCGGTGGTGTTCCTGCCCCACTATTTCCGCGGCGACCTATTCACCGCCTACGAATTGATGGAGCGCCGGTTTGGTATGCGTCTACGACGGCTAACGGCTGGGTTGTTCCTCGTCTTGAGAGCACTGGCGGAAGGCGTGCGCGTCTTCGCGATCTCGATCGTAGTCTCGATTGTCTTGCGCCTCGACCCGTTTTGGGCCATTGTCGTCATCGTTGCCCTGACCTTGTTTTACACGTTCGAAGGCGGGATGACGGCTGTGATTTGGACCGACGTTATTCAGATGAGTCTGTACGTTTGCGGCGCAGTGGTCAGCCTGTTCACCATCCTCCACAAGTTACCGCATGGCTGGGCGCAGGTTTACGCGATGGCTTCCCAGGCGGACAAGTTCCGAGTCTTTGATTTCTCCTTCTCGCCGACCCTCGTCTGGCTCTCCCAACCGTATACTTTCTGGGCCGGAGTCCTGGGCGGATGCTTCCTTTGCACCGCGAGCCATGGCACTGAGCAACTTATGGTGCAGCGCCTTCTGGCCGCGCACGACCTGAAGGCGAGCCGCAAGGCCCTGTTGGGGAGCTGGGTGGTGGTCGCCGTCCTCTTCGCGCTTTTCCTCACAATCGGCACGATCCTGTGGGCGCTCTACCGCGCCAATCACTGGCAGGTTCCCGCAAAGGTGGACCGTATTTATCCGCAGTTCATCTGGGACAACCTGCCGGTTGGCATCGCTGGATTAGTGATGGCTGCGATTCTCGCGGCGGCGATGTCAAATCTGAGCGCCGCTCTGAATTCGTTGAGTTCCACAACCGTGATGGACTTCTACCGCCGCTCCTGGCCGGGCAAGTTGGAAGCGCACTACCTCTCGGTGGCGCGCTTCGCGACGCTGGGCTGGGGCGTAGCGCTACTCGCAATAGGGGTGCTGGCGCAGCGCGTGGACTCAGTGCTTGAAGCCGGTCTTGGCATCGCCGCGATACTCTACGGCGGACTGCTCGGCGTGTTCCTGCTGGGGCTGCTCTGGAAACAAGTCAGTGAGAGTGCCGCAATGTCCGGCATGGCGGCCGGCATCTTAGGCAACTTGTTTGTCCGGTTTGCGACGCCAATTGCCTTCACCTGGTACGTGTTGATAGGCACGTCGATTACAATTGCCGTATCGCTGGCTGCGAGTTTGGCGCGCGGGGAATTCCGCCAGCGCGCCTGAGGATGGCTGGTGGGGCGACTCTCGAGAGCCGCGCGGACGCTTGAGCGCCCGCTCCGTCCCGCACTGGCCAAGAGCCGCCGATCGATTAATTCCTGAGGGGGTACGAATGCCTGAAGCCGGTTCCACTGGAGGCGTGCACAGCCTACGCCGCGACATGGGGATCTGGACTGCCGTGTCAATCGTTGTCGGAACCGTAATCGGCAGCGGGATCTTCATCGTGCCGAAGACCATGATTCTCCAGATGGGTACCCCGTTCTGGGTGCTAGCCGTGTTTGCATTCGGGGGCCTGCTGAGCCTGGCAGGAGCTTTGACTTATGCTGAACTGGCCGCCATGATGCCGGAGGCGGGTGGCGAGTACGTTTATCTCAAAGAGGCCTACGGGCCGTTTTTCGGCTTCATCTACGGATGGACTCAGATGTGGGTTGCGAAAAGCGCCTCGGTGGCGACATTGGCCACGGGGTTCTACCTGTACCTCGCGAATTTCGTGCCAGCGCTGGAAAACGTGGTCGCCCGCGTGCCCCTGCCCATGGGTGAGAACGGCGGCCCGCTGGATATTCGTGCCGGGCAGCTGCTCGCCATGGCGGTAATCCTGGGCCTGGGCTTCGTCAACTGGCTGGGTGTCAGACAGGGAGCGGGACTGCAGGTCACCGTCACCATTTTGAAAGTCGCACTACTGGGCGGGGTGATCGGATGCGGACTGTTCTGGGGCCATGCGCACGCGGCCAACTTCTCCACGTCCGTTGCCGCCCGAGGGGGCGTGGCAGGATTCTTCGCCGCCTTGGTGGCAGCATTGTGGGCTTACGACGGCTGGAACAATGTGGGCATGGTATCAGGTGAAATCCGCAACCCGCAGCGCAACCTGCCTTTGTCGCTGATCCTAGGAACGATGCTGGTGATTCTGATCTATTTGTCCGCAAACGTCGCGTACTTTGCAGTGCTGCCAGCTGCGGAAGTGGCCTCGAGTAATCGTGTTGCGGCGGAAATGCTAAGGCAGGTATTCGGCTCATGGGGTGCCGGAGCAGTCAGCCTGGCTGCCATGATTTCCATCTTTGCCGCTCTAAACGGGTCTATCTTAACCGGCTCGCGGGTGCCTTATGCGCTGGCTCGCGACGGCTATTTTTTCGCTCCATTCGCGCGTGTCCACCCACAGCGGCACGTCCCCGGCTTCTCGATCCTGGCGCTCAGCGCCTGGAGCGCCGTGATCGTGCTGAGTGGCCGTTTCGATCAATTATTCACGTTGGTCATCTTCCCGAGTTGGATTTTATACGGTATGTCGGCAGCAGCAGTACTGGTACTCCGGCGTAAGCGTCCGGATCTGATTCGACCCTATCGAACGCTGGGTTATCCGGTCGTTCCGATCGTATTTGTCCTCGTCGCCGCTCTTTTGTTGGGGTTTACGTTGAAAAATTCACCACGTGAATCGGGACTTGGGTTGATTCTGATTGCGGCTGGCTTGCCGTTTTACCGCAATTGGTCGCGGAAACTAGCCAGATCGTCGAATTCCTGATTCTAAAGTGCCCTATTTCGGGAGCGCTTTTAGTCCTATTCGACTTGTCAGATCGCCCAATATAAGTTACATACAACATAGAAAACAAAAACAGCCGCAGACCGCCGCCGGCTCCACGAGGGCAATCGAAAAGGCCGGTCCGGGTCAAGCGGCGTTGCCCGTGAAGAGGTAATCCGTTATGGACATCTTGAAGATGCTTGATGATCTGCGCCAGGAGCGCGAGGCCATCGAGGAAGCTATTTTGACCTTGGAGCGGTTGGCCAATGGTCAGGGGCGTAGACGCGGTCGTCCACCGGCTTGGATGACTGCGCTGAAGAAGAAACAAATCGCCGACCCGGCGGCCCCGGTAGTGATTCCCCAACGGGGGCGGCCTAGGAAGCAAACGGAAACCGCTTCCCAGTAGCGGTTCTTAATTTCGCCAATAGTTGGATCGGGCTCAAGGCACGCTGGCATCGAGTCAGTCGTACAGCAGGTAGGCCTTTCTGCGTGCTTTGAACTCCTCGAGTGGCGCGCTCAGTCGCTCCAGGATTGCCTCTGCCCCGGTGCCATTTTGCAGCGCGCGAATCACGGCGTGGCTGCCTATGAGAGTTGCGCACTTCTCCAGGTTGATTCTCCCAGGGTAGAGCGACTGCAATGCAGCGGCGAGCTCCAGCCCAAGGCGTATCGGGGAAAACGTCTCACGGTCGGTGAGTACAAAGCGCACTCCCTGCACGGTCTGGCCCCTGAGCGGCGCGCTGTCGGGCATGAAGACCGTCGGATAGAAACGCACGCCGGGGATGAACCGGCGGTTCAGGTACGTGGCCAGTTCCGGGCCTTTCACCCACTCGGCGCCCGCCTGCTCGAACGGCGCAACCGTGCCTCGGCCCACCGACCACCCAGGCGAGAACTCCAACATGGCCACGCCTGTATACAGCAATGCCGCAGTGAAGTTGCGCATGTTCGGCGATGGGTCCACCCAAGTCAGAGAGGTCGCATCCCACCAGTCCTCGCGGTGCCAGTTCTGCATCGGGATGATTTCCAACTCCGCATTCACGTGGTCTTCCGCGTTGAACCAGCGGGCGAGTTCACCCAAGGTCATCCCGTGGCGCAGCGGAATCTGGCTGCAGCCCACGAACGAGATCAGATCCTGGTCGAGCAGCGGTCCCTCTACCGCCACACCGTTGATCGGGTTCGGACGATCGAGTACGAGGAAAGGCAGTTTCGCGGCGGCTGCCGCTTCCATGGCGTACTTCATCGTGCTGGCCCACGTGTAAAACCGTGCCCCGACGTCCTGGATGTCTAGCACCAGCACATCGACGTCTTCCAGCATCGCTTTCGAGGGCTTGCGGCCATTGCTCGAATACAGGCTCCAGATTGGAATTCCCGTTGTCTCGTCCTTGCTGTGGGCAACGGCCAACTCGTCGTCCACTTTGCCATGGATGCCATGTTCGGGCGAGAACAGCGTCGTCACCTTGACACCCGCGGCGAGCATCGCATCGACATTCCGTCGGTGGTCCCGCAGCAGTCCGGTCTGATTCGTGATCAGCCCGACGCGCCGCCCCTGCAGTTTCGAGAACCCGTCCAGCGCCAGCACGTCCAGCCCATTGAGCGTTTCAACTGTCCGTGCAGTGACCCGTGCCGCTGACTGCTCCGTCTCCATCGGCGCAGCGAGAATGCTGCCCGGCGCGTCGATGCCTAATGCGGCTGCGGTGATGGTGGCGACTTTGCCGCGCAGTGCCGTGAGGGCCGCTCCGCGCACCGGATGCACGCTGTTGCAGAGCAGGATGACGTAAGTCCTCGTCGAAGGATCGATCCAGATTGACGTGCCCGTGAACCCGGTGTGTCCGTAAGACCCGAGCGGGAACAACTCTCCGCGGTTGCCCGAGAAGGGTGAATCGATGTCCCATCCCAACCCCCGCAGAACCGGTTGGTGGATGGACGTGTTCGGCCCCGTGAACTTGCGCACCGTCAGCGGGCTGAACAAGCGTACGCCCTGGTATACACCCAGGTTCAGCATCATCTCCGCGAACTTCGCCAGGTCCTCGGCGGTCGTGAACAGGCCCGCGTGACCGGCCACTCCACCCATGCAGCGCGCGGTCTCGTCGTGCACTACACCGCGCAACGGAACGCCGTGATCGCGTTCGGTTGGAGCGATGCGCCCGCGCCACTCCCCGGGCGGGAGAAAGCGAGTGTCCTTCATGCCTAACGGCCCGAAGATCTCCTGTTGAGCGAACTCGTTCAGGGGCTTGCCGCTGACGACCCGGACAATTTCTCCCAGCAGGATGAAATTGATGTCGCTATAGACGAAGCGCGCTCCCGGCGGCGTGCGCGATTTCTCGTCGAGCGCCATGCGGATCCCCGTCTCGTACCCGCTCCAATCGGGTTTGAGATCCAAATCCTCGCGTAGCCCCGAGAAATGAGTCATCAGGTTGCGGATCGTGATGTCGCTCTTGCCACCCTGAAACGCTGGCAAATACTCGGTCACCCGATCGCCGATCCGGATCTTGCCCTGCTCGAACAACTTCATGACGCAGGAAGTTGTGGCGATCACCTTCGTGAGCGACGCCGCATCGAAGATCGTGTCCGAAGTCATCTGTTCGTGCACGGGCTCGATCGAGCGTTCACCATAGGCCTTTTCGTAAAGGACCCTTCCGGGCTGCCCGATCAAGAGTACGGCGCCAGGAGTCTTGTGCGCGGCAATCGCCTTTTCAATGGCCGCGTCCAGTGCCGGCCCGCCTTTGAAGGGTTCTTGCGCGTACGCAGCCAGACAGACGCAGCAGAGTATAGCGACCTTCAGGACCCTCATGCGCGTGCCCGCTGGACTGTGCGGCGCCTCCTGAATTAGCCGGCGAGCATCGGGGGTGGATCCGATCGTCATCTCAAAGCATCCTCACCGCAATGGAATCGAGTACCGCCGCCAGGGCGGTATCCTTGGCCGTAATTCCCTCCGAATCGTGCGTTTCGAGATCCACCGTCACACGATTGTATACATTCGACCATTCCGGGTGGTGGGCCATCTTCTCGATGGCGAGCGCGGAGGTAGCCATGAAGCCGAAGGCGTGGACGAAGTCGGAGAACTTGTAATGGCGGTGCAGTTTGCCGGATATCACGCTCCAACCCGGCAGCGCGTCCAGCGCCGTCCTCAGTTCGTTGTCGGTCAATCTGGGTAGAGGCATTCCCTGATTTTGCCGGATTCGCCGGCTGCTTGCTGCCCGTGAGAATCAAGACGTTGATGAGGCGCAGTCAAACGCTGCCAATTAGCTTCGTCCATACACCGGGATCAATGCGCCGCTCGTATCGCGGGCAGCGTCCGACACCAGCCAGACCAGCGTCTCGGCGATCGACTCCGGAGTGACCCATTTCGAGTAGTCCGCCGCCGGCATCGCGGCACGGTTCGGCGGAGTGTCGATGACGCTCGGCAGGACCGCATTCACTGTGACTCCGCGGCCCGTAACCTCGGCCGCGAGGTTCTCGATCAGGGCATGCAGCGCTGCTTTCGAAACCGCATAGGCCGCCATACCGGGCGAGGCTTGCAGGCCGGCCCGCGCGCCAACCGCGATCAGACGGCTCAGGGCGCCCGGTTCGCTCGCGGCCAGCGCCGCACGGAACACCAGAAATGCGGATCGTACGTTGGTCGCCAGCATTCGGTCCCACGTGTCCACGGTGGTCACGGCAATCGGGCCATCAATGGCGAAGGCGCCCACCAGGTGAACCACCGCGTCCAGACGCCCGCGGGCCTGTTGAGCGGCGCGCACCGCTGCTTCTGCGCCTTCTAACGTGGTTAGATCGGCCTGTATCTTCAGCAGGCCAGCGGCCGCATCCTCGCTGGACCACCGTCGGGCGGCGCCTGTGACGAATGCCCCTTCACGCAGGAAGGCACGCACCACCGCACTGCCCAGACCTCCAGTCGCGCCGGTGACCAGCATGCTCTTGTCGGTGAGAATTTGCATGGTTAAGACAATTCTAGGATCGTCGCAGTCTGCCGTCACTCGCGCGAGCTTATGATGGAGCAATGTCGCAGATCCTACCGCGTCTCCGTTACGACCTCGACTTCCTGCCCTCGCCTGTGGCAGACCGCCCCGGCTTGATGGTGCGGGACCCGTACGGGTATTCGGACGCGACTCTGATCATTCCCCCCGCGCTGGTTCCGGCGCTGCGCTGTTTCGACGGGGAGCAGTCTGACCTGGATCTGCGCGAAGTGCTCAGCGAGTCCACCGGCGATTTGCAGGTCGGCGAGTTGATGGATCACTTGTATACGACCCTCGACGAGGCCGGGTTTCTCTTGACCCCCCGCTTCGACGAAAAAAGAGATGCCAGCCAGCGGGCTTTCGCGGCGGCGCCAGTCCGCTCTCCCGCACACTCGGGGTCGGCTTACCCGGACGAGCCTGGGGAGTTGCGCGAGCTGTTCACCGATTACCTCTCCGCACCTGAGAACGCGGCACCCGACCCGGCCAAGCTGGTTGCAATCGCCGCACCCCATGTGAGCCCCGAGGGTGGATGGGAGTCCTATCGGGAAGCCTACCGGGCGCTTCCCGCGGATGCTTCAGGTACGAGCTTTGCCGACAAGGTGTTCGTCGTTTTGGGAACATCGCACTATGGTGAGGCCGGCCGCTTCGGCCTGACCCGCAAGAATTTCGTCACCCCCTTCGGCGAGGCACGCACAGAGTCCGCCTGGGTCGATTATCTTGAGCGCGAAGCGTCCCAGGGCATCCTGATGGAGGACTACTGCCACGCCGTGGAACACTCCATCGAATTCCAGATCGTGTTCCTGCAGACTCTGTTTGGCCCAAACATCCGCATCCTGCCCGTTCTTTGCGGCTCCTTCGCACTCAGCATCTCCTCCGGCGGCATTCCTGAGGACGACGATGCCGTGAATGCGTTCATCCAGTCGCTCGCCGCGCTAACTGAACGGGAACGCGACCGCGCCTGCTACGTGCTCGGCGTTGACATGGCGCACGTTGGCCGGCGCTACGGCGACGAAATAGCCGCCAGGGCCGGTGAAGGGCGCATGACCGAGGTCGGTGTCCGCGACCGCGCCCGGATCGAGCGGCTCGGAGCGGGCGACGTGGAAGGGTTCTGGGATCTCGTGCGTGAAAATGAAGACGACCTGAAGTGGTGCGGTACCGCCCCGCTCTACACGTTTCTGCGCGCCGCCCGCCCGGCCTCCGGCAAGCTGCGTCGCTACCAGCAGTGGAATATCGATGACGAGAGCGTCGTCAGCTTCGCAGCAATGGACTTCCACCGCGCTTAGCCGTTGTTGGGTGCTCGCTCGACGCACTGGAAACGACATTCATCTCATTGTCTACAGGCTTAATACAGCTTACACTTGACGGCTCGCTCAAATCATAGTAATTTCGATATAGAAATGGCTATAGCCGCGCATTCCGGTTTCATGCTCCACACCCACGACGCCTCGTGTCGCCTGACCTGCCCCTGTTGTCGCTGATTCTGGCAACGTCGCCTCCCCCCCACAGCTTGCGGTTCTGTCCCAGAGGAAGGTCTATTCTATGAGTCTCAGCAATCAGGTTCTCGCCGATCAGTTTCTCAGCCACCAGTCCGAAGCATCGCGGGCAAGCCCCGGCAACTCGTTGGCGGCATTGGTCTATCACGTTAGCGCACTAGCCCATTCGGATATCGAGGTCACCGAATTGGTTGAGCGTACGGGTAGCCTGGTGCTCTTCAGTCTCCACGCCGACGCCATTCGCATTGTTCTGCGCGATGCGAACAGCGGCGTGCCCGTAACGTTCGCCGACAGCCGCGTGCATGGCGCTTCCGACTCCCAGTCATTTGTCTTTTCCCGACCGATCACCGTTCGCGGAACCCACTACGGTCATTTGGAGGTTGGCATTAACGATGCCAAGTGGCCGCTCGCCGACTTGCTTCCAGCAGCCGAGACCATCGTCGAGTTGTTGGGGCAGCGGGCCGAGCGCGGGGAACTCCGCGCGAAACGGTCGGCCCTGCGGGAGCGGGCGGAGGACCTGCGCAATCGGCGCCATCTGGACGTAGTGTTGACGCGCGCGAGCGGTGTCGTCGCTCGGGAGCGTAATTGGGAGCAGGCCAAGGCGCGCGAGTGGATCCGGCAGGAAGCCCTGCGCAAGGGTCATCCGGTGGCACGGTTCGCGGAAAGGCTTATCCTGGCTCAGACCCTGAGCCGGCGCATGACTCATGCCCGACCCGGCCTGCCGCTGCAGCGAACGGCGTAAACGAGTCCCTGCGGTTGAGCATGCGCGGCCTCAACTGGCCCAGACACCGGTGAGCGGGATGCGGCAGCGCACTGTCCCTACCAAACAGTACGCCTTCCCGTGCTACCATTTCCGCGTTAGCGGCCGTTCCGGGAAGCGGGCGGAGTCGTCCCCAGCATGACTCGATTCGGCGTCGCCAGGGGATGGTGCGCCTTCCGCTTCTCCGGCACCGTGATTGCGCCGAGGCAGAATGCGTCGTCTCATCAAGAAAATCCACACCTACGCGGGGCTGCTCACCTTTACGCTGCTGCTGGTTTACGGCGTCGCCGGCCTGACTGCGACTTTCCGAAAAGGAGCCGGGACTGCCGAGCCTGCCTTCGGCTCGCCGCGACTGGTGGCCTTCACGCTACCGCCCGGCGCCAGCAAGCAGCAGATCGCTGACCGGGTATACGACCGGCTCAATCCCCCTCTGGCCGAACGCCTGACCGCGGACTTGGTGGAATCCGACGTCGATGGCAATCCGCGACTCGATTTCTGGTCGATCAACGGGACACAGCGGGTCACTGTGTTGGCGCGCGAAGGTCGATTGAAGATTGAGCAGAAACCGAACGATCTGCCCGATTACCTGAACGCCCTGCACGCCACTCTGACGGCCTATCCCACGAGTTTCCCCTTGTTGCGCGTGTGGGGGGAGTACAACCACTTTGGGCTGTTCTGCCTGCTGTTCCTGTCATTGTCTGGCGTGTATTTGTGGCTGTCCTCCCGCCCGCGCTATGCTCCCGCGCGGCTGCTCGCCGCCGAGGGCAGCCTGGTGTTCGCCCTGATCTACATGCTGTTGAGGTGAATGATGTACAGGTGGATTCGCAACACGCACCTCCTGCTCGGCCTGAGCATCTGCCTGTTCCTGCTGATGTATGGACTTAGCGCTTTGCAGATGGCGCACCCGGCCTGGTTCGATCTGAAACCGGCAGTGACGCGAGAGAACCTCGTTCTAACGCGCGACGCCGGGTCGGCACGGTCAGTGGCGGAGCAACTGAGGCATGCGCACGGTCTGCGCGGGGACGTGACCGAAGTCAAAGCGACACCCGGCGGCTTCCGTTTCCGTATCGTGAGGCCCGGCGAAAACGTGCTGGTGGAGTACGCGCGGGCCAGCGGGGCCGTGATTCTGGAGCGAAACGCACTGGGTCTGATGGCGTTCCTGAACCGCTTCCACCAGAGCGCCGGGGTACGCCACACCTACGCGTGGCTGAACGTCTGGGGAGTCCTGTCGGCGCTAGTCTCGATCGCATTGATCCTGATCTCGCTGACGGGCATCTACATGTGGTTCAAGTGGAAGCAGGAACGGGTGATCGGGGCAATCCTGATGGCCGCCTGCCTCGTCTTCAGCCTCACCTTAATGGTTCTGCTGCGAACGGCGTAACCCGGCAGAATCCACTTCGGCTGCTCTATGCTAACTAGGAAGAAGGCTAGCCATGCCACCAGAGAATGGAACGCTCCCCATTGAAATCTATCAGCTAAAGGCCACTCTAAAGGACACGCGACCGCCAATCTGGCGCAGCCTGCTGGTGCCCTCCGACTTTACGCTGTCGCAATTGCACGGCGTACTCCAAGTGGCCATGGGGTGGGAAGATCGCCATTTGCACGAGTTCCAGATCGGCGACCAAAACTTCGGCATCCCGGACCCGGAAGCTAGCTTTATGGCAGCCTGCACGGCGGTCAGTGACAAGCGGATACGACTTTCCAAAGTGCTCCCTGGAGTGGGCGCCAAGGGCTGGTACTTGTACGACTTCGGAGATGAGTGGGTACTCAGAATCGTCGTAGAAAAGGTACTGGCGCCGGAACCGGGTGCCGCCTACCCAGCCTGTATTGGCGGCAGGTTGAATAGTCCGCCTGAGGATTGCGGCGGTACCTACGGTTACCACAATCTTCTCGAAGCCATCAAGGATCCCGAGCACGACCAGCATGAATTGCTCGTCGAGTGGATTGGAGAAGCCTTCGACCCGGACCAGTTCCTGCCCGAGAAGATCAACCGTAAGCTCGCACCAGCGCAGCGCCGCTGGCTGAAGAAGTTGAAGCCCGTCTAGTCCGCACTCCGCGCCTGCCACGGGTTCAGACTGCGCTTAGTGGCCAGTCGCAGGCTTATGTGCGGGTACCGTAGCCGCCGCGGGAGGTGCCAGTTGTGCGGCGATGCGCGTGGCTTCTTCGACGGCGCGCGCCAGCACGGAACGGATTTTGCCGTCCTCCAGCATCATCAATCCGCCGATGGTGCAGCCGGCCGGAGTGGTCACATCGTCGCGCAACTCGGCCGGATGCCGGCCCGTTGTCTGTACCATCCTGGCAGAGCCAAGTACGGTCTGCGCGACCAATTGGAGCGCCAGCTGCCGCGGCAGTCCGACGCGCACGCCGGCATCCGCGAGGGCTTCCATTATCAGAAACTGATAGGCTGGGCCGCTGCCGCTGAGCGCAGTGATGGCGTTGAAGTGCGTCTCGTCCACTGCCAGGCACTGTCCCACGGCTTCAAACACCTTCTGCGCGCGTGCCAGGTGATCGGGCGAGGCATGTCTGCCTGCGCAGACCACGCTCATCCCCGAGCGCACGATGCACGGCGTGTTCGGCATCGCGCGCACCAGCGGATTGTCGGTGCCCAGCATCGCTTCCAGGGCTTGCGTGGATGCACCCGCCATGATTGAGATGAGCAGTGTGGCCGGGTTCAATCCGGCCGCCCTGAGGCCCGCCAGCACGCCGGTAGCCTGACGCGGCTTCACACACAACAGGATCATGCCCGACGATGCGACGTGATTGCTGAACTCCTGCTCGACCGGGATGCCCAGGCTATGGGCCGCGCGCTCGCAACTGGGGGCAGTTTTAGCCGATGCCCAGATGCGTTCGCGTTCAACCGCACCGCTGTCGATCAGGCCCTGAATCAAAGTGCAGCCCATGACGCCGGCGCCAATCACACCGAGCGTCTGGCCCTCGGCGACGAGTGCCGGCAGGGTTGCGGTGGTGCGTTTCGAGTGTGTCGTCATTTTCGGTGATTATCTCGCGTTTGGGGGCGGACCTCGTACTCGTGGGTACTCGCTCTATCATCGCAGCGAGCGAAGCCCTCTCCGCTTCTATAGCATCGAGATTGAGTAGGAGATCGATATCCAAGTGGACTCCAGTTTCGTCATGCCCGCCCTGTTCGTCGGCCACGGTTCGCCAATGAACGCCATCGAAAACAACGATTTCACCCGTGCGCTGACCGCACAAACGGCGCTTTTGCCCGTGAAGCCGACGGCGATACTGTGCATTTCCGCGCATTGGGAGACGGCGGGCACACGCGTCACAACGTCGCCGGCACCGCGCACGATTCACGATTTCCGCGGCTTCCTGCCGGAGTTGTTCGCCGTCGAGTATCCTGCGCCTGGCTCGCCGGAGCTGGCGGCCCGAGTTCAGCTGATGTTCGAGGACGGTGAGGTCCAGGGCGACGAGCGCTGGGGACTCGACCACGGGAGCTGGTCGCTGCTGCGGCATATGTACCCGGCCGCCGATGTGCCGGTGGTGCAACTCAGCCTGGATCGCGGCCTGAGCCTGGAAGGCCATTTTGAGCTTGCGCGTAAGCTGATGCCTCTAAGGGCGGAAGGCGTGCTGATTCTCGGGAGCGGTAACATCGTCCACTCGCTACCCCGCATTCGGTGGGAACAGGACGCGGAGCCGTATGAGTGGGCGGTTGAATTCGACCAAGCCATCGGTGCGTTTTTGCGGGGCGGGAACGACGCCGGCCTGATCGACTATCGTCGACTGTTGGGACGCAACGCCGAGTTGTCGGTGCCAACGGAGGAACACTATCTGCCCCTGCTGTATGCCGCTGCGCAGAGGCGCGACGGCGAGCGGCTCTCGTTCTTCTTCGAGGGCATCCAGAACGCCTCGATCTCGATGCGCAGTTTCCAAATCGGCTGATCGACAAGCCTCTCCAGACTCCATTCGAGTGCTGGGAAGTGTGGGTGTCTGAGGTCTTCGATACGATGAAAGCCAGTGCCTGAAACGCGCAGCGCAATGGAGCACCGGGGACCGTCCAGATTGCGGCCGATATGGGCGAATGTCCGTGCCTGGTCAGCGGCGCGCGTTCGCGGACGCGTCACGCTCGCCGGGTTCTTCTTCACCCTGGCCTTGTTGCTGACCGGTTTGGCCGCGTTCGCCTCCGCCAACAACCTGCTGTTCCTGATTCTGGCGGCGATGGCGGCCACGTTCATCGTATCCGGGTTTATCAGCCGCCTGGGGATTGCGGGGCTCGAACTCGACGTCCAACTCCCGGATCATATTTCCGCCCGCCGCAGGACACCGGCGCGGCTGGTCATGCGCAACACCAAGCAGCACATGGCCTCCTTCTCCATCCAGGTGGTGGGCGTGGAAGGCAGTGTCTTCACAACGCCGGTATATTTCCCGTTGGTTTCGGGCGGGACGGAAATCGAGACATCCGTCGAAGTCGTCTTCGGACGGCGCGGCATCCATCGCGGCGATAGTTTCGAGTTCTCCTCGCGCTTCCCGTTCGGTCTGGCGGAGCGGCGGATTAGAGTATTGATGGACCGTGAAGTCCTGGTCTATCCTGCGCTCGATGCCCAGCCTGGGTTTGCCCGGCTGCTGGCCGACATCGCGGGCGAGAGCGAGTCGCCTTTCCAGGGACGCGGCAACGATTTCTACCGCATCCGGCCGTACGAACCCTTCGAGTCCGCACGGCATGTGGACTGGCGCTCCACGGCGCATACGGGCGACCTGCAAGTGCGCGAGTTCGCACGCGAGCAGGAGCCGCTGATCAGCATCCTGCTCGATCTGGGATGCGATCCAAAATCACAGCCGTGGTTTGAACGCGCCGTGGAGGCCTGCGCCTACCTGGCCTGGGAGATGTCGCAGCGCGGCGCACGGGTCCGTTTCAGAACTCAGGATTGGGAACTCCTCGCGCCGGTAGAAGGCGACGTCTACGCTATTCTGAAGTATCTTGCGCTGGTCGAACCCCGGTTCTCATCCAACCACTTACAACATCGCGTTGAGCCATCCGTCACGATCATCTTTACTACAGAGCCGAGCCGCCTGGAAGCCGGCGGTTGGGCTGGCGCTCGCGTGCTGCATCCTGGCTGCTTCCCCTTTGAAAGCGCGGAATCCGCCGCAGCCACCGGCTGAGCCGGTCCGCACCTCAATCACGGTTTCGGAACGAGTCGAGTCCGAATCTCCATCGCCCGTCACGACGCTGGACGCGACGGCGCTGGAGCAATCTCCGGGTGCGGGTATCGACGACCGGCTGCGCCTGGTCCCGGGGTTCTCGTTGTTTCGCCGGACTTCGGCGCTGGTCGCAAATCCGACCACGCAAGGCGTGTCGCTACGCGGGCTCGGATCCACCGGCGCGAGCCGCAGCCTGGTGCTCTGGGACGGCGTTCCACTCAACAGTCCGTTCGGCGGGTGGGTTTACTGGACCCGGATCGCGCCGGACGAATTGGAGCGCGTCGAGTTGACGGAGAGCGCTTCGACCAGCCTGTTCGGCGATCGCGCCATGGGCGGAGCCATCGCGCTGTTCAGCCGGGAAGCGGACCGGCAAACCGGCGCCGGGCACCTCGGTTTGGCCTACGAAAGCGGCAACCGCGGGACTCACGACATAGTGGCGTCTGGCTCGTACCTCTTCAATCACCGCTGGGCCTTGTCGGCCGGATCCCGGGACTTCATTACGGAAGGCTGGTACCTCGTGCCCAAAGGAGTCCGAGGCAAGGTGGACCGCCAGGCGGATGTGGCGTTCGCTGCGGGCACGCTGCGCGCGGATTACCTGGGGGCGAAGGATCGTATCTTCTTGCGGGGCGACGTGCTGTCCGAGGACCGCGACAATGGGACGGCACTGCAAAAGAACTCAACCGGTACCGGCACGCTGGCGGGGGACTGGTCGCACCAGGAGACCGCGGACACTTTCTCCGCTTTAGGCTGGTACACGCGCGAGGATTACCACGCGACATTCTCGTCGATCAACGCGGCCCGCAGCTTCGAGCGCTTGACCTCCACCCAGAGCGTGCCGGCCGAAAGTGCGGGCGGCGCGGTGTTCTGGCGTCACGGAGGATCGCATTGGAACCTGCTTTCGGGCGCGGACTTCAGCCGTGCGGAGGGTTACTCGCACGAGGTGTTCTATCCGGGCACTCCCACGAACAGAGGCGGCACGCTGCTCCAGGGCGGCGGCTTCGCGCAGAGCGACGTCACGCTGGGGCACGTGCGGTTTTTCGCGGGTTTTCGCGGTGAGGACGCGGCGAATGGCACGGCGTTCTGGAGCCCCAGCGGTGGAGTGACCGCCGGTTTCGGACGCTGGCGCTTGCGCGCTTCCGCCAATCGTGCGTTTCGAGCGCCCACCCTCAACGAGCTTTATCGCAATTTCCGCGCCGGAAATGTGGTGACGGTGGCAAACGCCGCTCTCAGGCCGGAGTCGTTGGCCGGGGTGGAAACCGGGGCCGATTGGATCGGCGAACGCACCAGCCTATCCCTGACTGTGTACAGGAACAGCTTGGGCGATCTGATTACAAACGTCACTCGCTCGGTCGTGCCGGGACTGATTACGCGTCAGCGCGACAATACCGGCTCGGCTCTGGCGCGCGGCGTCGAGGCCAGGCTAACGCGCAGGCTCGGTCCGCTGCGCTTCGAAAGTGCCTATTTATTTGCCGACTCCCGCATCAGCGCGGGAAAGCGCATCCCGCAAGTCGCGAAACAACAGGGCTCGGCGCAACTTGCATACGAGCGAGGTTCGACGCTGCTCGCCACCGGGCTGCGGGCCAGTGGGCTGCAATTCGAGGATGACGTGAATTCATTCCTGCTGCCGGGTTATGCTGTCTGGCATCTGACGGCCAGACAACAGCTGCCACGGGGGTTCTCGCTGAATTTGCAGGTGGAAAACCTGCTGAACCGGGAGATTGTAGCCGGCTACAGCCCGACTCCCCTGGTCGGCGCACCGCGGTTGGTCCGCGCCGGTTTGCGCTGGACCGTGCGCTGAATCGAGCGCCCCACAGATGGAGTAGCCGGTAACCTCGATCTGGAACGGGCCACGAGCAACTGCTCAAGGCTCGGTCTTCTGCGGCGTCAGCAGGCGATGACTGATGATTTTGGAAACCCTGGCTGTGCCCGGCATAGTCCTGGTCTGGAGCAGAACTTCCGCATACGGGGAGGTCCTGTCACCATTGCGTTCCTGTAGGATCTTGGTGAGCGCTACGGAAAACTCCTTCGACGCGACGAGTGCGCCAGCGGCCTCGGTAGCCTCCATCGTGATTCCGGAGATGATCATCACGTAGCCGCTTCCGGCAAGGTTCGGAACGATCGCAATGTCAGCGTAGCTCTCATCTCCATTCGCTCCGCCAGCGGCTGCGCCGTAGTAAACCTGTTCGCCCGGTTGCGGGGAGCGATTGAGGAACCGATAAGACTTGGTTCGCAAATCGTGGTCCAGGTGGAAGTTGAGCTGGGGTTCGAAAAGCTGGATCCACGGCACCCCTCTACGGCTGCCGATCAGCACGAAGTTACCCGTCATGAACTCGCGCGTGTCGAGGTACCGCGAGAAGCGAATCCGCGGTTTGGCTTTGTAGTTTTGCGCGAGTTCGATGATTCTCGCCGAGACGTTGACGTCGCCCAAGCTGGTGTATTGCCGCCGGGCGAGGAGTTCGAGCGCGGACCGCATTTTCTGGTCCGCGACGCCCTCAATCAATTTGGCCATCCGGGGAGTGCCGTAGAGTTCCCGCAAAGGGATATCGACGTCCAGAATGTCCTGCATTGCAACCAGGCAGGAGTCCGCCACCACCAGACTGGTCGGCTGACCGGGAGTGAAAAACTTAGCCCAGAACACGTCTTCGGATGGCGGGATTCTAACTTCGCTTCCCGGCGTTTGAGCGAGTAGAGCCTCCTTTTGCCGCCAAAAGACGAATGCCGCGACGGCGAAGGCTAAGGTAAGAACCGACAGTGTCACCAGGGATAGAACAAGCCTGCTTCGGGTGGTCGTTGCAGGTGAGGACACCGCGCCCGAACCAACCGGCTGGTTGTTCGGGTAGCGTGGTTTGCCGCGGCCAATGTCCGCAACCTCAACCGCCGGGATGGTCCGGACGTCGAAGTGCGGTATGTAGGCGCCTTTCGGAATCGTGAGCAGGATCGTCTCGTCCCGCCCCTCAGCGCTGTAATAATCCTCGAGCTTCTTGCGCAAATGACGAACTTGGACCCGGACGATATTGTCTTCATTCGGATTGAAGTCAGCCCGACGGCCGAGCACATTGCAGCCGACCTCATGCTCGCTGATTCCGCTCGGATTATCCTCCAATGTACGGCGCGACAGGTACAGCAGGATGTCCCTGAGTTGGGGAGCCTTGATGAAGCACTGGCTGGCGACGATCCGCTGAACCAGCGCCCATCTTTCGTCTTCAGCCAGCACGAGACTGTCCTCGGGCTCCTTCCGGAGTACGCTCAAGCTACGGTTCCTGTGTTGCCGATTGCCATGTCTGAGCAATAGCCTATCCCGAGGCAACGCGAAAAGCTACTGCGTAAAGCTATGATTCCCTGATGGCGTTCACGTAAATTTACGTGAACTCGCCGAGAAGCCACGGAGAATTCCCTTACAATTCGCCGGCTGAACATACAGGTTAGTACAGGCCCCTGCTTTGGTGGTGCCCGTGCGCGGACCGGGTCCAAGTGAAGATCCTGTGCCGTCTGCGGGCTCAAGTTCAACGATGAACCGCAGAAACTTCATCCGCCTTGCCGTCCCGCTGTCTGCCACGGTGGCATTAACCGCGCGGAAATCCCATGCCGCTATACCAAGGATGAAGATCTCGCGTATTCGGTGTTACAGACCGCCTCATCCGAACCCTACAGTCAACCAAAGCAACCTGATCGTGACGGTAGAGACCGACGCCGGAATCACTGGAATCGGGGAAGGCGGAACGCGGGATTCCATTGAGCAATGTGCCGGGATGCTGATCGGGGAAGATCCCAGCCGCATCGACCACCTCTGGCAATACCTTTACCGTGGTTACTTCTATCCTCCCGGGCGGGAGAAACTGCACGCGTTGGGCGCACTCGATCTGGCGCTGTGGGACATCAAGGGAAAGGCGCTTGGCGTCCCGGTTTACGAACTTCTCGGCGGCCTAAGTCGCAATCACGTTGAGTGCTACTCGACCGGGTTCCCACGGCACGGTTCTCTCGGAGAAACGGCGAAGGCCTGTGTGGACATGGGGTTCCGCGCTTTTCGAATGGCCGTGGGTGATTCCCACACGACAACTTTTGATTCGCGGACTAGCGTTGACGAAACGGTCAACCTCTGCCGGGAAGTGCGGGCAGCAATCGGCAACGAGAAGGACTGGGCGATAGATTTCCATACCCGCCTCGACATGTCCGACGCGGTTACGCTGGCCTCCCGGATCGAGCCCTTCAATCCCTACTTTATAGAGGATCCTCTGCGCTCGGAGAATCTGGGGATTTGCAAGGATCTGCGCGGGCGTGTCCGGTTGCCAATCGCGGTCGGCGAGCAACTTGGCAGCCGCTGGGATAGCAACGAACTGATTGAGAAGCATCTGATCGATTTCACGAGGGTCACGCTCCCAAACGTCGGCGGCATCACTGAGTTCATGAAGATTGCGACGCTGTGCGAGACACACAATGTCGGGATGATCCCCCACTTTACGGGGCCTGTCGCGGTCTCCGCATTGGTTCACGCTCTGGGGGCATTCTCCGGTCCGGTTTTGATGGAAATGACCGGCACAGGTCCTGTGGCGGAAGCGCACCTGCCCCAAAGCTACGAATTTAAGGAAGGCAAACTATGGCCTAACTCCCGGCCTGGTCTGGGGGTAGTGTTCGACCCGAAAGCGGCACAGCTAATTACGGAAGTTACCGAACGCTATGCTCCGATACCGTTATTTCAGAGACCGGATGGATCGATGACGAATTGGTAGTCGAGCGGGCGATCGGGAGAGGAAGATCCCGATTGAGATTAACAGACATTTATATCAAAACGCCTCCCGGTGATTTCGTGGTGAAGCTGCAATATATGAATCGGTCCATGATATGCATTTGCGGATGTGGATACTGTTTTCGGTAGTCAATTGGTCTTATGTGGCAGGTTTGAAGTGAACCGATAATTTCACTGAAAACTCTTGAGTTTTCAGCCATATTTTCAGATCGCAACATCCCCAATGCTGCGATCATGAAGTGGGCTTCCCGCTCCGCGCGATCAGCGGATCGAACGCGTTGGGAAGTCATTGTTTGCAGAGGTTAGTACAACTGGCAGGAACGGGGGTTCCTGGCTTCAGGAGTCAATTCAAATAGTATGAAGAATACTCGTAGTTTTATTCTGGTAGCGCTCGCTCTGACCCTCATCATGCTTTTAGCACCGGTAGGGCAAGCGCAACAATTTCGAGCTCGCGTCCAGGGTATTGTTTCGGACGAGAGTCACGCCGTCGTCACCAACGCAGCGGTGACGCTGCTCAACGTCAACACGGGCATCAAGTCAACACGCCAGACCACCGAAACGGGTCTGTACTTGTTCGACGGTGTGGATCCCGGGACCTATTCGATCGCAGTCGAGATCGCCGGCTTCAGCAAGTTCGTTCAGGAGAACGTGCTGGTACAGGCCGGCGGCGACGTCACCGTCAATCCGATGCTGAAGACCGGTTCCGTGCAGACGACGGTCACCATCACGGAGACCCCTGCGGCTGTGGAATTCAACTCCAGCAACAAGGACATCACGCTGGATAGCAAGATGGTCGCGGAGATTCCGCGCATCGACCGCAACCCGTTCAAGCTGACCTTGCTGGCGCCCTCGGCCATCAACACCCGCGGCGAAATGCAGCCTTACCATTCGTGGGCGGCCAATAGCGTCGACCTCGGCGGCGGCACCAACTTGAAGAACGACCTGGAAGTCGATGGCAGCCCGATCGGCCTCGGCCACAAGAATAGCGTTATTCCCAACACGGATTCCGTGCAGGAAGTCGTCGTTTCCACCAACAGCGTGGACGCCGAGAGCGGCCATGGCGCCGGCGGCCAGATCGCGATGGTCACCAAGTCTGGAACCAATGAATGGCATGGCACCGGATTCTATCTGGGCCGCTATCCTTGGGCCAGCGCGGCGACCGACCGTACTACCTTCAACTACAGCGCCACCCGCCAGCACATGATGGGCGGAACTCTGGGCAACCCGATCCTCAAGAACAACATCGTCGCGAACAACAACAGCGGTATCTCCGCCGGGACGTGTGAAACGCCGGCGGTCTCCTTCAACGACGCGTACAACAACCCGTTGGGCAATTATCGTAATGTGTCCGCGGGGCTGGGGGGTATTGCGGTGGACCCGTTGTTCGACCCCACCCAGCCGGGTACCTACTACCTGGCCGCGAGTTCGCCGTGCCTCCATGCGGGTGATCCCGACCCGGCGTATAACAACCCCGACGGCACGCGCAACACGATGGGCGCCTACGGCGGTCCCGCCAGCTTGCAACAGAACTTCGCCAGTGGCGTGTTGTCCGGTTTCCTTTTCAACACCGTGGGCATCATCCCCACGTCGGAAATCACCCAGTCGGGCGCGTCGGCCGGGTTGGTGAACGTGTCTTCGAACGTCGCCAACGCCCTGCATATTGAACGGTTCGAAGATGCCCCGCTTGGCGGCTGGGTGTACCTCTACGGCCTGTTCGGCATGAACGATTCCGGCGTGCGTGATTACCAGGTGCTGGCGGCGCCCTGGAGCGGCGGCACGCCGCCCGCCTTCTCGAACTTCAACCCCGTGCTGGATCCGTTGATCAAGAGCGAGTTTATCATCGCCACGAACGGGACCGTCACCACCGCGCAAGTGAGCCTCGGTCCGGACCTCAACGGCCTCTATCAGCGCACCGATCTGCCGGATTCCGGGTATTGGTCGTTGCCGGATCTCAAGCTCATCCTGAACACGCTGCGTTTGCAAAACGGGCGTTGGGATTTCATCTGCCGGGGTTTTGCCACGAACAGTCTCGCCACCTTGGTGACGTTGCCTACCAATGCGCTGAGCCGGATTACCCTCTGGATCGATAATAATCCCGTCACGACCTCGATTAGCGCGGTGCGGGACGGGGCGGGCAACCCCGTGGCCGATTGCGGCATGATCTATGCCTCAATTCCGCAGGAGAACCTGGGATTCGACATCACGGCTTACCATCCTACCGGGTTCTTGCACAGCTATTGGCTGAGTTCCTCCTATGGGCGCAACCACTCGGGCGGGTATGTGACCTCCGAGCGATACGCGGGCCTGCACGACGCCGCCCCGCCGCTTTGGTATGGGGCGCCGGCGGTGACATCGACCAACGCGGCGGCCGCCTTCGGTCTGGCGGCGTTGGCCAGTTGGCAGACCTGCGCCTACCAGTTCCATCTCGAGGCCTGGGCCCGTACGATCAACGGTTTTGGCCGCCTTTA
>Ga0118677_10001274_pt1 | contig 54068 bp, 57 predicted proteins | sample AliMusrvi5mmetaG_FD_86154 | JGI IMG/M metagenome (GOLD analysis project Ga0118677, IMG submission 86154) | reverse complement strand
CCCTGAGTTCGGCTTCGCGATACGCCCACGCCAATGTTTCTGGCGAGCAGTCGATAACGTCGGCGACTCTGGCACAGTCCTCACCAGCTTTTTTGATGCATCTAACCAAAAGGCGTTCTGCAAATGGAGAGTTTTCAAGCGGGATGGACATGCCGTTTAACGCGATATTTTCGGCGTTTTCAAAGAACCTGTCGGCCAGGGTTTCGTCGGCATTCGGATGCCCCGCTAATCTTGCCATTTCTGGTGCCCAGTTTTTAATTGTCGTTTTCCCGTCGTTTGTTTCCAATAGCGTCATAATCTCCTTCAGTTTTGAAAGTCCTATGGACGGGTGGAGTTTTAAGGCATTATGCCCGAAATACAATTGTGCCGGCTTTGCCGACAATACGCTTGGACACATGGCGCGATATCCCGTGTTCTGCATCAAGTTCCAATAAGCGTCACCGTCAACACGCTTTTCTAGCTCGATGACGGTTTTTTCTGGAAGACCCGACCGCCTGCATAGCACCCCGAGCAACGAGTCCTGCAATTCCTGCGGGCACTTTTTGCGGGGGTCAAGCAATCCGTCATACATCACTGCGCGGCCATCGAATAAGCTGGCTTGCAGTACTGTAAATGTTTCCTTGTCGTTGAGGTCGCCGTATGCGGCAAGCGCCTCGACAAAGAGCTTCTTGTTTTCAATAAATGCTTTGGGATTACTTCTCTGAGTCTTTGCAATTGACACAAGTTCTTCTTTAAGAGAGTCAACCACTTCAATTGGCTTGCCTAATTCATCTATGGCTTCGTCATAGCGCGCCCAGCTGGCAACAATTGCAGCGCTTAATTCGACTTTGCCATTTTTTTGAAGATTTTCCCGAACAACCGGCATCAACCACTTAGGAATTCTGTCTGATGATTCTGCAGCTAAACGTGCAACAGTGTCTAAGACTTGAGAATTTGAGAAACGCTCTATGAGTTGTGCTTTATAGGCAGCAAGATCAACTCCAGGTACCGGTGAAAGGGTTGGCGTTGCCTCTTCATCCATATAACGCTCGAGTAATCTAACAATCAAAGGATCTCCCATTACCTCGTGTACATAGTGGTAATTACTGAGTCGACCGAAGTAGCAAAGCCCTTGATGGCTTGCATTAAGTAAACGAAGTTTCATAAGTTCATATGGCATAACATCTTTAACCATTTGTGCTTGAGCTTTTTCAAATGGTGGACGACCAAGTGGGAAGTGATCTTCAATCACCCATTGGAAAAATGGTTCGCACGGTACGGGCCAATGATCTTCAAGGCCGAGTGCTTTACTTGCCAGATCGATATCACCTTGGGCGGTGACAGGTGTGATCCGATCAACCATGGAATTAGGGAAAGCAACATGCTCTTGGATCCAAGTTCCAAGTTCGGCGTTCTTTAACTTTGCAAAAGCTATGAACATTTTCTTTGCAACATCTCCGTTGCCTTGGATATTGTCACAAGATTGAACTGTAAAGGGAGGGATTCCAAGTTCGCGGCGACGTCGCAAACCTTCGACGATATAACCAAAGGCAGAGACAGGTGCTTCATTAGTTGATAAATCATGAGAGACGCCAGGAGTTTTGGGATCAAACTCCCCCGTGACGCTATCAAAACTATATCCACCCTCGGTGATCGTCAGAGAGACAATGCGAATCTCAGGGCTAACAAGTCGAGAAAGAACTGCTTCAGGATCATCGGGTGCAAAGTGGAAACCGATAATGCTTCCAATTACTTGGTAATCAATTTTCCCATCACCATGCTTTGTAATAAGGGTATAGAGACCATCTTGAGGATTGAGTGCATCACGCATCTTGAAATCGTGTGGCAAGAGTCCAACCCCAACAATTCCCCAATCATGAGCTAAGCCTTGTGAGAGTAAGCGGTCAATAGTCAGCGCCTGGTGGGAACGATGGAAAGCTCCGACCCCAAAATGGAGGATTCCAGGAGTGATTGAATTTCGATCGTACTTAGGAGTTAATATCGAATCAGGAATTGTTGAGAGCGTGTTGTTGGACAACCTTGCCATTACTTCACAGCGCCCAGCGATAGTCCGCGTACAAGTTTGTCTTGAGCGCTCCAACCTGCAATAACTACAGGTAGGGAAACTACAATTGAAACAGCAGCAAGATGAGCAAAGAAAAGTCCTTCTGCAGTAACAAAGCCAACTAAATAAACCGGAGCTGTTGCCGCATGGAATCCAGTTACGTTAATAGCTAATAAGAACTCATTCCATGAAAAGATAAAACAAATAAGAGCCGTGGAAGCCAAACCTGGCAATGAAATCGGAGCAAGTACTTTATAAAGAATAGTTCGTGTTGATGCCCCGTCTAGCGATGCTGCTTCTACAAGTTCTGAGGGGATTTCTTTTAAAAATGAACGAAGCATCCACACAGATAGCGGCAAATTCATACTCACATAGAGCACGGTTAGCGCCCAAATATTATCGAGCACATGTAAATGTTGAAGGATCAAATATAAAGGTAACAAAGCAGCGATCGGCGGCAAGAACTTAGTGCTTAGGAAAAATGTCAATACATCTTTGCTTTTATAAATAGGCTTGATGGAAAGAGCGTACGCGGCTGGATAAGCCAGCATCAAAACAATGAGCGTTGAACCAATTGAAGCTATTGCTGAGTTTAATAGGAATGCAGTCGCGCCTTTTTGAAAAACCGATGAATAGTTATCAAAACTAAATGTTGCAAGCCATTTTGGTGGGAACGTACCGGCATCTTTTTCTTGTCTAAAAGAGATAAGCAAAATCCAAAAGATTGGAAAGAAGAAAGCAAGGGAAATAAACCAAGTCAGGCTCGTTAAGCCAGACCTAGAAAAGAATTTAGCCTTACTCTGCTTCATCATTTATCTGACTCCAAAATATCTTTAGTGAACCTAAGGGCAAGTGTGGAAAGAGCAATAGTGATAAACACAACTATTACTCCAGCTGCTGCTGCTTCACCGTATTCATACTTTCTAAACATTGTGAGATAAATTTGATAAGGAATGATTGTCGAATCTGTTCCTGGTCCACCTTGGGTAATCGTAAATACGAAATCCATGCTTTGAACGATGTAAATCGTTCCCAAAATAATTGATAGTTGGATGTACTGGCGTAAGTGAGGAAAGGTCATCTTTGAGAAAAGCTGCCATGTTCCTGCACCATCAACTGCAGCAGCTTCAAGAATCTCTGGTGACTGACTTTGTAGTCCTGCAAGAATGATTAACATCATAAATGGCGTCCATTGCCAGATCATTGGTACGGCAATTGCGACCAAGGGTTGATTAGAAACAAAATCAGCATTAATAACGTGATTCCCGCCAAATGCTTTGTAAATCTGAGTAATAAAACCATCGAGAATTCCATAAAGTGGATTAAAAATAATGTGCTTCCACAAGAGCGCGGAAGCAACTGGAGTAATCAAAAATGGCGTAATAAGAAGTGTTCGCACAATAGAGCGGCCACGGAACTTACGGTCAAGCAATAGCGCTAAACCAAGACCAAAAAGTGTTGAGATGAGAACTACTGCCGTAGTTAGAGTGATTGAATTAATAAGCGCTGCCCGCATAGTTGCATCTTGCGCGACAACTTTAAAGTTAGAGAACCAGGTGAAATGGGTTTCTTTAGAATAAATAATGTTCCAGTGGAACATGGAGATGATCAACGTGATCACAAAAGGAATTTGGGTCAAAATAACCGTCAAAATCAGTGCTGGATATAGAGGCAGCCTGCGCTTGCGATTTTCAGTTTTGGAATGTGTGAGCGCGGCCATGTGACTCCTCTCTTGGGACTTAAATTTACAAAAATCTAATTATTGCAACCTACATGTAATAGCTGGCGGGTGCACCTGACATGCACCCGCCAAACTACTACGCCCGCAGGTAGGGCTTTTACTTCATTTATGCCTTGTGCTTAGCCGCAACTACCTCAGCTAACTTTTGTCCCTTTGCAAGAGCTTGGGTAACTGTCTGTCCACCAGTAATTGCCTTAGCAACTTCTTGTGAAACTGCAGTACCTAGATCTGCGAATTCAGGAACAGCAACGAATTGAATTCCTGAAGTTGGACGAGGTTGTACACCTGGGTTCAATGGATCAGCATGTTGCAATGATCCAAGAACAACTTTGTAATAGGCAGCAGCTGCCTTGGTGTAATCAGCGTTTGCATATGTTGAAGCGCGCTTTCCATCAGGAACAGCGGTCCAACCAAGCTTTGCGCCTACTAGATTTTCATACTTTGAGCTTGTTGCCCATGAAATGAACTTCCAAGCTGAATCAGCTTGCTTTGAAGCTCCTTCAATGGCGAATGCCCATGCCCACAACCAACCAGAGTAAGCAGTCTTAACTGTAGGTGCATATGAATAACCAAACTTTCCAACATAGTTAGAGAATCCAGCCTTTTCAATTGATCCTGTTGCAGAAGTAGCGTCGTACCACATTGCAGCCTTACCTTGTGCCATTGCGTTATCGCACTCGGTAAATCCAGCTTGTGTAGCACCCTTTTCGCCTGACTTCTTCAAAAGGTTTACATAGAATGAAACAGCGTCGTTAAATGGCTTAGCACTTACTTGTGCCTTCCAATCCTTGGTGAACCATGTTCCACCGAAGGTGTTAACAACTGTTGTTAGAGGAGCGAATTGCTCTCCCCATCCTGGAAGTCCACGTAAGCAGATACCTGCTACGCCGTTCTTAGGATCGTTCATCTTTGCAGCCGCTGTTGCAACTTGCTGCCATGTTGGGTGTAGAGGAATTACTGCGCCAGCTTTTGCAGCAAGGTCCTTACGGTACATAAGCATTGATGACTCACCGTAGAAAGGTGCTGCGTATAGCTTTCCATCAGCGCCACTAAGGCCCTTAATCATTGATGGGAACACGTCAGCCTTGTTCCATGCTGAATCTGAAGCTACGTATGAATCGATTGACTTGAGCTTGCCGGTGCCGCCCCAGTTTGCAATGTCATACATACCTAGTGTTACTACGTCATATTGACCAGCGCCTGAAGCAACATCTTGAGTTACCTTATCGCGAAGTTCGTTCTCTGGAAGAACTGTGTAGTTCACCTTAATTCCAGAATCTGGTGTGAAGTTTGCATCTGTAAGTGATTGCAAATCCTTCATCTGTGGGTTTCCGACCATCAACACGTTGATGGTAGTAGTTGCAGCGTGAGCTGGAACTGTGAATACACCAGCAACAATTGCTGTTACTGATGCGGCCACAATCGCTAGCTTGCCGCGCTTTGTGTTCATATTCATATTTCTCCTGACTTGCATAGAGGGTTGTGATGTATGCAGTAGTGCTCGGGTTTGCTACCTGGCACCACGTCCTTCTCCTGATGTGGTGCAGTTATTGCCAGAGTAGTTGCCCCTAGCAATTCTCGTTTCACTTATTGCGCGAGTAGTCAGCGCTATATATGTAAGTGTCATACTCGTTTAATCTTCAATCCAGCATTTGTGAATGTATTAAAAGTATTTTGCTCTAAATCATTATCAGTAATGGCAACGGTAAAATCTGAAACATCGGCGAATTTAACAAATGAATCAGAGCCAAATCGATTACTGAGTACTAAAAGAATTGAAGAGTGAGATGCTTTCATCGCAGCTGTCTTTGTAGCTGAAACTGTTGCGCTCGGCGTTGTGCAGCCATTCTTGAGCGAAATGCCATTTGTTCCAATAACTGCTTGGTCAATAACAAGCTCAGATAATTGCCTTATGGCCCATGCATCAGATGTAGCCATCGTGATGGAACGAACTCTTCCACCTAAAAATATAACTTCAACGTTTTTCTTTGCTGCAAGTATCGAAGCAGTCGCAAGTGCATTTGTAACTACAGTTGCTTTATGTGTTGGTTGCCACGCTTCTGCTGCGAGTTGCGGTGTATACCCCTCATCCCAGAAAAGTGTCTCTGCATCTGTAATGAATTCAAGGGCACCATTTGCAATTCGGCGCTTTTCTTCTACAAACTGTTCTTGACGGGTTTTCAGATTAAATTCAAAAGTAGCGCCTTCAACCGGTATTGCCCCTCCATGTACACGGCGCAAGAGGTTCTTCTCTTCAAGATCATTTAAATCACGGCGAATTGTTTCTACTGTGACACCAAGTTCAGTAGAACATGCGGTGACATCAAGGCGCCCGGCGTCGCGGGCCTTCTCAATGAGCCATGCATGACGTTCTACTTGGAACAAGGCTTACTCCGATCGCGTGTGGTGTAGATAACATGGCGACTCTAGATGTCCGTTTGAGTTTGGTCTAGTCTGTTTTTGTTACATTTTGATAACGATCTTCCCCGTTTATCTCCGATTGAGCGCAGGCGGTGGCATTTTCAGCGAGCCCAGAGGTGCCTCTCACACGGCTCACAGGAAAGCAGAGTTCACTTCACCCATGTCGATCGGTAAACGCCACAACGCAGACTGGGCTTCGATCCTCCTAGGAATCGGTCTGGGTCTGACCATCGCTCTGGAGCTTGAATCAATTACACGTTCTGATTGGAACGGTGTCTATTCAACTATTACCACCATCTCTCGCGTTGGCGCACTTGTCGGAACGTACTTCGCACTAGTTGGTTTGGTTTTTGTTGCGCGCATTCCTTGGATTGAACGCTCTGTTGGTCATGACCGACTTGTGAAGTGGCATCGCAAACTTGGTCCTTGGTCCTTATATTTAATTTTCTTCCATGTACTTCTTGTTGGACTTGGTTATGCAGGTGGAGATCGCATCTCAACAGCCGTAGAACTGTGGCGAATGACATTTAGCTACCCATGGATGATTCCTGCAGATGTTGCATTTGTATTAATGATGCTTGCCGGGGTTACTTCATATAAGAAAGCACGCGCCAAGATGTCCTATGAGACATGGTGGACCATTCATCTTTATACATACCTAGCCATCGCACTTGGCTTTATGCACCAGGTTCTCACTGGGCCAATGTTTATTGGGCATCCACTTAATCAAATTTATTGGAAAGGTTTATATATTGCTGCTGCTTTTGTCATTATATGGTGGCGATTTGTTATACCAACAGCGCGTTCACTGCGTCACAACCTGAAGGTGGATCAAGTCGTGGTTGAGGGACCTGGCATTGTTTCCATCGTGATGCGTGGTCGCCACTTGGATAAATTAAATGCTCAAGGTGGACAGTTCTTTAGTTGGCGCTTCTTCCAAGCAGGTCACTGGTGGCTATCTCATCCTTATTCTCTTTCAGCTGCTCCTCAAGAAAAATTCTTACGTGTAACTGTGAAGAACCTTGGCGATCACTCTGCTGAAATTCAAAATCTTAGGCCTGGAGTGCGGGTTTTCTTTGAGGGTCCATATGGAACATTTGTTGCATCAAGGGCATCTCGCGGTCATATCGTTTTAGTAGGCGGTGGTGTTGGAATTACTCCACTACGCGCACTTATGGAAGAACTCGATGATACTAAAGATATTGATGTACTCTTTCGCGCTTCAAGTGAGAAAGACATTATTTTCCGCAAAGAACTAGATGCTCTAGCAGATATGCGCGGAGCAAGAATTCACTACTTGATTGGTTCTAGAAAAGATCACCCTATGAACGCCAAATATATTTCTAAATTTGTTCCAGCTTTTAGGGATTCAGAAGTTTATGTATGCGGGCCAACCCCGCTAGTAGATGCTGTCAGAGAAGCAGCTCGCTCCGTTGGTATTCCAAAAGATCGATTCCACGATGAAGCGTTTGAATTCCATGCTGTATAAATGCACCCTTATAAGGAGTAAAAAGTAATGATAAGTAAGAGACTCTTCCTCATACTCGGTGGAACAGTGGGTGGTCTTGGCGCTGTTGTCTCGATTACTCCTCCCCAATTTGGTACTTCTGGCGGTCTTAAGACACTGGGAAGTAAATCAACTGCAACAACTCCTGCAGCCCCCGTTGCACCTGCACAAACAGCCACCGCAGTTCCTGCAAATCCAACTACACCCACTCAACCATCGCCAGCTGCAACAACTAAAACTAAGAAAAAGAAAACAGTAACAAAGGCAACTGCTGTTCCTGCAGTACCTGCACAGACCCAAGCACCTGCTGCCCCGCAAAGTGCTTCCGTAACAGGAACATTTACTGGAAACGCTGCGCAAACTGCGTATGGCCCTGTCCAGGTACAGGTCACTGTAAGTAATGGAAAAATCACACGAGTATCAGCGCCGGTATACCCAACGAATTCATTTCGTGACCAATCTATTAACTCTCAAGCAATTCCGCTCCTCATCCAAGAAGTAATGCAGGCACAATCTGCAAATATTCAAGGAGTTGGTGGAGCTTCATATACATCACAAGGTTTCTATGACTCTCTCCTCTCTGCTTTGAAAAAAGCAGGCATGTAAGTAAATGGCTGATCGCATCCACGTTCAAGCAGAAATTGATACGTGGGGCACAATCCTTCTTCTCGAGGCTGCGTCCACACAAGTCAATGAAACAGCGCTGAATACTGGAATTGATGAAGTAAAAACATACGTCAAACTTGTTGATGAACTCTTCTCTCCTTTTAAAGAAACCTCGGAGGTCAGCAAACTTCGCCGGAAAGAAATCACGATCGAAGGGGCATCCACGCTCGTTCAGGAGGTTTGGCAGCTTTGTGAGCGAGCCCGAGAGCTCACACGTGGTTCATTTGACCCATGGGCCGTTAAAAAAGGATTTGACCCGTCTGGGTATGTAAAAGGCTGGGCCGCTGATAACTGCATCAGTATTCTCAAAAAACATGGGGCTGAAAATATTCAAATTAACGCAGCTGGGGATATCAGCGTTGCTGGAGGGCTTGGAGACGGAAAACCTTGGGCCATTGGAATTCGTGATCCAGATAATAAATTTCAGGTCGTTAAAATATTTGAAGTTTCAGATGGAGCAGTAGCAACTTCTGGTACATATGAAATTGGTTCTCACATTACAGATCCTCATACAGGCCTCATTGCCATTGGCGCACTCAGCGCAACAGTTATTGGCCCTGATGGTGGTTTAGCTGATGCGCTTGCAACAGCACTTATTGTTGATGGGCAAGATGGCGCAGCACTATTTACACAACCAGAATTAGCTGACTACTCCGCGTGGGTTATTAACCGACACGATAAAACTGCGTGGGGCACCACTAACCTCCCAAATAGTCCCAAATAGCTCTTATTACTTCTTATCTCTACAGGTTAAGGTAGGGCTATGAACGTTACTGATCGCCAATACGCTCTTGATCTTGACGCTAAAGATCCTCTAGCTAAATACCGTGAATTATTTTTTAATGACGATCCAGACCTCTGTTATTTAGATGGTAATTCTTTAGGAAGACTTCCAAAAAAGACTGTTGCTGTCGTCAATGACTACCTACTTAAAGAGTGGGGACCCAAGATCGTAAATGGATGGGCCGACTGGATTGATGAAGCAGAGGAAACCGGCGACCTCATTGGGCGCGCAGCACTCGGCGCAGCAGCTGGTCAAGTCCTTGCATGTGACACTACATCTGTAAACTTTTATCAACTAATTGGCGCAGCACTTGCTGCAAGGCCTGGTAGAAAGACAATCATTACCGATAAAGGTAACTTCCCAACAGATCGTTACATTCTTCAAGGTCTAGCAAAAAAACATGGCCTAAAACTTATTGAGATTGATAATGAAGCAGGAAGTAAGGCACAACATGAGCGCATTACTCCTGAACTTCTTGAGCCTTACATGTCAGAAGATGTTGCCTTTATTACTTTTGAAGTCATTCAATATCGCTCGGGTGCAAGAAATGATGTGAAAGGCATTACTGAATTTGCCCGCAAGTACGGCGCTCTTACTATTTGGGATGCAAGCCACGCAGTTGGAGCCCTTAACCTGCATCTAGATAAATATGGGGCTGATCTTGTTGTTGGTTGCACATATAAATATGGAAACTCTGGGCCTGGCGCGCCAGCATGGCTTTATGTTTCACACAAACTTCAAAAAGAACTACAAGTACCTATCCAAGGTTGGTTTGCCCAGCGCGATCAATTTGCAATGGGTGAGATGTTTGAAAAAAATGATGGGATGCGTGGATTTCAGATCGCAAGCCCTTCTATTGTGGGACTGCGCTGCATTAATACTGCATTTGAAATGATTGAAGAAGCAAGCATTGATGCAATCGAAGCAAAATGCGCAACGGGTACAGAGATGATGATCGCTCTCTATGACGCGTGGCTCAAAGAGCTTGGATTTGAACTTAATACTTCACGAGTGGCATCAGAGCGTGGTGGACATATTTCTCTTGTGCATCCTGAAGCAAAGAGAATCTCTATTGCTCTACGCCAGTTTGCAAATGTTATTCCCGATTACCGCGAACCAAACTCAATTCGTGTAGCAATCTCTCCTCTGCCTACAAGCTATGTTGAGGTCTGGGATGGGTTCGCACGCCTTCGAGATCTAACGTCCACCAGACAGTACGAAAAAGTTTCATCAACAGATGTGAAGGTAACATGAGCGATTACGAGTCAGCCGTTACATACTCTTCCTACTTAGCAATAGATGAGCTACTTAATATCCAACGAACAGTCTCTGCAGGACCTGAGCACGATGAAATGCTCTTTATTATTATTCACCAGATATATGAACTGTGGTTTAAACAAATTCTCCACGAGTTTAAATACGCACAAAAAAATCTTGAACTAGGTGACACATACTCATCTCTTGCCACTTTGGGCAGAATCCGCACAATACTTAAAGTATGCGTTTCACAAATTGATATTTTAGAAACAATGACGCCCCGCCAATTTAACTCTTTCCGCAGCTTCCTTGCATCATCCTCCGGCTTCCAATCAGCGCAGTTCCGTGAAGTAGAAGCAGTCCTTGGCCGCAGAGATTCAAAGATGTCAGGTCACCTGCCCCCAGATGCACAAGAAAAAATTAATCAAATCAAAGCCCAACGCAGTGTTTGGGATTCTGCGCTTGTGTATTTTTCTAAGCGTGGGCACTCGATCCCTGGTAAATATTTGGAGCGTGATTTCACTGTGCACTATGAACCTAACAAAGATGTGCAAAATGTTTTGCTTGAAATCCACAAAAAAGATCCAGAGACTTCCATGATCTGTGAACGACTCGTTGACATTGATGAAGGGTTACAGGAGTGGCGTTATCGCCATGTGAAAATGGTTGAACGCACAATCGGCCATAAAACAGGAACCGGTGGATCATCTGGTGTTGATTACTTAAACACCACTATTTCCCACCCAGTCTTTGTTGATTTGTGGGCTATTCGCGATCAGCTCTAAGGCGGTACTCTTTTCATTATGAGTAGCACTGGCAAGAGCGAGGATGGCACTCGTAATTACGATTTACCAACCCCTCTTGGTATGGCTGAGTTTATGAAACAGGGATGGGCGCCTACTCCGCTAGTTGGAATTAAAGAATCAGAAGTCGTTCGTTTCTGTAGAGATCGCCGTACAAAACTTTCTAATGAGTTCTTTGGTACACGCTTAGTTATTCCTGCCGGCGCACTTAAAGTACGTACCAACGATACCGACTATAGATTTCGGGCACACTCTGCATTTAGTTGGCTAACTGGAATTACAGCAAGTGAAAGTGTCCCTGAATCAGTTCTAGTCATGGAGCCACGTTCAAACGGACATGAAGCACTTCTTTATATCCATCCGCGCTCTAGTCGAGACTCTGAAGAATTTTACAGGGATGCAACACATGGTGAATTTTGGGTAGGAAGAAGAATGACGACTGAAGAAACGGAGAAGCGTTATGGCATCAAGGTGATGCATATAGACACTCTTCCTGGAGTTTTGCGAGATGGTGCGGATACAGTGGTTTTACGTGGCCACGATAAAGCGGTTGATAAAAGAGTTGAAAAACATAAGAAGCGCGAGAAAGCACTTGATAGTTGGCTATCTGCGGCCCGTCTTATTAAAGATTCATATGAAATCAATGAAATGCAAAAAGCGGTGGATGCAACTGCGCGAGGTTTTGTTGACATAGTTAAATCAATTCCGGCAGCAACTTCTGTTAAACGTGGTGAACGAATTATTGAGTCAGCATTCTTTGGAAGAGCCCGCCTTGAGGGCAATGAATTGGGCTATGACACCATTGCAGCTTCAGGAGCACACGCTTGTATCTTGCATTGGATCAAAAACGATGGGGATGTTCGCCCAGGTGATCTGATGTTGGTTGATGCTGGAATTGAAATGGAATCTCACTACACGGCAGATATAACTCGTACGATTCCAATTAACGGAAAATTCTCACCTGCTCAAAGGCATATCTACACACTTGTTTATGAGGCACAGAAAGCTGGATTTAACGCAGTAAAGGCAGGCGCAAAATTTAAAGATATCAATGATGCCGCGCAAGAGGTGCTTGCTCGTGGTTTATCTGAATTAGGAGTGCTACCTGTTTCTGTTGGTGATTCACTCAAAGAAGATGGCGGATACCACCGAAGATGGAGTGTGCACGGAACCAGCCACATGCTTGGTATGGATGTGCACGATTGCGCACAGGCTCGTAACGATCAATATCGTGACGGTGTGCTTGAAGCCGGCATGATTCTGACTGTTGAACCCGGGCTTTATATCCACCCAGATGATGAGCTGTTTCCAGCTGAGTACCGTGGAATTGGTGTGAGAATTGAAGATGATGTTTTAGTGACTAAGACTGGATACCAGAATTTAAGTAGATCACTTCCTAGTCATCCAGATGAAGTTGAAGTATGGATGGCAAACATTCTTAGTAAGTAATTAAAGGGCATTACCTACTGCAGCAGCAGATACTCCTAAAACTAGGGTAAGTGCTAGATAAATCCAAGCAATTCCACGCTTTTTGTCTTTAAATAAATCATGAGTTTCTAAGGCAAAAGCAGACCACGTTGTAAATGCGCCGGCAAAACCTGTTCCTAAAAGGAATCCAATAGTTGCTGAGCGGTGAATAGTAAGTCCAAGCACAAATGATCCCAATATATTTATGAGCAGCGTCTCAAGTGGAACAAGTGAGCCGTGCAGCTTCTTCATATGCTTATCGATGAGATAGCGCATCGGAGCCCCCACGCCTGCACCGAGTGCAATAAGTATTACTCTCACTTGCGCACCCACTTTGTGTGAAGAATTTCATTTGTGGCAAAAACTAATATGTATGTACCAACTATTGATGCAAGTGAATAAGCAAGAACTGAATGTATATTCCCATCACTGAGATACTGATCAATCTTAAGAGCGAAGGCTGAATAGGTTGTGAAGCCTCCACAAAAACCAGTACCTATCGCTGGTCGCCACCACCATTTATGTGATTTGTGATGCTTTGAATATAAAACAAGAGCGGTGAGGATTACAGAGCCTACATAGTTCACAAGAAGAGTCGCCCATGGAAAACCATGATCAACTATGCCTAGGGATACGAGCCATCTGGCGAGAGAACCAATAACGCCACCAGTTGCAACAAATGCGATCTTGTATAGCTCTTTTTCCTTAATCGCCATAAGAACGTCCTTAACTAGAGAGAACGAGGGCGAGCGGTTAAGCGATGGCCAATTCCAGTAACAAGACTGATGATTAGCGAAGCAAAGAGAGCGGCCCAGAATGATGTAATTGTTAGAGCTGTACTCCACTTTGCTGTGAGTTCAAGCATTGCTGCATTAATAATCCAGAGAAATAAACCAGCACTCAAAATAACTGCAGGGAGTGTAAGGATTTTTATAAGCGATCCAAGAAATGTATTGATCACTGAAAATAAAAGTGCAACCCATAAATAAGACCAAGCACCACCATGAACTTTAATTCCAGGAATAAGAGCTGTTGACGCCCACACTGCTAGCGCCAATATCCCCCAGCGGAGCATAAGTTTCATGCTTAAAGAATACCGTCACGCTTTCGAATAACTGAGCCAAGCCACCGCAGTGGATCATATTTAACGTCAACTACGCGCTCTTTCATTGGAATAATCGCATTATCAGTGATTTTAATGTGCTCTGGGCAAACTTCAGTACAGCACTTGGTGATGTTACACATTCCAAGTCCGTGCTCTTCTTGCGCACTCTTCTTTCTGTTTCGAAGTACGTCTAACGGGTGCATATCTAATTCAGCGATGCGGATGAAAAAGCGTGGCCCGGCAAAAGATTTTTTATTCTCTTCATGGTCACGGATAACGTGGCATGTGTCCTGACATAAGAAGCACTCAATACATTTTCTAAATTCTTGGCTACGTTCAACATCAACCTGTTGCATCCGAGCTTGGCCAGGTTTGAGATCAGCTGGTGGCTGGAAAGCAGGGATTTGCATTGCTTTCTTATAGTTAAAGGAAACATCTGTTACTAAATCTTTAATGACGGGGAAAGCACGCAATGGAGTAACCGTTACTGTTTCGCCATCTTCGAATGTTGACACTCGTGTCATGCAGGCAAGACGGGGTTTTCCATTAATCTCCATTGAGCAAGAGCCACACTTACCAGCCTTGCAATTCCAGCGAACAGCCAAATCGTTCATTTGCTCTGCTTGAACACGATGGATCACATCCAGAATTACTTCACCTTCCATGGCATCGACTGTGACATCTTGAAGCGCACCATCAGTTGAATTACCTCGCCAAATTCGCAGATTAAGTTTGCGTGCCATTAGTTGGAACCACCCTTCGACATTTCCGCTGGCGTCATATATTTCTCAAGCTCGTGTGGATCAAAAAGTTCAAATAACTCTTTTGGCATTGATGGTAGAGGATTCTTTTGAACTGAAACCTGCTTTCCATCAAATGTGCAGATCAAATTTACTTGGCGCCAGTCAGCAGACATTGCTGGAAAATCATCACGCGTATGTCCGCCACGGGATTCCTCACGGGTAAGACCTGCAAGCGCAGTCGATTCAGCGACCAGAAGCATGTTGTCTAAATCAAATGAAAGATGGAAGCCTGGGTTAAATTGACGATCTCCTGATACAGAAACTTTCCCAATCCGAACACGAAGTTCAGCAATCTTTCCAAGTGCCTCTTCTAATTCCTTCTTGGTTCTAATGATTCCAACGAGTGACTGCGTGAGTTCTTGAAGTTCTTGATGAAGTGCATATGGGTTCTCGCCACCGCTTTGCGTGAAAGGTTTTTCGACTTTCTCTTGCGCAGCTTTTAAAGATGCATCGCTCACAGGGTTTGTACCCGAGCTCTTTACATAATTTGCAGCGCCAATTCCTGCGCGACGGCCAAAGACTAAAAGGTCTGAAAGTGAATTACCGCCAAGTCGGTTTGAACCATGCATTCCGCCTGCTACTTCACCAGCTGCAAAAAGTCCTGGAACGCCAATAGCTGCTGCGCTATCAGGATCAACATCTACTCCACCCATGACATAGTGACATGTTGGGCCAACTTCCATTGCCTCTTTCGTGATATCAACGCCAGCAAGTTCATAGAACTGATGCCACATGGAAGGAAGCTTTTTCTTAATAACATCTGCAGGAAGACGCTTTGAAACATCTAGATAAACGCCACCGTGCTCACTGCCACGGCCTGCTTTTACTTCAGTATTAATTGCGCGGGCCACTTCATCGCGAGGCAAGAGTTCTGGCGGGCGGCGGTTGTTGGCCTGATCTGTATACCAACGATCTGCCTCAGCTTCATTATCTGCATATTTATCTTTGAAAACATCTGGAATGTACTTAAACATAAAGCGTTCGCCATTTGAATTAGTAAGTACACCGCCATCACCACGTACTGATTCAGTAACAAGAAGTCCGCGCACAGAAGGTGGCCATACCATTCCTGTTGGATGGAATTGGATAAATTCCATATCTTTAAGCCGGCCGCCTGCTTTCAAAGCAAGAGCATGACCGTCTCCGGTACCTTCCCATGAATTTGAAGTGATTTTAAAAGTTTTTCCGATGCCGCCTGTTGCAAGGATTACTGCTGGAGCTTCAAAGAAGACTTCATCGCCACTTTCACGCCAATATCCATAAACACCAGAAACTTTTCCATTATCTTTCAAAATTTCGGTAATTGTTAACTCAGCAAATACCTTGATGAACTTCTCTGGATCTCCAGTTTCTTTCTCATCATTTTGCTGCATAGCAACAATGCGTTGTTGCATGGTGCGAAGGAGTTCAAGTCCGGTTCGGTCACCTACGTGAGCAAGGCGAGGGTATTCATGTCCGCCAAAGTTACGTTGAGAAATCTTTCCTTCTTTGGTGCGGTCAAAAAGCGCACCCCAAGTTTCAAGTTCCCATACGCGATCTGGGGCTTCTTTCGCATGAAGTTCTGCCATTCGATAATGATTGAGGAACTTTCCACCGCGCATTGTGTCTCTAAAGTGCACCATCCAGTTGTCATCTGAATTTACATTTCCCATAGAGGCCGATACGCCGCCTTCGGCCATAACCGTATGTGCTTTACCAAAAAGTGATTTACAAATAATTGCGACAGATAAGCCAGCTTCGCGTGCTTCAACGGCCGCGCGTAGCCCTGCTCCGCCTGCGCCTATGACAACAACGTCATATGCATAGCGGCCTTGTGATCTGCTCATATTAATTATCTCGCTTAGAAGAAGTAGAGGTTACGAATAGAGTGGCCAGAAACTTGTCGAACATAAAGATCACAGAGTGCGACACCGAAAAGTGAAATCCAAGCAAAGTTCTGATGCTTGTGATTAAGTATTGAAACCCATGTCCAAATCTTGTAACGAATTGGATGTTTAGAGAAGTTACGAAGTCGTCCGCCTACTGTATGGCGACAGGTATGACATGAAGCAGAATAAAGCCAGAGAAATGTTGCATTCGCTAGAAGCACAAGGGTTCCAACAGACATATGGCCCCATTGACCCTTTTCATTCTTGAATGCGTCAATTGCATCGATCGTAAGGAAAACGTTAAATACAAGTCCTGCATAAAATGCGTAGCGATGTCCATTTTGCAAAATAAGTGGCGCACGAGTTTCACCTGTGTATTTTGCATGTGGCTCAGCAACTGCACATGCTGGCGGTGACATCCAGAATGATCGGTAATAAGCCTTACGGTAGTAATAACACGTCATTCGGAATGCAAGTGGAAAAATCAAAATAAAGAGTGATGGTGAAACCGTCATTCCTAGTACGTGATAAATGCCAAAGGGTGTTCCTACGAAAGAGACAGCTCCATTAGCGCATGCTTTAGATAAGCATGGTGAATAAAAAGGTGAGATCAGCGGCTCAGCAAAATACTTTCCATTTTCAAACGCACGAAATGTTGCATAAACAATAAATGAGAAAAGTACGACGACAGTGATGAGAGGTTGAATCCACCACTTATCTGTTCGAAAAGTTTTGGCAGAAAGTTTTGCGCGGCCCTCAGAAAATACTCCAGTGCCAGGTGTGGTTATTGCCATAGGAGTAGTTTCCTAGCCACACGCCATTATTACTAGGCGAGATTCCACAACAAGGTTATGAGTTCAAGCACAAATCACTCGTAGGTGAGTAAAACTGGCGGAGGGCGTGGGATTTGAACCCACGAAGGTTTCCCTTGCCGGTTTTCAAGACCGGTGCACTCGGCCGCTATGCGAGCCCTCCGTGGGCAAACTTACCTGCTGTGATGTTAGTTCGGCAAAACAGAGTACTTATTACGCAGGAAGCTCCAACAACTGCTCAATAACTATTGCAACACCATCTAAATGATGGGCCTGGGCAACAAACTTTGCATTCTTTACTCCATCATGGTGGCCATTAGACATTGCCCACGATCTGCCTGCCCATGTGAGCATTGAAAAATCATTTGGATTATCACCAAACGTCACAGAATCTTCAGCACCAATTCCTAAGCGAGCAGCAAGCTTTTCGAGAGTTTCACCTTTGCTCACGCCTTTTGCGGAAATTTCTAATAAAGACTCACCTGGGTTGGAATGTGTGGCTGTGACAATATCTTGGGTAAGTGGCTCGGCGATCGCGAGCATTTCATCAGATGTGTAATCAAAATCTGAACAGCGAGCCATTATTTTAAAAGCTGGCTGGGTAATCTTCTCTTCAATCTTTATAACTCCAACATTATCTGCACCGAGATCCCACCGAGGAGCATAAATTTTCTCACGATGGAATTGATTTTCATATTCAACAGCAAAAGATATGGTTGGCAGCGCTTTACGCATTCTGTTAACGAATTCCAGCTGGGTTTCAACAGGGATTAGCCACTGCTCAATTACCTTTTCATTCATTAAGTCATAATGAAGTGCGCCGTTTGCACAAATGGCATGACCAAATCCAAATGCTTCTTTAATTTCATGCATCCAGCGAGGTGGCCTTCCAGTGACAAAAAAGATTTCAACACCAAGATCTTTAGCTTTTGTAAATGCTTGGACAGTGCGCTTAGAGACGCCCTGATCAGCGACAATTGTCCCGTCAAGATCGGTGCCAATAAGTTTTGGCCTTTTCCCAGTTATGCCGGAAGTAATCTGTCGACTCCTAAGAATGGTTGAAGGGCAGCTGGAACTGTGACAGATCCATCGCTTTGTTGATGATTTTCAAGAATAGCAACAATCATTCGGGGAATTGCAACAAGTGTTCCGTTGAGTGTGGCAACTGGCTTCGTTGCCTCACCATCGCGATAGCGGATATTCAAACGACGAGCTTGAAATTCTGTGCAGTTAGAAGTACTTGTCACTTCACGGTAAGCATTTTGTGTTGGAATCCACGCTTCAATATCAAATTTACGTATGGCACTTGCCCCTAAGTCACCTGATGCCACATCAATCACGCGGTAAGGGATCTCCATCGCGTTCATGAAGTCTTTCTCCCATTGCAAAAGACGCTTATGTTCTTCAAGTGCATCCTCTGGTTTGCAGAAAGTGAACATCTCTACCTTGTCGAACTGGTGCACACGAATAATTCCGCGGGTGTCTTTCCCATATGTCCCAGCTTCACGGCGGAAACATGATGAATACCCTGCATAACGCAAAGGTAACTGATCAACTATTTCATCCATGTGATACGCGGCAAGTGGAACTTCACTTGTGCCAACGAGATAAAAATCATCTTCTTCTAAATGGAAAACATTCTCAGCTGCTTGGCCGAGAAAACCAGTGCCTTCCATCGCTGCTGGTTTAACTAAGACTGGTGGGATGACAGGGATAAAACCAGATTTTGTTGCTGATGAAATTGCATAATTGACCAGCGCAAATTCAAGTAGAGCTCCAACGCCTGTAAGGTAATAAAACCTAGAGCCAGAAACTTTTGCCCCACGCTCGGTATCAATTGCTTTAAGGATCTTGCCAAGCTCAACATGATCTTTTGCTTCAAAACCTTCCTTGCTAAAGTCACGTGGAGAGCCAACATGCTCTAGAACAACAAAATCTTCTTCTCCCCCAACAGGGGCAGCAGGATCAATCAAATTATGAATCTGAAGTAAGAGTGCATCTGCTTTTGCTTCAGCTTCTCCGCGAGCAGCCTCTGCTGCTTTTACTTTGGCAGATAAATCTTTGGCCTTCTCTAATAGACCGGCTTTCTCATCACCTTTGGCAGCGCCAACAGATTTAGAGAGGACATTTTGTTCTGCTCGTAGAGTTTCAAATGCGCTGATTGCCGCGCGCCTAGCTTCATCAGCAACTAAAAGTTGATCAACAACTGCTGGATTTTCACCACGTACTTTTTGTGAGTCGCGAACCCTTTGGGGATCATCGCGCAGAATTTTGAGATCAATCACGGGATAAGCCTACCGATTAGGTTTTCCGTTATGTGTGCGCGGGTATGAACCCAACACACGGATATCGTCACAAATCTTGCGTAAGCCCTCAATTGATTGAGCAACAGGTGCATCAGTCAGATGTCCTTCGACGTCAATAATGAAGTGATAGTGGCCAAGCTCGCGTCCTGTTGGGCGACTTTGAATGAATGTGAGATTCACGTTATTTTTTGCAAACTCTGTAAGTATCTCAAGCAACGCTCCCGCATGGTCAATATCAATATAGGCAACAAGTGATGTGCGGTCAGCGCCAGTTGGAGCAGGAAGTTTTCCTTCACGTTCAACGACAACAAAGCGTGTTACGGCCACTTCGTTATCACCAATATTTTTAGCAATTACTTTTAGACCATATTTTTCTGCAGCAATTTCCGCAGCGATAGCTGCGTCCCAGTTTCCATCTTTTAACCCCTCTGCAGCTGCAGCAGTTGACGGAGTAGTAATAACTTCAGCATCTGGTAATTCCCGTGCAATATAGGCACGGCATTGTGATTCTGCATGCGGATGAGTTGCAATTCGAGTAATTTTCTTATCTACATTTTCTGGTAACACCATAAGTGAAAAAGTTACTGGAAGCGTTGTTTCAGCAACGATCACTAGAGTCTCGCCAGTTGCCAATTCGTCGAGGGTTCTAGCAACAACGCCTTCTACTGAATTTTCAATGGGAACGAGGGCTCTTTGGGCCAGTCCTTTTCGCACTGCATCAAGAGCAGCGGTGACATTTGCATAAGGGGTCAACACGTCATCGTTTTTTGCGATACCTCGGAGGGCACTCTCAGTGAAAGTTCCCGAAGGCCCTAGGTATGCATAATGAGTCACTGCGTAAGGGTATCTCACGCAGCATTGCTCCCATTAGGCTATTTCTATGAGCACTCCATCATCGACTAGCGCGAAGGGACGATTTAAAACAATCGCTCGAAGTGAAGTTGGTTTAGTGCGCGATGGAAATGAAGATGCTGCTTTGATCTCCCCCGTATTACTCGCCGTGGCAGATGGCATGGGAGGTCATGCGGGAGGTGAAGTCGCTTCACGTATTGCAATTAATACACTCAAGGCGCTCAGTGAAGTATTAGATGACGCAGCATTGGATAGTGAATCGCGTGAAGATTTATTGCTGAATATCTCTTTTTCAATTGATCATGAATTATCTGAAGAATCTAGCGCCCACCACGAACTCCATGGAATGGGCACAACGCTGACAGCTATTCACATCAATGATGGAAACATCGAGCTGCTACATATTGGTGACTCAAGATGTTACAGATGGCGTGATAAGAAACTTACCCAACTCAGCCATGACCACACTGTTATGCAAGAGCTACTAGATCAAGGCAGGCTCACACCCGAAGAAGTATTCGATCACCCTCAAAGATCCTTACTCACGCAAGTTTTAATGGGTGATAGTGGAATTGATCCAATACTCAGTGTTCACGATATAAAAGATGGAGATAGATTTCTTCTCTGTAGTGATGGCCTTAGCTCTGTACTTTCAGATTATGAGATTACCTCAATTATCAAAAGTGCTGATGATGCAACAGTTGTTGATAGTTTGATTGAAGGAGTTCTCAAAAAAGGCGCTCCAGATAACATCACGATTTTGTGGAGTGAAGTGGTCACCGAAACTGGTACGGCTGAAACTAAACTTTTGGGCGCAGCGCTATGAGTAGATTATTTAATAGCCGATACCAAATTGGTGAAATGATCGGTACCGGTGGAATGGCCGATGTTTATGTAGCAGATGACACACGTCTTAACAGAAAAGTCGCTGTAAAGATTCTACGAAGTGATTTAGCAAGAGACCCAGCATTCGTTGCTCGTTTTAAAAAAGAAGCTCTGGCAGCCGGAGGACTTAGCCATCCTGGAATTGTTGCTGTTTATGATTCCGGAGTTGATGCTGAGGATTCTTACATCGTCATGGAGTTGGTAACAGGACAAACACTTCGAGAAATACTGCAATCAAATCCTTTAATGCCAGAATCAAAGGCACTAGATATTGCTTGCCAAATACTTGAAGCACTTGATTATTCACATTCAAAAGGAATTGTTCACCGCGATATCAAGCCGGGAAATATCATGATGACAGATTCTGGACAAGTCAAGGTTATGGATTTTGGAATCGCGCGTGCCATGGATGATTACGGCGCAACAATGACAAATACATTTAACGTTGTTGGTACCGCGCAATATCTTTCACCTGAGCAAGCAACGGGTGAACCTGCTGATCGGCGTAGTGATATTTATTCTGTTGGTTGCCTACTCTATGAATTATTGACAGGACGACCACCTTTTTCAGGTGATACTCCAGTATCTATTGCCTTCCAACATGTTTCAGCACCACTTATTGCGCCATCTGAAGTGAACCCAAATATCGATGAGAGCTTGGATACGGTCCTTAAGGTTGCTCTTTCAAAAGACCCATCACATCGCTATCAAGACGCTGGGGTAATGCTTGATGACGTACGCAGAGCAATTCGCGGTGAGCAAGTAACGACAAAAATCCGAAGAATTAAACCTAAAAGGAACTACTTAGTCGCGGGTATTTCCCTTCTTATCGTTCTGGCATTAGGTGCCGCAGGATTTTCACTCACGGGTAATAAGAAGAGTGCAACGTTTGAACTTCCCAATGTCGTAGGGCTCACCGTTGATCAAGCAAAGGCACTATTGCCCAACTACACAATTAATTTGCAGCAAGCTCCTGATTCAAGGATTCCGAAAGGAAGAATTGCTAGCCAACTACCGCTTGCCGCAACACGTGTTCTTCATGGAAGTAGCGTGACGCTTACTCTTTCACAAGGACCTGGTGACACAACTGTTCCGGCATCAATTATCGGCCAGACACTTATTAATGCCCAAGCAATTATCAGCGCGGCAGGACTCTTTGTTTCACAAACAACACCGGTTGATTCAAGCCAGCCGCCGGGAACCGTTTTAGCAGTCACGCCGACTCCTGGAAGTGTTTTGCCTGCAGGAAGCTCTATCCAATTACAAATTTCAAGTGGAAGCTTGCAGGTTCCCTCCCTCGTCGGGTTAACGGGAATTCAAGCACTTGCAACACTTACCGAAGCAGGGTTCTTGGTAAAGACAGTGAACGCTTACGACGCCACACAACCTGTCGGAAATGTTCTTGCACAAGCTCCTGCTGCTGGGACAACTCAAAATATTGGTTCATACGTCACCATTACGGTGAACACACAACCTAACGGTTAACGACTGCCCTCAATCCTTCAGAGCGAGCGCGAGCGCCTTTATCCCCACACTCCTCCAGCCAATTACCTAACATCTGATGTCCGTGCTCTGTCAGTACAGACTCAGGATGAAACTGCACGCCAGAAATTGGAAGCGACTTGTGTTTAATGGCCATAACAATTCCTGATTCGGTACTTCCAATAATTTCAACTTCTTGCGGCAAAGTACCCGCCTCAATTGCAAGTGAGTGATATCGAGTTGCGGTAAACGGTGTTGGTAGGTTTTCTAAAACTCCAGATGATGTGTGGTGAACTAATGATATCTTTCCGTGAAGTAATTCAGGTGCGCGGCTCACAGTTGCGCCAAATGCAACACCAATTGCTTGATGGCCTAAGCAGACACCAAAGAGTGGAATCTTTTTCTCCGCGCAGTATCGAACAAGTTCAACACTGATTCCTGCTTCTTCTGGTGTTCCAGGACCAGGTGAAATTAAAACTCCGTCAAAATTCTGCGCCTCAGAAAGCTCAACGTGATCATTGCGCTTCACAGTTACCTCAGCGCCGAGCTGGCCGAGGTATTGCACCAAGTTATAGACAAAGGAGTCGTAGTTATCGACGACAAGTATCTTGGCGGGCATGGTCAAAGGCTATTAGGTATGTAGTAACCTTTGCTCATGCCTAAATCACGTAGCCGCAAGAAAGCCCCTGTTTACATCCCAGATGAGCTTGCCCATCTTGCACCTGTTCCAGAGGAGAGCCCACGCTGGCTTGCCCCACTTATGGTGGGAGCATTCCTTGCAGGCTTGATCTGGATCGTTATCTTCTACGTCAGCGGCACCCTCTATCCAGTCCCTCACATCGGGGCTTGGAACATGGTTATTGGCTTTGGCTTCATCGCCGCAGGCTTCACTCTTGCCACCAAGTGGCGCTAAAACTCATCCCCGCCTAATTACACGCTTGTAATTCTCCACACCGTGGATAAACCCTGTGGAAAAGTTCGTACTACTCTCAGGTGATTCCCAGCCAATAGGTGGATGCTCTGACACGAGGTGATAGATATGAATAGTACTTCCGCTCTTAAGGAAAGAGTCCCTGCCATGGCTAATGAGAATAAAAGTGAGTCAAAGACTCAACGCATTCTTGTTGTTGATGATGAAAGTTCCATTAGTGAACTCATTGCAACCAGTCTTCGTTTTGTTGGCTTTGACGTTCGCACCGCAGCTACCGGTTCACAAGCACTTTCCATCGCTGAGGAATTTAAACCTCATGCATTAATTTTAGATGTCATGCTTCCAGATCAAGATGGTTTTGAAGTCTGTCGTCAACTTCGCCAAGACGGTCATAGCGTTGGAGTTCTTTTCCTTACAGCAAAAGATACCGTTGAAGACAAAATCGCTGGCTTAACAATCGGTGGCGATGACTATATGACTAAGCCGTTTTCACTTGAAGAGCTTGTTGCTCGTCTGCGCGCGCTGCTTCGCCGAATTGGAGTTGTTGAATCGCTTGTCGATGACGAGAAAGTCCGCTTTGCAGACCTTGAACTCGATGAGGCAACTCATGAAGTTCGCAGAGCCGGAAACCTCATTGATCTTTCCCCTACTGAGTTTCTCCTGCTTCGCTATCTCATGATCAACGCTGACCGCGTTGTAAGTAAGTCACAAATTTTGGATCACGTATGGCAATACGACTTCCGCGGAGATGCCGGAATTGTTGAGACATATGTTTCCTACCTTCGCAAAAAAATTGATATCTACAAGCCAGAGCTGATTCACACTGTTCGTGGCGTTGGATATCGAATGCGAATGCCTGCGGTTAAGTAAACCCAAATTACTCCCCCATGGCTAAGCTAACTAAAGTTTCCGGTTGGAGTCTGCGATCAAGACTTCTACTCGCCACTTTGGTTGTTGTAGCTATTGGTATCGGAACATCAGATTTTGTCGCTCACGCCTCATTAAAGAATTATTTAATTAAACAAGTTGATACGCAATTAACGGGCGTTGCCAATGGATCCGTCGGTAGGTTAAACCGTGCCGGAATAGAACCTAACGCAAATGAAGACGATGCTAACGGCTCACCTTTTCGCATTGTGCGACCTCTGCGCGGAGTTCCTACTGAAACTTTAGTTACTCTTCTTGATTCTAATGGAAATGAATTAGGGCGCTTAGGTGGGGACATAAGTAATTCCTCACAAACAATGCGTTTTAATGGTTTTACTACAGCAAAAGTAGCTGCGACTAAAGGGCTTCCTTTCACAGTAAAAGGCGTGAAAGATGGTGGGGACACACGAGCAATCGCTCAAGTGCTCCCAACGGGACTAGGTTCGATTGTTGTTGCTGTTTCACTCGCTGGTGTCGATAGAACCTTGCATGAGATGACCTGGCTCTTTCTCCTTATCAGCTTAATTATTCTTGTACTTATCGCATTTTTGTCTAGATTTATTATTCGAATAAGTTTAAGGCCGCTGAGTGAAGTAGAAGGTACTGCTGCTGCAATCGCAGCCGGTGATCTCTCCGCTCGTCTTCCAGATAACAACCCTAAGACTGAGGTTGGAAAACTCACTCGCTCTCTCAACACGATGTTATCTCGAATTGAAGAATCATTTGCTGTACGTGTTGCCTCTGAATCTAAGCTGCGTCAATTTGTGGCAGATGCAAGTCACGAACTTCGCACGCCGCTTACTGCTATCCGCGGCTTTGCTGAACTTCACAGGCAAGGAGCAGTTGAAGGTGTGGAAAAGACAAAAGAACTTATAGGTCGTATCGAAAAAGAATCTATCCGTATGGGTTCACTCGTGGAAGATCTTCTGCTTCTTGCACGTATGGATGAAGCACGACCTGTCTCCATGGAGCCAGTTGATCTCACCCACGTTCTTGAAGAATGTATCGCTTCTGCCAGTGCTGCTGGGCCAGACCATCCCATTACTGCAGATATCGAGCCTGATATTTTTGTCCTCGGCGATAACAAGCGAATTCATCAAGCAATTGCTAACTTGTTAGCTAATGCTAGGACCCACACACCACTAGGAACCAAGATCACAGTAAGAGCAAAGAGTGGGAAAGATGACACTCGCGTTTCTGTCAGCGATGAAGGTCCGGGATTATCACCTGCTGATCAAAAGAAAATATTTGAACGCTTTTTTAGAGCAGACCCATCACGTCAAAGAAGCTCTGGTGAGGGAAGCGGGCTTGGACTTTCAATTGTTGATGCCATCATGAAGTTACATGGGGGTTCTGTTTCCGTTGAATCTGAATTAGGCCGGGGAGCAACTTTCACACTTACTTTCCCAATCAAGGCGTAATTACTTAACGCTGAAAGTAAATTTCCCGATCACTATGTGCCCGTCTTGGGCTGAGACTCGATAGCTCACACTGTATTTTCCGCTGGTGGCTTGCCGAGATTTAAAGACATCCGTTACGGCAGCTCCCTTTACAACATCAATTCCAGAAGTAATAACCATCCCCATCGGATCTGTAACAAGAACATGATTAATTGCCGTTTTCCCTAAAGTAAGTAGGGGATCTTCAAACGTTAGCGTGATCTTTGAAGGCAACTTTGAAAGCGCAGCATTGCGTGCAGGGTTTGATGCAATCAAAGTCGTATGTGCAGAAGCAACTGGGATCCCGAGTGTTAAGAAAATTACTCCCATAATCGCGGAGATTACTTGTGTTTTACGCCCCAAGTTTTTTACCAAAGATTTCATTTACAGCGCTATAGACCGCCCCTGTTGTCCAAGTTGGCTGTTGGGGTTTGAGTAAATTTACCTTTCCATCTGGCGATAAATAATTCATGAGTTTAGTTGGAATGAGGTTTGAGCTTTTTGGGTTTTTAACCTCAGGATTTCCTAAAGCCAGCCAGCGCCAATGTGAATCTGGACCAATTATGCCAACAATGTCAGTGTGTTGAACATCGTATGCACTTTGTTTACCTGTTTGCCAATCCATAAGACCTTTTGCAGCGCTGCCAATGGATGTATAAACACCAAAGAATTTCCAAAGCTCTGAAAGATTACTCGCAGAACTTGTAGCAACCGTCCAGCTGTTATCACCAAACATCTTTTGGTAAGCGCTAATTCTAGAAACAGAATCACGTTTTGGATCAACAGAAATTTCAACTGAAGCAAAAGTGCTAGAAAGTTTTGCAGAAGCAATGGCATCACCAATTTGGCGCATATTGACAGTGGTCATAGGGCAAATATCTGGGCAACTTGTTAAGAAATCTGTGAAAATAACTGTCTTGCCTCTGAAGCTTCCCAGTGTAAAAGTTTTACCTGAAGCATCTTGAAGCGGAATATTCAAGACACTTATTGGAATCGGCGCATCTAAGACAGTACCTCCGGCTTTAGCCGCGTGACCTGTAAGCGGCGGTGTGGAAGGTGAAGAAGCGTAGGCAGAGTTCATTCCAAGGCTTAAAGAAAGGGTAAATACAATAAAAAGTTTTTTCATGAGCCAGACTCCATTGCTCGAAGCGTTGCGATGCGTTCTTCTAAAGGAGGATGTGTTGAAAATAGTTTAGAAGTTGCACTTGAATCTAAAGGCGACTCAATCCAGATATGCGCGACTGCTGTAGAACGTTGGTGAACGACAGTGCTATCTTTTTGTAGTACTTCTAGAGCGCGCCTAAGACCTGCAGGATTACGAGTGAATTGAACTGCGGTAACATCTGCAAGTGCTTCACGTTTTCTTGAAATAGCAAGACGAAGTAAGAGCGCTGCAATGGGCGCAAGTATCAAAACGACAATAGAAACAACGATAGCGATTGGATTCTGATTGCTGTCATTGCTATCTCTACGGCCCCCACCCCCAAAAATCATAATTCGCATCAGGAAGTCAGTAAGAATCGCAATAGCTCCTGCAGTCGTTGCAGCAATTGCTGAAACTAATGTGTCGCGATTGGCAACATGGGCAAGTTCATGAGCAGTGACACCCTGCAATTCCTCTCGGTCCATCGCACTTAATATTCCAGTTGTAAAAGCAATTACGGAATGCTCTGGGTTCCGCCCAGTTGCAAATGCATTAGGAGCGCTATCTTCGACGATTGCAACTTTTGGCATTGGCAATCCACTTGCAATACAAATTTCAGAAACTAAACCATAGAGCTTTTTATTATCAGACTCTTGAATAATTTTGGCACCGGTCATTGTCAAGACAATCTTGTCTGATGCCCAATATGAACCCCACACAGAAATTAAAGCGATTCCAACAGCAAATGGAACGACGCCAATTCCAGTCTTTCCAAAATAAGTAAGCAGCGCCCATGCCACAAGACCAACTAAAAGCCCCATACCAAAGAGCAGTTCGCTGCTCTTACGTTTGTTAGCGCTCTGCTGCTGCCGAAAATCCATGTTTAAAACTTAACCTGTGGCGCCTTACGATCTTGGGGATCATCAACTTCATAGAATAGACGTTCTTTAACCTTTGCTGAATTAACAAATATATTTGTTGGAAATGTTTTAATGGCAGTGTTCAACCCGCGCACATTGTCATTATAAAACTGGCGCGCAAAGGAAACTTTATTCTCAGTCGATGAAAGTTCTTCTTGAAGTGCTAGGAAATTAGAAGATGCCTTCAAGTCTGGGTAGTTTTCCGTCACAGCAAGTAGGCCACGTAGTGCTTTACTCATCTGGCCATCTGCCGCTGCAACATCTGCAACAGAAGTTGCACTCGTTGACTTCGCTCTTGCATCAACTATTGCCTGGAATGTGCTGCTCTCATGAGCTGCATACCCCTTAACAGTCTCTACTAAATTAGGAATTAAATCTGAGCGCCGCTTGAGCTGAACTTCAATCTGAGCCCATGCCTCATCGACAGATACATTTAAACGGACGAGTTTGTTCCTTGGAACGATCCCAATGAATGCAAGGACAAGAATTGCTGCTACACCTATAAGAATTGTGTTCATTTTTGATTACTCCATGGCTTAGAAGTGCGAGGTAACTGAATGTAATTCTATTGCGTTTTTGATTTATGGAAATTGAGCCAAGACTTGCTTGGGGTTGGACCGCGCTGGCCTTGATATCTAGAACCATAGAGGGCTGAGCCGTAAGGATGCTCGGCGGGAGATGAGAGTTTGATGAGACAAAGTTGGCCGATCTTCATTCCTGGAAACAATTTAACCGGCAGATTAGCAACGTTAGAAAGTTCAAGTGTGATGTGTCCAGAAAAGCCAGGGTCAATAAAACCAGCAGTTGAGTGAGTTAAGAGTCCAAGGCGGCCCAGAGATGACTTGCCCTCAAGACGACCAGCGATGTCATCGGGAAGTGTGATCACTTCAAAAGTGCTCGCAAGTACAAACTCCCCCGGGTGGAGAATAAAAAATTCATCATCATTTACTGCTACTTCACGAGTGAGATCTGATTGTTCAATCGATGGATCAATCACAGAATATTTATGGTTTTCAAATACACGAAAGAATCTATCCAGGCGAACGTCCACACTGGAAGGTTGGATCATCGCATCAGTAAATGGTTCAACCTTTACCCGGCCTGCTTTAACTTCAAGGGCAATATCGCGGTCACTGAGTAGCACGGTCAAAACCCTATCAGTCCAACCTCAGGGTAGGTTTCATGTCGTGAACCGCCGTGGTGCTTATCTACTCCTAATTCTTGGAGCCCTCTGCTTTGCATTCAACGGGATCGTCAGCAAATGGGTTATGGAGGCAGGCCTAACTCCTTGGAGATTAACCCAGGTTCGCTCAACCGGTGGCTTCATCGCGATGCTTTGTTGGTTACTTGCCCGTGGGCGAATTTCTGAACTCAAAACAAATGCACGCGAAATTAAAATGCTTATTCCATTTGGGCTTTTTGGAATAGCTTCAGTCCAAACATTCTATTTTCTCTCTATTCTCAAACTTCATGTTTCAATCGCGCTCATCATCGAATTTACTGCCCCTATCTGGATCGCGCTTTATTTACGTTTTATTCGCAAAGAAAAAGTGTCAAACACGGTCTGGGTCGGACTTGCCTTTGCATTTGTAGGTTTAATTCTTGTCGCCCAAGTGTGGCAAGGTCTAACGCTGAACGGGGTTGGTGTTATCGCCGCTTTTGTTGATGCCTTCTCCCTAGCTATCTACTTTTTATTAGCAAGAGCCATTGGACATAATAGAACTGGTGACACGTTAACCACGTGGGGTTTTGCTGTTACCACCCTTCTCTATTTAATTGTTCAGCCAGTATGGAATTTTCCTTGGCACATTTTTACCCAGAGCGTCAATCTCAACGGACACTTCTCTGGGCATCACTTGCCAGGATGGGTTTTAATCCTGTGGGTATGCATTATGGGAACACTTGTTCCTTACCTATCGGTAATAATTGGAATTACTCACTTGTCTGCAACTACTGCAAGTGTGGTCGGCATGTTAGAGCCAGTACTCGCCGGTATTTTTGGATGGGTTCTTCTTCGTGAAACATTTACTACTATTCAACTAATAGGCGCAGCTATCGTCTTAGTAGGCATATATATTGCCAACGAGCGGATTCCTGAAGGAGGCGGTAATGGATAAGTTTGATGATTTATTAGCAGCCAATAAAGAGTTTGCTACAAAGTTCACCTCTGAAAATCTCACAGGTACAGCTGTTAAAGGTTTAGCAATCGTTACGTGCATGGACTCACGCATTGACCCTCTACGTATTGTGGGCATGAGCGCAGGAGATGCCAAGATTCTTCGTAACGCTGGAGCAAGAGTGACCGATGACGTACTGCGCACACTTGTCCTTGCAACGCACTTACTCGGGGTTAATCGAGTTCTTGTTATGCCACATACTGATTGCAGAATGGCAAGTACTGATGAGGCAGGAATTCACGCAGCTATCGAAAAGAAATCTGGTGTTGATACACGTAGTTTAGATTTTCAAACTACTGCCGACCAGCAGAGCGCTTTGATTAAAGATATTACAAAGATTGAAAGTTACCCTCTGCTTGCCCATGAAGTAAAAGTAATGGGAGCAATTTATGATGTTAAAAGTGGAACGCTGACACCGATTAATTAGTTGTCTTTAACAAAACTCTCAGCTGTATTAGTAAATGCTGGAGCCATATCTGTAAAGCGAGCAAAGTGAAGTTGAGCCGCTACAGTAATTGTTCTTGTCTGACCATTACGGTGCTTGGCAACAATCAGATCTGCTTCACCTGAACGACTTTGGCTGTCATACATTTCATCACGGTGCAGAAGAATTACTACGTCGGCATCTTGTTCAATCGAACCTGATTCACGAAGATCAGAGAGCATTGGCTTCTTATCTGAGCGTTGTTCGGGAGAACGGTTGAGCTGTGAGATAGCAATGATCGGAACATTGAGTTCTTTTGCTAGCAACTTGAGATTACGTGAGAACTCTGAAACTTCTTGCTGGCGATTCTCAACTTTTTTACCCGAAGTCATGAGCTGTAAGTAGTCGATCACAATCAGTTTGAGATTATGGCGCTGCTTGAGGCGACGTGCTTTCGCGCGGATCTCCATGAGTGAAAGGTTTGCTGAATCATCAATAAACAAAGGTGCTTCTGAAATTTCACCCATACGTTTTGCTAGGCGGGCCCACTCTTCATCTGAAAGTGAACCTGAGCGAATGTTATTAAGCCCAACACGAGCTTCTGCTGAGAGCATACGCATCGTAATTTCTGATCGGCTCATTTCAAGTGAGAAGATCACAGATGTATCACCATTTTTAATGGATGCATGTCGCGCAATATCCAAACCAAGTGTTGACTTACCAACACCAGGACGGGCGGCAAGGACAACCATGTTTCCTGCGTGGAAACCATTTGTCAGTGCATCAAGATCTTTAAACCCTGTCATCACTCCTTCTTTTGTAACACCAGATGAAATTGCTTCAATCTCATCGAGTGCTGCAGGAAGAAGTTCACTGAGTTGAATGTAATCCTCAGACATGCGGCTTTCTGTTACTTGGTAAACCTCTGCTTGCGCTGAATCCACTGCGTCATCAACATCGCCTTCTTCGGAATAACCTAATTGAACAATCTTTGTTCCTGCTTCAACTAAGCGGCGAAGAATTGCGCGATCACGAACAATGCGTGCGTAGTAGCCAGCATTAGCTGCTGTTGGCACAGATGAAATCAAAGTGTGGAGATACGGCGCGCCACCTGCTCGCGCTATATCACCACGCTTTGTTAATTCGGCAACGACGGTCACTGGATCGGCAGGATCCCCGCGGCCATATAAATCTAAAATTGCGTCATAAATTAATTCGTGTGCAGGGCGATAAAAATCTCGCTCTTTAATAATTTCAACTACATCTGCAATTGCATCTTTACTCAGCAGCATTCCGCCAAGTACAGATTGTTCTGCAACTAAATCTTGCGGTGGCGTGCGCTCGAACTCAACAGCGCGAGCGCTGTTATTGCCTCTATTAGGCAGTTCTGCGATGCTCATAGGTGAATCTTGGGGGTGAGCACTGACATTGCCTATTTATGACCCTCTCTTGTGTGTATGAGCGTGGGGATAACCTGTAGATCCGTGTGGGTAAGGTGGGGATAACAGGTTGATAACCGTGAGTGCCAAGTCTTAATTGAGCGTATAAATAACCTTTTGCCTGTGTATAAAAGAATTCTATTTCATCTCATACAGTGAGAAAACGAGCGGGATGAGATAGAAATCTGGCCAGGAAGTTCATGTGAACCCCTGGCCAGTTACTTAATTCAATGTGCTGAGTTACTTACCTGCAACCACCTGAACATTAAGAGTTGCAACAACTTGCGCATGCAAGCCTGCCTTCACGCTATATGTACCAAGCTTCTTCATTGCAGGAGCCTTTAAGCGATGACGATCGATATCAACACCGGTTGTCTGCTTAATTGCTTGAACTAGATCTTTGTCTGTGACAGAACCAAAGAGTGAGCCAGTAGCTCCCACCTTTGCGTTAACAGTGATCGGTGACTTTTCAAGGCTTGCCTTGATCTCACGAGCATGGTCAAGATCGCGGATCTCACGAGCACTACGTGCGCGGCGAATTCCTTCGATCTGCTTCTCTCCGCCTTCTGACCAAGCAATTGCTTGACCACCAGGAAGTAGGAAATTACGTGCATAACCATCTTTTACGTTCACAACATCGCCAGGTTGTCCTAGGCCATTCACTGAGTGGGTAAGAATAAGTTTCATAGTTATATCTCCCCTTATCTAGCAGTTGAGGTGTAAGGCAAAAGCGCCATTTCGCGGGAATTCTTAACCGCAGCGGCAATTGCGCGTTGATGTTGGGTGCATGCACCAGTTACTCGGCGAGCGCGGATCTTGCCGCGATCTGAGATGAACTTACGAAGAGTTGCGATGTCCTTGTAATCGATGTACTCGATCTTCTGTTGGCAGAATGAACATGGCTTCTTCTTAAACTTCTTGAGGGCCGCAGCCGACATCTTTGGCGCGGTCTTCTTTGGCTTTAAGGTCTTATTACTTCTTGCTCCCACTGTGGTGCTCCTTGTTTAGGTGCCCTGTTATTACTAACAGGAATGGTTGGATAGTTGGATTTATTTAGAATGGAGGTTGATCATCTGATGCTCCTGTTGCCCAGCCGCCACCGACAGGTGCTGCTGACCAAGGATCTTCAGTTGATGCAGTTTCAGAAGGTGTACTAAAGCCTCCGCCTGATGTGCCACTCTTTGTTGTCTTAGTGACCTTTGCTGTGGCGTTACGAAGTGATGGACCTACTTCGTCAACTTCCACCTCAAATACGGTGCGCTTTTCGCCTTCTTTAGTTTCATAAGAGCGTTGCTTCAAACGACCAGAGACAATAACGCGCATTCCGCGTGTTAGAGATTCTGCAACGTTCTCAGCAGCTTGACGCCAGATTTGGCAATTAAGAAAGAGGCTATCGCCATCTTTCCATTCGTTCGTTGCCTTATCGAGATAACGTGGTGTTGACGCAACGGTGAACTTTGCAACTGCAGCACCAGATGGTGTGAATCGAAGTTCAGGATCGCTCGTCAAGTTACCGATCATTGTGATGTTTGTATCTCCAGCTGCCATTTTTATTCTCTCTTATTACTCTTATTAGTTAAGCGTTCAGTTGATCTGGACGTACGACTTTTGTGCGAAGCACTGCTTCGTTCAAATTAAGTTGGCGATCAAGTTCTTTGATCGCATCTGGACCACAGTGCAGATCTGCAACAGCGTAAATACCTTCTGCTTTTTTATTGATTTCGAAGGTCATGCGGCGACGGCCCCAAATATCGAGCTTGTCTACTTTGCCACCACTGTCTTTGATGATCTTGAGATATGTCTCAAGACTTGGTGCGACTGTGCGTTCTTCTAGGTCAGGATCGAGTATGACCATGATTTCATAATGACGCATGCGTTAACCCCACCTCCTCTGGACTAAAACGGTCACGGCATTTCCGCGACAGGAGGGTTACTGCTCCTTAGCGAATGCCGCAAACGGTGTTCGTGGCTCATTAAGGAAGGCTAAGGGTAACTCTTAGGGCGCAGATAGTGAAAATCGCTGCTCCTGTGCAGGAGCTTCCCGTGTGGACGGAGCTATTTTGAGCACAAAATAGATCAAAGCAGCGATTCGCAGCACGCTCATCACTGCGTAACCACCGGCGGGTAAACCAAAGCGAGCGCCGGAATATGTGGCTAGATATTCCCAGACCCCGAAGTGATACATGATTTCAGCGCCCTGCCATACCCAAAATGCACTTCTATCCTTCTTCTGCAGAGTAATAACTGCAAGTGGAGTCAGCCACAAAATATATTGCGGTGAATAAACCTTAGATGCAAGGGTAAAGACCGCCACTTCAATAAACGCAATCTGAGCAAGGCTTGGTACATACTCTTTTTTGAGAAGATACATGCCAAATCCTGAACTACCAATGAGAAATAAAAGAAGAGAAACTAGATTTATTGCTGGAATAGAAATTCCAAGAAGTTGAAGTGAGTAATACGTAGAACCAAAATCTGCTCCTCTATTTCCATTGAGTTTAAAAAATCTCCACCATCCTGCGGGGGTGGAAAGCGCGAATGGAAGATTAATGAGAACCCATAATCCAAGTGAGAAAGCTATGTATCTAACAGTTGATTTAATTTCAGATCTTTTCCACAAAATAGTTGCGATAGGAATAAGCAATACAATCGGGAAAAACTTAGTTGCAATTGAAATTCCAAGGGCGATTGCGCTGAAGTCATATTTCTTCCGATCAAACCAATAAATGGCGCAAAGCGCCGTAATAACCGCCCACATATCCCAATTAATATATAAAGAGGCGATCACTGCTGGGGCGATAATAAACAAATACCAGCTTGCTGGATTCATATGCCACACCAGTAAAGCACTACCAATAAAGAGAAGTAGCAGCAAGAAAATATTAATAAGAAAGTAGATATGGAAGTTCTGTGAGCTCTGGGGTGTGATTAAAGAAGTGGCCCACATAATTACACCAGTAAGTGGTGGATACTCCACAGAATTTGTTGCACTGGAAAATGGCCATGTGTGGTTAATTAAATCTCGAGCCCCGAATAAAGCTGGGATATCGCTGTAACAAGCATGTGTATACACATCAGGCACTGACCACTGCTTGTTATAGCAATGATCAAATTTAATAAAAGAGAGAAGCCCTGCACATAAAGCAAAAAGTATGACTACGCCGACTGCGTGCTTACTCTTCATGCTCTACTTCTTTTTAGCAGGTGACTTTGCAGGTGTGGGATGAGGGATTGGTGTTGGTGACTGAGCTAAAGATGGATCCAACGTTGGGACAGCATTTTGCATTGGCACTGGGTCAGTTCCACCAATATTTGCAGCAGGTGGGAAGGCAAGAATAGGTTCTCCCTTTAAAGCATTCTTCATATAAAGACTCCATATTCTTGCTGGGAAAGAGCCTCCCGTCACAGCGTTGAGTCCACCGATTCCATTCAATGTTTGCGTTGCATTATCCCTAAAGAGTGCGACTGTTGTGGCAAGTTGTGGCGTGTAGCCGTTAAACCAAGCTGAAGCATTATCTGTAGTTGTTCCAGTCTTGCCAGCACTTGGTCGATTAAAATCAGAGAGCGCTGCAGATGCGGTTCCTATTCTTGTCACACCTTGCAAAGCCGTCGTTAGATCTGCCATCACATTTGGATCAAAAACCTTTTGAGCTTGGACCTGTGACTGATAGAGGATGCCCTGATTGTTGCCTAGAACTTCTGAAATGATGTAAGGCTTTGCGTAAATTCCTTGTGCTGCAAAAGTCGCATACGATGATGCAAGATCAATTACATGTGGGCTTGCAACACCCAGGGCCACAGAAGGACCTGCAACCATTGCAACGGATTGTGGGATTCCCGCTTGGTGGGCAACATCAATAACATTTTGTGGCCCTACTTTTATTGTTAGCGGGACGAAGACTGTATTTACGGAATGCGCAGTTGCGTTGAGCAAACTTACATTTGGAAATTGCTCGGCCCCATAATTAAAAACTGAATATGGTGTTTGCGAACCTGGATCAAAGAAGACTTGAGGAGAAGTTCCATCCCATACTGATTGCAAGGAAATTCCTTGCTGAAGGGCTGCAATAAGCGCAAAAGGCTTAAAAGATGAGCCCGCTTCGGCGATCGCTTGAGTAGCGTTATTAAGTTGGCTCTTTAAGTAGTCCTGTCCGCCATACATAGCAACAACTTCCCCAGTGCCAGGCCTAATAGAAACGAGGGCAACTCGAAGGTTCCCTTGTTTATCGACTGGAGTTCGTTTTGCAACCGCGTCAACAGCTGCCTCTTGTGCTTGTTTTTCAAGAGTTGTTTTTACGACTAAACCACCTTGCTGCAGTTGCTCTTGCGTAAAGCCAAGAGTTTGTAATTGGTTTTCAACCCAGGAAATTACATATCCTTTGGGGCCAGCTAATGAACCAGATGCAACACGTGGCTGAATATCTGGAAATACTTGTCGAGCTGCTTGCTGCTTTGTAATCCAATTCTCTTTTACCATTCCATCTAATACATATTGCCAACGAGCTTTAAGGCGCGCAAGGTATTGAGGTCCATTCGCTGGGTCGAAATAGCCAGGCGCGTTAAGTACGCTCGCTAAAACTGCATCTTGAGCTATGGATAACTGATCGACGTGTCGATTAAAGAAAACATCTGATGCAGTTTGTACGCCATATGAACCGCGACCAAAATAAATTGTGTTGAGATAGTCTTCAAAAATTTGATCTTTGGATTGCTGCTGTTCAAGTTTTACGGCAATTACTATCTCTTTGATCTTCCGCTGAATACTTCTTTGTGGTGTTAAAAAAGCAGTCTTTGCATATTGCTGAGTAATAGTTGATCCGCCTTGTAATGAACCTCCAAGAAGGTCGTGATACAAAGCCCGCAAAATTCCTGTGGGACTAAATGCATGCTCACTATAAAAGTTTTTATCCTCAGCAGCCAAAATTGCATGACGTAAATTCAGTGGAACACTTGCAAGAGCAACACTCACCCTATCTTCTGCGCCGATACGACCAATTGGAGTGCCATCTGCATACTCGATAACTGTTGCTTGGCTATTTACATATGCATTTGGGTCGGGAATATGAACGGTGAAATATGCATAAACAAAAAGGAGTGAGAAGAGAACAAAACCGCCACCGATTGTGAAGATGGTGCCCCTGATAAACCAGGTACGAAGGTTCTCTCTATCAATCACGGTGCAAGGCTATCGTTTTGCGTAGTCCTCATCTTCAAGAGTGCGTACCTTTCGTGGCGGTTTACGGTACTTCCCGTCACCCAACTTAAATGAATGTATGAGGTGGTGCCATCCACAGCCTTGGCACACTTCCACGACATAGACGCGAAATTCACCAAATTCATTCTGCATTTCATCTAACTCACCGGATGTCTTAATGCGACCTGAGTATTGGCCGAGTTGATCTCCGAATGCATAACGCAATTCCACCATCTCTTGTTTACGACAAACAGGGCACAAACGTTCGACTCTCTCGCCGTGGTACTTCGCCGCACTTTTTAAATACGGATCGGCATCGCATGCATCAAGGGCTGAACTTGAACCTTTAAAAAGTGAGACCAAGGTTGCTCGGCGCTTAAGTGAATAATCCACTGCATCACGGCGACTCCACATAAGTAATAAGAATAAACCTTTCTTCTTAACTACGCTTACCTTATGCAGAAGCTGCCCACATATAAGAGGTTGAGCAGCTGGCCATTTCACTCCGGTGGCAAGTTGCCGGCTCTGCTCTCGATTAGATGGACTGGGCAAATTGGCGATGGGATATTCCAATCTGCACTCGCATCCTTTGTGCTCTTTTCTCCTGAACGCCAGCCAAATGCGATTGCCGCCGCTCTTGCATTTGCAGTTGTCTTACTTCCTTACTCAGTTGTTGGTCCATATGCCGGAGTTTTCTTAGACCGCTTCTCACGAAAGAAAATTGTTCAAATTGCAAACATTATTCGCGCAGTAGATCTGCTCGCCATCGTATTGCTGATTAAGGCAAGCCACACTGGTATCTCACTCACGCTATTAGTTCTTATCGCATTTGGAATCAACAGGTTAATTCTTGCCGGACTTTCCGCAGGATTACCACTTGTAGTTTCAAAAGATGATTTGATTTCTGCAAACGCAATGGCAGTAACTGGCGGAAGTATTAGCGTTGTTATTGGTGGCGGGATTGGAATTGGATTAAAGAAAATATTCGATCACAGTACCCAAAGTGATGTCTCAGATTCTCGTGTTCTTTTCTTTGCTATCGCGTGCTATTTACTCGCATCTTTTGCAACAACAAGATTTTCAAATAAACAAATTGGTCCAACAGTGCATGAAATAACAAAGGAGATTCAAGGGTGGAGAGAGCTGCAACATGGTTTTCTCATCTTAAAAAGACATCCTGATGCTCTGCGCGGTATTGGCGCTACTTCGGTTCAACGCGGTGGGCTCACGGCACTTATGCTGGCTGGTCTTTTACTTGAGAGAAATACATTTAATTCATCAAATGATCCAAGCGCTGGTCTTTCCGCCTTTGCCTTTGCATTAACTGTTGCTGGTGTTGGAATTGGTATCGGCTCGATCATGACGCCATTTTTTATTGGTTACTTTGGAAGACACCGTTGGATTCGCCTCATGATGTCAGCCCCTATTCCAATACTCATCCTCTTTGCTTTCTACCAAAAAGAGTGGGTGCTAATTACAGCAGCATTCTTTGTAGGAATGTGTGGACAAGCAGTTAAGGTAACAAATGATGCACTCGTGCAATCACAAATTGCCGATGAATACCGGGGCCGGGTATTTGCATTTTATGATGTTGCAACAAACGGCATGATTGTCTCTGGGGCAATAATTGCAGCTCTGATACTTCCCACTACGGGAAAATCAATCATCTTGCCTGTTTTCGTATGCGCAATTTATCTTTTAACATCATTGGTACTACTGCGCTCACGTAAGTTTTTTGTCGCGCGCCCAGCTCAGTAACTCTGACTTTGCCGCATCACTTCCAAGCGGACCGCGGTCAAGGCGTAATTCAAGTAGATATGAGTATGCCTCTCCCACTATCGGGCCAGGCTTAATTCCAAGTATCTCCATTATTTGGCCCCCATCTAGATCAGGGCGAATTTGATCTAATTCTTCTTGCGCTTTAAGTGTTGTGATGCGCTCCTCTAATGAATCATATGTGTCAGAAAGTTGGTCTGCTTTTCGTTTATTTCTCGTAGTGCAATCTGCTCGCGTAAGGACATGTAAGTGTTCAAGTAACGGACCTGCATCTCGGATATAGCGGCGCACTGCTGAATCTGTCCATTCACCACTTCCATATCCATGAAAGCGTAAATGTAAGAAAACAAGGTGTGAAACTGCTTCAACTGTGTCACTATCAAAACGAAGTTCCTGAAGACGTTTTTTTGCCATCTTTGCGCCAACAACTTCATGGTGGTGGAACGAAACACCTCCACCGGCAATGAGTTCACGTGTGCGAGGCTTTCCAATATCGTGCATGAGAGCTGCAAGGCGAATAATCAGATCAGGACCACCTAGTCGTGGCTCAAGTGCAATCGCTTGGTCTAAAACAGTAAGGGTGTGTTCGTATACATCTTTATGATGATGATGCTCGTCAATTTCAAGTTTAAGTTTTGGCAACTCTGGTAAGAAATGTTCTGCCAAACCCGTTTCAACAAGTAGAAGTAAGCCAAGACGCGGGTTAGGCGACATGAGGGTTTTTGTAAATTCATCTCTAATACGCTCTGATGAAATAATTGAAAGTCGATCAGACATCTTTGTCATTGCTTCAATCACTTCCGGGGCAACAGTAAAGTCCAGTTGGCTCATGAATCTGGCCGCGCGCATCATGCGAAGTGGGTCATCAGAGAATGAATCTTCTGGACTACCTGGTGTGCGTAGAACCTTCTTTGCTAAATCTTCAACACCGTTAAATAAATCGATGAACTCTGGTTGAGCTCCTGTGAGCTCAAGTGCCATGGCGTTCACTGTGAAATCGCGGCGCGCTAAATCACCTTCGATTGAATCACCGAAATCAACATTTGGTTTACGTGATGTTGGGTCATAACTTTCAGAACGATATGTTGTCACTTCAATTGTGTGATCGCCTTTTTTTGCTGCGATCGTTCCAAACGCTGCGCCGATTTCCCACACAGCATCAGCCCACTTCTTAAGTATTTTTGATGACTCACTTGGCCGTGCATTTGTTGTGAAATCTAAGTCATTGCCAAGTCGACCTAAAATTGCATCGCGGACTGGCCCTCCTACTAATGCCAAAGTAAATCCAGCTGACTTATATGCATCAACCAGCGATGAGATGACAGGGGATTGCGCATCCAGAGCGGCTAGAGCCAACTCGGTCGCAAGATTTTTCGGATTATTCATGCGTTCCCCCTTCCCAGTAGGCAAGGCTAGAGCAGTACCCTTCTCTTATGACCCCGGCACCTGGTGCGGGTGGCGAAGCGAAACGGAAGAATCGCCGGAGACGGCGTCCTGCGGGCCCACAAACACCAACTTCTAGTAATTCTGTAGCAGCAACAAGTGCTGCGCCTATGAATCCGCCTGCCAAAAAATCAGAGCCAAAAAAACCTAAAAGGCATAGCACGTACGCAAAACGCGTAGATGAAGTCAGCGCTGGCGGTTTAGTTATCGATGAAACTGGAACTAAAGGGCTGCTCATTGGTCGGAGAGATTTAAAAGATGCAACGCGCGAGCGTTTGCTCTGGTCACTTCCCAAAGGTCACATTGAAGCAGGTGAAACTCCAGAGATGGCTGCAATCCGCGAAGTCCATGAAGAAACTGGAATTGAAAGTGAGATTGCTCGGGAGCTAGGTGTCATTGATTTTTGGTTTATGGCAAGTGGAAAGAGAATTCATAAAACAGTGCACCATTACTTATTCCGCAAAGTAGGTGGAACTCTTGCTCCTCAAATCACTGAAGTTGATGACGTCGGATGGTTCCCTTTAGAGGAAATTGTTAATTTACTTGCTTATCCAGATGAGAAGAAACTTATTGCTAAATCAGGTGAGTTAAAGGTATGAAACGTTTACTCATAGGAGCGTTTGCATTCCTATTTACAGTTCTTGCTCTCCCAGTTGCTCATGCACAGACAACAGTTTTGCTTACCGAACCAACTCACAGACAAATTAATGGACAGTTTGTTGATGATAATTTAGCCGGGCAACTTGGTGTCAATGGTCGCCTTGGGCAACTAGTTTTTAATCCGCCTGCTGGAAATGTTAATTGGCTTATCGATCCAGCACTCATCGATGAAGTAACTGATATGTCTAATGGTTACAAGTTAACAGACAATAAGCCTGGTGTTGGGCAGCTCTTTGCACAAGCATGGCTAGAGCAACTCAAACGCGACCTTGGCTATACACAAGTAACTGCATTGGTTTATGGCAATCCTTCTGGTTATTGGGTTGGACAACTGAGTTCTCACAATAAAAGCTACTTGCTCACTATCTCGCAAACAAAACTTGAATCACTGCTCGAGCGAGCAGTAACTCCGCCAACAGGATTTGATTCCACTGCTCCTTTTCACCTTCAAAGCAGTGACATTGCAACGATTAAAGCTGCTGCTTCTGCATTTGATGAAACAGCTGCTTATATTGATGCGGCAAAAATTGATACATACCGCTTGGCTTTAATTAAAACTTTAAATCCTTTTTTATCAAAATCTCGTCGTGATTACCTCATACGCGATCTGACTGCTAGCTCTTATACCCTCACCCATCTAGTTCAGGTAACCCCAGGTAAATTTACAATCACATCTGAGCGTCAAAAATTACCCATTACTCTGGTAAATAATTTCCCTCACGAAGTAAATGTTCAGATGAATGTATTCCCAAGAAATGCCCGAATAATTGTTAGTGGTAGCCAAAATCTAACTCTTCTTCCTAAGTCCAAAACCCAAGTCTTTGTATCTGTCCAAGTTCTCACATCTGGACGCTCCGGGCTCAGTGTTTCACTCTTGACACAGAGTGGAGCACATCTGGGTGATACTGCCCTTTATCCGCTGAACATCCAAGTAATTAGTCCGATTGCAACATGGCTAACAACTGGAGCTGCAATATTGTTATTCCTTACTGCAAGTGTTCAAAGTTTTAGACGCATAAGAAAGCGAAGTAAATGAGTACAGATGATGCATTAGCCCGCTCATCTGCGACGATGGCAGTTGGAACAATCATCTCTCGTGTGACAGGTTTAATCCGAGGACTATTGCTAGTTGCAGTTTTAGGAACAGCGCTGCTAGGTGATACTTATAACGTCGCAAATACAATGCCAAATATTTTGTATAACTTAGTCATTGGCGGGGCGCTCACCGCAGTCTTTGTTCCTCAGATGGTTCGTGCAATTCGCCAACCCGATGGTGGCTCAGCGTTTATTTCTCGATTACTTACTGCAACATGTGTGGTCCTTGGAACGCTAACTGTGGTTTCGGTAATTGCAGCGCCGCTACTCGTCCGTTTATTTGCAGGTAGCTACGTAGGAAGACCTGAATTTAATCTCACTGTTTTATTCATGCGCTACTGCTTGCCACAAATCTTCTTTATGGGCCTTTTTGCCCTCCTTGGCCAAGTCGCAAATGCAAAAGGGAAATTTGGTCCAATGATGTGGGCCCCTGTTGCGAACAACATTATTGTGATTGCCGTCTTTGCATATTTTCTTCATATTTCAAAGGGGTGGAACGCTTCTACTATCTCACATGGCCAAGCAACTATTTTGGGTATCGGCACAACCTTAGGTTTTGTTGCCCAAGTGGCATTTCTTATTCCAGTTATAAAAAAGACACAGATCAAAATTCGTGCCCGTTTTGATTGGCAAGATCCAGAAATTCGTAAGTCACTTCACCTTGCGATTTGGACGTTAGCTTTTGCTGCGATTTCACAGTTAAGTTATTTAGTAACAGTTAATCTCTCAACAAGTGCCGCGGTAAGTGCTGCAAAAGCGGGAATCACAACTGGCGTTGGTTACACCCCATATGGGAATGCTTTTCTTATCTTGATGCTTCCACATTCTGTTATAACAATTTCCATTGTTACTGCTCTGCTACCAACAATGTCTGCTCACGTATTAGATAAAGATATTAAAAGTGTTCATGACCAACTCGTGCGAGCTATCCGCTTAGTTGGAATAGCAACAGTTCCAAGTGCGATTTCGTTCTTACTCTTTGGTCCAATGATCTGCCATGCGCTCTTCTTTGGAATTTCACATGCTGATAGCCAGTACCTTGGATATGTATTAGCAGGCTTTTCCTTAGGCTTATTGCCGCTCAGCATTAACCTCATAGCTCTTCGTGGCCTCAATGCTTTTGAGAATATTAAATTGCAGGTTCTCAGCAATCTGATTATGAATATCATCGCAAGTGCTGCCTCTGTCATCGCCGCTTTAGCACTTCCTGCTAAGTGGGTCACAGTTGGATTAGCGATTGCCCTAACAGCAAGTTATTACGTTGGAGCATGGACAACCGTTCGTCTATTACATCGTTACGGTATTGTCATTCACCTTGGTGAAATTGCTGGGCTATATGCAAAACTTGCTGGAATCTTCTCGGTAATAGCGGTGCCACTCTTTCTTGTGCGAGAGCACATTCCTGGTGGGAATGTTCTGCGGCTAGTAATTGTTCTAGGAGCGAGTGGTTTGGGATACCTTGGTGTTGCCAAGCTCTTTAAGATTAATGAAGTCGGCGCGGCCTTCGGGTTGTTCTTAAAGCAAAATAGATAAGTTAAAAGATAAGGTGCGCAGATGAGTGAAAAGATCCACGACCTAGTCATCGTAGGTTCAGGCCCAGCTGGTTACACCGCTGGCATCTATGCAGCTAGAGCGCAACTAGAACCAGTTCTCTACGAGGGTTCGGTTACCGCAGGTGGCGCACTTATGAACACCACCGAAGTAGAAAACTTTCCTGGGTTTCCTGAAGGTGTCATGGGACCAGATCTTATGGATTCACTCAAAGCACAATGTGAAAAGTTTGGAACAAAACTTGTCCGCGATGACATCGTAGATATGCAACTTAAAGGTGATATCAAAACTTTGACTGATGGTTCTGGAAATGTTCTCAAGGCCCGTGCCGTAATTTTGGCAACCGGTTCTGCATATAAAGAAATTGGATTAGAAAACGAAAAAAGACTCTCAGGTCGCGGTGTTTCTTGGTGCGCAACATGTGATGGTTTTTTCTTTCGCGATCATGAAATTGCTGTCGTAGGTGGGGGAGATTCTGCAATGGAAGAAGCAACCTTCCTAACAAAGTTCGCCAAAAAAGTTGTCATCATTCATCGCCGTGATTCATTCCGTGCATCAAAGATTATGATTGAAAGAGTTTTAGCTAATCCAAAAATTGAAGTTATGTGGAATACAGAAGTTATAGATGTTTTGGGCGCAGATAATATGACTGGGCTTAAATTACGAAGCACTGTAGATGGCAAAGAATCAGAACGTGCTCTTACTGCGCTCTTCGTTGCTATTGGTCACCTTCCACGCAGTGAGCTACTTGCAGGACAGATTGATTTGGATGGTGAGGGTTATGTGAAGGTGGAATTTCCTTCAACTCGAACCAACCTACAAGGTGTATTTGCCTGCGGTGATCTGGTTGATCACACTTATCGCCAAGCAATTACAGCTGCAGGCACGGGATGCCAGGCTGCCTTAGATGCTGAAAAGTTTCTATCGCATCACTAGAATTACTCAGACTTTAAACTAAAAATAGGAGAAGAAAATGGGAGCAACCCAACCAGTAACAGCAGCTACTTTTGATGAAGTAGTTTTGAAGAGCACAACACCTGTTCTTGTTGATTTTTGGGCAGAGTGGTGTGGCCCTTGCCGCGCAGTTGGTCCAATCTTGGAAGAGATTGCTAACGAACATGGCGCGAAGATCAAGATAGTTAAGCTCAATACTGATGAAGAAGCTTCTATCGCTATGAAGTATGGAATTACATCAATTCCAACAATGAATGTCTTTGTTGGAGGCCAAGTTGTGAAGAGCATTGTTGGCGCAAAGCCAAAGCCAGCACTTCTTAAAGATCTCGAAGCATTTATCTAACCCGCATTTAATTTTTAATCATGACGCCCGATATCACTCAAGGTGAGTCGGGCGATCTTGTTTTCCAGCTCACTGATTATTTATCCAGGTTAGGTTATTTGCCGGCTGCAAAAAATAACTTTGATGACGCAGTTACCCAAGCCGTTAAAGCTTTCCAACAAGCACGGGGGTTAACAATTAGCGGTGTTGTTGATGCAATCACACTTCGCTCACTTGAAGAAGCAAGGTGGAAATTGGGAGATCGTACGCTTTCTCTCTCAGATCCTGCGATGCGCGGTGATGATGTTGCACATCTGCAATCACAACTGAGTGAAATGGGATTTAACTGCGGACGAGTTGATGGAATCTTCGGAGCTGATACCGAAGCTGCAATAAAAGAATTTCAAAAATCAGTGGGCGTTAAGGTTGATGGTCAATGTGGTCCCGCAACGGTGATGTCTATGATGCGCTTAATAAAAATTGTTTCGGGTGGCGCTCCTATCCAATTACGTGATGAAGTAAATCGCGCCGGTAAGGGCCCGGCGCTTGCTGGAAAAGTAATTGTTCTAGATCCTGCAGGATTGCCAGAGATCTTCGATCTTGCCCAGCGTTTAGAAGGACGATTGATTGCACTTGGTGTAAACGTGTTTATGACACGTAACGCTCAAACAAACCCAGGTGAACATGAGCGAATTGAAAGTGCAAATAACGTCAGTCCAGATCTTGTTATTTCACTTCGCCAGGATGAATATCACAATGCTTCTGCTCATGGTGTTGCAACCTATTACTACGGCAGTGATTCTCATGGTGTGCACTCCATCGTTGGCGAGCGCTTTGCCAACCTCGTCCAACGCGAGATATGCGCCCGCACTGATTTACTGAACTGTCGTACCCATGCAAAAACGTGGGACATCTTGCGCCTGACAAAATCACCAACGGTTCGTATTGACCTCGGATATCACAGCAATCCTGCAGATAGTAAAAAGATTGCAGACCCCGGTTTTCGTGAAACACTTGTTGAGGCAATGCTCATTGCAATTCAACGCCTTTATTTGAGCTCTGAAAATGATGCAAAGACAGGAACACTTAAAGTCGCAGATTTACGCAGGGCTGGCCTACGCAAATAGCGCCTCAGCCTTAGCAATACCTATGGCAGAATTAGGCCATGACTTCCCCGGTTTCACGCTCTTCATCTGAAGGCAACGTCACGCGCCTTCGCACAGGTGTAGACCTTAATCTTCCAGAGCGCTTTGCCCATCGCGCAGAGTTGATGAAGGCAAGTGAAATTCGATCACTCTTTGCAGTTGCATCTCGTCCTGAGATTGTTTCACTCGCTGGTGGAATGCCAAATCTTTCTGCGCTGCCTATGGACATGATGGCAGGGGTCGTAGAAAAACTTATTGCTAATAACGGCGCTGAAGCGTTGCAGTATGGAAGTGGACAAGGACATCCAAAGCTTCGCGAACAAATCTGCGAAGTGATGGCACTTGAGGGAATTAAAGCCCACCCAGATGATGTGATTGTCACAACAGGATCACAACAAGCACTTGATCTGATCTCAAGAATTTTCATTGATCCAGGCGATGTTGTATTAGTTGAAGCGCCTTCTTATGTGGGAGCACTTGGAACATTCAAACAATATGAGGCAAGTGTCGTTCACGTTGCGATGGATCAAGACGGTCTTATTCCTGAAGCGCTACGTAACGCAATTGCTGAAGTACGCGCTCGTGGTCAAAAAATTAAATTCCTTTACCTCATTCCTAATTACCAGAACCCAGCAGGTGTATTACTCCCTGCAGAGCGCCGCACTGAAATTCTAGAAATATGCCAGAAAGAAAAGATTTTTGTTGTTGAAGATAATCCCTATGGCTTACTTGGTTTTGATAAGCCATCACCGAATGCAATGCGCGCATCAGATTCAGAAAATGTTATTTACCTTGGTTCATTTTCAAAAACTATTGCTCCAGGGTTCCGCGTTGGCTGGGCGCTGGTTCCACCATCACTGAAAGAAAAACTTGTTATTGCTTCTGAAAGTTCGATTCTTTGCCCATCTAATTTCTCTCAATTGGCTATCAGCGGATATTTAGCAGATCAACCATGGCGCGATCAAATCGCATCATTTTGTAAGTTATATAAAGTACGCAGAGATGCAATGCTTGAAAGCTTAGATGCACACTTTCCTAAGAGCGCTACATGGACCAAACCAGGCGGCGGCTTTTATGTGTGGGTTACTTTGCCTCCAGAGATTGATACAACCGCTCTGATGCCAAAAGCAATTGTCGCAAAAGTTGCATACGTTCCAGGTACTGCGTTTTATGCAGACGGCTTTGGATCATGGTCAATGCGCTTGGCTTATTGCTACCCAACTCCAGAGAGAATCAGAGAAGGCGTAAAGGCACTGGGCGGAGTTATTAAGACCGAGATGGAAATGCGGGAAATTCAGTAATTAAATAATTTTGTGAATTCGCTCTAAATCCTCTAAATCAGCAAATTCGATCGTAATTTTTCCTTTAGCAAGCCCAAGTTCAACACTCACACGTGTATCAAGTTTGTCAGCGAGCCCATTCTCAATCTCTTTCAGACGCGGACTTGGCATCTTCACGCTCTTTGTCGGAGCGCTTTTTTCTTTCCCAGAAGTTGTAGCAACAATCTCTTCTACCGCTCGAACGCTTAAACCTTCGGCAACAATGCGATTAGCTAGCTTTTCAATCTCTGCCCCGTCAGTAAGTGCAAGAAGCGCCCTGGCATGACCTGCCGACAAAATTCCTGCCGCCACTTTGCGCTGCACAGATGCTGGAAGATTAAGTAAACGAAGGGTGTTTGTAATTGCAGGACGAGACTTACCAATCTTTATTGCAAGTTCATCATGGGTATAGCCAAAATCATTAAGTAAGTTTTGGTAAGCGGCGCCCTCTTCAAGGGGATTAAGTTGGCTTCTGTGAATATTTTCTAGCAAAGCTTCCCGGAGCATTTCATTATCTTTGCTCTGGCGAATAATGACAGGAATTGTTTTAAGACCAGCAAGCTTTGTTGCGCGAAGGCGGCGCTCACCCATAATTAATTCATAACGCCCTGATCCTAAATCACGAACTACAGGAGGCTGTAATACACCTACCTCTTTAATCGACGCAGCAAGTTCTGCTAACGCTTCTTCATCGAAAACTGTGCGCGGTTGTTTTGGGTTAGGAGCAATTGCATTGATATCAACTTCAAATGCTGAACCGACAACTACTCCGGAATTATTTGTTATATCCCCGATAGGTGTTGTTGGAATCAGTGCATCTAGTCCTCTGCCAAGACCACCTTTACGTGTTGCCATTAGGCAGCGCTCCCACGTCGAGCAATTTCGCGAGCAGCGCCTAAGTATGCAATAGCACCTGGTGATGAAGCATCGTATGTCATGACTGTTTGATTAAATGATGGTGCTTCTGAAACACGTACAGCGCGAGGAATTGGAATATCTATTAGTTCCTTTGGGAAATGTCTGCGCACATCATCTGCAACATCATTTGCTAAACGTGTACGTGAATCAAACATTGTTAAAAGTATTGTGCTCACGCGAGCAAGTGGATTCAGAGCTTTTTGTACTTTGCCAAGTGTTTCCATTAACAATGAAATTCCTTCAAGTGAGTAGTACTCGCATTGAATGGGAACAAGAACTTCTTCTGTTGCAGTAAGTGCATTAATTGTAAGTAACCCAAGAGAAGGTGGGCAATCGATAATGACATAATCCAAACGATCACCACGAGCATCGCGTTCTGATAAATATTTTGTGAGTGCGTTTTTTAAAATACTTTCGCGAGCAACAAAAGTAACAAGTGCAATCTCTGCTCCTGCTAATTCTTTATTTGCTGGGGCGCATTCCAGTGATGGGAAACCAGCGACTTTTTGAATCGTCTCTGATAACGCCAACTCTTCTACTAATACTTCATACATTCCAGGTAGGTTTTCACGATCAACGCCCAGAGCTGTGCAGGCATTTCCCTGCGGGTCTAGATCGATCACCAATACTTTCAGGCCTCCCATTGCAAGGGCTGCTGCAAGATTGACTGCTGATGTAGTTTTGCCAACTCCGCCCTTTTGATTGGCGACTGTAAAAATTCTTGTTTTGATCGGAGTAGGCATGGCCTCTTTAAGGCGCCTGATGCCAATGACTTTCTTGCCTGCCTGATCCATGGGCGCAGTTAAGCACGCTTAGGCCTGGCGACGAACTTGGATCACCCGGGCTGGCTCAAAATCTGGCAATTCGATGACGTGCAGGGTGGTCGTTGACCTTTTCTGCTCAGGGGTCTGCTCAATCTCCTCTTGGGCGGATTCACCTTTCATGGCAAGCAGGGATCCTCCAGCCTTCACTAGGTGCCAACTCATGGGCACAAGCTTGGGCAGCGGGGCAACCGCGCGAGCTGTGACCACGTCAAAGCCCTTTTTCACACTCTCTGCCTTGCCTCGGATAACGGTAATAGGAAGCTCTAGCTCAGCGATTACTTCATTGAGGAAATCCACGCGCCGCTGGAGGGGTTCAATCAAGGTAACGGTTAGATCTGGCCTGGCGAGGGCAATAACTATGCCGGGCAGTCCAGCCCCGGAGCCGATATCAACAATTTTACTCTCCGCAGGGATCAGCGTGGTGATGGGAAGGCAGTTAGCGATGTGGCGATCCCAGATGCGCTCGCCCTCTTTAGGCCCGATCAACCCTCGCTCAATCCCCCATGTGGCAAGGATTTGGGCATAGCGGTCTGCTTTTGGGCCGTTTTCTTTGAAGTACTCGGCTAGGAGTGTTTCACGTGAAACGCTCACAGAGGGTAATTACTCCTGAGGCAGGACGACCACGCAGCGGTTTGGCTCTTCGCCTTCAGATTCGCTGGTGAGGCCTATTTCCTGGATGGTGTCGTGGATGACCTTACGTTCAAAGGCGTTCATAGGTTTGAGCTTGATCTGCTCCCCTGTGGACTTCACTTCTTCGGCAATCTCATGGGCTAGCTTGGCTAGCTCCTCTTTCTTAGAGCTACGGAAGTTATCGATATCGAGCATCAGGCGGCTGCGCTCGCCAAGGCTTGTATGTACAGCAAGGCGAGTGAGCTCCTGGAGTGCATCAAGTACCTCACCGCGTTCTCCTACTAGGTGACCGAGCTTGCCTCCGGCAATTGCCAGAGCAGCTCTCTCGTTTTCGACATCGATATCGATATCTCCATCAAGGTCTGCAATATCAAGTAGGCCCTCTAGGTAGTCGGCTGCAACATCGCCCTCTTCTTCAAGGCGTGAGATCAGTGACTTCTTTGGGGTCTCTTCTTCTGTTTTCTCTGGCATTTTTAGCTCCTTTTATTGAATATCCTATTTATGCGTTATTGCACCTTTTATACTTATTTAAATTTATCGGCGTCTTTTCTTCTTTTTCGGTTGTTGGCGTTGGCGGCTCTGGTTTTCAGATTCGCTCATACCTTCTGGGCTCACTACATCTGGGCCAGTTCCATCACTGATGCCACGCTTTTTTTGTAACTCTTCATATGCAGGTGAACCTGGTGTTGGGTTTCTTTTAATGACGTAGTACTGCTGACCAAATGTCCACAAGTTTGTTGTTGACCAATAAATCAAAACACCGATTGGAAAGTTCACTCCGGAAACAGCGAAGATAACTGGAAAGACATACAACATGATTTTTTGCTGTTGGGCCATCATGTTATTTGAGGAATCCATCTTTGGCATTCCCTTGACCATGAGCTGTCGCTGCGTTGTGAACGTTGTTGCTGACATAAATGCGATCAGCAATATTGTGACAAGTTTTGTTGAGGTGATGTGCGCATTGAGAAAACTGTCAGCGATAGGGGCGCCTAAAAATTTAGCGTCATGGGCGCTGAGCAATAACTTGGGCGTAATAACGCCTGGTACATACGAATGATCGTGAGCAATCCCATTAAGCACGCGAAAGAGTGCATAAAAAATAGGCGCCTGGGCAAGAAGTGGGAAGCATGATGCAAGTGGGTTTGTCTTATGCTCTTTATAGAGCTTCATCATCTCTTCAGATTGCTTCTGGCGATCATCCTTGTGACGCTTTTGGATCTCTTTCATCTTTGGTTGCAGAACAGTCATAGCGCGCTGGCTTTTAATCTGCTTGACGAAAAGTGGAATCAGAAGAACTCGAATGATGATCACAAGTGAGACGATAGATAGGGTCCACTTCAGTGACTCATGGCTATCTTTACCAAGAACATATCCAAGGGCTGAATGAACTACCGTCATAACCCAAGAAACAGCGTAATACAATGGCTTTAGTATCGAATCCATTAGATAGCTCCTTTGAGGTTCATAGGATTTTTGACAGGTGCCTGAACAACCGCATAATCAACACCACCGTGTGACCATGGATTACAACGCACTACCCTCCAGGTGGCCATCAGAACTCCGCGTACTCCATATGCGCTGATCGCATCTACTGCGTATTGAGAACACGATGGGTAGTACTTGCACCTGGGCGCAAGGCTGGGTGAAATCCATTTTTGGTAAAACTTGATAGGTGAAAGAACAATCGCGCGAAAGAGCTTCATTGGTTTGCCTCACTGCGCTTAACAATCTTAGAAACCAATTCAGTAAAGTCTGCTCGGTAATCATCGCTCTTGCGCAGAACACGAATGACAATTTGTGTGTGAGCTGGAAAATCCTTAACTCTCTCACTCGCTGCGTGGCGAAGCTGACGGGCAATTCTGTGACGCGTAACTGATCCGCCAACACTTTTGTTAATGATTAAGCCGACCTGGGGTTCACTTTGAAATTGGGCATGGGTAAGAAAATAGATAACAAGTAATTGTGATGTAGCTCGGTGCCCCGTTTTAGTAGTTCGGGAAAAATCTTTGCTCGAGCGAAGCCGGTTCGATGCAGGTAGCACGATTACGCAGAGATGCGAGTGCGGCCCTTAGCGCGGCGAGAAGCCAGAACTGCCCGGCCACCACGTGTTGCCATGCGAGCACGGAAGCCGTGCTTCTTCGCACGACGGCGATTATTTGGTTGGTAAGTACGCTTTGACATGAAAACTCCTCAACTACTTTTTTCTCCGGATCAGGGGTTTTGACCAGGGCCACAGATGTCTATCAATAGGGTGGCAAGGTTAGCCAAGTTCGTGTGGATAAACCACTTGCACTTTGGCGAAAACCCCTTTACGTTCGCCCTCTATCCACAGGTTTTGACCCTAAGTCAGAGCCTTCTCACCCTCAAGGTGGGGTTTAGACCACAGCCTGTGGATAACTTGGGGATAAGTACTTTTTAGCTTTTTTACGCATTTTTACGAACCGGGGGAGAAATGGCTCTACTAGAAGAAGTCGACCTAACCATCTTGTGGGGGTCGGTCATCGAGGCGATGTCCTCAGAATCACCCCAGCACCGAGCATTTCTTGCACTCACAAAACCTCTTGGGCTTCTTCAAGGTGATGGCGCAGCGACACTTCTACTTAATACTCCCAACCAATTTGCAAAAGACTTTTTAGAAATTCGCGTTAAAAACACATTAAATGAAATTCTGACAGCAGAGCTCGGACAGAAAATAAATATTGCTGTGACCGTTGATGAAACTATTGAAGTTTCCACTCCTTCTGAAGACGTCATTGATGAAAGCGCTCCTGAAGTTGTTGCTCCTCGCTCTGGAACCGGCCGCGATATGGATACAAAGCAGCCACTTGAGCAATCTCAGCTGAACCCTCGCTACATTTTTGAAACATTTGTTATTGGTGCATCTAACCGCTTTGCTCATGCCGCCGCAGTTGCGGTTGCTGAAGCACCTGCGAAGGCATACAACCCACTATTTATTTATGGCGAGTCAGGATTGGGCAAAACCCACCTCCTGCACGCTATTGGGGCCTATGCCAAAGAGCTCTATGGCTCAGTCCGGGTGCGCTATGTGTCATCTGAAGAATTCACCAACGACTTTATTAACTCAATCCGTGACGATAAGGCTTCAGTTTTCCAGCGCCGCTACCGCGACCTAGATGTGTTACTCGTCGATGACATCCAATTCTTAGAGAACAAAGAGAGGACCCAGGAAGAGTTCTTCCATACGTTCAACACTTTGTATAACGCGAATAAACAGATTGTTATTTCTAGCGACCGCCCTCCCAAGCAGCTGACAACTTTGGAAGACCGCCTGCGTTCTCGTTTCGAGTGGGGTCTTATTACAGATATCCAACCTCCCGAATTAGAAACCCGTATTGCAATTCTTCGCAAGAAAGCAGCGCAGGATAAATTAAACGCACCCGATGATGTTTTGGAATACATCGCTTCAAAGATCTCATCTAACATTCGCGAACTTGAGGGCGCACTTATTCGTGTTACCGCTTTCGCTTCTTTAAACCGCCAGCCAGTTGACATGGGTCTTGCTGAAATTGTTCTCAAAGATTTGATTCCTGATGAGGCCGGCCCTGAAATCACCGCCTCCACCATCATGGCTCAAACCGCTTCCTACTTCAGCCTTTCACTCGATGACCTCTGTGGCTCAAACCGCAGCCGCGTCTTGGTCAATGCCCGCCAGATCGCTATGTATCTCTGCCGTGAGCTCACCGATCTCTCTCTTCCCAAGATCGGGCAGACCTTCGGCGGCCGCGACCACACCACAGTGATGCATGCTGACCGCAAGATCCGCCAACTCATGGCTGAGCGCCGCTCGATCTATAACCAGGTCACCGAGCTCACCAACCGAATCAAGCTTCAGGCTAGGAACTAGCAAAATGTCCTATATGCCCGAACTGAGCAAGTTAACCCCAGTTGTGGAAAACCTGTGGGTAACTGTGGACAATCTTTGTTTTTCTGTGGGTAACGTGGGGGTTTCGTCTTCTACTTCTTCTTTGGCAGAGGCCGCGGTTAAGTTAGGCAAGATTCTCCACACCTT
>Ga0118677_10001272_pt1 | contig 54080 bp, 58 predicted proteins | sample AliMusrvi5mmetaG_FD_86154 | JGI IMG/M metagenome (GOLD analysis project Ga0118677, IMG submission 86154) | reverse complement strand
GGGTTTGCGTTGGGGGTTTGCTTTTGCACCAGGCGGAAGAGGGTGTTTTCCATGAAGCCGCCGCCGGGGAGGGTGGGCAGCCCGCTGGGTTTGTTGACGGCCAACAGATGGGAGTCTTCAAACAGGACTTCGAAATGCTGAGGGGAGTCGGGTTCGATCCAGGGTGGACGGTTCCAGACCAGGTGCTGGCCTGAAGTGATCGATTCGCGTCCGGTGGCGGTGACGCCGTTGAGCGTGACTTCGCCGTTGTTCAGATTCTGTTGCCAGACTTGCGGGGTTGAGTGGGGGTAAAGGCTTGCTAAATGGGAAAGCAGGCTTTGCCCATGGTGGTTGCCGCCGATGATCGTGGTGTAGGCATAGCCCCGGTTGAGCATGTAGTTCGAGTGTAAGCTATGGCATCTGCGGTGCGGCGGCCACGCTGCCCGGCGGTTATCACAATGGATCTGTTTTGGGCAAGGAGTTCTTCGCGGAGCTGTTAAGCCATCCCATCCTGACTGGCAAGGAGGCTGCAAAGGCGCTCCAGCGCTTTGCGGCGGCGCTCGATTCGTTCATGTGGCTCTCGTGCCGCTGCTTCGTGGCGAAGGAACGGGAGCGGGTTCTGTTGCCCGGCGCGATTAGACCAGTGTGGATGAACCGCGCACGAACTTGCGGCGCCGTCCGGCACGCCAGGAAGCTCAAACCTGCACCTTTGGCGGATGGTCCAAAATGCTCTCGGCGGCGGCGTCCCAGTAGAGCTTGCGGCCTTCCCGCAAGGCTCGCGCAGCCATAATGCCGGGCACCGAACTGGCGAAGCCGTCGAGGATCGTCGCGTGCGGCTGTTCTCTTGTGCGCAGGCAGGTGAGCCAGTTGGTCATGTGTGACAGGTCCTCGTCGCCCACAAACGGCGGACCGGGCTTATCGCTGCCGGGAAGAGTGATGTACCGCTGTGGGCGAGTCAGGAACGGGTTGTCTTCGTGATTCCCGCCCTCCTGCACCAGCAGCCAGCGCGGGCTGCCTTCGCCTCCCTGATTCACCAGAGTCGCCTGCTTGCCCATGATTCGTGAGAAGCTGTCGCAGTCGTTTCCAAAGCTCACGGAGAAGCTGAGCAGAAAGGCCTTGGGATATTCCAGAAGCGCCTGAAAAGTGTCCGGATTCTCGCGGCCGTCGTGCCAGGCAAAGACACCGCCAAGGGCCATAACGGAGCGCGGAAACCTGTCTTCGAGGAAATAGTTGATCAGATCGATCGCGTGACACATCCATTGGTCCGCGATGCCGCTGGAGAAGTCACGGTACAAACGGAACTCGAAGTAGGCGCGAGGATCGAAAGGCCGGGACGGCTTGGAGAGCAGCCACTTCTTCCAGTTTGTGTCCTGTTCCCTGATCTGCTTAACTTCCGGGCGCCCGCGCCATCGAGGCCCATTGTAGTTCCAGACAATTTCTACTTTGGTGACGTCGCCTAACGCGCCGCTATCAATAACCTTCTTGGTTTCGCGCTGGTAGGGCTCACTGCGATGCTGCGTGCCGATCTGGACGATTCGCTTGCTCTTGAGAAACGTGTCTCGGACGGCTTTGCCCTCGGCCAAATCGTTGGCCATTGGCTTTTCGCAATACGCGTCCTTGCCCGCTTCGAGCACGCTCTTCAGGTGCGTCGCGTGCTGAAAGTCGGCGGTGGACACAACCACCGCATCGACATCCGGCAACGCCAGTAATTCTTCCATGTTTTGGAAAGTGCGCGGCCGGCGGCCGTAGACCCTCTCCGCATTCGCGGCTGCGCGATCCCGGTTCGCCGTCCAAAGGTCACATACCGCCGTCATTTCCAGATTGCACTTGTCCTTCAAGCGGGCGACCATGCCGTCGAGCTCGCGGCCCCGATCGCCAATGCCGATGTGACCAAGCGAAATGCGATCATTCGCCCCGATGATGCGGCTATAGGAGGCGGCGGTGGTGCTGAGCGCGGTGCCCAGCGCAAGGCAAGTGGATGCCTGTCCTAAGAAGGTTCGTCTTGAGGTGTTGTCAGAGTTTTCCATAGTGCTCCCGCCAGATGGCCCGCCCGAGGTTCTGCGCCAGTTTGATTGAGAGTATAACTTGGATCGCGTGTGAAGACGCGCTTCGGCGCCACGTTGGTTCTCGTGAACGCCGAAGTGACAGTTGCGTTGAGAGTTGCCGGTCCCACTTCGATTCCTGTGTTTCGCTTCGCCAAGCCTGAAGCTTGCCGCGGCCGAGTCCTTGTCACACCGGGCACAGCGGCCGTTTCGAGTTCGGAAGCCGCCGTTCCGCCGTAGGGAATCTGCAGTGCAGCATTGACCCAGGCGCGCTGGAGCACCTGCGCCAATCTGCCTGGTAACTTCCACGTATGCAGCAGTACCCTCGGGGGCGCTTTCTCGGTGTTGCCCCAATCAACCGCAAGTCGGTGCCACCGAAGCGAAGCTGTTTGGTTTAACCCAGACATCTGAGTTACCGCAATAGCGCGGGCTAACTCGCAGCAAATGCCAGCAGGCGCGCCGCCGACCACTCGGCATTCGGTTCCACGGTCACATTTGACGATGTGCAGATGGCCCGAGCCGCTTCCACCGGCAGTGCCGTTCCTTCCCCGTTCACCGGCCCGGCGAGCACGATCCGGCGCGGGCCAACCGATGCCACTATCTCGGGGAGATCGGTGTGATTCAGAAAGTCCGGCACGAAGTTTGCGAAGGGATGAGCGTAGCGCTCCGAGTCGACGATCTCCTGGAACGAGATGAGTCCACCGGACAGGTAAAGCGCCTCAATGCCGGGATCCAGGGCGGCGGCAAACAGCGCGGGAACAGTCAACTTTCCCGCCGCGGCGATGCGGATCGGACACCCGGCCGTGACGGGGAGCTTGCGCAAGGCGGCGGCGATGGCAAGAATGTCGGTGACGCGCTGCCCCACCAGCGGCTTGCCCAAAATGAGCGATCCCCAGGCGTAGTTCTCCTCGTACTCGTGCCACGCCGCGTAACCCGGAGCTCCGGGGCTGTATTCCGGCCGGAGGGCGCCAATGCCGCGAATGTCGATGGCGCACACGACGGGATTATCTGGACCGAGCACCGCATCGGCGTCCGGCTGAAACCACAAGGTCTCCGCTTCGGTGGGGTCAAGGACCAACAAAACGGGCTTGTTCGCGGGAGCGTTCTCCGCCTTCAGAATCCACCCTGGCAGCCACACACCGGCATCCGACGCCACTTCAAAGGCGTGCGCCAACACCTTCCCGCATTGCACGCGCGAGAGGATCTTCGCGGGAGGCGCAATCGGCGGCCCCGCGGCGCCGATCAACGCGCCGAGCGCCACCGGCGTGCGGGTGACTTTTCTCGCCTTGTTCAGGCTGAAGGCGTTCTCGCTGTTCAGTGACCGCCCGACGTTTCCCGATTCGGTCACCTGCAGCGCCGAGAGGGGCTCCGGCTTCACCGGAGGCTCTTCGCGGACCACCGTATTGTCGCCCTTCAGCCAACGTGTGAACCAGTTGTAGATCTGCAGGCGGCTGTCATACGCCAAAGAGTGAGGCAGCGGAGTACCGGCCCATTTCAGATGTTCCGGCTGGTTCAGCACTGCGTAAACCGCCCTCAGCTTCCGGAACTCCTGCCAGGCGTTGGTTACGTACTGCGAGGAGTAGGTCGCGTAGAAATCGCGATCGCTGGGCCAGATCAGCATGGGTTTCGGCGCGAAGGGATAAAAGAGATCCCAGCGGTCGAAGCCAAGCGGGCCGGAGTATACAAAGTCCTGCTCGGCATCATCCGTCGATCCGGGAGGCACAAACGGCAGCGCGGCGACGTTCTCGATATTGCCCATGCAGGGCGCGGCGGCAGCCAGTCGGTCGTCGGCAGCGGCGAGCAGCATGGTCAGCGTTCCGCCTCCTGAGTGACCGGTTGCTCCGACGCGTTTCGCGTCCACGATCGGCAGCAACGTCAGGTAGTCTAGGCTGCGGATCGAATCCCAGAGTTGGAACCGCGCAGCCGAATCGCCGTACAGCAGCATCTGCTTGCCGGGAGTCGTGTGCTCGGCGTCCACGTCCGGCATACGCGTTCGATTTCCCGAGGGCCGGAGATACGCGACACGCTCGCCCTGGCCCATGGGATCGAAGGCGAGTACGACAAACCCCAGCTGCGCCAGCGCCTGGCAGCATCGCTGATAGTTGGGAAACGCCCGGCCCTCCTCGTAGTGGCCGCTCTGAAACAGAACGGCGGGAAACGGTTCACGTCCCTGTTTGGGGATGTACAGGTTCGCCGTGACGAACAGGCCGGGCCGGCTCTCGTACAGAGTATTCTCGACCCTGTAGCCCGGGCGCTCGAACGAACCGGTGATGCGGGCGTTGAGCGGCGTGCGCTCCGGCATTCCTCCGATGAGCTTCCAGAGAGTTGCCCGCACCCACTTTTGCCGCGCTTCCACCGCGGCCGGCGAAATCAACTTCGCAATCCCGGCTTCCCGCTTGCCCACCGCCTGCTTGGCCAGGTGGCGAAGATGGTCGGGCAGGCAGCGGGAGTACTCGCGAAACGGAACTCCGGGGAATGCGGCCTGCTCCGGGAATGCCGTGCGTGCAGTCAGGCCGGCGGCCGCAACTGCCGAGAAGAGTTCTCTGCGAGTCATATTTCAGAATGCCAGTTTGAGCGCCAGTTGCAGAATGCGCGGAGGAGCTGCGCTGAAGATCTGTCCAAATGTCGGGTCGGCCTGGGTGCGATCGAGGCCGGTGCTGCCGTTGCTCGTGTAGAGCTGGAAGTTGACGTTGTTGAATACATTGAAACCCTCGGCGCGGAACTGCAGGCCGACCCGCTCACCTAGCTTGGTGTTCTTGATCAGCGACATGTTGGTGTTGAACATGCGCGGGCCGCGCAGGATGTTCTTTCCGGTGTTCCCGAAAGTTCCGATCGCATTCGGCTGAAACAGCGAAGTGTCGAACCACTGCTGAACCATGTCCCCGTGTGAACGGCTCGAACTGAGCCGCGCCGACCGGCTGCCGGTTCCAATGAAATCGGCGCGGTCCTGGAACACTCCGCTGAGCGAGTTATCCACTCCGCTGTAGACCGTGAACGGGAATCCGCCCTGCCAACTCACGATGCTGCTGATCTCCCAGCCGTTGACGGCTTTGTCCGCGAAACCGCTCAGCCGGAGGCGCGGGAGTTGATAGGTGCCGGAAAACTTGAACACATGCCGCACGTCTTCGTCCGATGGTCCGTAGTCGAAGTGACGGTCGAACGGATTGGTGCTCGAACTGTAACTGCCGATTGGAGCGAAGTTGTTCAGTTCCTTGGCCAGGGTGTAGTTTGCGAGGAAGGAAAAGCCGGCGGCGAAGCGCTTCTCGACGGTGAGTTGAAGGCCGTTGTAGGAGGAGTTGATGGAGGAGTCGATCACATTGACGAAGCCGTAGGTGGGGTGCAGGCGCCGCTGCTGTTCATTCGCCGCGGTGGATTTGGGAGTGCCGTCCGGGTTATTTCCCGGAATGTAGATGGCCGGATTCCCAGCAAGCAGGCCGGACTCCTGGTCGGCTGTTCCGAACAGATGCGTGCCCTTGTTCCCAACAAAGCCTGCGCGCGCCAGCCAACCCTTGGCAAACTCACGCTCCAGTGTGAGATTCCACAGATAGATCACCGGGAGCTGGAAGTTCCGGTCGAAGATCTGAGTGAACGCCAGCGGGCCCTGGGGAAATTGGGAGCTTCGGGGCGTCGACTTGTTGATGCCGCCATAGGCCGCCGGAAAAGGGTTCGCGACCCCGGCACTGCCGTACGGATCCTGGAAGTTCACATCGGTCAGGGAGATAATCGGCGCGAAGGGCGGCACTCCGACAACGTCCTGAAAGGCCACCGTGTTGGGGATCGAGTAGTAGATGCCCGCTCCTCCGCGGATGCTGGTTTTCCCATCGTTGGTGAGCCGGTAGGCGAAGCCGAGCCGCGGAGCGAAGTTGCCCGGCTTGCTGTTGATGGAAGCCTGGGGGCAGCCGGCATCATGATTGCTCCCGCCGAACAGAAGGCCAAGCGGTGCGTTGGGGAAGCGCGTTGATTGCTGGCCTGGGGCGAAGCAGGCGACGCGTCCCTGGCTGTCCTTGTACGGGAACCACGGATCCCAGCGCAACCCCATGTTGAGGGTCAGCCTCTGGGAAGCCCGCCAGTTGTCCTGGACGAACGCGCTCCACTTGATGCCCGTGAAATCCAGGTAGAGTCCGCCCGCCTGGATGAACTGCGAAACCTGCCCGAGCATGAAATCGGCCATGTTGCTGCCCGAGAGGTTATTGCTGAACGAGAACACACCGTTTTGCTCGTAAGTGTTGGCCATCGGCGCGCGAATCCGCAGCGCTTCGCCGCCGAAATGCAACTCGTGCGAGCCCTTGATGAAGGTGATGGCTTCGCGGTAGGTCTGATCGCCGCGGTTGAACGCGCCGTAGTGGTTCGTCTGAATCGCGAAACCGCCGCCGACACCGACCGACAGTTCGCAGGGCTTGGTAGTTGCGATGTTGACGCCGGCACCCGGAAGGCAGAACGGAGCGCCCGACAGCGATCCGCCGTTCTGCTGATTCCAGCCGAACCAGGAGTTGAACAACAAATGCGGGCTAGCGGTGTAGGTGTGCGTCGCAGCAACGTTCTGCACTCGAACCTGGTTACCCGAGCTGTCGGCCTGCAGCAGATTGGTCTTGGCGATGAAGGGCTGCTGATTGAAATTGGTGAAGAAGTAACGCACGGAAAGCTGATGCTTGCCATGGACGTAGTCGCCCTTCAGCATGAACTGGTCGTCCTTCCAGGACTGGCTCGGGCCCAGATACGTGATCTCCTGGCCTGGACCGCCAGGGAGGGGGATTGTTTTCAGAAGGAAATGTGCCGCAGGGCTGAGCCGGCTGGTGGGAATCATGTTGCCGGCAAACGGCGTGTTGTTGTTGAGCGGGTCGGTGAGCTGCGTTGCGGGAAGCTGGTCCGAGAAGTCCCCCGTGCGTTCGGCGGCCGTCGGAACAAACGAGATGTTGCCCTGAGGCGCGTTCGCGTAGCGCGTGCCCTGATAGGTTCCGAAGTAGAACAGGCGGTCTTTCAGAATCGGGCCCCCCACCGCGCCACCGAACTGGTTGCGCTTGATCTGGTCGTGCTCGGGCGCGAAGAAGTTACGGGCGTTCAGGTCGCCGTTGCGCAGGAATTCGAATACGTCGCCGTGGATCTGGTTGGTGCCCGATCTGCTCACGACGTTGACGACGCCGCCGGCGGCGTTTCCGTACTCGGCGCTCATGTTGGTGCCTTGCACGCTGAATTCCTGGATCGCGTCCGGGTTTGGAAACGGGAGGTTGGCGTTGATGTACGTGTCGTTGTAGGCGACGCCGTCGAGCTGATAGTTAATGCTCTCCGCCGATGTGCCGTTGGCCTTCGCGTACTGCTCGCCGGGATATGTTCCGCCTTCGCAGTTAGCACCGCAGTAATGTGAGGAGGCGTCCGTCATGCCCGCCGACAGGAACACCAGTTGCTGCACCTGCCGCCCATCGAGGGGCAGATCGGCGATCTGCTTCTCATTGACCACCTGGCTCACAGCCGCCGACTCTGTGGTCACCATCGAAGTATCGCCGGTAACGGCGACGCGCTCGGTAACTGCGCCAACTGTCAGCGTTATTGCTTGTGTGGAAGCCTGACTGACAGCGAGTTGGATCCCCGACTGTATGTACGTCGCGAAGCCGGCTTTCTCCACCGTCAGGCGATAGCTGCCGACCGGAAGGCGCGGAAACAGATAGTCGCCGGCCGCGCCCGACGTCACTTGTTGCGTGAACCCGGTGTCCACATTCGACACGATCACCTTGGCATCCGGGACCGATGCTCCTGATGCGTCCGTGACATTGCCGCTCAAGCTGGCCGTAGTGAATTGGGCTGCCAGTGAAAACGCAAGCAGCCCCGAAGCTATGAGTTTGAAACTTGACATCCCAGTCACCTTAGATGGGAGTGTACCGCATGACGGGGCGAATTCGACCGGTCTGAAAAGTTTCTTCGATGACTCTGACCGACGGGCTCCGACGCTCGTACAGCAGTTAGCGATGGGCCAGAACTACAAAACTCCCCGTCGGGACCCTCTGCGAAACGCCGCGTCCGGCATAAGCGCCAACACGCTAGCTGCAACCGCTGCGACAGAGCAAGCCGCGTCCGCATCGGAGTACGGCAAATGGAATCGGAGACAGAACATCGACGAGCAAATCGATTGGCCTTCTCGTCACGTCCTTTCGTGCTCTGCGGGCTGCCGGTCCGGCGCCCGCCCGCTGGTCAGTTGCTTTACCAACGACGGAACGGCCAATTCGCCCTTCAACTGACCGGACATCCGCAGTTTGGATTGCCTTATGGCCAGGATCGATTGGTTCCCATCTTCCTGGCGACTTTGGCTGTTCAGCAGAAGAGCCAGATTGTCCGCTTCCGGAGGGCAGCCGAAATGCTGGATACGTTTGGCTTGGCGAAGGGTGGCAAGGAGTACCGCAGACTCGTCGCCGCCTTCGATCGGATCTTCGGGGCGACCATCTTCTTTAGGACAGACCCGATGCGCGGCGCTGCTCAAGTCGTCCAACGCTCGCGCTTCAACTTCCTCCGGGAAGCGCAGATCTGGTGCCATCGCAATCCGGAGGAAGAGTCTTCCTCGATAGAATTTGAGAACGTAATCGTACTGAGTGACGAGTTCCACCGGGAGATCAGCGAGCATCCGATTCCGACGGACTTGGAGGCCATCAAGGTGTTCGCGTCGGCTCCGGCCGTGCTGGACCTCGCCATGTGGCTCACTTATCGGTGGTTCGTCGCGGAGTCTGACGAGCGGATTCCCCTCTTCGGGGACTTCGGCCTAGCCGCACAGCTTGGATGCGTCGAATACTCGCGCCCCAGAAGATTTCGAGCCATGCTCGACCAATGGCTTCGCACGATTCGAGCCGCGTGGCCGCAGTGCCCCGCGGTCATCTGCATAGATGGACGGTATCTCCGTGCTGCCCCAGCCTCTGCGGTACTCCCCGAGGTGGCCGCATAGCGAGACAGAATCCCTGACGCGGCAGGCAATGCAGCCACTGCGGGAGGTGCTGGACGTGGGTCGATCCGCATAGGACGACGTGGCTTCTCAAAGACGCCCCGAGGGTAATCGCGAACAGTACCAAACCACAACGACGCCATGGATTGCCGAACGCGAAGTTGGGAAATGTCATCGGCGGGCGCAAGCCCTTTTGCCGTTCCCGATCCCAGCTTGGGCGCTCAGCGGCGGCTTTCTCCGAGTGCGTCATCCGGCCAGAGCGCGGGCTGACGCTTCCTAGATCGCAATCTCCAGGCCGCGCAGCCTCGGTTTCTCCAGCGATCGGTGCCACCAACACAAACGGGCGAAGAATCGTCGACCCATTGGCGGTAATTTCGGAGCGCACTTCAGGTGCCGACCAGCGCAGATTCCGGAACAGATCCCTTAAAGGCGCACGGCCCCTGGGATTCGCAAGTGACCGCCGCAACTTTCTCGACACGGTATATGACGGCCGTCACTTTCTCGGCTCTGAACAGTAGCGTCCTTTATTATCCCCCACATGCGTTGGCAAGCTGAGAGAGGTCTTTAGGAACATTGCCCAAAACGGCGATTATCACCAGTGTGAATCCCGAACTTCCTAGGATCGGACGCAATCGGCCAATGGACTGATTGCAGATAGCCTGCGCTCGATCTCTGACTCCGATCACAAATGGCCCGTAAGAGGGACTTGGGGACTATGGCGGCCGTGACCAATTCCCCGCCAGCGCGCTGTTCGCTCAGACTTGGGCGTGCGTAAGCTAGTGTCCTGAGTTAGAAATCCGCGCACAAAGTCTTTCGACCTTCCCGAGAATCAAGTCCGCATCTGCGGTCCACGCGAACGGATTCGGATTCTTGTTGCGGTGGGCCAAGTAGTCGAGCATGGCCTGCTCCAGGTCCTTCACTGCAGTGTGACTTCCGCGCTTCACGCAGCGTTCGGTGACTTCGGCGAACAAGCGCTCGACGAGGTTCAGCCAGCTACCGCTGGTTGGCGTTAAATGGACGTGATAGCGCGGTCGGCGTGCCAGCCAGCGGCGGACTTGAACCACCTTGTGGGTGCCATAGTTGTCCATCACCAGATGCACTTCCTGATCGGCCGCTACCGCCGTGTCGATCTGCTTTAGGAACTTCAGGAATTCCTGGTGCCGGTGCCGGCGGTGACAGTCGCTGATGGTCTCGCCCGTGGCCACGTTCAAAGCTGCGAACAGCGATGTCACGCCGTGGCGCTCGTAGTCGTGCGATTGCCGTTCCGGTACGCCCGGACCCAGCGGCAAAATCGGCTGGGTGCGATTCAGCGCCTGCACCTGGCTCTTCTCATCAATGCACAACACGATCGCCCGGTCCGGCGGATTCATGTACAGGCCGACGATGTCGCGCACCTTCTCCACAAACTGCGGATCCTTGGACAGCTTGAAACCTTCCACGCGATGTGGCTGCAAGCCGAAGGCGTGCCAGATGCGCACGATCGCGCTCTGCGACAGGCCCGTCTTTTCGGCCATCAGACGCGTGCTCCAATGTGTCGACTGCTCAGGCATCGCTTCCAGCGTTTGCGTGACCACTTGTTCGACTTGCTCGTCGGAGATCTTTCGCGGGGCGCCAGGACGGGGCTCGTCCAATAAGCCCGCAATACGGTTTTCAACGAAGCGCTGGCGCCACTTACAGACAGTGGCCGCAGTGATGTGCAGCGTCGAGGCCACTTCCGCGTTGTTCATTCCCTGCGCGCAGCCCAGCACGATCCGCGCCCGCAAAGCCGCCGCCTGCGCCGACTTCGGCCGCCGCACCAGCAGCTTCAGCTTGGCCCACTCTTCCGCACTCAACTCAAGAGTCTGCTTGGGACGACCAGTGCGCATACCCAGGTATGCGGCATCTTTGGCATTTATTCAACGTATTTATAACTCAGAACACTAGTTCGGCGCGTCGCATGATCTCTATTCAGTTGCCACGGGAAGAGGCCTGAAAGAGTAAGATCAGCCCCCGGTATTTCAAAGATTCCTATTTCACCTCGTGGCCCTGCTCCGCTTTAACGATCTTTTTGAGCTTGTCAGCCAGATAATCCCTCACGAGTTCCAAAGGGCAAGGGACTCTCTCTTTGACGGCCAATTCATGCACACCCCGGGCGACTTTAATCATCCGATTGAGCTCGTCAACGCCCACACCGTGCTTGGTCAATTCGTTTAGCAAGGAATCGATTTCAAGAACCCGTTTTTGATCGTGCGCATTGTTGACTTCGAACGCCATGTTCCGCCGTGAGGTCCGGTCTAGGGGGGAGGGTGCGGCTTTCCGTGCCACCGGAGGTGAGGTGGCTTCCGGAGCCTTCAATGCAGGTTCAACATTGGGTTTGGCAGCTCTGCGCAATTGCGCTCGCGTGCGCAACAAAAAAGCTGTCACTCCCACGAGCATAATCAGGCTTGCCAACAGTGCCGCCTTCAGCGGCCAGGTGGAGTCGCCGGGAACCGGAGTTTCCTGCGTCGACGTGCGAACCGGCGTTGTGTCGGCCGCGCGACCACGGCCCGCATGCGATTCCAAATGGCTCACGACTGTCGCGAGGGCGCCAGCCCGACGGAGGCTGAGGACCTTCGGCAACCTCGCCGCGAATTCGCGCAAATCCTGCTCCTCGGGCGCCTCCGACGAGTTAACGGGAAATCTGAGCCCGAGTCGCTGCCGTTCCAAAAACTCACCTCCGGGGACTGTTCCGAACACACGAGTTGACTTCCCAGTCGTGAATCTCATTGCCCGCCTACCTGACTGTGCCGGTTGCGCCGGGGTGTACATCGAAACGCACACCCAGCGGGCGCCGTAGACGAATTCCGTTACTACATCCTGGAAGGAAACGAGCAGACCGCCTTCTTCATTCAGAGTTGGACATTTGTCGAGGCTTTCGTCCCGCCGCACAATCACGGGAAATCCGAAGTCCTGGAAATCCTGCTCCGCCAATCGAGTTGCGAATGTCTCTGGCGTTTCAAGACGCTGCTCGTGCCCCGGTTCACCCAACAATATAACGGCAGGCAGAGCAAGGAGGAGAACTCCGAGACTTGCGGTCCCGTGTAGCACGCGCTTCCACATGTTCATATTTAATCCGGAGTCAAGTTTCACAACCAATCTAGGACGGCAAGATCGGGAACCCGGTTCTAGCAAACACAACGACATGTGAGGTTTGTGGGTTGACCAACAACCCTGATTGGCGCTTACTGTCGCGCGCTTGAATCGTGCGCGCTGGTCATACGTCCGGCCAGCGAGCCGGACAGCTAGCCCCTCCCATCTAGGCACACTTCTCGCACGCTTCGGACCCGAGTCGCTGCAACCGTCAACGCCCGAGCCGGGATGTTCGGCGGCCCAAGTCCTGGCATCTCCAATGCCGAACGCATGGCCCCTTGTCTTCACAACTCTTATCGTCCTGATCGGTCTGGAGAAGGCGATCATTCCGCACCGAATTCAGCATTCCTGGCGATGGGGCCCTTTTCGCGTGTTCCCGTCGATGCTTGCAGTCGTCGCGTATTGTTCATTGGGAATCAGCCTAGTGTCACTGGGAGTCAAACTGGAAACCTCGATGCCTCTAGAAACCCGTAAGCCGGAAGCGGGGTGCCGCCATGCGTCGATGCTCCGGAGCGCCACAAAGCAGCCAAAGCGCTAACGTTCGCCTCTTTTGGCCGATGAGTTTCTGTGGGGGCACTGGCACTGTATGCAGGGTTTCAGCTTAGGACAGAAGCTTGGGGCGGGCTTCGCAATAGTTATCGGATTGACCACCCTGGAGGGATACACATCCATAGCCGCGATCGGCGCGCTTGGGGATACGTTCGACCATTCCGTGAGAGAATCCAGCGATTCGGCCGCCTTGGTAAGCGACATTCAGACAGTTGTAACGGGGATGACGACCTATACAAAGATGGCTCAGTTTGGATACGCACTTAACGCGACCCTCAGCCAGGGCCACGCGAATGCCTGTTCTGCGTGCCATTCGCTTCCCGAGCCGGACAAAGCCCAACGGGAATTCGCGGCTCTCGCTAGCCAACTTCACCCCAAGCTACAAGCATTGGGAGCCACCGGGCTCTCCGCAGAGGAGAAACAACCGCTCAATCGCATTGACAAGGGTGCTTCGGCCTGGGTAACTGCCTTTGACGAGTTTGTGAAGAAGGCATCTAGCAGCCAGTTTGATGCGGGACATTCAATCATCACCGACCGGATAGAGCCCATCCGCGACGGCATCGAAAATGCGACAAAAGAGTTGGGGGCCGGCGAAGCACACCGGCTGGAAAGTGTACCGGTGCAGCTTGCCGCAGTTGTGAAACAGAAGTTGTTCTGGCTACTCGGCATTCAGTTCGCCGTCTTGACACCGACGATCGCCTTCGCATGGCGCTTTATCCGGCGACTTTCACTCCAACTTCGTGCACTTTGCGGATGCGCTAGTGACATTGCGGATGGCGACGTTAATGGCGCGCTACGCCGTCTGAATTCGGCCGGGCTTTAGGCCACTCACATCCAACCTCCGCCATCAGATTTCCTAGCGCCACCAGCTCGCGCAGGCGGCGAATCGCACAAACTGCCGTCTATGGCGTACTATGCTGTTGCGCTTCCGCCATTTACGGACGCACTTTTGTCCGCCTGGATCCTTCCTGAGCATGGAAATGATTCCGGCCGGCTGTCAGGGTGGCTGTCAGACTCGTTTGTCAATATGGCGCCGACTATCCGCAAAAGAGCGGACGCAACTCTCGGATCTCCGGGTGGCGAACGCTGTCAGCCTTGCCCGCCTTCCCGAAAACAATAGAACGACGCACGCCGCTGAGTGTCGCGCCTCAACTCCTCTAGCCCCGGGCCGCCGTTCCTTCCGCCACTTTGATAATCCGCGCGAGTTCCTGGCCGGCGAGCGGTGTGAACGGCTGCGCGATCCGGGCGTCGTCCTAAAACTGGCCGATGGTCGTCCATACTCCAAATGCGTCATCGTGGCGGGAACGCAGGACGGCGGGTTCGTCAGATAGCATGGTCAAGAAGGAATCTGCGCAACCCCGCAGGCGGAAATGCTGAGAGAACGCGGACCTGGCCTCGCCCAACTCGCGCTTGCTAATCCCCAATTCGAGCGCTCCCCAGAAGGACCGCCTTACTGTCCAAAAGTGAAGAGAAGCACAGTTGAGAAATCGCTCGCCGCCCCGTCCCTCACGTAAGGAGTGAACTTCCACTGTTTTGCGGCCGCCATGCAGGAGGAGCTGAACATCGTGTTCCCTTTGAGCACTTTGGCGTCGAGTACGCCGCCTGTCTTGCTAACCGTTATCTGGACTTCCAGTGATCCGGTAATGTGCAACTGCTTCGCCGTCTGAGGATACTCCGGGGGCACCTTCTTAGTGGCGCGAACCATCGCGAGCGCTGTTGTGAGGGTGGGCGCCTCCGCGGCTCGGGCGGCACTATACGAAAGCATCAACGCCGTCATCAAACAAAAACATCTTAAGCGATTACCGAGCATATCCATTTCCACCTTTCGAATCCGACTCCCTCGCAACGGCCTGCAGGCCACGTTCTGAAAGCACGTCCAGCCGCAAGAGCCGGCAGCGAAGGGACGCCGGACTACAGACTACTTATCGGCGATTCACGATCGGTTTACGAAGAGTGAGTTGCAGGATGCTCCGGAAGCCGGGCCGAATTCGATTGGGCTTTCTTAAGCATGAGAAGGGTCGTGTCGCACTGCTTCACTCCCAGGTGGCCGAGGGGCGTGGGCGCTGGTAGTTATTACGAATATCAGTCGGTGCACGAAAGCCGGGTAGCCTAAATACGAGTACAGTGGAGGATGGTAAGGAATACCTTGAGTCCACGGAAGTGGCTGCGCGCGTCGAATCGATGTCCAAGTCCGTCGCGAGTTGTACGTTAGTGCTGTCGTGCTAGTGTAATCAGTTGTCGCAGCGTAAAAGCACACCGAAGCTTTGCCGGAATCGTCCGATGAGGATTATAGGAGGCGGCACTTAAGGGTAGGTTTTCGCCGCAACGACGTTTATGCGCATCCACGACACTAGCTCCGCAGGAATCACGCCGTCCGCGACCGGCGAGACCCAACGAACTCGCCCAGCGACCGAGCAGGGCACAACCGCAGTCACGCCCATCGACGGCGGAAGAAAAGGGGACCAGGTCCAGTTTTCCGACGTCGCCAGCCACGTCAGTGCTCACAGCACCAGCATCCATCAATCGGTTTCAGCCGAACGTGCAGCCCGCATCGGTCAATTGACACAGTTAGTTCAGGGTGGCCAATACCACCCTGACCCGGCAAAGGTGGCCGACGCGATGATCAGGAACATGTTGTCCGACGCTAATTCCTAGCCATGGCAGGGCTGAATTGCCGCCGATAGCCTCGCCATTCGAAGTGCCCGGTTTCTGAATCGGATTGAGGAGCGCAGTCGATCTTACGCCGGACCGCGCTCCCGTCCGTTCAGTCCAACTGACGATGCCCGCCGGGTGCACACGTTCCGGGTAGTATCGAAGGCCACAGATTCAAGCACACGCCGACACGATCAATCCTGCGGCCTCAAACAGTGAATTGTAGCTTTGCAGGAGCCCTTCAGGCTTGGAGGTCAATTCTGTGCCATCGAGCCTGACATTCCACAGCGCCGCGTAATTCTCCGGTGAACCGCCGCTGTTTCTTTGTTTCGGCTATCGCGGAAGCCACCGAAGCCCGCATGGCCATGGTTTGCGCCATGAGTCCGTTTCCCGACTGAATCACCTTCGCGATGCGCTCTGCTGCCTGGGCGTCAAGATCATGCCACTGCATCAACTGAGCGGCAAGGAGACGGCGTGACGCCGAGAGCTCAGCGAACTCGCCGATGCGTTCCCAGCAAGTTTCAGCACTCATTCGGGCCGTAAGTTGTTCGAGCTCCGAGATGATTTGTTCAAGTTCTTCAGACACCTGGAGTCCTAACCGCCGCTGGAGCTTGAACTCGACTGGGTTGGTGCATTCATCTGGTAGCCATAAGAGGCGAAGTTCAGCGACTGGATGGTGGCAGTCAACATCGATTGCGTGGATGCCATCGACGCCAGCAAGGTATCTGCAACCTGGAGCTTGCTCTCCAGTGAGGCCTGCATCGCATTGATTCTCGCGGTAAGATCGGTCACCTGGGTCGTAAGCCGTTTGTCAGTAGCATCCCACTGATCTTGCTGCGCTTTAATCGCCCCATTGGTTGGATCACTAAGCTGTGTAAACTGCGCCTGCATGGCCGCGGGTCCAACACTCTTGGAGCCGAGGAATCTGTAAGCACCGGCGATCTGGGTGTCGCTGAGGGCGCTGAACGTGGCACTATTGAACGACATCTTACCGCTGTTGTCCAATTCGATTCCCAGTTCCGTAAGACTCTGAACACCATCGCCGCTACTCGACGAATTGACCAACGAGAACATGGCCTGCCGGGTTTCCACGATCAGCGGATTTCCGCTGAGCAGCCCGGCGGCGGGGCCGATCTGCGCGTTCACCTGACTGGAAACCGTGTTGTACTTCGTCACTAAGTCCTGAAGGGCGGCGGAGAGCTTGGTACGGTCCGAAGCTAGCGCGACGTCCACGGTCTGTCCTGAAGCCGTTGTGCCGTTGAAATTAAAGGTCACGCCCGGAACAACATCGGAAACCGTGGTGCTGGGCTTTGTGACATCCAGCCCGTTGAGTTGAAAAACTGTGTTTGCGCCCTGATTCTTGGCGCTTAGGATGTTCGTCGCAGCGCCGGTGGGGTCGTCCACCAGGCTCAAAGTGGTGAGCCCAGTCTGGTTGGCCGATACGGTCAGGTAGTTTGGAGCGCTGCCTGTCCCGGTAGTCAACACCGAAGCCGTGACGCCTGCGTTCAAGCCGTTGATCGCCTCGGCGAGCCCAGCCAGGTTGTTCTTCCCGGCTCCCAAGACTATCGTTGTCTTTGTGCCTCCGAGATTGAGTTCCAACGTGCCCGTCTTGGAGACCGGCGTCGACGAGGAGATCTGCTGGGTCCCCTGGACTGAAGCAAACCCGCCTGTATTGTCTTTGCCAGTGACTCCGCCAAAATCAACGCTGAAAGTCGAGGATCCGCTACCCGAGAATGAAATCGTGCCGGCTCCCGAATCAGCTACGGCGGTGATACCCATCAGGGCTGCAATTCCGGTCGCCTGCAAGGCGGTGTTGATGGCGGATGCGACACCCGTTGCGTTTAAGCCGGCAGCGCCCGCCGACAGATTCACCGTCGCGATCTGCGGCTTACCCGAAGAATCGCTAATCGTGAAGGTCAGGGACTGCTGATCGGGAGTGCTTGCGTCTCCGGTAAGCGGTGTATAAGCAACCGAGTAGCGGGAGCCTGGATACCCGGCCAGCGAAGTTTCCGAGGCCACCCGTGCGACCGACGTGACGTTTGAGATCGTGTAAGTCCCACTGCCCGGAGTGCCGGAGGCCGTCGCGGTGACGATAGACGAATTGGTGCTGGTCGCCGCCATCCCCTGTGTCTTGCCGAGGGCGGCGAGGTTCCCGAGGCTGGAAGCCATGTCGGAGATCGCCGCACTGAGATTGGACGCCAGCATTTTCTCGGATTGGATGTCCGTCTGCTGGTTAGTCATAGCCGTCACGGGCAACTGCGCGATTGAGACCGCCCGGCTGAGGATGGTTTGAAAGTCATTCGAAAAACTGCTGACTCCCGTAAAGGTTAGCGGCGCGATCGACATAGTAGTACCTTCACTTCGATCTATCGGCCATATTGTGAGTTTCCGGGCGCTTATCTTGCGAGTTTTGCCGGAATAGATTCGCGACCATGTCCACCGCAGCTTTCGATGGTCTCTCCGCCGCCGCAATATTCTCCGCACGCACGAGTTGCACCTCCCTGGCCACCACGGGGATGCTGCGGGGCGCGGCGATGCCCACCTTTACTCTGGACCCGGAGATCGCCAGGATTCGGATTTCCACATCCTCGCCGATGAGAATCGACTCGCCCTCGCGCCGCAACATTATTAGCATTTGCGTGCCTCACTTAGAGCAGGCAGCGGAACCCGGTGCGTGTGCTTCCGGTTGGTGCTGATTGCCTGGATGGCATTCGCATTGCGCCGATTCACCACCACCGGGGCAAGCAGGTTAGCGGTGGACGCGCCGCCCTCCTGGATGCAAACAATCACCAGGCAGAGCACATCCGTGCCGATCGACAGCGGACGGTCAGAAGGGAGACCGACCGCTTCGAGATCTTCAGGGTTCAGCGATAGCACGTAGTCCCTGTCGACCACTAGAACCGGCACTGAAATTAGGCACAAGTCCGGCGTCGTGAGGCTCTGAAGAAACACCAGAGGCCGGAGGGATGGCTGGTCGATCGGCAAGAAGCGGGTTTCCGATTCGAACCCGAAAAGCCCGAGCTCGAAATGCAGTTCGGCTTGTTCGTCGTAATCCATCTCGCCTTGGTACTTGGTTTGACAATGAGGCATAAGGATAAGGTCCCTTCCAGCACTTTCACGCCCGAACTAAGGTTTGGCACAACCCGGTTAACCGCCCACGCCACTCCGGCACTGGCGCTGGAAGCTGGCGAATTATCATCGTCGCCGAGAGTTCGTCACTACGGACGTCCCCTCAATGGCCGACGATGACTATGTCCACACGCCGGTTTTTCGACCTGCCTTCGTCCGAGTCGTTGCCGGCGACCGGCAGGTTATCGGCATAGCCAGCAATGGCGAAACGTTGGGGGGGTATTCCATAACCGGACTCAAAATACTCCAGCACGGCAATGCTGCGAGCGGCCGAGAGATCCCAATTGCTGCGGAACCTCTGATTATGGATTGGAACCGAATCAGTGTGACCTTCGAGCAGCACGGGGTTAGGGACGTCGCGGACCACGGCCGCAACCTTTGCCATGCTGGCGAAAGCAGACGGATAGATCGCGTCCCCGCCCGAGGGGAAGAAAGATTTCTCGTGCAGGCTGATGACAATTCCGCGCGAGTCCATACTGACTTGCATCTTGCCTTCGGCGATCTCCTGCTGCAATTGCCGTTTGAGGTCGGCATAGGATGGGGCAAGAGTCCGGTGCCGATCGGTGTTGGCATCGAGCGTTTCCGCTAGGGCGCCAAGCGTTACCGGCTTGGCCTGGACGGCGGTCTCAACGCCATGAAAGGCGCGCTTAACGGATTCCGAAACGTCTTTGGGTTTAGCTCGATCAAGCTGTGCAACCGAATACAGAATCACGAAGAACCCAAACATGAGCGTGATGAAATCGGCGTAGGAGATAAGCCAGCGATCCGGGCTAGGGCCAGGCTGGCGACTGCGGTTCGTCATTGGCTCCCCCCTGCGGCGATGGGTACTTTGGCGGCCGGCTTCGCGCCGGCAGGCGATCCGACTTTCTGCTCCAGGAAGTTCTCCAACCGCATGCGGATCAGGTGTGAATTCAGACCCTCAGCGATCGCCAGCACACCCTCTACGATCAGTTCCCGAGTCTGCATGGACTGAGCTGCGCGAAACCGAAGTTTGGCCGCAGCCGGCAGCAATAGAAGGTTGGACGAAGCCACGCCATACACGGTTGCCACGAACGCCACAGCGATGCCCTTCCCAATTTCGGATACGGTGGCGAGGTGCTTCATCACTTGAATCAGCCCAAGCACAGCTCCAATAATCCCGATTGTGGGTGCATAACCACCGGCCACCTCGAAGACTCGCGCGTCCTCTTCCTCACGCTCCGCTTCAACTCGTATGGCCAATTCCAACTGGCGCCGGATCTCCATCGTATCCACACCATCGACGGCGAGCAGCAGGCCTTTACGGAGTAGAGGATGCCCTACCTGCAACGCTTGGTTCTCGATGGAAGCAATGCCGCTCCGGCGTGCCAGGAGAGAGAGTTGCAGAATCCGCGCTACAAGCGAGCCGTCGTGCCTTGGCTGCTTGAAGAAGAGAATAGAGCTACTCTTCAGCGCGCGCATCAGCATGGTCGCCGGAGTACTGATCAGAACGGCTCCCATGGTTCCGCCGCAGACGATGAGCACCGCAGTAAGCTGAGCGACATCCCGCACTTCGCCGTTTTCCAGGACGAGGCCGCCAAGGATGCCGCCGACGGCGAGCACGAGTCCGGCAATGGTTCCATAATCGGGCGTCCTGCCCTTGCCGAGTCCCATGCCTGCTTAACTCCCGTCTCGGATTTCGAATTTCAGCCGCTCCGGAGTCTGATGAATCAGGCGACGGAATTCGACTACTCGTCCGATTACCTCCTCCGCGGACTCCAGAACTGTAATCCGCTGGCCCGTGGTCATCGAGAGGACAGTATCCGGTGTCATTTCAATATGTTCGATAAGGTCCGAATTGACCACTAGCAGTGCGTGATTGAGCCGAGTGAGCCGTATCATTTTAATTCAATGTCTTTTCTGATCGATCTCCGTGAATCTGTCGGAATTGGCCGATGAGAAGTGAACAGGAGTTCGTTACGCACTTACTGATGCCTAGATCCGCGGTCATTGCTGCCAGCATCCTGGAGGCACTTCAAGAAAACGACTTCGACCAACTGAATCGAAGGTTGTCGAAAGGGCACAGCCCCGATTTCGAGCCGACCGAAAATGCCGTTGAAGGCGAACGCCGGGAACTGTTGGACGCCCTCGCTGCTCGAATTGGACCTTCCATCGCTTCCGGCCAAGATGCCGGCCTTTACATCCATTTGCTGCGGCATCTGGCGGGATCTGCTAGCACGGCGTGGAATCGAGAGACTGCCAGCTAAAGGCACGACTGACCACATCGAGCCGGTGCGCCCTCTGCCACCTCGGGCACAGCCGTGATCGGGTGTACCCTCCTTGTTCGAAGCTTTAACCAAGCAATCGAAAGGCCACGCTCCAGGACCCTGCGACGGCCACCAGAGCCCGGGGTGATCGCCAAAGTCGATTGCCACCGCTGGCTCCTCATTCGCAAGTACCGAGACCTCTACTAGCCTTAAGCTCGAAACAGTGGCAGAGAGGGGCTTAGGCCGGGCCATGGCGTTCCTTCACCCGTCTCGGAGATTTCGGGGATTGAATAGCCCGGCGCGCCGACTGGAGGTGTGGCTCGCCCCGAGTTCACGGCTCAATTGCGGCGTAGCCGCGCAGTTTCGCACGGTTATGCCGCATACCTCAAGCCACTCCATTCAAGCAATAGTCCGCGCTTCTGTTGCCGCGATCCGAGCGCAAGGTGCATGAGCGCGGCCCGGATCGACCCTCCAAAGAAACCCCCGACGCCCGCTTTGCAATCCGATACACGGCGGAAGCCCCAGTGTCTAAGCGGAGAGCATCCAACTGCCATCCAGTTGCGTCCACGATCCGGATCGCCCGGCTGGAATCAAGCAGAATTGCAACCTCCCCCAAACTCGAATCTTCCACCGCAGCAGCCATGGCGGTCTCAAAAAGGCCTGAAGCGTCTTCCAGGAACTGGTCCACGGACTACTCATCGAACGAATTCGAGTGAATTCCGAAGAGAATGAGCCCGGATCGACCCGTCGTTCTGGTGCACTCCGCGCCACCTTTCCAAGTCGCCAGCAAGTCAAAGAGAGCCCGCTAAAAAGGCTTGGCAAGGCACTAATCCATGCCGGAAGACAGGCATCTCTCACGGTCGCCCGTCATTGCATTTGCCGGCGTTACGATGATCGAAAGGAGCCCGAGACCCTGGTCTACGGCTCCGAGAGAAGAACCGGGCTGTCGACGAGACAACCGTTTTCACGTTGAACTGGAAGGAATCGATCTCCAACTTCCCTGCCCCGATCCTCGCGGAGTCTAGGATTTCGTTGATGATGGTCAGCATCGATTCGGCCGAACTTAACGTCATCTCCGGGTAGTCGCGCTGCTTCCCGGTCAGTTCGGTGTCTAGGGTAAGTTTGATCATGCCCAGGATGCCGGTCATCGGGGTGCGAATCTCATGGCTTATAATTTGGCAAGAAACTGGCTCCTGGCGCGACGGGCGTCCTCCGCGCTCTCCGCGCTCTCTTTTGCCTCGGCCAGTCGTGCGTTCGTGGCCAACAGCCGATCGCCTGGCCGCGAGAGGGCCCGATCCCTTCGCTGTACCTGCGACAACATCTCGTTGAAGCTGCCGATCGGATTGCCAAGTTCGTCACCGCTCTGCTTGACGGCATGTTTCTCGAAGTTCTGCTGGGCGGAAATGCTCCCCGCTGTTTCGACAAGATTCAGGATCGGGCTAGAGATTAACTTCGCAATTCCCGGGGACAATCCAGCGTCTACCTCGACCCATCGGCCAGCGTGCATCGATCGGCGGAATCATGGCTTTTGGAAATTCGGCTTTCCCGTCCGATATGCAGTCAGAGCCATGAACGAGAATCCATACGCCTCCTCCCTTGAAACCAAGGTCCTGTCCGCGACTCCGATCGAATTGGTTAACATGCTGTACCATGCAACCATTGAGGCGGTGCAGGCGGCGCGACTGCAGCTTTCGCGCGGTCAGATTTTTGAACGTGGACGCTCGGTCAGCAAGGCAATCGCAATCCTCGCTGAGCTGAACGGATCCCTCGATCACGAAAAGGGCGGGGAGGTCAGCACCCGGCTTGCGGTACTGTACGATTTCCTGCAAAGAACGCTTCTGGACGCGAACTTCAGACAGTCCGACGAAGGGTTTGAGAAAGCGGAGACTCTGCTGAGGACGCTGTGTGAAGCGTGGTCCGCAATCATTCCACCAAAGCCGCGAGTTCCCATGTCCTCGAACGCACCTCGAGAGCCCCAGCTTGCCTCGTACGGCTTCGCAAGTATACCCACACCGGTAGAAGAGTGTGCGGCGACTGCGGCCAGGCAGTGGTGCGCATGAGCGCATAGTTGGCGAAAACACCACAAGAGCGAGCCAGAAATCGATTCACCCTCGGCTTCAGTAGTTCGATTCTCAACGACGAAAAATCGTCATTGACGACAATATGACGGCGTTCCCCCACTTGTTCCGCCAGCTCCCCGCTAAGAAACAAGCTTAACTAGCCCATGAATCTGGTCCCATCGTTTGGCAACCCATCTGCATTCCTTCAGGCTTAGTCAGCGAGATCATCGGGACGCCAGCTCGATTGGAGTTGTGATGGCGACCCGCCTTCGCCGATTTCCGGGATCGCAGGGGAATAGCACGGGTGCGCTTGAGCAAGAAGTACTTCGGAAATTCGGTCCGGTTGGCAATGGGGCAGGCCTGCCGGGAGTTGGGACCGGATACGGCCCTTGTGTCAAGCCGCCCCACAGGACCGGAAGCGCGCCATTTGGGTGAGTATGAGATGGTGTTTTCTTTGGAATTGACGGAGGCAAGCTCCGCCGGTCCGCGCGACAAAGAAAGCCGTCAAACCTGGGCCGCCAAGGCAGCGATCTTAGAGCCTGAGGCTGAAGTGGAGACCGGGTTGACCGAAGTTTATAGTGCACGACGACAATCCTCGTCCGCAAACCGAACAGGCATCAGTCCCGAGGTCCAACCCCACCGGATTCGGGATAGTTCGCAATTGGACGACCTCTATTCGATACTGATTCAGTCCGAAGTTCAGCAAGAACTTGCGCAGAAGTTCATCGCGGGCGTGCAAGGCCGGCTTCGCGATCCGGATCGGCACACAGTACCCGCAAGTACAACCAGCTTGCCGCAGTCGTTCAAGGCCGAGTTTCGGCGGCAGCAAGAAGCTATGGATTGGGAGGCAGCCCGAGCGACCCTCGCGGCGGAGATCGAAGGGTCGATCCGCGTTGACGCAGAGTTGGGCCAACCAGGGAATGCGTGCCGCGTAGCAGCATTGATAGGTCCTCCAGGGGTCGGCAAGACGACAACAATCGCCAAACTCGCCATGCGATACGGGCTCGTCGAAAAGAAACGGACGATGTTGATTTCGCTTGGAGACCAACGCTTGGCTGCTTCCGAACCATTGCGCAGTTATGCGTCCATCCTGGGAATCAGGTTTCAGGACGTCGAAACCCAGAATGAGCTTTCTCGCGTGCTAACAGACAATCGAGAAATGCAACTGGTCCTGATAGACACTCCGGGTTTGAGCATGCACGACCTGGACAGTGGTTGGGACGCCGCCGGGTTCTTGGCCGAACAAAGTGGAATCCAAAAGCACCTCGTTCTGCCGGCTTCCATGCGTTCCACGGATCTTGCGCGGGTCAGTTCCGCCTACTCGGTGTTTCGGCCCACGCGACTCATCTGCACTCGGATGGACGAAACTGAGACGTTCGGCCCAATGCTGAGTGAATCGGTCAACAGCAGCCGGCCAATTTCATTTCTCACTACCGGTCAAAGAGTCCCACAAGATTTGGTGCCGGCTGACGGGAAGAGCCTGACCGAGCGGCTCTTAGGGCTCTCCGGTAGATGTTCGCTTCGACTAGTGGGGGCGGCATAGCGTGACTAACCCATATTTAGTAGCACCATCGGAAACCTCAGAGGCTAGGCGCGAGCGGCTGATTCTGGAACAGTTGCCGCAAGTTCATCTCATTGCGCGCCGGATACACCAGAAACTGCCGGAGAGAGTGTGCCTCGAGGATCTGGTTTCAACCGGAATCGTCGGTCTGATTTCCGCTGTCGACAATTTCGAGGAAGGTCAGGGCGTGAAGCTCCAGACCTATGCGGAGTACAAGATCAGAGGGGCGATACTGGACAGTCTGCGCGGATTGGACTGGGGCTCACGTCACCGCCGGAAGAAGGCTAAGGACATTGAAGCCGCCATCACGAGAGCCGAAAGCAAGCTTCAGCGAGTCGCCACGGAGGAGGAGGTAGCTGCGGAGTTGGGCCTGACGCTGGAAGAATATCACGCACGACTGGTAGAGGTGCAGGGACTGAATCTGGAAAGCCTTGAAGTGATGATCGGACCGAGCGGAAGCCAGACGTTGCTCTCGATGGTACCTGACAGTTCTGAGGACTTACCCTCGGGGATTCTGGAGCGTTCGGAACTGGAGCGGCTGCTCGCCGAGAACATTGCGGCGATGGCGGAGCGGGAAAGGACTGTGTTAGCGCTTTATTATCACGAGGAACTCACGCTCCGCGAGATTGGCGAGATCATGGGCTGGAATACCTCCCGTGTCGGAGAGTTGAAAACGCATGCGATACTCCACTTGCGCGCCCAGATGAAGAAGCAATGGCCGACGACGCGGGGCATCTGAGATGGATAACCAGCTTAACAGGCAAGCCCAGTGGTTGGTAGAGCAATGGCGCGGCGAGTTTATTCGCGTTATGCAGGCTATGGGCGATTTCAGGCCGGACATGGACATCCGGGCTACGCCCCCGTTGCGAGGTGGCACCGTACTCTGGTGGAAACAGCCCTTTGACCTTGGCGCGGGAGCGCAGGTCTGGATCGGGACAGCCGAAGAAACGTGGTCCGAGATTGGGCGCCGTATTCTATCGGCCGCGGGAATCGATTCCTCCGGTCCGGTGGAACTCAAGGAGACTTACCTTGAAGTACTCCGGCAGTCCCTCGGTGTTCTCGCCAGAGCCGTTAGCAGCCAAATTGGACGGGACATGGCGGCAACTGGTGGCGAGGAGCAGGAGCCGCCGGGTGATCCCGCCTTCGGGTGTCAAATCGGGATCAGGATTGGCGACCGGCAAATGCCCGGCTTGGGATGCTATGCCAACGAAGAAATCCTCGTAGCTCTCCAGAGCTGCTCCCAGACAGCGGAGTCCGGTGCGGGTCCGAATCAAGCAGGAGCGGCGGACGAACCGGGTGAAGACGAGGTCTTCTCCCGCGCTTGCGGGACCCTCGATCTTCTACTTGATCTGGAGATGCCAGTCAGCGTTTCTTTTGGGCGCACTCAGGTCCGCATCCAAAACATCCTGAAGCTAACGACCGGGTCCATAATCGAGATGGACCGCTCCATCTCGGAACCGGTGGAGCTGATCGTTAACAACTGCACAATCGCACGCGGCGAAGTGGTCGTGGTGGATGGTAACTATGGGGTGCGGATCAATCAAGTAATGAGCCGCGCGGAACGACTCCAAGAAAGCCGGAAGTACCTTCTGCCCGTGAGCAGCAGCAGGCGTTGATCGGCTTCTGGGGAGCACCCTTTGCGCCCGCGGGTGGTCACGCCGACGCCATGTAGCCAACTAACGCGGAGGTTCGCACCTTCTGGTGGGGCACATCGGAACGCCTACGGTTCAGTTTGGTCAATCCCCACGCTCAACTGCTCCGCGACGCTGCCTCTGCCACCTCTATCCGGTTCCGACCCGCGCGCAACCATTGGGAATGGTCCGTCCTGAAGCTCAAGACACGTGGGCCGCAACACTGAAGCTGCCCGCTTCTACTCGGCTTTCCCTTGTGGATTGAGTGGCTCTTGGGCTACCGCTTTGAGAATCTGGTCCACGTAGCTCTGTGTTTCGGGCACCGCGAGGGTCTCGACCGGTTCGCCTTCAACTTTGCCCGGTCCGGCGTTGTATGCGGCCAAAGTGAGCTTGAGGTTCCCGTGGAAACGCTCCATCAACTGCTTGAGGAACCGTGCACCCGCCTTGATGTTATCAGCCGCATTGAAGGGATCGGCCAGGTTGTAGTGCTGTGCCGTTTCCGGCATAAGCTGCATCAGTCCCATGGCACCCTTCGGAGACAGGGCGCAGGGCCGGAATCCGGACTCCTGCCTGATTACCGCACGAATCAGTGCCGGATCCAGTTTTTGAGCGGCTGCCGCATCCTTGATCATTGGCTCGGACTCGGCCTCAGGGAGTGGAATGCAGTCGGGAGCCTGGGCCGGCGCATTGCCGTCTGGCCGTGCCCAATCCACCGTAAAGAAGGAGCCGGGCCCTTTGGAGCCGGTCTGCTTCCGGACTGACTCCAACTGGAGTGCAATGGATGCCTCCATCTGGCTGCGGGCGTTTTCCTGACCCGTGGTTGGCTGACTCGCGGGAACGGCCGGCTGCTTGGTCTCCTCTGGATTGGCGGTGGACAAGCCGGAGCGTTTCGCCGGCCCGTCAGGTCTTGTTTTGTTTGACGCCGGCCGCAAGGCTGGTGGACCGGAATTGGTTTGCGCGAAAAGAATCCCGGAAGAAGTCGCCGTCATGACCGATAAGCCCAAAAGGCCGGGCACCATCCTGGCTGAGGTGAAAGTCATGGAAATCAACAACGTCAATAGTACGGCTGTTCTCCTGGCGAGTCCCGTGGCGGAATCAAAGCAACCGCCCGCACCCGAACTTATGCAAGCAGTGAAGGCTATCAACGGCGCAAAGCTGTTCGGCCAGGACAGCGAACTGAGCTTTGTCATGGATCGTGAAGCCAAGCGAATGGTCATTCGACTGGTTAACAAGGAAACTCGCGCGGTAATTCGGCAAATGCCTCCAGAAGAGGTTCTGCGTAGAGCTGAAGACTTGAAGGGCGCGCCGACTCCAGGCAGTTTCATTTAGGTTGCGCCGATGCATCGCGCCTCATGCCGGCCTCGATCAGCTTAGTCATGCCGAGTCCCCCACTCGATGCCAGCATCCGGGCGAATTCCTGCTCACCCACTTCCACGCCGAGCTGCCCCGCCTCGTCCTCGTCGCCAGTGCCGAGCCATCCCGATGAGCCGGCCTCGCGCGAGGTTTTCAGCAATTCGCCAATCAACAACGCCTCGAACTGTTGGGCCGTACTCCGGATTGTGCCTGTCTCCTTGGGCTGAAGCAGGGACGATGATGCCAAACTGCCGATGTTATCGATCATGCGATCTATCAACCTGCTAAATTACTTCAACTTCACAATCCAGCGCGCCGGCCGCCCTTAGGCTCTGTAGAATCGCGATGATATCCCGCGGAGTCGTTCTGACGGCATTGAGCGCCCTGACTAGGTCTTCCACCGTGGCGCCTTCTTTGAGCATGACGTTGCGTGCTCGCTCCTCCGTCGCCGCAACTTTATCTTGGGGCACTACTTGCGTGGTGCCTTGGGACAGCGGCCCGGGCTGAGATACCTGTAGGGTGGTTTGCACCTCCACGCTTAGATTGCCGTGCATGATAGCGACTGGCGCGACGTGCACCAGTTTTCCCAAGACTATGGTTCCGGTTCGTTCGTTGATCACAACGCGCGAAGGACGGTCGCTTTCCACCCTGACGTTCTCCAGGCTTGACACGAAATCCGCCATGCGGTTAGCCCATTCGGTGGGAATAGAAACCGAAATGGTACGTCCATTGTCGGCCCGCGCGATGGGCGAATAGGGAGCGAACTTCTGGTTCAAGGCAGTCGCGATTCGCGAGGCTGTGGTGAAGTCCATATCTCTCAATTGCAATTTCAGGCGAGAGGATAGGTCCGGCGAAGGAGCAGCTCTTTCGACGCTGGCGCCCTCGGGGATTCGTCCGGCAGTTGGGTGATTCAGTGTCTGCACCGCTCCCCCCCGGCCAGCCACGAAGCCGCCAGTCACGATGGAGCCTTGCGCGATTGCGTAGACCTGTCCATCAGCACCCTTGAGGCTCGTTAGCACCAGAAGTCCGCCCTGCAGATTGTTTGCATCGCCGATGGAGGATGCTGTCACGTCAATTTTGAGTCCCGGCTGCGCGAACGGCGGCAGGGATCCCGTAACCATCACCGCAGCGGTGTTCTTGACAGTGATGGATGCCGGATTCACGGTGACTCCCATGCGTTGAAGCATATTGGTGAGGCTCTGCGCTGAGAACATCGTCTGCCGCCGATCACCGGTGCCATTGAGCCCCACGACGAGACCGTATCCGACCAGCTGGTTGTCGCGCACGCCTTCTATCGACACCAACTCCTTCAGCCGGGAAGCCGCCTTGAGAGAGGGCCCGGCGACGATAGATAGGCACGAGCAAACAGCGATGATTAATGCGGTGCGCATAGTCTAAAAAGGGAGAATTCCAATCAGCAATCGCCAGAGAATGAATGGCCGGCGGATGGCATCTCCAACGACACCTTTTCCATTCAATTGAATTTCCATTTGTGCCAGACGGTCTGAAGGCACCGAATTGTCGGGAGCAAGATCGGCGGGCCTCACCACGCCGCGGACCGTCACGGTCTGGTGCTCCGAGTTAATCTGGACGAGTTTCGAGCCCTCCAGCATCAAATAGCCGTTAGGCAGTACACGGGTGACCCTGGCACTCATAGTCGTGGTGATTGTGGTCGCGCGGCTGGTGGTGCCTGAACCGTCAAGTTGCTGGTCGCCCGAGACGTTAGCCAGATTGGCTAGCGCTCCAGTCTTATTCGTAACGCCGGCCAGCGCTGCGACGGAATGAACAGCGCTACTCTTGCGCTGCGTCTTGGATGCGCCGCTGGAAACCGCCGAAGCCTGTTCGGTTACTATGATCGTGACCAAATCGTTCACCTGATTGGCCTTCAAATCACGTCCCAAGTCGGCGAACTGGGCGTTGGGAGTCCAGAGCGATCCGGCCGCTGGCGTCTGGCTCTCCGCCTGCTGAACCGCTTCCGCGGCATACTTGTCGAGCGGCGATGGCTCGGGCGCCTTCTTCTTCTTATTGGTAACCGCGGAGCAAGTGAGGGCCAGGCAGGTGATGGCGGTTAAGGCGACAACGGATCGGCTCATGTTCCTCATTCGGGCACCTCGGAGGCTGAACGGCACTTCACCGACACACGACCCTTTCCCTCAATTTGGGCACGAAAGAGTGCTCCACTCGCGGCATTCCGCACGGCTACCGTCTCTCCGCGGCGTCCAGCTGATTCTGCTTTGGCTTCGACCTTAACTGTTGCGGCGCCGCTGTGGACCTCCACGAGCACCGTCTGCCCGCGTTCCACATCGTTCGGAGGCTCGAGCATGGCGGCCGTCAAGACCGAGCCCGCCGGAATTGCACGGCGCACCACCAGCCCAACCGCCCCTTCTGGATTGGACAAAGGCGGCGCGCGCCTCGGAAACTCACTCGCCTCCACCAGCCTCAGGTCAGTGGGACTGAGCACGTGGCCAGGCAGTAGGTCAACCAGCGAAACCAGGCGTGATTTAAGCACTGTGAGTCGAACTTTGGCCCAAACGGGAAACCGTCCACCGTCGTAGGCGACGTAGCCGTTCCAAAAAGTGGAGTCGCCGGATGCCGGTTCCATCAGTGTCTCGCGAGGAAAGACTAGTTCGCCCGCCGGGACCGGATACTTACTGATGCTCGAGATTTCGACCCCGGCGCGCGGGTCACCCAATGACCTCCGCATCGCCGATTTGACCAGTTCGGGATCAAGCGGCGAAGTCTCTCGCTCAAAGCAAAGTGGGGTCAAACCGGATACCTCCAGGTTGTTTGCCCGCGCGATACGGAGCAGTTCGGCCGGCTCGAACACGCGACGCGCGCCCGGACGCGGCGCGTTCGCGATCACCGAGTCCGGCGGTAGATTCGCAAGCGGCGCTGACGCCGCAGCCAGGTCGCTGCCCAGAATGCGATCATGCGCAATGGCCTGGCAATCGGTGGTAGCCGCAACGAGCATCAGAAACAAGATCATGTGGGAATGTTGTTGACCTGCTGGTACATCTCGTCCGCGGCTTTTACGACCTTGGAATTCGCCTCGTACCCACGTTGAGCGGCTATCAAGTTGATGAATTCCTGCACCACGCTGACATTAGATTGCTCCTGGTAACCCTGCAATAACGTACCCAGACCTTCTTGCCCTCCCGGGTTGGCAATGGTCGGTTGGCCGGACGCGTCGGTAACCGTGAACAGATTCGCGCCGACAGCGTTGAGACCAGCGGGGTTCTGGAAATTGGCGAGCTGGATCTGTCCAGCAAGTTGGGTGTTCGTTTGGCCAGCTTGCGTGTAGCTGACGGTTCCATCAGCGGCTATCGTGATGTTCTGCGCCTGCGCTGGAATAGTGATCTGCGGCTCGATCGGGTTGCCGCCAGAAGTCACGATGTTGCCGTCCTTATCAAGTTGGAAGCTCCCATCCCTGGTGTAATTGGTTTCTCCCGATGGCATCCTTACTTGAAAGAATCCGTGACCCTGGATGACCAGATCCAGCGGGTTGCTGGTTTGCGCGAAGCTACCCTGAGCGAACACAATCTCGTTCGCTACGGGGCGCGTCCCAAGGCCCACCTGCAATCCGGATGGAACCGTTGTCTGCTGACCGGCTGCCGTGCCGGGCTGCGTGACGTTCTGGTACATCAGATCCTGAAACTGAGTCCGCCGCATCTTGTAGCCCGTTGTGTTGGCATTGGCCAGGTTGTTCGCAATGTTATCCACGTTCATCTGCTGAGCGGTCATGCCGCTGGCTGCGCTGTAAAGTGCTCTGATCATGTGATACTTCGTCTCCTTCCCCTAGGACCCGACCTTGGCGACCTCGGCGATTGCTTTGCTGGTCATCGATTGTCCGATGTGCGTGGCTTTCTGAAGCATGTCGAATTGGCGCATGACGCTGACCAATCGGATCACCGATTCGGAGTTGCCGACGTTTGAGCTCTCCAATCGTCCTTGCATCACCGCGGCAGTAGAAGCGACCGGCGTGTTCTTTGTGCCGGCAACATTAAACAAGGTGTTGCCTTGTTTGACGAGACTACTCTGGTCCGTGAAGTCCAGTACTGCCAGCTTGCCGCTGGATTGCCCGGACTGGATAATGCTGCCATCCTCCGCCACTTGTATGGGAAGCGCGGGATTGAGAGTAATTGGCTGGCCTGACGCACTACGAACCGCATACCCCTCTCCCGTGACGAGTTTCCCGCCCGCCGTCAACTGAAAGCTGCCATTCCTCGTGTAGGCCACACCCGTTGGGGAATCCACCGCGAAAAACCCCCGACCCTGAATCCCGAGGTCCAACGGATTCGATGTAGCCCGCAGGCTAGCTTGTGAAAAGTCGGTGTAATTCCTCTCAATAACCGGTAATGCCGCAGGATCGTCGCTGCCAGATTCCAGTGCGTCCACTGAGGTGTACAGACTGTAGAACTCGCGATCAGTCTTGTAGCCTCCGGTCTCGGCGTTAGCGATGTTGTTCGCCAACAAATCTAGCGATTCCATGCGTGCGCGCATTCCGCTGGCGGCAGTAATGCTGATTGGGTCCATTGCACAATGGCACGGAGCACGTATCCAACCAAAAGAAAAATGCGATAAATTCGCCGGAATGGCCGATAAAGACGACAAGAGGATTCTTCTCACTGTCTAAACTTCGACGGTGAGTGTGCTTTCGTCGATTTCCCGGCGGTGTTCGAGGCCAAATCTCCTGATCCTCTCTGAAACATTGCTTGGCATTCGGAATGCACTCGACCCAGCGTGCTTTCGGTTCCATCAAGGGCGATTCTTCCGGCGGCTCTCGCTGGTTGCGCTCGAACTGGAGCAGTCGCAAGTCAGGGGAACTTTACGACGGATGGCGCGCCCACCCCATGGCGGGCCAGTTTTCTGGAGTTGCTGAAACAAACCTCTGCCGGACTAGTGACCGAACAACCCCTGCGATCTGCTCCTCCATCCGAAGCTGATGGCCTAAGTTGTCAGGCCATTGCAGTAGTGTCCTCCAAAGCCAGCCGATCTGTTTCGCTGTCCACGGAAGCTCGTGAGAGCGCTTTTGGAAAGGGTCGATTCGGCACTAGGGAGATGGGCACTCAGCACTCGAACAGCATCTTCGAGTCGCGGCGGGAGGATGCTATTGGACGATTGCTTGAACCTGGTTCTGAGGCGATCGACCCCATCTCCGGACAATTGCTTTCGTGTGCGAAACAGACTGCGGGCCCATTCGTTGCGAAGCCCCTCCAGTTCGCATTCGCAACTACTCAAACCGATGTCCCCGCGGGGACGGCAGACTACAAAGCAGCCACGGGACTCGATCATCTGGGTATCGCCCTCCCCGAGATGGAGCAACAGACTGCAGTTCTCAAGGCGGTTCTGCCGGATGCCCCTGCCTCAGAATCGGCCGTATTCAGAAGTGGTCCCCCCTCACTCGCTGCAGCGCTCCTGGTCGTTGATAGTAAGTCGACTTCTCCCGCTGGCGCCCAATCGGATGTGCCCGCTGAAATGTGCATATCCAGAACGGATGTCGCGCTTAATGGTTTGAGGATCACTTCCGTTGAGTTGCCACAGCTGACTCCAATTGGGCCGACTGTTCAACCTGCTGTCCAGCCAGCAACGCCCTCTGGTCTGGATGGCGCTCCTGCCTACCGGACCGCGACATCCTCCCATCTCAATCGTCAATCAACTTCAATTGCATCTGCCGGAACTGACACGCCGTCGGTTGATGTCAGCGAGCGTTCGGCTGTCAAGTCTCTGGAATCGATACAGCAATCCCTGATTAGCCCGGCGCCCCAATCAACTCCCCAGCCCTCAAGTTCCGCGGAGTTCGAAGTCCGGCTTCGAGTCGCGCCGAACGGTGGCCAAGCTCCGCAGGACCCGTCCGTTTTGCGTGATTCTGCGAAAGTCAACGCGCATGACGACGAAGGAACCAGCGAGGCGAATGAGCCGCTCGATCTGCGGTCAATGGGGCTTTTCGATTCGTTGCGGCAAAGTCCAAGTGAGTCAACGCTTCGGGAAACTAACGCCGCTCCGGGACATGCAAACGACAAGCAGGTCTACCGCAGGAAGAGTGGACCTGACTTGAGGGATAGCGGCACGTCGGCCCGAGCGATGTCACTCGACGACCCGCGAGTGGGTGTCGGCTTGATCCCCGCACCCGGTTCCGAGCGCCCGTCCAAGCTTGAACCGTCCTTGCCCAATCAGGTGGACGACACGGTCCGCAAGGCCATGCCCCTTCCAGTTGCACCTTCCCCACAGGATCTCAGCACGGAATCGAATGGCGTTCGCACGGTTGGGAATCCGGCTAGCCTCGCCTTCGCGCTGCGGCTGAAACCGCTGGAGGCAAACGTCACGGCGCTGCCGCAAGTCGCATCCCCCGCACCCGCATCGCTCGACTTAGCAGCGAAATCTGCCGGAGTCTCGAGCCACTCGTCCAGGAGCCCGGTCCCTCTCCAAGCGCCGATCGAGGCCAGCTCCGATTCACACAACAAGGGTGAAGACTCAAGCCGGCGAGACCACGCGACGGACGCCGCGACCAATCTGGCCAGTCAGTTGACTAATTCCTCTCGCACCAAAGCAGCGGAGCCGCCTGCACCCGGCGAGAATCACTCTGTTGACGCGCGCGAGGAGCCGTTAAGGACGACACTCGTGGACCAATTGGGCGCCGGTTCCGTTCTCCCCGAACGCCCGGGATCGGACAAGTCGAACGCCCCGTCGGCGCGGGCCGCCACCGCTACCTCGTTCGAGCCTGAAGCCCCGCCAGCCTCAACGCGCTTAGCGAACGAGATTTCTTTGCAGATCTCGACCGGCGGCGATCAGAGGGTCGATATACACCTGGTTGAGCGTGCGGGGGAAGTGCATGTCAGCGTGCGAACTCCCGATTCGGCATTGGCCGACGAGATGCGCCAGGACTTGGGGAGCCTCACCGGCAAGCTTGCTCAAAGCGGATACGCCACCGAGCATTTCACACCGCTCAACGCCGGCTCGTCAAGTCTCACGGAGCAGCGCAGCGGCCAGAAGGAACAGGATCCCTCGAGCGGCCAGAGGCCAGACTCGCAACGCGGTGGTTCTGGACAGCAGCAACATGCTCAGGACGAACGCCGCGAGCGGCTGGCCTGGGTTGAAGAATTAGAAGACTCTCTGGCGTAAAGCCAGATCAATAGGAGCACAGCATGACCATCCAACCGTTGAACTACCCAAGCCCATCAGCGACGTCCTCTAAGCCGATGGCGGCTGGTGCGGCGTCGGGTTCGTCATCGTCAACACAGTCGACCGGCATCACCGGAAGTGCACCTTCCGAGCAGATGTTCCTGCAGTTGCTGGTCGCCCAGATCAAGAACCAGGACCCGACCAGTCCATCAGATCCTTCACAGTTCGTTGCACAATTGGCTCAATTCAGCCAACTGGAGCAAGTCATCGCCATCCGCCAGGATGTCGATGCTCTGAATACGTCGGCCACGGCAGCCGCGGCCACCACGGGCACGACCCCGACCGCCTGATCACAGACAGACAGGAGACCTCATGTTCACTTCATTCTCAACTGCTCTTTCCGCGCTCAACGCCACTTCAACAGGCATTGACGTTGTCGGCAACAACCTCGCGAACCTCAACACCACCGGCTACAAGGAGAGCGAGGTGTCCTTCAACGACCTGGTCTCGCAGTCTCTCGGTGCGGGGCTAAGCGAAACACAGGTTGGCATGGGGGTTGCCCGACCGCTCACCACGCGGCAATTCACTCAGGGCGACGTCCAGGCCAGTTCCGGTCAATTCGACGCGGCGATTCAGGGGGATGGTTTCTTCGTAGTTCACGACCCCTCCACGAGTGCGACCCTCTACACTCGCGCCGGCAATTTCCAGCTTGACAAAGACGGGAACTTGCTGACCAGCACTGGCCAGAATGTACAAGGCTGGACAGCGACCGGCGGAGTTTTGAGTCCAACCGGAGCCACATCGAACATCCAGATTCCTCTAGACCAAAACCGTGCTCCCGCAGCCACGGCGAACTTCTCACTCGACGCAAACCTGAACGCGGCAGCCGTTGCCGGAGTAAAAACCGGGGCCACCATGGACACTTTTTCCACGCCGATCCAGGTGGTGGATTCATTAGGGAATCCGTTGGTGGTGACCGCCACCTTCACCAAGGATCCAACGACGCCCCTGCAGTGGAACTACCAGTTCACGGTTCCTGGCGACGCGACCACAGCCGGGAAGCCGGGCACTCCAACACCATTGCTTGCGACCCCAGGATTGCTGACGTTCGATGCGTCAGGCAAACTACTGACGCCTGCCTCAACTGCCGGTGCCATCCCGGTCAGCGTTACCGGACTCTCCGATCATGCCGCGGACCTGAGTATGAAGTTCAATCTGTACGGTGCCGATGGGAACCCCAACATTACCCAGTTCTCGCTGCCATCCGCTGCATCCGCCAACACTCAGGACGGCGTAGCCGCCGGGCAGATAACTCACGTGTCATTGGGTGATGGCGGACAGGTCCTCGCAAAATACTCGGACGGCAGTCAAAAGGTAGTCGCGCAGTTGGCGATCGCCTCCATCATAAACCCCGGATCGCTCCTCGCTGTCGGACAAAACAACTACCAAGCAACCAATGGAACTGCTTCGGCAGTAATCGGCGCGGCCGACACCGGAGGTCGCGGCGAGATCAAGGGAGCTTCGCTCGAATCTTCAACCGTCGACATCGCGCAGGAGTTCACAAACTTGATTGTGTTGCAGCGTGCTTATCAGGCCAACGGCAAGGTGATCACGGCAGGCGATCAGATTAGTCAAGACACTATCAATCTCGTCAGGTAACGGAGACCCCAATTGACTGCGACGGAAGAACTGGCTTTGTATCTCGACGTTCCAATGGACGTTGATGTTGAACTCGATCGACTGCTCCTGACCGTTCGCCAGATCCTAGCTTTAGAAGTAGGGAGCGTACTTCGCGCCGGGCGGTCCGCAGGGGAAAACCTGGACATCCGTGTGGGCGGCGCCATGCTGGGTTTCGGTGAGATCGTGGTCAACGACTCCACCACCGGGATCCGCCTCACGGATTTCTTCCGGAACGAGTGAACATGGAAAGCCTGCAACAGATGTTAAGAGTGCTGGGTGTGCTCGGACTCCTGTGCGCCACTCTTTGGTGGCTTCGCCGTCGGGGTCTAGCACAAGTTTCAGGGCTCACCAGGCGTCGAAAGAGCGCCGTATTGCAGAGCGTGGACTGCCTGCCCCTCTCCGCGGGCAACACCCTTCATCTGGTGCGAATCGCCGACCGCGCGCTGCTCATCTCTTCCTCGCCCTCAGGCTGTCAAGTCGTAGACAGTAGCCCTTGGAACACTGTCCAAAGCGACTCTTTGGAGGTGAAGCGGTGATAATGCATTCGTCTGGGGCGAGGCAGGCGGGAGTAGTCATTTCCCGGGCGAAAGTGCTTGCGCTGACCCTGGTGCTACTTCCCGTGATCCACGCCGTTCCAGTCGCGGACCCGCTGCTGGGCGCCAGCCTCAGCAATGGCGGCGAGTCGATCAGTGCCCCCATGCAAATCGTCATTATGATGACGGTGCTGACACTGCTGCCCGCGGTCGTCATGTCGATTACGCCGTTCCTGCGCATCGTGGTCGTGCTGCACTTCCTACGCCAGGCACTCGGGACGCAATCAACGCCCTCCAACCAGGTCCTTGTTGGACTGGCGCTGTTCCTCAGCATCCTCGTCATGCAGCCGATCGCCGCCGACATGTACCACCAAGGCTGGGAACCGATGGAGCAGGGAAAGCTAACAGCCTCACAGGCGTTTGAGCAGGGAGCCAAGCCGTTGCGCACATTCCTGCTGCGGTTTGCCCGGGAGAAGGACATCAAATTGTTCGTCGAGGTGACGCACGCACAGCCGCCGCGCACACGGGCGGACCTCGACATGAAGGTGCTCATTCCGGCTTACATTCTGTCTGAACTCAAGGCTGGGTTTCAGATTGGGGCTGTGCTCTACCTGCCATTCCTGGTCATCGACCTTGTAATCGCCTCGGTGACTGTATCGATCGGCATGATGCAACTGCCGCCCGTTATGATTTCGGCGCCATTCAAGGTGCTGCTGTTCGTGCTGGTGGACGGCTGGAACCTGGTGATCGGCTCGCTCATGAAAGGCTTCTACTGACAGTGAACTCCGATACAGTTGTGCAAATCGTCCGTGACGCGCTGATGATGGCCTTCTGGCTAGGCGCGCCAGTCCTGTTGGTGGGATTCTTTGCTGGCATAGTTATGAGCCTGCTCCAGATCGTTACCTCCATCCAGGACTCGGCGTTCAGCACGGTCCCGCGCCTCGCCGCAGTGCTCGCGGCGCTTATCCTGGCCATGCCCTGGATGCTTCAGAAAGCCAGCACATACGCCACTCTGATTCTGGGGAATCTCAGCCGGTATGCCCAGTGATGCCAACATCCCGCTAGCCACGCTGTGCTCTTTCCTGCTGGTGCTGGCGAGAACATCTGGCGTCATAGTATTCGTTCCGGTGCCGGGATTCTCCGCTGGCCCAGAGCCCGTCCGGGTGATCCTCGCGCTCAGCTTCGCCGTGGCCCTGTTTCCGCTTTGGCCGGTGGTCGCCACGATGCCAGGCCCAGTCCTGTTGGCTGGTTGGTTGATCTCCGAAGCAGTGTTTGGGATTACGGTGGGATTGGTTGTGAGCTTCTTGTCGGAGGCACTGGGTGTCTTTGGGCAAATGGTGGGCTTGCAAGCGGGGTACTCCTTTGCCTCAACCATAGACCCGACGACGCAAGCCGATTCCAGCATTCTCGTCATACTCGCCCAATCGCTCTCGGGACTTCTGTTCTTCTCTCTAGGCCTGCACCGCGAAGTTTTGCGTGTGTTCGCGCGCAGTCTGGAGACCATCCCGCCAGGTTCCTTCCAGATTAAGCCGATCGCCGCCGACGCGCTCATCCACCTTGGTTCGACCGTATTCTCAACCGGCGCAAGGCTGGCCTTCCCGGTAGTGGCGCTAATGGTGATGGTGGATATCTCCCTCGCTCTGCTCGGGCGTATCAGCCCCCAATTGCAGCTAGGTTCCATGACCTTCCCCGCGAAGATGCTGGCTGGGCTCGCGGTCGTCTCCGCAATTCTCGCCGTCTTCCCGGCGATCTACCGGGCTTATGCGGAGAAGCTTTTCGGAGCGCTGCCGGCGCTGATCGGACACTGACCATGGCCGACCCGCAGAAAACAGAGCAGCCAACCAAAAAGCGACTCGAGAAGGCGCGCGAGGAAGGTCAGTTTCCTTCAGCTAAGCAGTTCGTGGGAGGCGTTCAATTCTGCGTGTTCGTCTTCATGGTCCAAAACAAAGGCTGGGAGTGGATGGATGGAGTCGTCGCCTCGGCACGCGGCCTCATCAAATACGCGTTTACTCCTGAAGTCAACGCAGCGGGACTGATCCGTGTGGGCATCGATCTTGGGATTCGCTGCGTTGTGCCACTGTTGACGGGCGGCGCCGTACTCGTTCTGTTGACGCTCGCGGTTCAGTTGGCAATCACGAAGCTGGGCCTCTCCGTCAAGAAGCTCGTTCCCGACGCGACCCGGCTGAATCCGCTCACAAGGCTTCGCCAATTGCCCGGCCAGAATGTACCCGCGATGATCCATGCAGTGATCCTGCTGCCCCTCTTCGCTGGTGCGATTTACGCGGTCGCATCCGAGCATATGGATACGTTCATGTTGCTGCCTCGGATCACCGTCGCCTCGGGCATGCACGTGGTGTCGGAAGCGCTCCAATCGCTGCTGTGGAAAGCTGCCGGGTTGTTCCTCGTCTTTGGCTGCGTAGAACTGTTCCGTGAAACGCGGCGTCACTCAAACGCGCTCAAGATGAGCAAGCAGGAGGTTAAAGACGAAGCGAAGGAGAGCGAAGGTAGCCCGCAAATCAAGGCGAAGATCAGGGCTCTGCGGCGTGATCGCGCACGCCGGCGAATGATGCAGGAGGTGGCCAAAGCCACCGCGGTGGTGGTCAACCCGACGCACTTCGCCGTCGCTCTAAAATACGATCCGGAAGGCATGGCCGCACCAATCGTGGTGGCAAAGGGAAAGAACTTCTTAGCACTACGGATTCGCAAGCTAGCCGTGGAGAATCAGGTGCCGCTGGTGGAGAACCCTCCCCTGGCCCAGGCTTTGTACAAGTCGGTCGGAGTAGGACAGGAGATTCCGCCACAACTCTACCGGGCGGTTGCGGAGATTCTCGCCTACATTTTCAAGCTCATGCACAGGCGGTAAGACGACCGAGAGAGGATTAGATGGCCACGAACGCATTACCCGGCCCGCGCGCAAGCATGATTCCTAAGTTAACTCCCGCCGCCATGGCGGATCTGGCGGTTCCATTGGCTGTGCTGGCGATCATCGTCGCCCTCATCACCCCTATGCAACCGTTTCTGCTGGACTTGCTGTTGGTGGTCGATATCATGCTTTCCGTAATCGTCCTGATGGTGTCGCTCTATCTGACCAAAGCAGTGGAGTTCAGTGTCTTTCCCACCACGTTGCTGATCCTGACGCTTTTCCGGCTTGCACTCAACGTCTCCTCCTCCCGCCTGATTCTTTTGAATGGCAATTCCGGGACTGCAGCCGCAGGAAGCGTCATCGAGTCGTTCGGGAACTTCGTGGTCGGAGGAAACTACGTCATTGGTGTTGTGATCTTCTTAATTCTGATTGCGATCCAGTACGTGGTTATCAACCATGGCGCGGTCCGCATCTCAGAAGTGACCGCACGATTCACGCTGGACGCATTGCCCGGCAAGCAAATGTCCATCGATTCGGACCTGACCACCGGCCTTATCGATGAATCCGAGGCACGTTCACGCCGAAAGGGACTGGCGGCGGAAGCGGAGTTCTACGGCGCGATGGACGGCGCTTCCCGATTCACGCAAAGGGACGCCATGGCAAGCATCCTGATTACATCGATCAATCTGGTTGCTGGATTCCTAATCGGCGTTCTGCAGCACGGGATGGATCTGAAGCGCGCTATACAAACATACAGCGTCCTGACGATTGGCGACGGCCTGGTAACCGTCATCCCTGCCCTGATGATCTCGATCTCCGGCGCGATGATTGTGACTCGATCCAGCTCCGATAGCCGTCTTGGCGATGAATTCCGCAGGCAAGTATTCGGCAATTGGCAACCTCTCATGTTTACTGCCGTGGCACTGACCGGCCTGGCAGCGTTCCCCGGACTGCCCGCGATCCCTTTCCTGATCATGGGCGTGGGCTTGGGCAGCGTAGCATGGCGCATGCGGCAGAATGTCGCCAGCAAGGACTTGCAAATCGCCGCGGCACCCAAGGAGCCTGTAAAGGAGAACGTAGAGGACCTGTTGCGGGTGGACACACTCTCGATTGAGGTGGGGTTTGGGCTGGTGCGCCTGGTCGAAGGCGGTTCAGAATCGCCATTGCTGCGGCGAGTGGGCGCCATCCGGCGCCAGCTAGCCACCGATTTGGGCTACATCTTGCCTATCGTGCGGCTAAAGGACAATCTCTCTTTGAAGGCGCACGAGTACACGATTTGTATGAAGGGCGTGGAAATCACACGTTTCGAAGTGCCGCCTGGCTGCGAACTCGCCATTGCGATAGGCAAACCAAGCGCTGCGATAGAGGGCATCGCCACGCGCGAGCCCGCGTTCGGCATTCCTGCCCTATGGGTGCCGGAAGATGAATGTGAAGGCGCTCGCCAAGCCGGATATACGATTGTGGACCCTGTTACGGTGATTGGCACGCACATTTCGGAATTCGTGCGCCGCTATGCTCACGAACTGTTTTCGCGGCAAGATGCGAAGCGAATTCTTGATCGTGTAGCGCAGGAAAACCCAAAGCTGGTCGAAGATCTTGTCCCGAAACAGCTATCGTTGCCGGTACTTCAGCGAGTATTCCAGAACCTGCTTCGGGAGCGAGTTTCCATTCGCGACGCGACTTCAATCCTCGAAGCGCTTGGGGAAGCAGCGGCTTCAACGCGCAATCCTATCCTCCTGACCGAGTTCGTGCGCCAGTCCACCCGGCGGACGGTCATAAAACCGTATGTCAATCGATCCGGCGAGCTGCCCGCTTACTTCCTGGATGCAGGTGCGGAACGGATTATCGAGTCGGCGATAGAACACGGCGAGCAGAACAGTCACCTAGTCGCTTCGCCTGAAGCCATCCGCGATCTGGTGGGAAGCGTCGAGCGTTCCATCCCAAGGCCGGAGGCTCCAACGGTCATGGTCACAGGCTCTGGGGCGCGCTATTTCGTGCGCCAGCTCGTCGAAAACAGCATGCCAAATCTTTTTGTGCTATCCCACAACGAGGTCCCGCCGGAGCTGAAGGTCCTATCGCTCGGAATTGTAAAGTGAGAAAGGGAGAATTATGAATCTCGGCCGGATGAGCAGCCCACTCGTCATTTACGGCGCTTTAGCGGCGGGCCTATCGGCCGCACTGCACTTGGCGTTTTCCACCAGAATTGAGTTGCGCAGGCAGCAGAAGCGGCACATCGCGGAATGCCTATCCCTGCGCGATGCGATCACCGCGTTGGAGGAACGCGGGTTGCACTTGCGCACTGCAGGGGAACCGTCGCCCCCGCTGCCCGTCGCGTACCCGGCCGCGAGAACCGTGCATTCCCACCAGCGCTCGGAAGCCCTTCGCATGTTCGCGCTTGGAGCTGATTGCCAAACGATTTCAGATTTCCTCGGGTTCAGGCGGAGCGAGATCCCCCTCTTGGAGGCGGTTCAGCGGCTCCAGAACAGCAAAGCCTCCTAGACGAGAGATCCACCGGTCCACTCACCCCAACTCTTGGCGAGGCTCGAGGCGTACTCGCCGGAGGCGTAAACCTCGAATGTGAACCGGTCTTCTAGGGTATTCGCCGAATACTCGGAGTTCAGCCTGGCGTCGTAAAGTGCGTCAGCGTATTTGTGGAACTTGCGGAGGAACGCCTCAGACAAATCCCTGGCTGCCGGTGGATGTGGGAAAACCGCATTCAGCCCAATCGCACGAGAGAAAATGATCTGATAGTTCTTAATCGACCAACTCCGCATCTTGTGCAGAAATGTCAGCGGCGGGGAGAATAGAAGCAGCAAGATGAAGTTCGACTCCGAAAATCCAGCCAAAGCGGACTCTCGTGAAGCAAGATCGACGCACTGGCTCAGCCAGCGGTCCAGGTCCTTCCCAATAAGGCACAGCATCCTGAACTCGGCGTACCGCTGTTGCAGGTGGGGCGGTATGAATGGATCGAGATCACTCGATTCGCTCGCCGCGTCGCGATCCAGACGCTTATCGAACGGGTGGAGAATCAGCGGCGGAAGTTCGCGAGGGGTTGTGACGGATTCCATATTCTCGTCATGCTGGCCATCAGATAGAGCTTTCTCATTATCGTTTCAAATCAGCGTATTACATGTCAAGGGCAGCGAATCGCTCCAGTAGCGCGTCCAACCAGCCGACCCTCTCAATGTGCTCGAAAGATAGTACGCTCTAGTACTAAAGTTCTTGTGCCTTGTTTCGCGTACTGGTACATTTTTCATATAAAGTTCTAGAAGATGAGATGGTCTGATTCTCTGAATCTTGACCAAACAGTTTCGGCGAATTCGGTTTGTCTTCGAGTGACCTTCCATGGATTGGGTGGCGGTTGGAGGAAATATTCTCGTGCCTGATCAAACAAAAGGACCGGCGGGACACTTTCACACCGTGGAAGTGGTAGTCCTGAAGCGCTTTGACCAACGGTTGCGGCTGCTGAGTCCACGCCTCATTGCTCCTGGCACCGCCGCGCAGCTTAGGATAGACGGAAAGTCGCTCGAATGCGAGGTGGTGCATTCGTCTCCGCCACACGCTGAACTGTCCGCGTCCGGGGAACAGGAACATGACGCTGTTCCAACTCCAGCCGAATTGAATCCGGGTTGGGACACCCGAGAGGCTGCTGACTCGGTTATGGGATCGCTGATGGCGCTGAACGCTCGCCTTTTGTTTCATGAAGAGCGTGAGCAAGCCAACTAAGAAGGCGGCTAGTACCGCCGATTTACCTCGATCTGCATTTGGAACTATTTTTCCTCCATGGGGTTGTACGGCATGAAGTCCACACAGGTCCTCTTTTTCGGCTCTGACAGATACACTGAGGTTGTTCAGCAGTCCGCTCTGAATGCGGATCTGGTGGTGGAGCGTGCCACCTCAGCGGAAGCACTCATTCCGAAGATTCAATCAAGAGCGTACCCGATCGTCGTTGCGGAACATGCCGCATTGGACTTACCGCCTTGCGATCTTTTGGAACGTACGAGAACGGTCCCAACCCCCGTAACTGTGATCTTCCTGCTGGACGAGGCAGCTTCGCTAGCCGAGGCGATACGCGTGATCAAGCTGGGCGCATACCACGCTCTGGACGCGCGAAATGGGACTGACGAACTGACCCAATGCCTGGAAAGCGCCAAGGAGGAGGTACGCTGCAGGAGCCTGGTAAACTGCCAGGACCGGGAGAGCTGGCGAAACCTGTCCGTCGGTGAAAGTGCGCCTATGCAAGATCTCGCGCGAATCATCGAGTTGGTGGCATCCCGCAGATGCACGGTCCTGATCACCGGCGAGACGGGCACGGGCAAAGAAATGGCAGCCAGATCTATCCACAGGGCTGGCGATCGCTCCCGGTTTCCGATGGTCGCCTTAAACTGCAGTGCAATTCCGGAACACCTGTTGGAAGCCGAATTATTCGGACACACGAGAGGCGCATTCACTGGTGCGGTGAATTCGCGCACCGGCCGATTTGAAGAGGCCAACAACAGCACGCTGTTTCTGGATGAGATCGGCGATATGCCGCTCGATCTGCAATCGAAACTGCTGCGTGTCCTGCAGGAACGCGAATTGCAGCGGCTGGGCAGTTCGGAGACCGTCAAGTTGAACGTGCGCGTAATCGCAGCTTCGAACCTCGACTTGCTCGAACTCGTGAAGCAAGGGAAATTCCGGGAAGATCTCTACTACCGCCTGAACGTGGTGCCAATCCAGATGCCGCCGCTGCGCCAGCGCCGCAGCGACATCCCGCTTCTTACGCGGCATTTTGTTCACAAGACCTGCGAACTCGAAGGTATTCCGGTTAAGGAGGTCCTAAACGAGACTTTTGAGCACCTCAGTTGGTACTCCTGGCCGGGAAATGTAAGGCAGCTCGAGAACCTCGTGGAAAAGGCCGTGGTGATGGCGGGGGACCGCGAAGTCCTTTATCCCAGCGATTTTCGTCTTCCGGCTGAGGTCGCCCACGCGAGTGCAATCCATTCTCTGCTGCCGTTCGCAGTGCCGGATACCGGCGTGAATTTCGCTCAACTCGTGACCAACTTTGAACGATCGATCCTGGATCAGGTACTCCAAAAAACCAACGGCAACAAGACGCTTGCGGCGGATCTATTGCGGCTGAAACGCACGACTCTCGTCTCCAAACTCCGCGTGATGGAAATGTCGGCTTAACGGATTTCACGCGCCTGAATCCGCCTAGAAGCGACCGATATGGTCAACTAGGAGACGTTGTTTTAGCGCATGTTCACCGTTATTGGTATCGTTGTCGTTTTCGGCGCCATCCTGGCTGGATACTTAATGGAGCACGGCCAACTGCTGGTGCTTTTTCAGCCTGCCGAGTTCATCATCATCGTCGGCGCTTCGCTCGGCACGATCCTCATCGCGAACCCCCTCCCGACCGCCATCAGGCTACTCAAAGACAGTCTGGCGGTCTTCAAGCCCGACGCCCGGAGCAAAGCGTTCTACCTCGAGAACTTGAAGATGCTGAACGATCTGTTCGGGTATGCCCGCAAGAACGGGCTGACCAAACTGGAATCCGACGTCGATGAGCCGGCGAAGAGTCCAATCTTCAGTAAGTATAGGAACTTCCTCAGTAACGGTCATGCGGTGCACTTCATCTGCGATACGTTGCGTATGTACATAACCGCTGGCGTGGATCCGTTCGATCTCGATCAGATGATGGAACTCGACATGGAGGTTCACCACCACGAGGCGCAGCGACCAGTGAGTGCGCTCACTTCTACCGCCGACGCGCTGCCAGGCCTTGGCATTGTAGCCGCCGTGCTGGGCATCGTGATCACCATGGGAGCGCTCGGCGGCCCACCCGAAGAAATTGGAAGAAAAGTCGCAGCGGCATTGGTAGGCACGTTCCTGGGAATCCTGCTTTGCTACGGCTTGTTTGGCCCGATCGCAGCCAGAATGACCTCGATTAACGAGGCCGACGCGCAGTACTACCATGTCGTGCGCGTTGGAATCCTGGCGTTTGTGCGCGGGTCGACGCCGATTCTGGCGGTCGAGTTCGCCCGCCGGGCGATTCCCTCGAGCGTGAGGCCCAGCTTCAGCGAAATGGAAGCGACGTGCCGCCGAGGCGGCGCCGCGGCGAATGCGGAGCAGGCCGCCGCAGCCTGAGTATTTCTCGCGCAGGTGGCTCCCTGCGAGCAGAAGTTAACTGCTGAGCCTGATCGGAGTGGGTACCTGTGCGCGCCTTAATCGTAGACGATAGTCCGGTGGTTCGAGTTCTCCTAGAGCGGATGCTCGAGCGCTATGGCGAGTGCGTGTCAGTCGCGGACGGCGAGAGAGCCATCGCCGTCTATTCCAGACGCCTCGGAGAAGACGCTCCATTCGAGCTGGTTTGTCTCGATCTGGGACTGAACGGGATGCCCGGGACGGATGTCCTGCGGAAGATCCGCGAAGTCGAAACAGCGCGAAGTCCGGTGTTCAAGTCGCGCGTGCTGGTCGTCACGTCTTCCAGTGCAGTGACGGACGTCGATGCGGTCCGGCGCGAGGGAGCCGACGGCTACATCGTCAAGCCGATCGATGAAGCTAAGCTATCCGAGTACTTAGTTGCGTTTGGCTTTCGGCGCACATCCGAAGGTAAAGAGCCGGCTGAGACTGCGATCAACAGCCTCGAGAGCATGTGTGACCAGGATGCGATTCCGGCCACGGTTCTGGCACGGCTCATCCAACGAATGGCGTGCTCGATCAGTCGCCAACTTCCCACGGTTTCAGCCCAAGCTCTTTCCCTAATCGTCGGGGAGACTCCAGAGGTGGTTGGCTGTGCCCCTGCGATGAACGTCGCCGGGGGGCCACCGGCTGAGGTTCTCCAGGAAACACTATTGGCGTGAAGGACGCCGTCGGTAATAGGAGCCGCCCCAGAAGCGGGATCCAGCCAAATTGTACCTGCCATCCCACGCCAAGTGAGCCGGCAATTCAACGGCATTCAGATTGCAAGGGAAAAGTCGCGTGCAGGTCTCCTCAGCGCCCGGAAAGCGGTGACCAGTGGTACAAGTCAGCGTTTAGAAGGCGCCAGGCCTTAGCGTATAATTTGGATTCCTCCACTGAAGGAACCCAATCGGTTCGCAGCGCTTAGGTGCAATTGGATGATCGCGGCTTGGTTGGCAGAAATCAATTCAGCCATCCCAGCCCGGACCTGCCGGTAACTTCTGAGAGGGCACTGCTCCGGGACCGTTCCCCACGCAGTCGTATCTACTCAGTGCAACAAAGGGGTGAACTTATGATGTGGGTGAACCACGATGCAAGTGACATATTCGTACCCCTCCGGGCGGAGAGTAGTAGCAGCCGTCCTTTCTGTCGGACCTGATTTCATACGAGTCCTCGCTCCGGGACGAGACCGCGTCACTACCCTGTTCTTACGCGACGAAGATTGGACAACGGAGACTGGGGTCTCGATTCGGATGGTTGCGTTAGTTCTGGGAACGGTCGGCCACATTCCGCCGGCGCTTGGTCCAGTATCGGCGCGCCCGACCGTAAAGGCGTTTGAGTTACAAACTCGCGCACCCATTTCGTCGTTCTGGGAGGCCGGGTGGATCAACTGTGATTTGCTGGACTCGCAGGCGCCTGAGCAGCGTCATTCTTACCCCCTGGAGCAACCGTTTTGCCAGGCTGAGGCTGATACTGCACAATGACCGTAATCCGGCGGTTCGACGGATCGGTAGGGTCTCTCCCCGTTCGCAATTGTTGATCGGCAAATCCTCTAACTTGAAAGACTTGCCCTGCCCTTAACCCGCTGCCCTGCATCAAATGCCTGGCTTGGTTAGCGCGATCCGTGGAGAGTTCCCAGTTGCTGTAGGCCCCGTCGGTGGCGTAGGGCGCTGCGTCCGTGTGTCCTTCAATGACCACCCGATTGGGCAACCTCCCCAACTCCCCGGAAAGTAGCCGTAGCAGGCCGATTCCCATCTCGGTAGCCCGAGGGCTGCCAATCTCAAAGAACATTCCTGACTTAGTTTCCATTAACTCGATCCGTAGTCCCTCGGCGGTTACGGTAATCGAGATTTGGTCCTTCATCGCCTGGAACTTGGGAAGGGTTTTGATCGCCCTTTCCAGTTCGTGCTTAAGACTCTCCATATTGTCTTTAGCGACTTCGACCGTTTTGTCCGTGCCTGCCTTGTCGGTGCCGGCCATTTTGCCGGATCCAGCCGGGTCCCGAAAATACCCTGCGACCGCTTCCTTGACTTGCGCGTTGGAATTCATCAGCCACAAGACGATGAACAGCGCCATCATGCCAGTCACGAAATCGGCATACGCCACTTTCCATGCGCCGCCGTGGTGTCCGCCGTGCCCGGCCACTTTGCGCTTGACGATAATCGGCTTGGGCTTCTCGTCTGGCACACTTTCTTATCGGACAAAGATCAATGGTCACAGTGGACTGGCTGCGGTTTCTGACCGGCGAATTCTCGCCACTCCGGCAGAACTTCGTCGCTTTAGCTGTCGCTTCCCCGCTCCCACGCGCGCTTATCGCTCGGTCCCACCCGATGTCTCGGCAGCCACCTACTCTGGCCCGAATTCCGGCCGAATTGGCCGATAAGTTGCATACGAATTACCCGGAACTGCCAATCCGCATACGTGAGGCTCTGTACATGCGCATCGTCGATTCAACCAACATCGGGAATTCTACTCCAGCCCAATCTGCACGCCCCGGCGCGCTTCAGTCTATCGATCAAGCCGGCAAGGGTGCCGCGGCGCTTCGAAAGAGCTCCTCAGCGACAGATTCGGTGCAGCTCTCCAGCTTCGCCGATCGGCTCTCTCAAAGTGTCCAGGCAGCGGCGGCAAGCCGGGCGCAACGCATCGGCGAACTCACGGCGGCCGTGCGGTCAGGGACCTACCACGTGGACGCCAGCGCTATCAGCCACGCCATGGTCAGCAGTGCAATCTCCTCCGCTAGCGGCGGCAAGCTATGAGCAACTCAGAGCCCGCGGGATGCACATATGAACTTGTGCTCGGTGCAACCGAGAGTTTGAGCCGTGCCCGAACCTTGTTAGTGCGACCTACTCCGCAAAACCTCGATAGGTCGTGTTCCTCGCTTGCGGCGGCTATCACGCAGATCGGGGACTTGCAGGCCACATTGAGCGAGACCGGTGTTCAGGACTTGTCGGGGGCACTGCTTGGCCTGCGTAAGGAGATTGAGCAAATCTCCGGTCTGCTCGACAACGCGGCGTCTTATCACGTAAATCTCATCCAACGCATGGTCGAAGCGTCGGGCCCTGTTGTTCAGCAGCGGCCTTGCACTGAATCGACGGGGCGGTTATCGCTGGACGTCTGAAGCATGTCAAATCTCTTCGCCACCCTACAATCCTCGGGCGCTGCGCTGGGCGTCTTCCAGAAGGCGTTAAGCGTGTCGTCGAACAATGTGTCAAATGCGTCAACTCCGGGCTACGCACGGCAGACCTTGGGGCTACAGGCGTTGCCCTTTAGTGCGAGTCTTGGGCTATCCGGAGGGGTGACCGCCACAGCAGTGGAGAGCGCCCGCGACATCTACGCCGAACAGGCGGTGCAACTTCAATCCTCCGCGTTGGGTACGTCACAACAACTGGCCTCCACCTTATCGCCGCTCCAAGCCAGCTTTGACATCACGGGGACGACGGGCATCCCGGGGGCGCTCAATGGTCTTTATACCGCCTTTTCGGCCTGGGGTTCCAACCCCAATGACCCTTCTGCGCGGCAAACCGTGATCACAGCGGCGCAAGCCGTTTCCCAGGCGTTTCAGCAGCAGAGTAACTCACTGGAACAGGCGGCTACCCAAGCCGATACCCAATTGACCGGTCTTGTGGATCAGGTCAACCAACTTGCGGCGACCATCCAACAGAACAATGTGCAGCGGCAACAGGGAGGAGGCAGCGACCCGGCGGTCGAGGCCAGTCTCTATAACGCCGTCGAACAGCTCTCTCAACTGGTGCCAGTGCAGACGCTCAAGCAGTCCGATGGCTCCACCACTGTATTGCTGGCGGGGCAGATTCCGCTGGTCGTGGGAAATTCGCAATTCAAGATCAGTGCGAGTATCGCCGTTCCTCAATCTCCTGCTCCCACCAATCCCACGGGACCGCCGGGTGCACACGTCTTGGATTCGAACGGTCAAGACGTGACGTCCCTAGTTACCCAAGGCCAGATTGGCGGCTTACTGCAAGCCAGGAACGGAGTGCTGGCACAGTTGCGTGGCGACTCGCAGCATCAAGGCCAGTTGAGCAAACTGGCACAGTCTATCGCCGATCGGGTGAACGCGTTGTTTCAGTCGGGCAATATCAGCGATGCGGTGCCAGCTGCCGGTACTACTGCCGCAATACCGGCTGTCCCAGGCGTTCCCTTGTTTACTTACGATGCCACGCGTCCGAGCAACATCGCCGGGACACTTGCTTTAACGCCGACCGTGACGGCCGCTCAGCTCGCCGCCATCGACCCGGGACCTCCGGAGGTCAGCAACGGCATCGCCTTGGAACTCGCCAACCTCGCCACGCCCGACAGCGCCGCCGACGAAATCGATAACGTCAGCTATACCCGGTACTTCGGCAATATCGCATCTTCTCTTGGGACCGCAATCTCCAGCGCTCAGCACAGTCAAGCAACTCAACAAGAACTGCTGACTCAGACCCAGGATTTGCGCCAGCAGACTTCAGGTGTCTCGTTGGACACGGAAGCGATAAAGGTGCTCGAATTCCAGCGTTCCTATCAAGCCGTCTCCAAGATGGTCACGATTCTGGACGGTCTGACTCAGACGGTAGTCAACATGATTCAGTAGGGCGGAAAAGGATTATATGCTGTCTCCAATCTCACCATCTGGTCAACAGTTCGTAGATTCACTCAACGCTACTCAAGCGCGCCTGAGTGTAGCTCAACTGCAGATTTCCACCGGCTTGAAGGTTAACCAGCCCTCCGACGCTCCGGATCAGATCAGCCCTATTCTCCAGTTGCACTCCGAGATCCAGCAAAACCAGGATCTTCAAAACGGCCTTAACACCGCGTTGACAACCGTGAAGACCAGCGAGAGCGCACTCTCCGACGCCGTGAACCTGCTGCAGAGCGCCGCTGTTACAGCGACCCAGGCGACCGGCACTACTCAGACCGCGGACACAAGGAAGCAGTTGGCGCAAAACGTCCAAGCGCTGTTGGAGCAAATGGTCACCGACAGCCGCACCACTCTGGGAGGGCGCTATGTCTTTAGCGGCGACCGGGATGGGGCGCCGCTGTACCAATTGAATCTCAGCGCTTCCAACGGGGTAGACCGCCTCCAGGTCGCTTCCGCAACTGGTCTTGTGCAGGGCTCCGGCGGTGCCCGGTATTCCACGTCTTTGAGTGGCAACATGATATTCGATCACCGCAACACCGACGACACGAACGCTCCCGATAATGCCTTCGCCGCTCTGAATGGGCTGCGGGTCGCGCTGCTTGTGAACGACACCGCCGGAATCAACACTTCGATTGCAGCGATCAACTCTGCATCCACTTACATGAACACTCAGCTTGCCTATTACGGTCAAGCGGAGAGTAGGGTGAGTGCCGATCTGAATCAGGTGCAGAGCAACGGCGTCCAACTGCAAACACAACTGAGCAGCAAAACCGACGCCGACATGACGCAGGCGATTACTGCGCTCACGGAGGGTACCACTCAGTTGCAGGCCGCTCTATCCGCCCGGGCCAAAATGCCGCGCACTACACTATTCGATGTACTGCCCGTTTCGGGCTAAGAGCTTACCTTACGCCTATTGACGGCTAACCAACGCCGTGGACCGAATGTCCTCGTACCTTCGACTGGAGCAGACGGAACCGGATACCGAGGGAACGTGGTTCAATCGTGTTCGAATATGTCCGGCAGATCCGGTACTCGGACTCGCCGCCGGCACCGCCGTGTTCACCATGCTTGCGCAGGAAGATGCAGCTCGACTTTAGAGGCTGAATTCCGGTTGCCGCAGGAAAGCGGCAAAACCTTCTAGACTGTCATTGGGTTGGAGAACTAATGCGCATCCCGTTCATCGCTCTCCGCTGCCCAAGGAAATCTCGAGAATTGCAGAGGATTGTGTCTTGAACACCGGGGCTGCCAGACGCGTGCTGGTCATCGACGATAATCCTATCAACCTAAAGATCACTGCTGCCTTGACGCGCAAGGCGGGCGTTCTAGTCGATACGGTTGATTCTGCCGAGGATGGCCTGGCATGGATTAACGGGAGCTTGCCCGATCTGATCGTTACCGACCTCCATCTGACCGGAATGGATGGCCTCGACTTCACCCGGACGATCAAAAGAAACCCGCTCTGGAGATCGATCCCGGTGATCTTACTGACCGCCGACAATTCAATAGAGCTGGAAGTCAAGGCGCAGAGTTCCGGCTGCGTCTGCATGATCTGCAAGCCGGTCGATGCCACTTTATTTCCAGGGGTAATCGCGGGGTTTGTAGGTGCGTCCGCCACCGCCACTCAAGCTTCATTGGTCGGCGACCTGCCCATCGAGGAATTGCGCCAGGAGTTCCTCTCTTCCGGCGCGAGCGAATGCCGTAGCCTCCTGTCCGATTTCACCGCGAGCCGGCTATTCGTTCCGGAGCTGGATTTGGTTTCCATCCGCGGTGCGCTGCACCGCTGGGCTGGAGTAGGCGGGACGCTCGGCTTCTCGGAAATCACCAGGCGCGCGCGGAGCGTGGAAGATTTGGCTGAAGCGGCCGATCCCATTCGCCGGGAGGACCTGCGCGAATCGCTGTTTGAATTGTTGCATGAATTCACCCATGCCGTTCCGGTCGAACGGCCTGCCACAGCTGCTCGCAAGGAGCAACCGCCGAGTGGCGTGAGGGTCGCGACGTCAGCAGCAAAGCCGAACATCCTCGTGGTAGACGACGATGCCACGATTCGAGCCGTGATCAAGCTCTCCGTGGAAGCTGCTGGGTTCGATTGCCGGTTGGCCGATCACGGCGTGCTCGCCTGTGCCATGGCGCTCCACAGTCCACCCAGTGTAATTATCCTGGATGTCAACATGCCACGTATGGACGGGTTTCAGGTTCTGTACACGCTGCGAAATCAGTGGTCCACGCGCCGGGTTCCAGTCATCCTGCTAAGCGCTCGCAAGGCAGAATCGGACATTCGTCTAGCCGCGCAGCTTGGGGCCATCGATTACCTGACCAAGCCATTCGATGTCAACGACCTACTATCGCGTCTCGCACGCGTGGTCGGGCCCAGTGGCCAGTAGGCGCACCCCGCGCCCGCGATTCGATCGCTCTCGAATCATCTTTCCAATGGCCTTACAGCGAACGGCTGAGGCAACGCGCGGAAAGAGCCGATAGCTAATCATGCAGCCGGCGCCATTGTGCTATCGCCGATTCACCTGCTAACTCCTCCACTTCGTGGTCGGCTTCGGCTCTCCATTTCCCGTGCTGCCGCTCCTTCAGCCGCTCAACCAATTTGACGGCGCGCCTTGCCTCCGCCAGATGGCGTTGGTGCTCTACGATGGATCGCTGCAATTCCAAAACGCGCGAAGTCAGTCGTTTCTCTTCGCGAACTGCCCAGACCCGAGCCATCTCAAGCGCACGTAATTCGGCGCCGGTCAGCGTCGGATCGCGAGTCACTTTGGCCTGAACATCCGTCCGGCTTGCCAGCGCCAGGGACAGTGCCCGTTCAGTTGCGATCAAACTGTTGGACAGTTGTTCAGCTTTCGCCTCGGCGAGGGAAAGCTCATTTTCCCGCCAGGTAAGCACACGCTCCAATCTGAAACGGAATGCTCTCACTGAGTCAGCCCCATTTCAATCGATCCGCCACTATCCCCTGAGCTTCATCGCAAGTCCGTAGATTCCGTCCAGAGTCTCTTCAATCGGGACGTTGGCGTTTGAATCCTGGCACAGAAACCCTAGAATCTCCGGTCGTAATTGAATGGTGCGATCCAACCGCGGATTAGAACCGGATACATAAGCCCCAAGTTGCAGGAGGTCTTCGGACTGCTGATAGTCCGTCAGAGCCTCGCGCAAAATGCGCGCGGACTTCTTCTGGTCTGGTGTGGAAAGCTGCGATTGCAGCCGGCTCACCGAATTGAGCACGTCGATCGCCGGGTAATGCCCGGCCGCTCCAAGTTGGCGCGAGAGAATGATGTGCCCGTCGAGAATTCCACGCACCGCGTCGCAGATAGGTTCGTTGAAGTCATCCCCCTCCACCAGCACAGTGAAGAAGCCTGTGATCGAACCATGGGCGAAATTGCCCGCGCGCTCAAAGATGCGCGGCAGCAGGTTGAACACAGATGGCGTATAGCCCTTCTGACTCGGTGGTTCACCTGCCGCCAAACCAATTTCCCTTTGTGCCATCGCCAGGCGTGTCACCGAATCCATCACCAGGAGAACACTGGCACCCTGATCGCGAAAGTACTCCGCAATCGCAATCGCTACAAAGCAGGCGCGAACGCGAACCGGAGCGGGGCGGTCCGATGTGGCGCAGACCACCACGGAGCGCTGCATTCCACCCGGCCCTAGATCGTGTTCAAGGAAGGCCCTTAGCTCCCGGTTCCGCTCCCCGATCAGGGCGATCACGGTTACGTCCGCGGAACTCTGTCTCGACATTGCGCCCAGTAGCGTGCTCTTCCCGACACCGCTGCCGCCAAAGATTCCCATGCGCTGGCCTTTTCCGCATGGCAGTAAACTGTCGATGACACGAACGCCTGTCACGAGTCGTTCCACAATGTGCTCGCGCTCCATCGG
>Ga0118677_10001270_pt1 | contig 54112 bp, 44 predicted proteins | sample AliMusrvi5mmetaG_FD_86154 | JGI IMG/M metagenome (GOLD analysis project Ga0118677, IMG submission 86154) | reverse complement strand
CTACGGTAGCTTGTTGTTAATTTTTTATTGACATCAAAAGTGTCAACTACTTTTAGGCCGCTATGAAGGATGCCCATTATTTTCATGAATACCTCACGGTCAGCGGGTGGAGCCATTGAGATGTTGAATGAAATAGTCTTTGAAATCGCTCTAACGTCTGTCAATAAATCACCGGCATCATTTCTAATATGAACAGAATTAGTTTTAAAACCGCACTGAATACCCCAGTCGGCATTATTTACCGGTGACCAATACACCCCAGCCAACAATCTTGCTGCCTCCAGATAACCCGCCGCATTACCCGTATCAACCAGGTCAATCACCAGCTTTTTAGATGCCACACCAGTAAAAAACAGAGCGGCATAAACACCCCCCGCTTTGCCAAAATTGGCCACGCCCGGTACATTAGTATCCCACCCGAAAGCCGCCGCACTGGTATAAGGGCAACACGTTAAGGCCGTCGTATCAAATGTGGGGGTTGCTGTACCGACTACATCCGTGATGTTTGCATAGCCACGCACCCGCATCGTTGCCGCATTGGTCAAGTTGGTAAACGGCAGTATCACACAGTTAACGGCTTGCGCTATTTGCCAGACGGCGGTTAACGTTGCAGAGGTCGCAGTTGAACGCCACACCTGACTCTTGATATTGGTTTGTAGATTCGCAGGCAGCAAACTGCCAGCCGAGGTACTGGCCGATAAGACCGAGCCATTATCGACCAGGTTATTATAGAGAATTCGTAGGTTACTCATAAAGGTCTAAATCCTCGCCGATCATCTCGGTTAACAAAGAAAAAAGTTGATCCAGCCACGTTGAGTCCCCTGAATAGCGATAATAATTAACCGCCGCTAAAAAGGTAGGTGAGAAGCTTTCTGTCCACATCACACCACCATTATCGGCTTGTGTATCCCAGATCATCGGGTTTTCAATGCCTACGTTTAAATGATTAGGAAAAAAATCAAACTCATGAAAAGGCGCTCCGTTTAAGTTTAATAGCCCCGGGCGCTGATTGGATTTATTACGCTGATATAGCGCATAGATTCCGTCAAACGCAGTAATGTCTTGCGCGGTGGGGGTCGTTGGGTAGGATACGGTACCACCCGGATCATTTCCCATCACCAGCAGAGCATAGGTATTATAGAGTTCGGCTATCTCCCACCCGGCATGATAGGCATCGAAAGCGCCAACTAATAAATCATTAAGATAAGCGTTACAGCTTGCACCAGACCCTGTATAAGCCGTTCCGCCAGTAAAGGGGAAGGCATATTGATAGATCTTATTGTTCGTTCTGCCCACGACATAAAGGCTTAAGTCGTTCGGATTGATACAGATACCGCAGGGGCTGCCATCTTGACTGGTCATTGGAAAGCTTTTGCCCGAATAACTGGCAGTCGATAAATCCCATTGCGTTGTGAGTGCGTATTGATAAAGGGTATGATTAAAATGCCCAACAATAAACAGTCTTAAACCATCCAGACTAAACGTAATACCCGTCGCAGTATCCAGAGCACCTACCCAGCAGAGCTTGTTTGAGAATGAAGCCAGGGTTAAGTCCCACGCCGTCGTTAAATTATATTGATAAACCTTGTCATTGACAAAGCTTGCTACATAGATAAACAGGCCGTTTGAGCTAAAGCATACACCGCGTGGCTTACCATTTTGTGGGGCTATGTCCAGACTTTTGCCCGTATAACTGGCGGTCGATAAATCCCAAGGTGTGGCAAGTGCATACTGAAAAATCGCATTGTTAGTATCACCGGATACTAGCATCACTAAACCATCCCGACAAAAGCAGACCCCGAACGGTAAGGTATCCTGAGCGCCTACCGATAATGACTTACCCGAATAACTGGCGGTTGCCAAGTCCCAAGGCGTGGTGAGTACATACTGATAGAGTGTGTTATTTGTATCACCGACCAGATACAGATTAACGCCATCTGCGCTGAACGTCATATCATTGGGGACACTGTCCTGAGTACCCACTAACAGGCTTTTACTGGTATAGCTGATAGCCGATACATCCAGCATGGGGATAATGGGCGAATGTGCTACCACTTCGGCATTAATCCACGAATACCCTGACCCAGCATTTACGATGTTATAACTGGTAATTTTACCACCATGAATATTGGCGGTTGCCGCCGCACCTTGTCCATCACCGGTAATAATAACCGTTGCGTTGCTATAGCCTGTGCCCTCAGTTAGCTTGGATAAGCCTTGTAATGCGCCTTTTCCGGTATAGCGTTTTCGGGCAAAAATATCATCTAATAAACGCCGATACCACTTTAGTGCAATAGCGTCACCGTCTACCCAGTATTTATAGATACAGGCCTGAGCAATACAGGCATAGGCATAAACAGGCTTATAATCATAAGTCGGATTACCGTCTTTTGTGTAGCCAGACGGTGGCTTCCATCCCGTTCCATCGGCGATAATATTAACATCCAGCCACGTCATCCATCTATCAAGTATCGTTTTTGACAGCGCTGAGCGGGTAATATAATAATCCTGAGCCACCGATAACAGCGCCCGCATCATGTAGCCGTACCAGTCATTCGTGTCCGGCCAGTACCATTTATTAAGCGTGTTATCCGTCCACACACCCGCCACCCAACCACCGGTATGAGACGCTTCCCATGACGTCCTACCGTACATGGGCATAAACGGCCCGATCAGCTTGGCAGGGAACTGGTTATGATACTCGTTTTGAGAATCCAGCAGCATTTGCCGCATGGCATCCGCCATTACCAACCCGTTGTCTGGATTGACAATCCCGCTTTGTGTCCAACCCGCTAACCATAAATAACCGGTAAACGTACCCCCACGCCAAGAGGTATAACCTATAGTATGGCCTGAGCCTACCCAACCATAGGTATTTCTAGGTATCCCCCTATACGCATTGGGGCTTGAAACGGGGCCGTCCCGAACTGTTTGATTGATATTAATATCGGCTAAATGGATACTATAAGGCCAGCCCATTGAATTTGACGGAAAACCAAATTCAAAGCCATTCACGACCGTGTAAGCTACATCGGACATTTTTACCACGCTATCATACCGGGCATTATCGATCATGATACCGCCCTTACTCATGTTAACCGATACCTCGGGAACGTAGACGACAACGTCATCATTAAACACATCCCACCATGGCGTCGGTTCTGTATAAGAATAGGCCGGTGTTATAATCACCTTAACCGTATCAACGCTAAATTGCGCCGCAGGATGCGTAAAGCCCGTAGGCCAGGGAATTGTTAAACTTTGCCAACCTGCAACCAGATCAAAGTTAGTCACATAATGCACACCTAAAGCATCCACGGCAGTGACTGCGATTCTACCAGCGACTTCTGAATAAAGATCAAAGTTAAAAGCCGAGGTACCTGCACTGGAACCGGGAGCAGCACTAAAATAAAACCCACCATAACCTGTATCTAAGTTGGCTGTAAAATTCCAGTTAAATTTCCTAATGATTTTACGCCGGGCTAAATCTTCATACAGCGTTACCGAGGATGCATTGCTTGAATACGTACCAAACCAGCCAAAGTCTTTATGTGCGGCATCATAAACCACATTACCTGTTTTCCAGAAATCAGCAGGGGTAATGGAGACCGGATAATGCTTGTCGCCTTCGGTTGATAACAGCGGGATAATCACCGCGACATCACCCGAGGCGGCTTTTGCAGCATCTATATTGGTGGTTAACTGCAAAAATCGCCGTGAACCATCGCCCATCAATAAAAAATCCAGCGAATGAAACGGCGTTAACGCATCCACATTAAAATTAAACCAGTTGCCTACCCCGGCATACTTACCCGCATCAATTTGCGTAGTGATCTTTAAACAGTTAAGCGCCGGGTTATCCGGTCTGGGCACCGTGACCAGTTCAAGAGGGGTATTGGGAGAACTGTACCAATATAAGCCATTCTGTCCAGCTTCTGCGGAAATATCTATCGCTAAGGGCAAGCGGTTAGTAGAGCAGCGTCCCGCATCCAGCACCGCGTTTCCGATTCTATCAGCGGCAATTTTATACTTAAGGTTGCCCGTCGCTTTATAAGCCGCATAGCAGGCTTTCATCATATAACAATCGCCATCCAGCGCCGCCCGGTGGATAGGATCAGCATACAGCATAGGCCACCCGCTTAAGGCCTGGCCTTTTTGCGATAATTCACCCGTCCTGTATGAGTAATAGGCTTGCAGGCTGGTTTCGGTACAGGTACTTAACACCGGGATAGCGGTTGATAAAACCCCACCGATCAAATCATTGGTAGCCACCTGATTAAAATCTGCCCAGTTCGTCGCATTACCTGACGCAAAGCCCGCCATGAAACCATCCCATTTAGGCACGGCAGACAATGGAAACAAGCCCCTAACCCAAGTGATATTACCGCCATGCCAGGCGGCTGGAATAATGACTTGTTTTCCGGTGACACCGCCAGCCGTGACCGTAAACACCGCGCCGCTGGTATTGCCTTTGATATTATCCTGTAAAAAAGCACCACCGATCAGATCCGTCGTGCCCTCTAATAGCCCATTACCAATAATCGGCGAGGCATATACGTTACGCGCTTTAAGGGTGTTTAAGCGCAGTCCTTTCGGTTTTTTTATGAGCTTATTAAAACTGGTCATGCCACCACCCCTGCTAGCATAAAGCCGATATCTTCCAGCGTGGCATCAGCCGTTGAGGGTGTGGTGACCGTCAGCACATCACCAAAGGCAAAGGCCATAGGTGATGATGAGGCAAACGTACCGACATTACTACCCGCTGCAAAGGTCATGGCACCGAAGTTGGTGCCATTTTTTGCGATATTAAATTGAATTAATGCCGTAGCGGTTACTCTGGACGCACCCCGACTGCCTAACAGATTGGTTTTAAAACTACAGGCTTTGGTTAAGGGCAATCGTAAAATTTCTTTATTGGCGACTGGCTTACCTGAAAAGAATTCAACCAGGTTATACAGCCCTTCGACCGGCGCCACACTGGAACATGCCATGATGAATAAAACTACAGCAGTAACGCTAAAATCTCATCGGTCTTTGCTTGCATTAACACTTCATTGCCTCGTGATTCCACATTTAAACGCACTAAAGGTTCTGTGTTTGAGCAGCGTAAATTAAACCGCCAGTCGCCAAACTCCATACTTAGTCCATCCGTATAATCAACGACTTGTGCCAAAGCTTCGTAATGATGCTTCACTTTTTCTATGGCTGCCGCTGGGTTTTCAATAGTGCGATTGATTTCACCACTGGCTGGAAAGCGTTGCATTCTTTCATCGACCAATTGCGATAACGATTTGCCACTTTTACTGATCAGTGCAACCACCAATAACCAAGGAATCATGCCGCTATCGCAGTAAGAAAAATCTCTAAAATAATGATGGGCGCTCATCTCGCCGCCATAAATAGCATCTTCTAAGCGCATTCTTTCTTTGATAAAGGCATGACCGGTTTTACTTTGTACCGCCGTACCAGAAAGATGACTGATAATATCAATGGTATTCCAGGTTAAACGGGGATCATGAACAATCTTTGAACCTGGGTTTTGAATAAGGAAAGCTTCTGCCAGTAAACCAACGATGTAATAACCTTCTATGAACCGGCCAGTTTCATCAAATAAAAAACAGCGATCAAAATCACCGTCCCAAGCAATACCCAAGTCAGCTTTATGTGCATTGATTGCATTAATGGTGCTATCACGATTTTCTGGCAACAAAGGATTAGGAATCCCATGTGGGAAATGACCATCAGGCTCATGATTAACTTTAATAAACTCCAAAGCCGTCACGTTTGCTTTTTTAAACGCGGCTTCCAACCAATCAATCACATGTCCAGCAGCGCCATTGCCCGCATTGACGACTATCTTTAAAGGCGTTAAAGCTGAGGTGTCAATATAGCTCAATAAATGTTCTATATAAGCGTCTGCGATAGAAATAGGGAATACACGCCCCCGCTCTGAAACAGGTGCCTCAAAGTTGTTAGCTTCTGCCAATAATTTAATATCATTTAATCCGGTATCACCACTCACCGGCTTACTGAGCTCACGGACCAGTTTCATACCATTGAAGTCTTTTGGATTATGACTGGCAGTGACCATAATGCCGCCATCCATCGGTTCATCACCGTCTTTATAGGCAAAAGTAGCATAGTAAACTTCCTCAGTCCCCGACAAACCAATGTCAAAAACATCAACCCCGGCATCTTGTAAACCTTTTGAGACCGCCTCAGCCAGTTCATCACTTGAAAGACGGATATCCCGTCCGACAATTACTCGCTTTGGGTCAATTTTTTCTGCATAAGCTCTACCAATACGATAGGCAATATCAACATTTATCTCATCAGGAATACGGCCACGAATATCGTAGGCTTTAAAACAGCTTAGTAATTGAGTCATAAGAAGGCTATTGTGTTAAATTTATCACAGACCATTCAGTCTGTATTGAGTTAAGAGCTGTTATTCTATGCAATTTGATTTATTACTTCAAACTTATCTGTTTGTTATGTTTGTCTTCTGTATTAATGTTTATGATAAAACCTAATTATTCTATGATCTATTCGAGGCTAAGCAGCTTAATATTATTACTATTAATAGTATTTTGTAATCCACTGGATGTATCAGCTAAAACAGTTGTAGCAACTAGTATTCAAAATAGTGCGTTAACTGAAATCACAGTAAAAACACTTGAAGCCAAGATTGAGTCTATTAATTCCCGTAAAGGTTTGGATGATCCTTTCAAATCAAAAATCCTATCAATCTATCAGTCGGCTCAGGATAACTTAAGCAGCAATGAGAGTTATAAAGCCAAGACCGAGCTGTTTAATCAAGCGATTAAGACCGCTCCTGAAACCATCAAACAACGTTTAAAAGACATTGATCAACTGCTAACTAAAATAGGTAAACAAAAGCTGGAAGACTTTAACAGAATTTCTACCGATGAATTAATTCAAAGAGAAATTCTTGAAAAAAGAAGAGCGAGTAGTCTGGATGACCAGCTAAAAAAGCTGGACAATGAACTGAATCTGCAACAATCACGTCCCCAGCTCATTCGTGAGGAGATGGTAACTGCAAAACAGGATATAGAAATAACCCAGAAAAAAATAGCTGCTCCCACCAATAAAGCAATATCAAAGCTGGAAGCGGAAGCTACCCTTATTAACCTAAAAACCCTCATAGACTCGCGTTCAGCAGAATTACACATGCTGGACATTGAAGCGATGAGTAATACCGCCAGAGTGGAATTACTTAAAGCCGATTACAAATTTCTGGATCTTCAGAAAAACGCGATTGTTCCCATCATCAGCACAATCGAGAATTTATTAACCGAAAGGCGTGAGCAAGAGGCTAAAAATATCCAGGATGCGCTCAGTCAAGCTGAAAAAGAACTATCTGGAAAACATCCCACTATTCAGACCATAACCAGAGAAAACATTCAATATACACGTGATTTACAGGCCATTAATGTCAAAATCGAAAGCTATACGGATCAAAAAGCCAGGATTGATACTGAAGCCAATCAAATCGATGAAGATTTTAAAAGTGCTCAAAGAAAAATCAGTCTGGCAGGTTTAAGTCCTGAATTAGGTAAGGTGCTGCGTGAACAACGCCGCAGCCTGACAAACCAGGATCAATTAAGCCAACAAACTGAAGCTATTCAAAACGAAACCGCCTTAACCAGTCTTGAAGAGTTTAAAGTCGAAGATAAAATAAAACAACTGAGTGATATTGATGCTTATCTTCGGCAAATCATGGATCAACAGGTTGATCACAAGCTTCCCACAGAAGCACGCATGATGATTCAAGCTGAACTACGGGTATTACTCAATAATCAAAAAGAACTCTTAAATAAACTGGCGTTTGATGACACTACTTTTCTAAAAACGTTGGGTGATTTTGATTTCTCCAGACAACAAATGCTGCTTAATGCGAATAAGTTTGCTATCTATCTGGATGAAAATTTATTATGGGTAAAAAGCTCTGACCCTATTAACCGGGATACCTTTGGTAACTTATTATCATCGGTTGAGTGGCTATTGTCACCATCAAACTGGCTAGGGTTACTCAAGGATGCTTCAAAAATAATCCTGTTTAACCCCTTTTTCCTTTTTATGGGCACACTGTTATCACTAGTGTTGTTAATCGGCTCTAATTGGGCTAAACAACAGCTTTCATTTATTTTTGATAAAACCGACAGAGAGCATTATGAAAACTTTTTTCATACTATGCAGGCTTTAACCTACACCCTGATCGTCGTATTACCCATTCCCTTCATGAGCTTTTATTTCGGTTGGGTATTAAATAAAAATAGCCATATCACCGATTTTACTAAAGCGATAGGTGAAGGTTTAAAAACAGCTTCAATCTCGCTAATCTTCTTACAGTTTTTTTACCATTTATTTTCAATTGATGGTATTGCCTATCAATATTTCCAGTGGCAGAAAAGTAATATCAGCTTATTACGGAAACAAATCCATTGGTTACGATTTATCGCAGTGATAACGAGCTTTATTATTACTTGTACATCAGCATCAAAGTATTCAGTTTACAGCGATAACCTGGGACGACTGGCATTCATGTTAAGTATGATTGCAATGGCTGTTTTTTGGGGAAGAATCCTTAATCCAACGACAGGTCTCGTAAAAACACATATAAAAATTGATCATAAAAGCTGGATAAGCCAATTACTCTATATTTGGTACCCAGCCATTTATGCGATTCCCTTAGTGCTTATTGGCTTTGCAATTGCGGGTTACTATTTAAGTGCCCTGCAACTCCAAGGGCAAATTATTAACTCAATGCGCATCATTTTTCTAGCGGTCTTTATCCATGAAATTGTAGTGCATTGGTTGACCCTGGTTAATCGGCAACTAGCCATAAAGAACGCCCAGCAAAAAAGAAAGGCCAAGGAAATATCTGATAAGCAATCACCCTCGGGCGGTGAAGATCCGGTTTTACATCTGACAGAAGCGCTCATTGATATTCCAAAAATCAATGCTCAAACTACTCGATTACTTAACTTGTTCGTGAGTTTAAGTTTAATTATTGGCTTTTGGATTATCTGGAAAAACATATTACCTGCGTTTTCTTTCCTGGATAATTATGTGCTCTGGCAACACCTCGTTATTGTTGATGATCAGAAAAGTTATGAACCTGTCACCTTATCTCATCTGATGATAGCTGGCCTTTATCTGTTTATTGCTATTGTTTCAGTCAGAAACTTTTCTGGAGTCATGGAGGTGCTGGTATTTAGACGATTAGCCATTGAAGCGGGTAGTCGTTACGCTGTTAATCAATTAGCCAATTACGTATTAGTGGCTATTGGTTTTATTAGCATAGCCAATGAATTAGGCGGAAGTTGGTCTCAGGTTCAATGGTTAGTCGCTGCGCTCAGTGTTGGCCTGGGCTTTGGTTTGCAAGAAATCTTTGCAAATTTAGTTTCGGGTATTATTTTGTTATTTGAGCGGCCCATACGCGTCAGTGATACGGTTACCATTGGTGATATTACTGGCAAAGTCAGTCGCATTCAAATGCGTGCAACGACCTTGGTCGATGCCGATCAAAAAGAACATGTCGTTCCCAATAAAACTTTTATTACCAGTCAGTTAGTCAACTGGAGTTTATCCGATGCGATTACTCGCGTAGTGATTCCTGTGGGTATTGCTTATGACTCTGATGTTGAGTTAGCGCATAGTGTAATAGTGGACACCGTCTGGTCAACACCTTTGGTGCTGACTGATCCAGCACCCAGTGTCTTTATCGTGGGCTTTGGTGATAATGCACTCTTATTCTCAATTCGTATTTTTGTCGGTGAGGTTGCCAATAGATTGCCTGTCACTCACGCTGTGCTGTTAAGACTGGAAAAGGCCTTACGTGAGCATAATATCAACATCCCCTTCCCTCAACAGGATATTCATATTCGTTCGGTGGCAAATGATAGTTTTAAAGGGGGATTGAAGTCCCCGCATATTTTGACCCCAACTGAACAGTCATTCTGATTCAATAGAGTTTATGCACAATTAGCAGCGGTTAGCCGTTTGCCATCGTCGGGTCTGTACATTGACTAGTCCACAGACCGTTTGCATGACAGAAGTGTAGATCAAATGAGAGCAGCGAAAGCGGGTGGCAACAATTGCCCAATTTTTCACCCAACCAATGCAATGTTCTACCCTGACACGAATAGCACTGAGCTGAGAATTAAACTCTTCTTGTTGTTCAGTCAGTTCTTTACCCTTCAATTTTTCAAAGGGAATACAAACAGTTAAGCGTGGAACTTGTTGTTCAATGCCTGTTTCTGGATTGCAAACAGTGACCAAGCTGACTTGGCTGGCCATACCTTGATATCCTTTGTCGGCATCAACTTCGCAACCATCGGGCAACCTTTCCAAGGTTTTCACCTCATCACTGAGTTTTTTGTCGTGCATGGCTCCTGCATTTACATTTTAATTTGCGCTTAAGTTCGCGTTGCGCCTGTCTTTAATGATTTTACGAATTATCCGGCTTTAAGCGGGTAGCCGTTTTTTGCATTTAAAATAGCCTGACTTAACTGATAAACAGCCATCACATATAAAGGGCTATGGTTATAACGGGTGATAACATAAAAGTTGTCTAAACCAAGCCAAAGCTCTTCAGTTGTTGTTTGCCCTAAAGCCTCCTGTTCATAAGCCAGCAACTTTACTTTTGTATTTAAAGGCAAGGTAGTCGATATTTTTAAGTTAAGCGCTTCTAACTGGTCAAGCCCTAACGCTGGTTTAAGCTCATTATTCAAGGCTGTTTTATAGTTTTCTCCCGTTGCCGTAACAGGCACAGCAATCGCTTGACCAGTTTGCCACTGATGTTTAATAAAATAATTTGCCACACTGGCAATAACGTCACTATTATTATGCCAAATATCACGATGTCCATCGCCATCAAAGTCAACCGCATAGTTTCTAAAACTGCCAGGCATAAACTGTGGCGTACCCATAGCACCCGCATAAGAGCCGATAGGCTCTAAAGGATTAAGATGCTCCTCACGACACAACAACAAAAAGTTTTCTAACTCACCAAGAAAAAAGGGACTACGCGCAGGATAAGCAAATCCTAATGTAGATAATGCTTGAAGTACTTGGAAATTACCGGTCTTCTGACCATAAAAAGTTTCTACACCAATAATCGCGACAATAATTTCCGCAGGCACACCGGTCTGCTTTTCCACTGTCGCCAATGCGGCTGCATTGTCCTGCCAAAACGTTATCCCGCCTTTAATACGGGCATCCGTTATAAATATCTTCCGGTATTTATACCAAGGTAAAGCTTCTGCCGGGCTTGAGATTTTTTTGAGTATATCCTGGTTTATCTCGACACCCTGAAATAATTGCTCAATCTCGGCCTTATCAAATTGATGCATCACCACCATCTTATTAATGAAGGTAGTGACCAGATCAGCATCCTTTATATTAGCAGTGCAAGCGATCAACGCTAGACCCACTGCCAGCAAAATAGGTTTTAAGCTTGCTTTAACTAATTTTTTATTCATAACCATTAACTAAATTTTCTATGCGTATGAATTGACATTAAAATGCCAAAGCCCGCTAACAAGGTAACAATAGAAGTACCGCCATAACTAATGAGCGGCAAGGGCACTCCAACCACGGGCAGAACACCAATGACCATACCTATATTAACAAACACATAAACAAAAAAAGTAAATGCTAGGCTACTAGCCAATAACCGACTGTAACTATCCTGCGCTTGGGAAGCAATATATAAACAACGGGCAATGATCAATAAATATAAGGTTAACAAGCCCAAGCAACCCACTAAACCAAACTCTTCCGCAAACACAGCGAAAATGAAATCTGTAGAACTTTCGGGCAAAAAATCTAATTCTGATTGGGTACTACCCAACCAGCCTTTACCATAAATACCACCCGAACCTATGGCTATTTTTGATTGAATAATATGATAACCACGACCCAGAGGATCTGCCTCAGGATTTAAAAAGGTAAGCACACGATCACGTTGATAATCATGCATGAAATGCCAGATAATCGGAGTCAAAGCGGCTAACCCCGTCACAATAGCTGCTATAATCCACCAGGAAAGACCCGCAAAAAACAGCACGCCAGCACCTGAACTGGCAACCAATAAAGCCGTGCCTAAATCAGGCTGCTTAGCAATCAGTAAAGTAGGTATAACGATAAGGATGACCGCAACTAACAATTGTTTTGCCCTAGGAGGCAAGGGATATTCGGCTAAATACCAGGCAATCATCATAGGCGTAGTGATTTTAATCATTTCTGAAGGCTGAAAGCGAAAAAAGCCTAACTCAAGCCAGCGTTGCGCACCTTTACCTATCTGCCCCATGATTAATACAGCCACCAGTAAAACAATCCCAAAACCAAATAAAACACTGGAATAACGTTTGAATTGATAGGGATCAATATGAGCCAATACAATCATTAAAGTAAAAGCAAGTCCAACACGACTCAACTGACGCATTAAGACATCCATATTTTGACCACCTGCGCTATAAAGAATAACGAAACTGACTATCGAGGTCAGCAACAATCCTATAAACAAAGGAATATCAATATGCAGCTTTCTAAGAACATTCCCCAACACTGAAGGCGCTTCAAAGTGCTCATGACGTGTTTCAGTTTTCATATTTTTCCTGTAAGAATTGCCTGATAACCTCACCGGCTATTGGAGCAGCAACCGATCCGCCATGTCCACCATTTTCAACAACTACGGCGACCGCAATCTGGGGATCATCAACGGGTGCAAAAGACACAAAAAGAGCATGATCCCGATATTTAAAGTCGATGCTATTTTCATCATATTTTGCATTTTGCTTAATACCTAATACTTGTGCAGTCCCTGTTTTACCGGCAATTTGGTAGGTGATATTTTTATTGATACCTTTAGCTGTACCATGCTCACTATGCACAACATTGACCATGCCTTTAATCACCGAACTAACGTTTTCCTGTTTTAGGGGAATAGAGTAATTACTGCCCTCTGCTCCTGAGGCAGTCCCTTGCTGACCAACCATTTTATCAACCAAAAACGGCGTCATGACTTTACCGTTACTGGCTAATGTAGCAGTTGCTTTCGCTAACTGTAAAGGCGTGACTTGTAGATAACCTTGGCCGATACCGGTTATCAACGTCTCTCCCGGATACCACGCTTGATTTTTTCGGTCACGCTTCCACTCACGAGACGGTAATAAGCCCGACTTTTCACCCACAAGATCAATCCCTGTTTTTTCACCAAAACCAAATTTGTGTAAAAAAGTATACATATTATCGATACCCAACGCAGAGGCCAGCCGATAAAAATAAACATCACAAGACTCAGTAATCGCTCGAGTTAAGTCTACAGCACCGTGCCCACCTTTTTTCCAGTCTCGATACCGATGTGTCACCCCGGGTAACTGATAGAAGCCGGGACAGAAAAATTTTTGCCCCGCATTAATGACATCAAACTCAAGCCCGGCCAAGGCAATAAACGGTTTCATTGTAGAACCCGGGGGGTATAATCCACGCAACGCCCGATTATAAAGCGGTTGATTTTCAGACGATTGTAAAGCTTGATAAGCCTCGTTAGCGATACCCACCACGAAGGGATTAGGATCAAACCCAGGGCGACTAACAAACACTAAAACGCCGCCGGTTTTAACATCAATAGCCACCACAGCACCATTAAATGAACCTAAAGCATCATAAGCGGTTCTTTGCAAATCGATATCCAACGTTAAATAGAGATTAGCTCCTGGCTCAGGATTAACCTCCTTTAACGTATTCAGTAGACGTGCCTGAACATTGGTTTCTACCTCTGCATAACCCGTCTTACCATGTAATTGACTTTCATAAGAACTCTCTATACCTAGCTTACCAATATGAGAAGAGCCACGATATTCTGCTATCGGCAACTCCTTCAATTCTGCCTCATTAATACGTCCAACGTAACCTATAACATGGGCAGCCAAGTCACTATAAGGGTAATGCCGGACGAGTTGCCTATGAATGTCAACGCCCGGAAAATAAGGCATGGCGACGGCAAACGTTGCTAACTGCTCCTCACTCATACTAACCAGCAAAGGAGAACTGACAAATCGCTTTTGGCGTTTGCGTAATTTTTGATACTGCTCAATATCCTCATCGGATATAGCTAGCAGTTTTTGTAACCGCGATAGCGTATCCTCCATATTGGGCACTTGCTCAGGAATAATTTCCAAACTATAAGACGGCCTATTCTCGGCTAAGACCCTACCTTTTCGGTCAAAAATCATACCTCGGGTAGGTACTAAAGGAACGATCTTGATACTATTGTCTTTTGCCAATAATGAATAATGTTCGTGTCCCGCAACTTGCAAATAGACAAGCCGGATAATTAAACCCGCAGTTAAGAGACTAGCAAGAATGAACGCCGCAATAATCCGGTTTACAAATAAGCGCTTTTCCGATGAATGGTCTTTAATAGCATATAGACGCGACATGTGTTGCCAGATATTTTATTTTATAAATCTAAACAAACTGACAAAATGCATGAAGCCATAGACTAAAGGCCAGCATAACGTACCCGTAAAAACAGGCAGCCAGAATGAAGCATGTAACTGTGCGGGGTGTTGAAGATTCTTGATGAAAAACAGCAATAATTGAGATGATAATAGACAGAAAAAGATAAACAGGCCTTGCTGAAAAAACGGAAACTGGCGTAACCGGTTATGAAATTTAAGACACACATAAACAATCAGTGAATAGGCCAACGCATACTGACCCAACAACCGACCCGTTAGCTCATCCGTCAATAAGCCAAATGTCCAGGCATAAAAAATACCTACCCGCTCAGGCACTTTCAAAGTCCAATAAATCAACACTAAAAGCACCCAATCTGGATTTAATAAAGCCATTTCCTCCGATAGAGGCACTACTCTTAAGCACATCGCAAGCACTAGCGTTAATATAATTTGAAAATATCCAACCTGATTATTTAACCTCATCAGCATGATCCTCTTTATCGGTTATTGACTTTGTAATCAGAGGAACCGGCGCTGATTTACTCCAAACTATCATTAGCTCTCTATTATGATCCAGTAAAGCTTTTGGCGTTGCGGTAATCATAGCAAACGCTTTATCAGGTTGTGCAGTAAACTCATCGACCACCGCAACTGGGTAACCTTGCGGGAAAGTCCCTCCCAAACCGGAGGTTATCAGTAAATCACCCGGACGAATGTCAGCGTTACTGGGCAAGAACGGTAATACCAGTCGATTCAGTTGACCACTACCCATGGCAATAGTAAGTAAGCCGTTACGATTGACCTGAACAGGGATCGCGTGATTAGGATCGGTAATCAACATAATCTCAGAGGTAAACGGCAACGCTCTAAAAACCTGCCCAACAACACCATTTGCATCTAAAACAGGCTGCTGCGGGTGAACGCCAAAACGGGTTCCTTTGTTAACCACCACAATATGTTCGTAAGGCGCCATATTAACCGATAACAACTCCGCCACCAGCACCTGCTCCCCCAACTTAAACGAGTTTTCTAATAGCGCCCGTAAACGGATATTTTCCTTTTCCAAAGCCTCAAACTTAAGTAAACGCGATTGATGAATGACCTGCTCTTCACGCAACCGTTCATTTTCTAACTTTAATGCGCGATAAGTAATCACAAAGCGAGCCGCATGCTCAACGAGAGACGTCGGCAAATCGACCAGGTATTTTAAGGGATCAACAAGCACTGAAAGTGTGCTACGAACTTCATTTTGAGAACTTCTATACTCAGTCACAAGTAAAATAGTTGAAGCAATAACAGCCACTAACAAGCGGGTATTAATTGATGGCCCACTGGCAAAGATAAGTTTTATAGCAGCGCCTCGCGTAGTTGGTTAAAAAAAAGAGCTTAACTCTAAAAGGATATTACTCCAGTGAGAAAGTTGAAAGTCCTTTTTTGTCCAATAGCTCTAGCACCATCCCGCCGCCCCTTGCAACACAGGTTAACGGATCATCTGCGACATGAACCGGCAAGCCTATTTCCTCAGAAATAAGTAAATTGATGTTTTTTAATAAAGCCCCACCGCCTGTTAAATAAATACCCTGATTAGCCACATCCGCACCTAACTCAGGCGGCGTTTGTTCCAGAGCCACTTTGACTGCACTGACAATACCCGCTAAAGGCTCTTGTAGCGCTTCTAAAATTTCGTTGCTATTTAAAGAAAAACTGCGGGGTGCGCCTTCTGCCAAATTACGGCCTTTAACTTCAATCTCTTTAACCTCTTTACCAGGATAAGCCGAACCAATGGCTATCTTAATTTTCTCAGCAGTCACTTCGCCAATCAGAGTACCGTAGTTTTTCCGCACGTAGTTAATAATAGCCTCATCAAAGCGATCGCCGCCAATACGTACAGAACTAGAGTAAACAATACCATTTAACGAAATAACCGCCACTTCGGAAGTACCGGCACCAATATCCAGCACCATAGACCCGCACGCCTCATCGACAGGTAAACCCGCACCGATAGCCGCAGAAATAGGCTCCTCGATCAAATAGACTTCACGCGCCCCCGCCATCGAAGCCGATTCACGTATGGCACGACGTTCAACCTGAGTGGAGCCTGAAGGCACACAAATTAAAATACGTGGACTGGGACGTAACCAACGATTCTTTTTGTGAACCTTCTCAATAAAGAAACGCAACATGCGTTCAGTAATAGCAAAATCAGCAATAACTCCATCTTTAAGAGGACGAATGGCAGTAATATTGTTCGGCGTGCGCCCCAACATTAATTTTGCCTCGGCACCCACGGCGGCTATTGTCTTTACACCACGAATCTTATCTTCTTTGATAGCAACCACCGAAGGTTCATTCAGCACAATGCCTTGACCAGGAATATAAATCAGCGTGTTGGCCGTGCCTAGATCGATAGAAAGATCATTAGAGAAAAGACCGCGAATTCTTTTGAACATCTTTACCTGTTTCCTGTAGGAAATAAAAACTGTGATACTTTATCAATCAAGCCGGTATTTGGGCAAGCTATAAGTATCGTATTTGTAGTAATATACTCAGCAATGACAGAAGGTACAAGGTTAAAAACAAAGATCGTCTAACTGAAAACATCAATTTTTAACTACACCCCCTTTTCTGTCGCTTGACCTCACCGCGTTAGCAGAATAGCAATGCGTTAAACCGAATTAAACAGGGAGACAACCATGTCATTAACGGCAGATGATGTAACCCAAATTGCGCACTTGGCGCGTTTGGGAATTGACAAGCAAGATATCGACTCTTATACCAAGGATCTATCAGGCATATTAGACTTAATGACTCAAATGAGTGAGCTAAATACCGATAATGTTGACCCTATGGCACACCCAATGGATCAAGCACAACGCCTCAGAACAGATAGTATCTCAGAACACAATAATCGCGATAAGTTCATGTCCATTGCGCCACAGGCAGAAGCAGGACTTTATCTTGTACCTAAAGTGATTGAGTAAAGGAACCCCCCTAATCATGCATACGAAATCATTAACAGAATTGGCTCAAGGCTTACGCTCAGGTGAATTTTCCAGCGTAGAGCTGACCCAACATTTTTTAAAGCGAATCAAACAGTATCACGATTTAAACACTTATATCACCGTCACTGAAGAAATTGCCTTACAAAATGCTATCGCTGCGGATGCACGGCTCGCTAGCGGACAAGGTGCAGCACTCACAGGCATACCGATGGCTCAAAAAGACATCTTCTGTACTTTGGACATCAAAACCAGTTGTGGATCAAAAATGCTGGACAACTTCATTGCGCCCTATAACGCCACCGTCGTTGAGAAATTTAATCAAGCCGGTGCGGTGCTGCTAGGCAAACTCAATATGGATGAATTTGCCATGGGTTCATCGAATGAAACCAGTTATTACGGTGCCGTTAAAAATCCTTGGAACATTAACACCGTTCCAGGGGGGTCATCAGGCGGTTCGGGTGCGGCAGTTGCCTCACGATTAGCGTCCTGTGCAACGGGAACCGATACCGGTGGTTCAATACGCCAGCCAGCGGCTCATTGCGGCATTACGGGTTTAAAACCCACTTACGGGCGAGTATCCCGTTATGGCATGATTGCATATGCCTCCAGCCTGGATCAAGGTGGCCCCATGGCGCGTAGCGCAGAAGATGCAGCCATATTATTACAAACCATGGCCGGATTTGACCCAAAAGACTCCACTAGTGTGGACTTAAGCGTACCTGATTACAGTGCGGGATTGAATAACTCTCTGGCTGGATTAAAGATTGGCTTGCCTAAGGAATTCTTTAGCACTGATTTAAACAGTGATATGGCAGCAACCCTTAAAACCGCTATTAATGAATACCGTAAGCTAGGAGCAGAGATCAAAGAAGTATCCATGCCTAATCTTAAACTGGCTATTCCAGCTTACTATGTTATTGCACCAGCAGAATGTTCAGCGAATTTATCCCGTTTTGATGGCGTTCGTTTTGGCTACCGCTGCGAAAATCCAGTGGATTTAACTGATCTCTATACCCGCTCTCGTGGCGAAGGCTTTGGTAAAGAAGTAAAACGGCGCATTCTGATGGGTACTTATGCTTTATCCACCGGCTATTACGATGCTTATTATGTTAAAGCACAAAAAATTAGGCGACTCATCAGTGACGACTTTAAAAATGCCTTGACCGAAGTCGATGTCATCATGGGGCCGGTGACACCCACTCCGGCTTTTGGCATTGGTGAAAAAATAGCGGATCCTATAGAAATGTACTTATCGGATATTTATACCATTGCTATCAATCTGGCTGGCCTACCTGCTTTATCTATTCCCGCAGGCTTTATTAACGACCTGCCAGTAGGTCTACAAATCATTGGTAATTACTTTACCGAAGACCGTTTATTGAACATTGCCCATCAGTATCAACAAGTCACCGATTGGCATCAACACACGCCTAAAGGCTTTGAATAAGGAGATAACAATGGAATGGGAAACAGTAATCGGCTTAGAGATTCATACTCAACTCGCCACACAATCAAAAATATTTTCCGGTGCGTCAACCGCTTATGGTGCCGAACCCAATACTCAGGCGTGCGCTGTTGATTTAGGCTTACCCGGTGTTTTGCCGGTGTTAAACGAAGAGGCTGTACGCATGGCAGTCATCTTTGGTATGGCTATTGAAGCACACATTGCGCCTTATTCGGTGTTTGCCAGAAAAAACTACTTTTACCCTGACTTACCTAAAGGCTATCAAATTAGCCAAATGGATCATCCTATCGTAGGACAAGGGCACTTGGATATTGAGGTCGAGGGTGTCACTAAACGCATTGGTATAACCCGTGCCCACCTTGAGGAAGATGCGGGTAAGTCATTACATGAAAGCTTTCATGGCTTAACAGGCATCGATTTAAACCGTGCCGGAACACCGTTATTAGAAATCGTCTCAGAACCGGATATGCGTTCGGCTAAAGAAGCAGTCGCCTATATGCGCAAATTACATGAACTAGTGCGCTATTTAGGTATCTGTGATGGTAACATGCAAGAAGGTTCTTTCCGTTGCGATGCCAACGTCTCAGTACGCCCCAAAGGTCAACAAGCATTTGGCACACGCGCGGAAATCAAAAACATTAACTCATTTAAGTTTGTTGAGAAAGCCATTAATCATGAAATTGAACGGCAAATTGAGCTAATTGAGAATGGCGGTAAAGTCGTTCAGGAAACCCGCTTATACGATTCCGTTAAAGATGAAACCCGTTCTATGCGCAGCAAAGAAGAGGCTAACGACTACCGCTATTTTCCAGACCCTGACTTATTGCCCGTCCTGATTGATAAGGCGTTTAAAGCACAAATTAAAGCCAATTTACCCGAATTACCTCAGGCTAAAAAGCTTCGCTTTAAAACCGACTACCAATTAGATGAAGAAAGCGCGACTATTTTAACCACGTCACGTCCCTTAGCGGATTACTTTGAAGCCACGCTGAAGGCCTCACAGTCTGAGCCCAGGTTATGTGCCAATTGGATTACTGGTGATTTATCGGCGGCACTCAATAAAGCAGGACTAGAAATAACTGACTCCCTCATTAGCGATGAACGCTTAGCGGGTTTATTAAAGCGTATTAGCGACAATACTATTTCAGGAAAAATTGCTAAACAAGTCTTTGAAGTACTCTGGCAATCACCAGCCACCGCCGATGAAATCATTGCTGAACAAGGCTTAAAACAAATCACTGATACCGGTGCCATTGAAGCTATCATCGATAAGATCATTGCCGATAACCAAGGTCAGGTTGAGCAATACCGGAGTGGCAAAGATAAAGTATTCGCTTTCTTTGTAGGCCAGGTCATGAAAGAAATGAAGGGTAAAGCGAATCCCGCAGAAGTGAATAAGCTGTTAAAAAATAAACTACAAGGTTAAAAACAGCCTGCTTGAAATATATAAAAACGGGAACCTAAGCTCCCGTTTTTATTAGTCGTTAAATCAGCCCATTAAATCAGCATTACAATTATAAATGGTAAGCTGTTTCGCCATGCTCAGAAATATCCAAACCTTCACGCTCGGCTTCTTCGCTCACTCTTAAGCCTATTACAATATCAATTAATTTGAAGGCGATAAAAGACACTATACCCGACCAGACGATACAGATACTTACCCCCCAAAGTTGGCTGATAAACTGCGTTGAAAAGCTATACTCTGCGACCCCATTAGCAACATAATCCCATACGCCAGTACCCCCTAAGGCTGGATTTGCTACTACCGAAGTACCCAAAGCACCAATAATTCCACCAATCCCGTGAACACCAAATGCATCCAATGAATCATCATAACCCATAAGACTCTTCAGACTTGTCACCGCAATAAAACAGGCAACACCTGCAACCAAACCTAATACGATAGACCCCATTGGCCCCGCCCAACCACAGGCAGGCGTAATAGCCACTAATCCAGCAATCGCTCCAGACGCGCCACCCAACATACTTGGTTTACCACGAACAATCCATTCTGCCCCACTCCAGGCTAATGTAGCTGCAGCGCTGGCTAATAAGGTGTTAACAAAAACCAGGGCAGAAAGACCGTTCGCTTCTAAATTAGAACCTACGTTAAAACCAAACCAACCCACCCATAATAAAGAAGCACCCACCATTGTCATCGTGACACTATGTGGAGCAAGTGATTCTTTGTTATAACCAATACGTTTACCAACGATCAAACAGCCGACCAAGCCAGCAATACCCGCGTTAATATGAACAACCGTACCACCCGCAAAATCTAAAGCGCCTTTTTGAAATAGAAAACCTGCCGTAGCACCCGCAGTAGTACCCGCTGCGGCATCAGTATAGGCATCAGGACCTGCCCAATACCAAACCATGTGAGCCATGGGTAAATAAGCAAAAGTAAACCAGATTAACATAAACACTAATATTGCTGAAAACTTAACCCGCTCAGCAAAAGCACCGATAATCAAAGCCGGCGTGATGCCCGCAAACGTTAACTGAAATGCCACATAAATATATTCAGGAATATAAACCCCTTTAGTGAAGCTAGCCGCCATTGAGTCTGGTGTGATACCGAACAGAAACAGTTTACTAAATCCACCAATAAAAGGGCTACCTTCAGTGAAGGCAAGACTATAACCGTAAAGAGCCCATAGCACAGCCATCATAGAAAAAATAATAAATACCTGCATTAATACAGAAAGCATATTTTTTGCACGTACCATACCGCCATAAAATAAAGCTAACCCTGGAATAACCATCAGAATAACCAGAACGGTTGCTACAATCATCCAGGCGGTATCGCCTTTATTGATGCTAGGCGCAACTACTGCGGCGGGATCCGCCAACGCAAATCCGGCAAAACTGACCAAGGCAACAAAAATAACGCTATTTAATAACTGTTTCATAACTCCCCCGTACCAAGACTAAAGCGCTTCATCGCCGGTTTCACCGGTACGAATACGAACAACCTGTTCTAAATCGGTCACAAAAATCTTACCATCACCGATTTTTCCGGTGTTGGCTGCTTTAGTAATAGCTTCGACAGCCTGTGTCAGCAGTTGATCAGCAACCGCCACTTCAACTTTCGCTTTAGGCAAAAAATCAACCACATACTCCGCTCCACGATAGAGTTCAGTATGTCCTTTTTGACGACCAAAACCTTTTACCTCAGTTACGGTCACACCAGAAACCCCTATATCTGAAAGTGCCTCACGGACATCATCCAACTTAAACGGTTTAACAATAGCTGTTATCAATTTCATTTGATCCTCTCTCTTTAGTTTTAAAGTAACGATTCGAGATTACTTAAAGCAGAGAGTGTGCCAAGTATAATTTCATCATTATTTTTATTATCCAAGTACACGTAATAAGGTAATGTCAATAGGGTAATAAAAGAAACATCAATACAATGAAATGGGAATAATCGAGAGAACATCTTAACAATCCTGATCTTATAAGCATTTATATGCACCAGATCAGAGCGCAAGACACTTTACGTTCCATGATGGTGCAAAAACTTTGTTCAGACTATTTAACCAACATGAACCGAATTGAATGCATACTAAAAAAACTATTCGTCTGCTATCCCCAACTCCTTTATTTTACGGGTCAGTGTATTTCGACCATAACCCAATAAAAGAGAGGCTTCGTGACGACGTCCATGAGTAAAATCAAGAGCGGCTTTAATTAAAATGGCCTCAACGATTGGAATCGTCTGTTTTGCAACTTCCGGTTCTTTTATAAGCAGTTGCTGATCTATCCAGCTTCTCAATAACGCCTCCCAGTCAGCACCGGCATTATCTTTTTCGATAGGCGCACTCATTAATTCTGGCGGCAAATCATGTAAGTGAATTTCTCTACTGGATGCCATGACCGTTAACCAACGACAACTATTTTCTAATTGCCTAACATTTCCTGGCCACTCCAGTGTACTCAAATAAGCCTCGGCATCAGGCTTTAAAACTTTATTTTCAACTCCTAACTCTGAAGCTGCCTGTTGTAAAAAATGACGCAACAACAAAGGAATATCCTGCTTTCTCTCACGTAGAGCCGGAATATGGATGCGAATAACATTCAACCGATGAAATAAATCTTCTCGAAATCGTCCCTGCTCAACGAGAACCTCAAGATTTTGATGCGTAGCCGCAATAATACGCACATCCACCTTAACGGCTAAATGAGCCCCTACCGGGTAAAACTCACCATCAGCCAAAACCCGCAATAACCGGGTTTGTAATTCTGCGGGCATATCGCCTATTTCATCCAGAAAAAGAGTTCCCCCATTGGCTTGCTCAAAACGTCCTGCTCTGCGTGCTTGAGCGCCAGTAAAAGCCCCCTTCTCATGCCCAAACAACTCAGATTCCATCAAGTCTTTGGGAATAGCGGCCATATTTAAAGCAATAAAAGGACTTTTAGATCGGGGACTATGGCGGTGCAACGCCTTAGCCACTAACTCTTTACCCGTGCCGGATTCACCATTAATCAGTACAGTAATATGAGAACGTGCCAAACGACCAATCGCCCTAAAAACCTCTTGCATGGCCGGTGCTTCACCAATAATTTCGGGCGTTGGCTCACTAGCAGCAACAGCAAAACGAGAAGCATCGTTTTGCTGTTGCCGACCGTGTAAACAAGCACGCTGTGCCAGGCTAACAACCTCCTTAATATCAAACGGTTTCGGCAAATATTCGAAAGCACCGCCATGAAAAGCAGACACTGCGCTTTCCAAATCAGAATGAGCGGTCATGACAATCACCGGCAAGTTGGGATGACTCTGTTGAACCTTATCCAAAAGCTCTAAACCATCCATACCCGGCATCCGAATATCGGTTATCAAGGCATCCGGCAAATCACTTTCTAAAGCGCTTAGAAAATCCTGCCCGGCAGAGAAGGTGCGAGTAATAATATCTGCTTTTTGTAAAGCCTTCTCAACCACCCAACGTATCGATTTATCATCATCAACAATCCAGACAGTATCAGGTTTAGCCATGACCTAGCTCCATAGGCAAAAAAATTGAAAACATGGTCTTTCCCGGTTGACTATTACATTCTATTAAGCCGTTATGCTGAGTAATTAATGCTTGAGCAATCGACAACCCCAAACCAGTACCTTCTGCTCGTCCTGTGATCATAGGGTAAAATATCTGGTTCATCATATTGGCATCGATACCGGGTCCGGTATCGATAATGTCACATTTAACCGCTAATTTATAGTGTTTACGACCTACGTTCAGATGCCGATAGATACGTGTTTTAAAAATAATACGTCCCTTCCCTTCCATCGCCTGCACCGCATTTTTAGCAATATTTAAAATAGCTTGAATGAGCTGATCCTTGTCCGCAAAAATATCAGGAATACTCGGGTCGTAATCACTTTGGATGGTCAGACTACCTGTGGATTCGGCTTGAACCAATTGCCTGACTCTCTCTAACACCTCATGAATGTTAATCGCCTTTTTATTCGGCAATTTATTCGGCCCCAGCATCTTGTCCAACAATCCTTGTAGACGATCTGATTCAGCAATAATAATCTGGGTGTATTCTTTCAATTCTGGATCATCTAACTCCAAGTCCAACAATTGCGCCGCACCACGCAAACCACCTAAGGGATTTTTAATTTCATGAGCCAACCCCCTAACCAACAATCTAGCGGTATTCTGCTGAGTTAATAGTTGCTCTTCCTTAGAAATTCGTAAATGATTATCGACTTGTTGAAATTCAACTAATATTTCATTGACTTGCTCATTAACTAATAAAGGCGTAGCGCTGAAATTGGTCGTCACATTATGAGGCATCCGACTCAAGGTTAATGCCCGATCGACCAGAGGCTCCGCCATTGTTAACGACTGCCTCAAATTATGTAGCAATGCAGAATCAGATGCCTTAAATAATTCATCAGCATTTTGTCCTACTAAGTGATGGGCGCTATCAGCGAACAGGATCTCGCCTGCCGTGTTAATAAAAGTGAGTATTAATTCACGATCAAATAATAAGATCGCAGTATTCAGATGATCTAGCATTCGCTTATACATATTCTTTTTAATCAGTCTTTTTTTGATATAAAGATTTACAATGCTACAAGCAAGTTATAGACCAACTCCCATACAAAGGTTAGAAGTAGAAATAGTTTCTTATTTTACTCCTTATAAAAACAAAAATCGCACCAAAATAGGTCGCAACACAAACCGAAAAGATATTACAGAAGCCAACTCTCAGTAAAAATAATACTCCATGACTACCATCCGTTAGTTATCAAAGCGTCTCTCCACCCAATCCATCCAAACAGGAAATCCAGTTACCATATAAAATCCGTAGATGATTACCACTGCAATAGAAAAACCCAAAAGGGTAATCACAACCCTTAAAGTAATAGGCCAGCTCATTGATAAAGAAAAACGGTAGGCTAGTTCAGAAGCAAAAAACAATATAAAAAATACGATAATGCTTAAAAGTATATTCATTGCGACACCACCACACTCAAATAAATGCCAATTGATTAATTTTGACGGATTAACAACACCTAAAATGAGAGATTATATTAATCGATAAACTCAACTATATCTAGAAAAATAACCCATTGTTTTTAAATAAAAATCTGGGGGGGAGCTGGTTATTTTGGGTTTAAAATAGCTTTAACGACCCGTATAGCGGAATGTGAAGCGCCATTGGAATGGGTGTCTTCGGTAAAATCACCCGCAAAATAAATGCGGCCTTGTGGCTGTCTTAATGAATCAGAAAGACTATCAAAGCGCGATCTACCCACCGGCCACGAAGCAATAGCACGTGGATGATAACGATAAAAGGTCATTTGCTTGACGGATGATCTGAAACCAGGCCACTGTTTCTCAAAAGCCTCAGTCAGTGCTTCCTGAACATCCTCTGGCCCGCCACTCACCCTGCTATTGAAGCGGTCAGCATAAGCGCCATTAACCAGTAAGTTTAATATTGCATCTTTATGGGGTTCAGACTTTCCCTCATAAATAACACCCAACAGACCATCCGAAATAATAGGCAGAAGGCTGATGCCTTTTGTTTTCCAAAAGTGGCTGGCCTTATTATCTACCCGCACATGGGCAGTAAAATAGGAGCCACCCGATTGCGTTTGTATCGCTTCTTTTCTATCTTTAGACAGGGGTGGACTAAACTGAATATCATTCAGTCTGAATAAGGGTACAGTAGTGATGACGTACTTTGCACGATAAACTTGTTGTTGAAAAGTGCCTGTATCGGAGGTGGTGACTTCCACACCGGTGTCAGTCGATTTAATATGAGTGACGAGCTTATTAAGATGTATGTTGTCAGTACCGATAAAATTGGCTATGGCTTGTGCAGCCCGTTGATTACCACCCACTACATGATAAGGGGCTTGACCTTCCCCTGAAAGCAAATACCATTCTGCAATGCCATCCAGTGCGCTGATTTTAGTCCATGAGGTAGCAAACTCCGGTTCGGTTTGGATACGCACAAATTCTTGAGCTTTGGAAGATAGCCCGCTGGTTTCATGTATCCAGTCAGCAAATGACAGGTCGATTAGCGGTAACAGATTATTTGCCAAGGGATGCTGGTCAATCTGCTTATAAAGCCCGGTCATTTTTTGATCCCACTCTTTATAGGCTTTCATTTCATCAACACTCAGCACGGACGCGAGAAAGTCCTGATTGCTTTTATGAGTAAAGGGATAAAGTGTGCCTTGATAGTAAAAGCTTGAAAAACTGGTATAGAAAGTTTCCAGCGGAATTTTAAGCTCACGCATAAGATCAAGCGCCGGATTGCTTTCCCAAAATTCTTCTAACCCAACCTCTGCGTGAGCATTATCAGCATAATTAGCAGTACGGATACGCCCCCCGATATGTGGACTCATTTCCAGTATAACGGCTTTTTTACCTGCCTTTTTTAAATAATAGGCTGAACTTAAACCCGACAAACCTGCACCTACAATCAAAACATCAGGGCTATTTTTATCGGCACATACCCCGCCAGATCGACAACTAAGCAAGAGAATAAAAAGAGAGCGTAATAAAAAACGAGGCAGGCTTTTAAGAAAGGAGAATGTCATTCGAATCGCTATTGATTAAAGTTATATTTTAAGTTCATTAGAACCCAAAACGTTGTCTATGCAAAGATATGCTAGATCTAGCGGGCTTATCGTGTAATAACGACAGATCCACGTTTCTCACTCCAATTGCGTAAACTGTTAGCGTTGCAATAGAGCTTAGTTCATGGTCTTTGGCAATAGCATACCAGTTATTCGCATCTAATGGGAATGACTGAAAAAGCATATTTCCTTCACCTGCACCACAGTCAACAAATGCACCGCCTCCGACTGTAGTTGTACCACTGGGTGCCGCCACAGTTGATTCTGGATGTGCATTGGGATTTGAAGAAGCCTGCTCATATTGAGTTGTTATAGCTTGTAATCCAAGGAAGCGACTTTGAGCCGTTGAACTCCACTTAACTCCGATTGCATACGCAGTGATTGTCGCTGGACAGGAATTGATGTGATCCTTTGATGCCACAGACCAAGTACCCGCAGAAGCGGGGTATGAGGCTGTCAAATAGTTACCCACACCCATATAAGTGGTTTGTGCTCCACCGCCAGTCATGGCGTAATCAGAATCTACGCTGATTGAAGCAGTGGGGTGTGCAACTAATGTGGATACACTAGAAAAAACCTTAACATCAAGCCAATTATAGGGATCATAAACCGCAACCGCATAAACCGTGAGTATTGCCTTATCAGGCACTACAGCATCTTTGGCTTTAGCTGACCACTGGTTGTCGCCGATTGGGTAAGACGCGGTGAGTAACTCTCCATCCCCCTGACAAACCACTTTTGCTCCACCCGAAAGGATCTTGTAACCGTTAGGGACTTCGACAATGGATGTCGGATATTCAGTCTGGGTTGACGCTGCACAGAAAATGCGTACACTTAGAGGTGGGTTCAAGAAGCCTGGGAGTGCTGCTTTAAGTTGATCGTATCGAGACCCTACAGGCAGGAGTTTATAAATCGGCACAAGTGCATTATCACCAGCCCCAGTGTTGAAATCGATGAATACAGGAAAATCCGTGATTGTAGATTGCCAGTCAGCCAAAGTCGTTTTTGTGGTATTACCTCCAACAAGAATTAACGATGACGATGACTGGTAAGTTTCACTGGATTGCTGACTATCGTAAGAAAAACTTCCTCCCGTTTTAAAACTACCCACGACGCTTGCGTACGCGGCTGATAAGTCAGCTTTGAAGGTTTGATCTGAATACTGACTCTTAAATTGACTGTAAAGTGATAAAGAAGCCTTTGCCCCCATTAGGATACTCGATGTGTAGTGAGTACCATGTTTTTTATAAAACTCAGTAGGCGACATTAAACCTTTTAGATCTGCCTCAAAGGTTGGATCCAACAACCCATCCAGGTTATAGGGGAGAGTCAGGCTGTATAATTGCTGTTCAAAAGTATAAGTACCAAAAGAGTATGATTCGGTAGTATCCTCTGTCATATCAAAGGATGATTCCACTGTTCCAGAAAAACCGCCATAGCCGCCACCGGCTTGAAGGCTGGCAGTGATATGCTTCATGTAAGTATCCCGCCCCGAGCCGATAACCTGATCAGCTTTGGATATGTTTCCAACAGACACCATGAACCCTTTTGGGACGTTATAGTTTTTGGATAAAACGTGTACCTGTTCCCATTTTTCCGGGTCAGAGGGTAACTTAAGAAGCGATGTAATCGAATTCCAGTCTGCATAGGACGCTATCTTGGTGTTCACGCCCCCGCCAATCTTGTCGAGGCCCGGTAGTTGATTTTGTATTTGCGAAAAGGGCATATTAGTTCCTTTATTAATTAATAAATATTGATAGATATAACTTTTGAATTAAAAGTTATATCTATCAACTGGATTTACCGTGTGTATAAGTGTGTATAAAGTTAAGAATTACACTTCGACAAAAATTGATCTTAGCTGTTGGAGTGAGTTTTACAAAGTCTAATAGTACTTTATATTTTTTCAAGAATTACTCTTATATTGGAGAGATGGGAGGGTCTAACAATAAGCTTTAAGTTAAACTGTTGATGATTGTAGGGCGTTTTAATCTACAGAGAAATACGTATGAATACCTATCTGACCCGCACAGAGGCATTGTGGTTATTATCGGGTAATCGTAACTGGCTTGCTGAAAACAATGTGCTGTTACAGAAAAGCTTAAACTATCCAGCGATAACAGCTAGAACCCATGGAAAGCTTAAGAAACGGCAGAAATCGGGTAATAACGAGACTATTTAACGCACAAAAACCCCGCTAAGTCAGATAACCAGCGGGGTTTTTAGTAGATGACACCCAGCCTGTTATGAAACAGGCTTAATAATTTTACAAACTGTAGTACATATCGTATTCAGCGGGGTGAGTGCTCATCCGTAAACGAGTGACTTCTTCCATCTTCAATTTGATATAACCATCAATCACGTCATCAGTGAAAACGCCACCTTTTTTCAGGAAGTCACGATCTGAATCTAATGCTTCTAACGCTTGATCAAATGAATGACACACTTGTGGGATTAATTTAGCTTCTTCTGCTGGTAAATCATACAAATCTTTATCCATGGCATCGCCAGGATGAATTTTGTTTTGAATACCATCTAAACCAGCCAACAACATGGCAGAGAATGCCAAATACGGATTAGCGGTTGAATCTGGGAAACGCACTTCAATACGACGACCTTTTGGGTTATTTACAAAAGGAATACGAATAGAAGCAGACCGGTTACGTGCTGAATAAGCCAACATAACAGGGGCTTCAAAGCCTGGAACTAAACGTTTGTAACTGTTAGTTGAGGCATTGGTAAACGCATTTAAAGCTCTAGCGTGTTTAATGATACCGCCAATATAATATAAGGCTGTTTCAGATAAGCCACCGTACAAATCACCCGTAAACAGATTTTTACCGTCTTTTGCTAACGATTGGTGTACGTGCATACCACTACCGTTATCACCGACTAAAGGTTTAGGCATAAATGTCGCTGTTTTGCCATAAGCATGGGCAATGTTAGCTACAACATATTTTAATTCTAACACTTCGTCCGCTTTTTTAACAAGTGTGTTAAATCTAACGCCGATTTCACATTGACCCGCAGTCGCCACTTCGTGATGATGAACCTCAACAACCTGCCCCATTTCTTCTAAGGTTGTACACATGGCAGAACGCATGTCCTGAAGTGAATCAACAGGTGGTACGGGAAAATAACCGCCTTTAACGCCTGGACGGTGACCGGTGTTACCATCAGGATATACTTTTTCTGAGTTCCAACCCGCTTCTTGAGAATCAATTTTATAAAATGAACCGCTGATATCAGTGCCCCAACGGACATCATCAAAGATGAAGAATTCATTCTCCGGGCCGAAGAACGCAGTGTCTGCAATGCCGGTTGATTTTAAATATTGTTCTGCACGTTTAGCTAAAGAACGTGGGTCACGCTCATAGCCTTGCAAATTTTTTGGCTCAATAATGTCACAACGCAAAATGAGTGTGTTGTCATCAAAAAATGGGTCAATAACCGCTGTTGATGGATCAGGCAATAAAATCATGTCTGATTCATTGATATGCTTCCAGCCCGCGACAGAAGAACCATCGAACATGTTACCTTCTTCAAAGGTATCTTCATCGATAGAATGCGCTGGAAATGTAACGTGTTGTTCTTTACCACGGGTGTCACAAAAACGAAAATCAACAAACTTGATATCGTTTTCTTCAATTAGTTTTAATACTTTTTTTACAGACATTGAAAAAGTCCCCTTAGTTAATTGTTATTTATTATTATGTGTATTCTGTGTTTTCCAAACGTTATAAAGATACCATTTTTCTTGTCGAATTAGCCACTAAAAAGTAACAAGCTTGATTGAAAGAGAAATATACCAACAACATCCACAATTATTTGCTAACACACAACAAATCATAGCTTTTTGCACACTTTTAAAACAAAGCATCATTAAAAATGCACCATTATAGATCAAAAATAAGCAATGCCTTTTTTAAATCAACTAATACATTGTATTATAAAGACATATATTATTGGCACAACTTTTGCTGATATTATTCCAGTGTTCTTTGTCTAGTTACCAAAGGAGTTGTTATTTAACAACAGAGCACCATTTTTTTAAGTCATTAAGAGGAATTAAAATGAAACAACTACCTATAAGCAAAAGCCAGGCAATTATAGCTGCTGCGAGTGGACTTTTGTCACTTACACTTAGCGCAACTCAAGCCCACGCTGCAGGTGCAATACCATCTCTGACGGGTTACGACATTAATGAATCCAGCTTTTTGAAAGATAACGGAATAACAGTCAATGGCAACGCTAATGCTGGCATTACCTACAATGGCAACAACCCAACCAATGGCTTTAACGGCCCAGTTACTTTTGGCGATCGCTCAAGCGAATTCCAGTTAAACCAATTAAACTTATCCATCCAAAAAGCGGTCGCTACTGAAGGCGACAAATGGAGCTTCGGCGGTCGCTTTGATGCTATGTTTGGTACCGATTCCATCTTCACCCAAGCTTACGGTGTTCCCGCTTATAACGTCAATTCGCCTGGACAGGCACTTAGCAGAAACAACTGGGATTTAAACATTTTAGGTACTGCGGGTAATCGCTTTTACGGTATTGCATTACCTCAAGCTTACCTTGAAACCTATGTACCTGTCGGCAATGGCTTAGATGTTAAATTGGGTCACTTTTATACACCAATCGGTTATGAAACTGTACCGGCCAATGAAAACTTCTTCTACACCCATGCTTACACCATGCAATATGGCGAACCATTCACGCACACTGGCGCATTGGGTAACTATGCGTTCAGTTCAAACTGGTCAGCCATGGGCGGCGTAACCACTGGCAGCTCAACGGGCGGCTGGGACGGTGGCTTTAACCAACAACTAAGCAATTGGAGTGGCATCGGCGGTGTAACCTGGACTAGCAACGACAAAGGCTCATCTGCCAATGTTAGCGGTACTTACGGCGCAGCATCATCATTAAGCAGCCATGCATGGGCAATGTACAGTATCGTGTTAAAACACAACTTTACTGACAAAACCCATTTTGTATTACAACACGACCATGGTTTTGCTAATGCTGTCTATGGAGCCAACGGCACCATTCAAGACGCACAATGGTATGGCGTCAACTCTCACCTGTACTACGACATTAAAGACAACCTATCAATCGGCATGCGTGCTGAATGGTTCCGCGATCAAAATGGTTTTCGAGTGGCTCAAGCTGGTCGTATAGCTGGCGCCCTTAATGGAAGCGGTTATAGTTACGCCGGCCAATATTATGGTGGAGCAGCAGCCAGTTATTACGAACTTACCTGGGGCGTAAACTGGAAACCGGTGTCATGGCTAAACTTACGTCCAAACGTTCGCTATGATCGTGTCGATGGAACTCAAGCGGGTACCGCTTACACTCCATTTGGAGGACAAATTGATCAAGTCTTATTCTCTAATGACTTTATCGTTACTTTCTAAAGAAAGTCTCCGCTATATTCTTGCTTTAAAAATGCGCCTGACGGCGCATTTTTTTTGCTCAAATATTAACCATTACTGTGAACACATTAGCAATGCATCATTATGGTGCACAATCAAATCAATGCACCAGAACAACTCGCCTTTCAGACTTGTGCTTACTAATATTACTAATAACTGACATCAAAAGTTGGCTATTTCTAGACCTCAGCACCTCACTCGGACTATTTTAATAACTGGTTCAATTATTGCTATCCCTTTAAAACAACCAAACTAAATTCACTATGATACAGGGGAAAAATATGACTGGAAATGCTGCCCGCATTCAAGCTGTTCAAAACATCACTAACCGTCAACCTATGCCCGTTTCAATGCCGGACTCGTTGGCTAATCTTTGGGCAAGTGATGTCTTTACGCTCAGTAAAATGAAAGAAAGCCTGCCTAAAGACGTTTTTAAGTCAGTCAAGAAAACAATTGAAACAGGAGAAGCACTGGATGTTTCAATTGCAGATATAGTCGCCTTAGCCATGAAAGATTGGGCCTTATCAAAAGGTGCATTATATTATGCCCACGTCTTTTATCCGTTAACCAATGCAACCGCAGAAAAACATGACGGTTTTATCTCTGTACAAAGTGACGGTTCGGTTATCTCTGAATTTAGCGGTAAGGTATTAGTCCAAGGTGAACCTGACGGCTCTTCTTTCCCTAATGGTGGTATCCGCTCTACCTTTGAAGCACGGGGTTATACCGCCTGGGACGTGACTAGTCCTGCGTACATCATGACCACCGATAACGGCTCTACACTGTGTGTTCCTACCGTTTTCGTATCCTGGACAGGAGAAGCCTTAGATAAAAAGACTCCATTACTCCGCTCTAACGCAGCGATGAATAAAGCCGCACAACGGGTTTTATCGCTACTGGGTAACACGAATATAGCGCCAGTAAATTCTAGCTGTGGTGCTGAACAAGAATACTTCCTAGTGGATGCTGGTTTTGTTAACACTCGCCCTGATTTACTGTTATCAGGTCGTACTTTATTAGGTGCAGCACCCGCTAAAGGTCAACAATTTGACGATCATTACTTTGGTGCGATTCCAGAGCGCATACAAGTTTATATGCAGGATGTTGAAGAACAACTCTATCGCTTAGGCATTCCCGCTAAAACCCGTCACAATGAAGTCGCTCCAGGCCAATTTGAAATCGCCCCTTTCCATGAAGCAGCCAACGTCGCCACCGATCATCAACAATTGATCATGACTGTGTTAAAAAACACCGCTAAAAAACATGGTCTAGTGTGCTTATTACACGAGAAACCGTTTAAAGGCATTAACGGCTCTGGTAAACACGTTAACTGGTCAGTCGGCAATTCCACTCAAGGCAACTTACTTGATCCTGGGCACACGCCTCATTCTAATACGCAATTCTTATTATTCTGTGGTGCGGTGATTCGTGGCGTGCATAAATACGGCCCATTGTTACGCGCAGTAATTGCTTCAGCCAGTAACGATCACCGTTTAGGTGCCAATGAAGCGCCCCCAGCAATTATGTCTGTTTACTTAGGCTCTCAAATTGACAACGTATTTGAACAAATCAGCCAAGGCAAAGTGAGTAGCTCTTTAAATGCAGGTATTATGGATCTAGGTGTTTCTACCTTACCTACTTTTAATAAAGATGCAGGCGATAGAAACCGTACCTCTCCTTTCGCTTTTACCGGCAACCGTTTTGAATTCCGTGCAGTCGGTTCAGGCCAATCAGTGGCTGGGCCATTAGTTGCCATGAACACCTTGTTAGCTGATTCACTTAATTGGGTAGCTGACACGTTAGAAGCTAAAATAGCTAAAGGTACTGACTTAGATGCGGCTATATTAGAAACGCTTAAAGAGATTATCGACAACCACGGTGCGGTTGTATTTGGTGGTAATGGTTATTCTGCTGAATGGCATAAGATAGCCGTTGAAGAACGTGGCCTAGCGAATCTTAAAACAGCGGCGGATGCACTACCGGTATTAAAAGAAAAATATATTGAAGAATTATTCGATAAACTGGGGGTTTTATCACCGGTTGAATTAGCCAGCCGTTTTGAAATTTATGCAGAACAATATATCTTAGCGATTGAAGTTGAAGCTAAATTAGTGATCAGCATGATTAAAACAGGCATTTACCCCGCAGTAGTCAAATACTTATCCGAGTTGTCTGCTACCTTAAGCAGCTTAAAGAATAATGGCATTGAACTGGATGAGAGTCGCTTACTCGTGATTAGTGAGCAGCTCAATTCATTGACTGCTACGGTTGATACTTTGAAATCCGCTATTGCTCAACATGATTTCGATAGCATCGAAGAACACTTACAATTCTGTGCCAAAACTATTCGCCCTTTAATGGACGAGGCACGTGTTTTTGCCGATGCACTTGAAAGTGAAGTGTCTGACGAATTGTGGCCATTCCCAACTTATCAGGAAATGCTGTTTATTAAATAATTAAGTTATTATCTAACACATTAGAAACACGGTAGCTTATTAATTATCTTACCGTGTTTCTGTTATTGGCTTGCTTTTAACCCACATTTTAAGAATAAACCATTTTTTATAGATCCTTTTATCCTGAACCAAGCAAGCTTATTCTTTAATAATCTCACGCAGTACCGATGTGGCATAACTTCCAGCGGGCAGGGTAAAGGTTAACTCTAATACCTCATCCTGAACCCATTGCCACTGTAAATCAGCGACATTCACACGCAAGGCGCGTCGGTCACTTTCAACACCGAAGGCTATTAATCCCGCAACTAATTGAGGATAAGCATCAGCCACACTTTTTTCAAGAACCGATGCTTCACCTGAAACACCCTCCTCTCCTTTACCGAATAAAGCGCCCGTAGGATGAATGTCTTTTGCGTCTAAACGTCGAATGATTTCAGCATCGGACTCAGTTGACTTAAAACTGCTGTTCGACAAATCAAAGACATAAGTATCACCTGTGAGTGGTTGATTCCAATTTTCATGGGTAATCCGATAAGCCAGGATTTGATTAAACAAATAAGACCTCACCGCCGACAAATACAGACTGCGTTGTTCTCGCCCAACCTTGGCGCCCAGAAACATAGTCAGCGCTTTATTGACGTTTTGCCCGCCGTTACCAAACCGTTGAGCGCCATAATAGTTCGCAATGCCATTGTTCTTCATGGCTTCCAATTGCGCTATTGTTTGATCCTTGTCGCCCTGCCAATCTCGAATAGTCAACTTAAAACTATTACCCGATAAAACACCCCGCTTTAGTTTACGGGCATGACGTACACTTTGTAGCACTTTCATGCTGTCCGTTTCAAACTGCGTCCAATCAGGATCAGCTTTACCCGGCAACCACACACTAAACCATTGTGTGGTGATTGCATGACGATCTTTTAAACCCGCATAACTCACATCACGCTGCCGAACATTAGCAAACCGTGCCAACTGCCTGGCGACATAATCGGTATTTTCGCCTTTCTTTTCTATGTGCAAAAAGGCATGTTCACCACTGCCTGAAGGCTCAAAGGCCAAATTTTCTTTAACAATAAAATCCTCCTGTAAAGAACGTATCTGACCGGTACCAGAAGGTTGACCATAGACATAAGGCCAAAGGGGCATTTGAATAGATTGCATAGTTTGATTTAGCTAATGCGCGTGAGCAACAAACTCACTGCCATTAAGTTAGAGGAATTCAGTATACACGGAGACGAAAACAACTATGGCGTACAGCTTTACTGTTTTGATCAGATAATTAAACTTTGTTCCATAAACTTAAAAGCAATCCACAAATTAGCTTGCGTCCATAACAGCGGCGTTGTGTCATTGGGAACATAGCTGCCGTTTTCTAAATAATACAATTCCGGGCATTTAAAGCCACCAAATGGACTGTCTTCCGGGGTTAATTGTGCTAATGCACGATTAAAATACTGGGTTTGTAATTGCAGATATTCTTGTTCTTTAGTTTGTTGATATTTTCTGCCATAAATGACAGAAATAATAGGGTCAAAAATGCACCATTGTGCTTCCTGTCCTGCCTGTAACAAACTATCTCGATCACTCATATCATCACTGACATCTATCGTTCTGAGTTCGGGTTTTAATTTTTCTTTGTAATCAGCCGACCAATAAGAATCACCACTATAACGGCGAATGCCATAATAGCCTTGTAAATGCTCAATAATATTTTCCAGAATTTTATTTTCTATGCTTTCATCTTGAATAATGTCTAGTGGAAAAATTAAAAACAATAGCGCAGCATCATAAGGGCGGTATTTTTCAACCTGGATACATTCAGCGGGTAGTATTTGCTTTAAACTTTGCTGTCCCTTTTCAATCAGTTCATTTAAAAAATCAGCGGTAATAATGTTATCGTGGTATTGAATAGTTGTTTCTCGTTGCACTACGTTTTTTAATTCTGATAATGCGGCAACAACAACTCCAATACTGGAAGCTTCTATTTTTTTCGCTTCCTCCCAATGCCCATTATCTTCATCCTGCCAATACTGAATTTTGTCAAAATACAAAGCAAATAAAGCCAGTATGTGGCTTTTTTGTTGCGTTATGGCAATCACTTTATCGTTACACAACTTGCAGAACAACCATAAAAAATAGCCCAGCGCGTCATTTTGCGCATGTGACCATTTTTGATTAATTTCTGATAAATCACCGCCATTAAATCGTATATGGGGGCGATTCATCGATTTATGGAAATCCAATTCACCTGAGATTATTTTTTCAAAACGCCATTGATGTCTAATGAAATAATCGGCAAAGGTGCTTACATTTTTCAAGGCTATTTCGGAAGAACCATTGATGTAGTGGGCATGGGCAATGTGGATATTATCCCGAATCCAAATATTGCTATAGCCTGTATATTCGGATTCGGTTTGTAGATTGGCGGCGGGGAATAATCCGTTTTCTAAAGCAGAAAAATTGAAAGTGTTTTGTTGATTTAAAAACTGAAAGATACTTTTAATTTCAGATAAAGAATATTCGCATTTAATTAATTGAGAGCTAATCAACATTGCGAACCACCTTCCCTGTTTTTCAGTTCCTTGGCAGCAGCATCAAAAAGAGCTGTTTGATGATTTTTATAAGAGGCTTTTGTTAAAAAATGCAGCACAATTGTTCCCAATCCCACTAACAAAAATGTCATGCCTTTTGTTTTATCCGTTGCAAAAGGAACAAGGCTATAAAGTGCTACGAAACATGATACAACTACACTTGACCAATGTAATACAAAGTCCTCCATATTGAATAAATAGCGTGTATCCGTTAACTTGGTAATGTAACCCTCGTAAGGGTCATCATAGTATTTTAAAAAATTGGCAATGACTAAAATGCGAAGGGTATTATGGTAACAAATCAAATCCACATAAGCGCAAACAAATGGGATAACGCAAAGTACATAATCCGCAGGGATTTTTATGTCATTATGCTGATAAGCCCCAAATCCTAATCCAATTGAGGCTAATGAAGCGATTGCTATCAGTTTATATTTTAGAAAATCTATCCTTGCTTTTTCGGATTCTACAATTTCATTACGCAAAAGAGGGATTTCATCTTTTGGGATTATTTTTTCAGAATTGCTACTATTCATAAATACCTTAACTTAGCAGATTTTTAATGAGTTTAGTGGTTTATTTATCAGCTAACAAAATGCAACAAGCACTTGAGAAAAAAGTTAATAAAAACATGATGCCTGAAATTAATTGAATTTTGATTATATCTTGTGCTTGTTCAATGGATATAACAGCAAAAAGTAAAGATGAAATTATTATGCAAATCATCAGAATTGCTGAAACCATAATCTTGAATCCACAATAAACTTTACTACTTACAACAAGAGAGCCAAAAGCATTTGCACCAATTGCAACTGATACTATAAACAACTCTCCTTTACCTAAAAAGATTGATAATTTATCAGGTGCTATTATATAGCTATGTAAATATTCAAAAAAAAGCGGCGTGAGCGTAATTTTAGCTGGGCTAACTTTTACTTCATAAATTCCACCTAATATCTCGATCATTGCATAGGTCAAACCTGTTAAAATTACAGTGTCGCCAATTACGGTATTTGCTAATAAAAATGCAATTACAGCATGAGCAGCAGCAAAACTGTGAATTAAAATTCCTGCTTCTTCTTTATGTGAATCCATAATAATCTCCTTGAAAGTTTATAAATTTTATTGTTTTCGCACTTTGCATTATTACCTGATGTTACCGCGTTTATGAAACATCTATTTCAGCAAGCCAATTCTCAAACCTTAAATCAGGAATTCTTGCAAACTCCCGCACATTATCCGTAACCAATATCGCCTCTAAACTCAACACATGAGCCGCGATTAACATGATTAAATTAATTTCCGCATCACTATCGCTTCTTGTACTACATCCTGCAAATTTGGCGAAGGTGCAAAAATAATATCCTCTGCGCAATGTTTGTGTTCAGAAAATGCTAAAGCCGGTTTATGTTTCGCATTATCATAACGAAACAACAACACATTCAACTTATCCTGAAAATGATAACTATAAGCCGCTTTATCAATCTGACCTTCCCCTTCGGAAGCATCAACAAACTCCCGAAAATGCAAACTGCTTTCATCGGTAAAAATCAACATCCCAAAAATATGCGCCTGTTCCTGCGGACGTTTATCAATAGTCAGCGAATGATTAACCAGCAAAGGGGCGATTTCAGCTAATACACTTCTTATGCCATTTAGATAATCATCCAGCAACATAATCAATTGCCTGCAAGGTTTTTTGCTTGGCAACTAATTTTTGATAAAGCTTAAATTCCCCCGCCCAACAAATATACTCATCATCACCGCTACTTAAATCCTCTGCGCTCATAGATTCGATAAAATAATCGGATGAAACCTGATATTTATTTTCAAAAACAGCAAGCTTTTGTTTTGCCAATTTAATCGCTAAGTCTAAACGCTGTATTTCAGCATCAATGGCGTTATGTACTAAATGCAAAATAGTAGCGGCATTTTCGTTATTATGAATCAAAAGAACTGCTGACATAAATGACTCCTCTTATTGTGACATTTTAACCCTTTATTGATTAAAGCTGTTGCGATAACCGTTAAGTTTTAATTGCCGCCACCATCACACGGGTACAAAACGCACCACACGGCAATTACACTATCTTTTGCGCCAAAACACTGTGCGGACGTTTAATCAACGCAGATAAACATAAGGCCAAAGGGACATTTGAATAGATTTTATAATTTGATTTAGCTAATGCGCGTGAGCAACAAACTCACTGCCATTAAGTTATAGGAATTCAGTATACACGAGGAGTGGCTAAAGCCACTCCTACAGTTATTTTTCAATGAGTACCACGGCTTGTACAGCAATACCTTCTTTACGACCTTCAAAGCCCAGCTTTTCTGTCGTGGTTGCTTTAACATTAATACAATCCACATCAACGAGTAAATCCTCCGCGATGTTACGACACATTGCCTCGATATACGGTGCCATTTTAGGAGCCTGAGCGATAATGGTAATATCGGCATTCACTAATAAGTAACCTTTCTCTTGTACAATCTGATACACATAGCGTAATAGCACTCGACTATCTGCACCTTTAAATTCCGGGTCTGTATCAGGAAAGTGTTTCCCGATATCACCCAAAGCCGCAGCACCTAATAAAGCATCACATAAGGCATGTAACACCACATCACCATCTGAATGCGCTTCCAGACCTTGCTCATAAGGGATTTTTACCCCCCCTAAAATAACATCCCCCCCGTCTTTAAAACGGTGTACGTCGTAACCCATACCGACTCTAATCATGTTGATGCTCCATATAAAATTGTGCTAATGCCAAGTCTTCGGGTCGGGTAATCTTGATATTATCCGGGCGTCCTTCTACAATCTTAGGCTGTAACCCTTGTAATTCCAAAGCACTCGCCTCATCAGTGATGGAAGGGTTACCTTCCGCAAGTTCCAGTGCCTGCTTTAAACTGCCATAACGAAACATTTGTGGCGTCAAGGCTCGCCAAATATGACTTCTGTCTAGGGTTCCGATAATACTACCCTTCTGTACATTTTTTAAAGTGTCATGTGACGATAAGGCCAGAATCCCCCCAACAGGATCATCTTTTAATGAATCGATAAGAAAATGGATATCGGTTGTAGTGATGCACGGTCTAGCTGCATCATGAACCAAAACCCAGTCATTATCTGAGGCTAAGTGCCGTATTGATTTTAAGGCAGACAGCACAGAATCAGCCCGTTCTTTTCCGCCCGCAGCGGTGATAATCTTTTCATGTTCTGAAATGCCAAGCTCAGGCCAATAAGGATCTTCTGCGGATATTGCAACCGCAACAGCGGCAAAAACATCGGCACTTAACAAGCGGTACACCGTATGTTCAATGACTGTCTTACCCGCTAACTCTAAATATTGTTTAGGTCGATCAGCATTCATCCGCTTACCAACACCCGCTGCAGGCACCACAGCCCAAAATTTTACTGAATCTATCATTTATTTTGTTTCATTAGTTATCTAATGACATGCGTCGCGATATAAACAACGCTAATCACCACAAGTACTCATATCATACCAAAATAATGCCCCGTAAGCGTAGCTCTCAAACTGTTCCAACAAACCTCATCGTTTTTTATAATACTACCGCTAACAACACCCGAAGAATAGAGTGATTACGCAACGTTTGCTTATCCTTACACTCCGTAGAGGCTACAATAGTTTTTAATAGCGTTTAATTGATCCGTGTTGGCTGCTGATATCAAATATTCGATAATATTTTCTAACGTAATAATAGCGATCACCGGCATGTTAAAGCGTTCTTTCACTTCTTGAATCGCCGAACAGTCATTCAAGCCTTTTTCTTGACGGTCTAAGGCAATCAACACGCCCGCCGGGGTGGCATGAGCAGCATGAATAATCTCAACAGATTCTCTCACTGACGTACCAGCGGTAATCACATCGTCCAGAATAATCACATTACCTTGCAAGGGTGTGCCGACCAGACTTCCGCCTTCACCGTGATCTTTGGCCTCTTTCCGGTTAAAAGCAAAAGGAATATCGTTACCGGTGATTTGCGCATAAGCAATCGAGGTTGCGCTCACCAGCGGAATACCTTTGTAGGCAGGGCCGTAAAGAATATCGACTTTAAGATCGGATTGAATTAGAGCCTGTGCATAAAACTGGCCTAATTTACCCAATTGAGCACCGGTATTAAATAAACCGGTATTAAAAAAATAAGGACTGGTACGTCCAGACTTTAATTGAAACTCACCAAATTTTAAAACACCGCACTCTAATGCGTAAACAATAAATTCTTTTTGATAATCAAGCATGATAAAAACTAAATAAGGAAGTGTTGTGGTTGGGAGCAGGCTCTTAAGGGATAAATGTCTCCAAGACATTATCCATAAAGTTCCAGCCTTGTTCTGAGCAATAATAATGATTATTGTGATAGATAAGCAATCCTTCTTTAAGTCCATTTGATAAAGCGGGCTCTAAACTTTCGCTATTTAAGCCGGTTGCGGCTTGATAAGCGGTGAGAGTAAATCCTTGTTTTAACCTGAGATGATTCATCACAAATTCTAGCGGTAGTCCAGCCGTAGATATCAAGTTAGCGCCGCCGTTTTTATGCGTGTTACTTAAGTACTCTTCAGGACTTTTAGGTTTAAACGTTCGGGTGATCAAGTTGGGGAGTATCTGGCTTATTTTGCCATGTGCGCCTGCACCAATGCCTAAATAATCACCAAATTGCCAGTAGTTTAAATTATGGTGGCATTGTCGTCCGGTCTGGCTATAGGCAGATACTTCATATTGATGATAGCCGTGATCAGCCAAGAGTTGCTGAGCCTGTTTTTGAGTGCTAAAAATAATTTCATCATTAGGTAATTTTGGTGGGAAGCGATGGAAATAAGTATTCGGTTCCAGAGTTAATTGATAAAAAGAGATGTGGGTAGGCTTCAGGCTAATGGCGGTTTTTACATCATTAAGACTGTCTTCTGGATTAGAGTCGGGGAGGCCAAACATAAGATCCAGATTAAAGTTAATAAAACCAGCTTGTTGAGCAATCTCACCTGCGGCTAAGGCTTCTTTAGCCGAATGCTCGCGGCCTAGCTTTTGTAATAACACATCATTAAAACTTTGAATGCCAATGGAGAGACGGTTGATGCCTAGAGTTCTAAATTCAGCAAATTTCTGGCTTTCAAAGGTACCTGGATTAGCTTCAAGGGTTATCTCAATATTGGGTGTTAACGTGAGGCGTTGCTCAATGCCTCGTAATAAACGCTCAAACGATTCAGGAGCGAATAAGCTGGGGGTGCCACCGCCAATAAAGATACTGTGTAGGGGGCGAGTAACTTCGTAGCGCTGAATATCTTCAGTTAAATCATTAAGTAGTACATCTACATAGGCTGCTTCTGGCGTATCACTTTTAACGGCATGAGAATTAAAATCACAATAAGGACATTTTTTAATGCACCAAGGGATATGAATATAGAGACTTAGAGGGGGTAAGGTCATATTGAGAGATTTATGAATCAGAAAATGTCAGACAATAGCTGAGGCGGTTGCACTCCGATTATTATTTATATTAAAGTCTATATTTCGCAGGAACTGTTCCTGATTATACAATAAGGCAAGAATCAATAAACTTAATTATCAATCTGGCTCATAATATACCAATTAGGCTTTACCTCTTGAATAAGAGCAAACTTACTTATAAATTCAATGTATTGACAGTCCTATTATTTTGCTGTTGACCCTGCTAGACATTTTTTAACTTTTATCCTTAATGAGCATTCTCTATGTCTATTTCCGATTTTATTGAAACACCTGATAATTATGAACAAAAAACTATTTGCTGTTTAGTGGTCGATGTATCAGGCTCAATGGCTACTTTAAATCCAGGTGGCTCACCCATTAATCAGCTTAATCAAGGTTTAAGTCAGTTTCATGCAGAAATACATGAAGATAATGCGACCGCCAATCGTCTTGAAATTGCAATTGTCGCATTTAGTGATAGCGTGGAAATTGTTCAAGCACCGGCTTTAGTCGATCACTTCTCACCACCGGTATTAAGTGCCAAAGGCAGTACAAAACTGGTGGATGGTGTGCGTGCCGGCATTGCTCTTGTACAAGCCAGAAAGCAATATTACAAGAATACCGGACAACCTTATAATCGTCCCTGGATTGTTCTAATTACGGATGGCGCCCCTGATACAGGTCAGGATGTAATAGGATTAGCACAAGAGATAGCAACCGGTATGGCTGAAAAGGATTTCTTATTTTTACCCATTGGGGTAACGGGGGCAAACTTGCAAATGCTCGAAAGTATTGCCGGTTCTTATTCTGAAGGAGGACGCACACATAAAGTATCTCCCTTACCCTTAGAGTCTGCTAAATTTTCTGAGTTTTTTAAATGGTTAAGCGCCAGTATAGCCATAGCCAGTAGTGATGAAAATGAAAGTAATCTACCGATGCCGACCTGGATGACAGGTTATAAAAATTAATGAACACATCGAACAAACCGATTAATGATTCGGAAGAGTTTTGTTCTTCTAATGAGTGGTTAATCGTTGATTATTCAGCGATAGGTAAAGATCATAGTAAACACAATATACCTTGCCAAGACCATCGATACGTTCAGCGTATTAATCCACAATGGGGGGTTGCTGTTTGTTGTGATGGCGCCGGTTCAGCAGAGAAGTCTGATATAGGCTCCCGGTTTGTTGCCGAACGAACAGCAAATGTGCTAACACTGGCTGTAGAAAAAGAGCAGTGGCTTATTCATAATCACTTACCGACACAAGAGGTGTGGCGTACTATTTCTCGACAGGCTCTATATCAGGTCTATAGTGATTTAGAGTCGTTTGCACAGATTAATAATCTGGAACTAAAGTTATTGGCCTCTACGGTTATCGCCGTTATCTATTCACCCATTGGTTTATTGGTCACTCATATTGGCGATGGTAGAGCGGCCTATTGTAATCATACAGCTCAGTGGACTGCGATTATCACTCCATTTAAAGGTGAAGAAGCTAATATGACCGTCTTTATTACCTCGTCAATTTGGCATGATCCCGATAAATACATTGAAAGTCGTGTCATTGATGATAAGCCGCTTGGCTTTGCCCTGTTATCGGATGGCTGTGAAAATTTTGCCTTTTTAACGCATGTGAATACATCAAAAACGGCTGATCAGATTAAGATAGAAGACATCAACTTACCCTTTCAAGGCTTCTATCATCCTATCGTTAAGCACTTAAAAGCAAAACATCTAACATTATCCCATGAAGAAATTCAGGCAGAATGGGCGACTATTTTAGAAAGTGGTACTGAAAAAATCAAAGAAACAACGGATGATAAGACCATGATTTTAGGGCTTTGGATTTAATTAATGGGCTATCTTGCATGGCATTAACGCTTGTCACCAGCACCCATCAAATCATTACGGTAGAAGAAAAACATTTTGCCTCTGGAGGTGAGGGGAAAGTTCATAAAATCATCTCACCTGATAGATATTTAAACTGTTGCGTCAAGTTATATGAAGCAAAATACCGTACTCAAACACGTCAGACAAAGATTGAGTTTTTAATTAAAAACGCACCCGCTCATCTACAAAATGATGATTTCATGGTCTGTTTTCCTCAGGAATTAGTGTTTATAGACCAACAGTTTGCTGGCTTTATTATGCAGCTTGCTTTTGAGGATAGTATTCAATTAGAAAGTTTATGTACGCCGTCCATTAGGGCAGTTTATACATTACATCAAGATTTTGATCGTAAATTGTTTGACGCTTTCCAGAAGCGCTTACAGCTTTGTCTTAATCTAGCCGTGCCTATTCATTTAGTTCACAGCTTAAACAAATATGTATTTGTTGATATTAAGCCCCAAAACATCCTGGTTGATCCCCATTCAAAAATATCCATTATTGATATAGACTCCATCCAGATATCTGAAAACAAGCAGGTTTTACATTCCGCACACGTCAATACACCTGACTATATCCCTCCTGAATGGCAAGGCGTCGTTATAAAAAATAAGTATATTCCGGTTGAATGGGACAGGTTTGCCGTTGCTATTATATTTTACCGCGTCCTGTTTGGCATACATCCCTATGCAGCAAGCTTTAACCCACCCTATGCGCATCTTACGACCATTCCAGATTTGATTAAAAACGGCTTTTTTGTTCAAGGTCGTCATAAAAAAGCGATTACCATCTTACCCGCTCCCCATGCCTTATTTACGCAACTCGACTCAAAGCTACAACGTTTATTTATAGCCGCGTTTGAAGATAGTTTGCATAAGCCAGGTAAACGCCCCACGCTCGATCAATGGGGTAAAACTCTTTTTAATACCGTAAAACCCGCTGGGTTTTGGAAACGCTCCCTTAACACCATCAAACAGACGATAACTAAACGGGTTATTGGTTTATTTAAGTTTATTACGTCTAATGTTCATGATGTCTATCAGTTCATTATTCGCTGTTTAGTGAGCACTAAAAATAATTTTGGAAATATAGTGGTTAGCTTATATTTAGCTCTTATTATTTTGGGACTCTCTAACTATCATAATGAGCTACTGTCTATGACTTCTGAACATAAGGCTTTTATTAATAGCCACATACCCGCCAAGGTAAGGCGTACGCCTGATAGAACGAGTGATGCCAATATTTTGTATAAACTTAATTGCGCCGATGAAGTTTATACACTCAAGGGTATTAACAAAGAACAAGGGGGATGGACAGAAATTATTCCGTCAACTCAAGCACCTAAAGGCACTAAACATGGGTTTATTAAGAATTCTATTTTGTCTGCTACAAAACCGGCTGACTGTGATAAGTAAGAGATAGATCTATTCTATTCTATTATGCCTGGGCTGAATAAGCGGGTTATTCAACCCAGTCAATAGGGTAGCTAAGCCTTACCTCTGGAACCCGAGCGACCTTTGCCTCTGGATTCAGTACGTTGACCACCGGTTCTTTTGCTATCCGCAGTTTTGGCTGCTGGCTTTTTAGTATGCCGAAAGTCTTTCTTGCCTGTGGTTTTATTCGGTGCATTCTTTTTAGGTGCATCCATTACCTTTAATGACACCGGCTCGTAGCCAGTATCAGCGACTCTTGGTATTTGTCTTTTTAGTAGCTTTTCAATTTCAGACAACGCCCAGGCTTCTTCTGGACACACTAAAGACAAGGCTTCGCCACTGGCTCCAGCCCGTCCGGTGCGCCCGATACGATGGATGTAATCTTCTGGCACTTGGGGCAAATCAAAGTTGATCACATGAGGAAGTTCATCAATATCCAGCCCGCGTGCCGCAATATCAGTCGCGACCAATACAGAGACCCTACCCGTCTTAAAGTACTCTAAGGCTTTATTTCGTGCGCCCTGGGTTTTATCCCCATGTAAAGCCGCTGTGCGTATTCCATCTTCGATCAATTGCTTTTCCAGGCGATCTGCGCCATGCTTGGTACGCACAAACACTAACACTTGTTTCCAATTGTTACTACCGATTAGATAGGATAATAATGCACGTTTATATTCTCGGTCGATCCCATAAACCCGCTCAGAGACATTATCTGCTGTCGCATTTTGTTTGGCGACTTCAACTTCCACTGGATTATTTAATAGCTGGGCTGCTAACGTTTTAATAGCGTTAGGCACTGTAGCGGAAAACAATAAACTCTGACGCTTTTTAGGAATCAGCGCCATGACCTGTTTAATGTCAGGTAAAAATCCCATATCTAACATGCGATCCGCTTCATCCAATACCAAGACTTCGATATTAGACAGGTTAATATTGCGCTGCATGACATGATCAATCAAGCGACCTGGGGTAGCAACCACTATATCACAACCCTGTCTTAATTGACGGGTTTGTATCCCAATACTTGCACCACCGACAATTGCTTCAATATGAAAAGGTAAATATTTGCTATAGGCTATAACACTTTCATAGACTTGTTGAGCCAGTTCACGCGTAGGCACCAGGATAAGCCCACGTACTCGCCGTGGCTTTTGGTGTGGATCATAGTTTTGAAACAAGCGCTGTAATAAGGGTAAGGTAAAACTTGCGGTTTTTCCTGTCCCTGTTTGAGCGCCTGCTAATATGTCCTTACCTTCGAGTATTAAGGGGATTGCTTTTTCTTGGATGGGGGTTGGTGTGGTGTAACCTTGATCAGCTACAGATTTTAGAAGTTCCTCGGTTAAACCGAGCTGAACAAAAGACATTTAAAACCCTCTAGTAATAATTTCATTCAAAATCATAAAGATCAGCATGATTTTGTAAATCAGTTGCAAAGTAATAGTATACTGCAAATCGCCTATTATCCAGTAACGGTGAATCTCCAAACGCCCGATTTCTTATAAAATATTTGGTTTATTAACTCATTATAATATCTAAAATACCACTTAACTTAATATTAAAATCCCCTAATGACTCCTACAAAGAGCAATAGTAGCCATTATGGAAACACACTTGTTACCCAAAATCAACAAACTGAAGAAATGATATGACCCATTACGATTTTGATCAGACCTATGAACGCCGGGGAACCGATAGCGAGAAGTGGGCTGCTTATGGAAACGACGTATTGCCCTTGTGGGTTGCTGATATGGATTTTCCTGCACCTCCAGCGATATTGCAGGCACTTCATGAAAGAGTGGCGCATGGCATATTTGGTTATGGTGGGGTAACGGCTGAATTATCCGAGGCCATTTGTAACAGGCTGTGGGAACATTATCAATGGAAAGTCACACCCGATCAGATCGTATTTCAACCCGGTTTGGTGAGTGCTCTTAACGTCAGTTGTAGAGCAGTCTGTCCACCCGGCGCAGGGGTTCTTGTGCAAACACCTGTCTATCCACCGTTTTTAAGTGCTCCAATTAATCAGGGTTTACAGCTCAATGTCGCCGAGTTAACCGTGACATGCTCCAGCCAAAGCTTACAGTATTCAATTGACTATAATGCTTTTGAAGCGGCTATACAGCCCAACACGCGGCTGTTTCTGTTATGTAATCCCCATAACCCGGTTGGTCGTTGTTTTACCCGTGAGGAATTGACTAACATCGCAGATATTTGTACCCGTCACGATTTAATTATTTGTGCTGATGAAATACATTGCGATATTTTACTGGATCAGTCCAGTCATCTTCCTATCGCGACCTTATCGCCTGAAATAGCCAAACGCTGCATTACGCTGATGGCTCCTAGCAAAACGTTTAACATTGCCGGGCTGTATTGCGGGTTTGCTATTATTCAAGATCCTGCTTTGCGGAAGCGATATCAACAGGCTGCCAATGGTATTGTGCCTCAGGTCAATTTACTTGGATTAACTGCTGCTCTGGCGGCATACACTCATTGTGAGACTTGGCATAAAGAATTATTGACCTATCTTAATGGTAATCGCGATTTTCTTGTTGATTATGTACAAGAGCATTTGCCCATGCTGCGTACCACGGTTCCAGAAGGTACTTTTTTAGCCTGGCTGGATTGCAGTGCAACAGGCATCACTGGAAACCCATACGAGTTTTTTTTGCGCCAAGCTAAGGTGGCGTTAAATGATGGACAACGATTCGGTCAGGGCGGTAAAGATTTTGTCAGGCTAAATTTTGGTTGTTCACGAGCTACATTAACCCAAGCATTAATGCAGATGAAGGCGGCTTTGGATTCGTTAAATTGAGACTATTCTCTAACGATCTAAAATTTAGAATTAATAACAAAGTAGACACGTGTTGATAAAGTATTTAGCCGCCGATGTAAGAATCAAAAAATAAAAAGGCTAACAATCTGGAAAATTCCCAACAACGACTCAAAATTAAGAAGGCTCCTATTTTAAATCAGCCCAATTTCCCAGGTGCGTTATCGATTACTACAGGAAGGTTTTCAAGTAATAGCTCTTCGTCGAAGAGTTTTAACTGACCTAAAGAAAAGTCTTCTTGTTCACCTGTTTCTGAATCCTGTCTGGTTACAGCGCTCTTGGCAATAAGAATTTTGGTGCTGAATAACGCATTTTTAAATAAACAAACGTTTTGCAGCTCTATGAAATCTTTAGATTCACTTAAAATTTTCATATCTCCATGTTCTTTAATTTTTTCATTAACGTTCTGTTTATTTTCTATCAATTCACTTTCAGAAATTGCTTCATCCCAGTATATTTGATCCGCACAATTAATAAAAATAAACCGCCCTAATGTTCCTCTGATAAAATGGAAGAAGAATTTACAATAAGTAATGATTTGATTTTCGTCCTTTAATAATAACCCGTACTTATCATTAAGATAATATATTGGCTCATTTGTCCAGTTCAATATACTGAGATCCTGATAAGGAGAGTAAATAGCGAATTGTTCATTTTGTCCGGGTAAGTTAGGATAACTAAATGACAATAAATATAAGCCATCATAAAATGGTAATACGGCGTGTTTCAATGGTGTTTTATCATTAACAGTTTCCACCAACATGTTAGGAAATTTGTTTATGTTAGATATTAGCCATTCTTTCTCTTTGATATTGATAACCTCCTCAAAGTCAAGAAATTCCGTCTTATTACTTACGGGTGGGCGTTTCCATATGGCAGGCATTTTAAAACCTACACTCATTAGAAAGTTAGCAATATCTATTTTCCCCATGCTTGCAGCAAAGTCTATAATTTCTTGATTTTTAATGGAATTACTATCTACTAATGATTGTAATTTTTTAATGTCATTTTCTTGAACTGCTTGGAATAATTCATTATGTTCGCGATCATCTGCCAGCGATAACTCTCGTTGATTTTGTCGTTCTAATGCTGTTTGCATATCTTGCCTAAAAGCAGTGAACTCTTTAATGAAGTCAATAATATCCCGCTGCTTACCAAAGTGAGCCGCGTATAAAATATCTTGTTGATGACTATTAACAAATGCTGGGTTAGCTTTAGCAAATAGCAGTTTTTCGACAATTTCAATGTGACCACTACGTGCAGCTAGCATTAATGGTGTCCAGCCAGGCTTTACTGTAATATTTACATCCACTCGCCGATCAAGTAGCAACATATCCAATAAATAGGCGTTTCCATCTTCTGCTGCGTAATGAATAGCTCGCCATCCGTCTTCATGCTCCCAATTAATTGGAGGAGTATTAGGGTCAGCATCGAACCTTAGTAGTAAGTTGGCTATTGAGTTATATTTTGTCGCAGCAACCAAGCTCAATGCTGTATTACCATCATTATTAGCAAAATTCACATTCGCACCATTTTCCACCAACCACTTTACGGTAAGATAATGATTGTTTTCAGCCGCGTAAAACAACGGGGTCTCACCACTACTATTATTCAGTTCGTTGATATCTCTACCAAACTGTGTTATCAAAAACTTCACAATGTCAGTTTTACCCATGCTGGCGGCAATATGAAGTGGTGTCATGCCATTATCCATGGGAAGATAATTGGCTTTTTGTTGCTCTAATAGGTACTGAGCAATGTGTAGATGACCATCCTGGCAAGCTACATGTAATGCAGTACATCCCTGTATGGAGTGATTAATATCAAGCAAACCCCATTCTAAAGATTGCACCAATTCGAAGCTACCGGAGCGTACTGCTTCGGTTAGGGTATTCCATTTTTCTTTGGTTTCAAAAATCCGCTTCGCGCCGTGTCTAGCAAGATATTCGATGATTTCAGCATGATTTTGTTGGGTCGCCCAAGTCATAGGAGTGGCTTTGTCCAAACTTGATTGATCTGGATTAAGATTTAACTCCTCTACAAGATATTTCACTATTTCAAAATGTCCGGCATAAGCTGCATCATGTAAGATTGTTGAGCCGTCATCAGTAAGTCTATTAGGATCAGCGCCTTTTCCGACAAGTCGCTTTACTAAATCAAAATGACCAAAAATAGTAGCCCAATAGAGCGCAGTACGACCACCGGATGTTGTCACACATCTATTATACTCATCATCGAATATAGAATTGGCGGATTCTAGTCCAGACGAATCCAGCTGTGTTTTTGGCGTATCATCCCCAGTCACGGCTGCCCAAAGCGCTGGCTTTAACTGTTGACTGGTTGAGTAGCTTTGACTACCTCGTTCCTGCAAAGATAAAATTTCGTTTTTATTATCATTTTTATTGAGCTTTAATATATTGCGGCGGGCATTCAATGCATCGGAAACATGACCGCCTTTAATATATGATATCAATAGCTTTCTTTGACGTATGCAATCCGCTTCATGCAAATATGAATTAACCAACGCTGACCTAAAGCGTGAAGGATAATTGTCCCGAAGCCGCAAAATACTTTCCAATGCATTGTCCGATAGCCAAATAAAATCGGAACGCTTACCTTGTTTTGACCATTCGGCTGCATTTCGTTCAAGATCATTCAGTATTCTCTGTAAGAAAATATCCATTAAAATTAGTAACTCAATTGACGTTTATATTATGAGAAGTTGATGGTTGAGTATGTATGGTAGTTACTCAAGTATTAGCTTTATAGCTATCAACTAAAGCTAAGGGCCTGAGGTGTGCTTGATGGTGTGTTAGGTGTACTTGATATCTCGTCATTAGATGCATCGTCGTTCGCAGAACTCGATTGAGATGTTATAGTAGCTTTTCTAAATTCATCTCTTATGTCGGGATTATTAACCGAATGTTGTGTGCCTGATGAATCAGTTGATTTAGAGTCATTAATTGTAGAGTTATCCGCAATTTTAGGGTTCAGAAGTTTTACTTTAGCACTTTCATAGTACTTACTCAGGCAATCCACAAAACAAAAATACAAGTCTCTATAATTAGAATTTTCTCGCAATTCAAAAATTTTTCTTTGAACTTCAATTCTGTAATTAGATCGGTACACTATTTCGCAACGCGAAGATTGGGAAGTTATAGCGACTATTTGCCCCTTTATGCTATTGTAGTCACTTAGTGTTCTACAAAATAGCTGTTCTTCGAGCTTGTCACGCCCTAGAAAATTAAAGGCTTTGTTTGCAAGTTTTCCATAAATATCCGATTTGCTTTTGCTAATTATATTAAATGAAGTTGCCAAGCCTCTGGTTAATCTGCTCAATGAATCGGGTCTATTTGATTTTATCAGTCGATAAAAAACAGTTTCAGCCTGACTATGGGATTTTTCAAAATATTTGGTATCTAATAGCTTCCATAGAATGTTCTCAACATCTTCGATTGGCCATCTGGATAAAGTACTTACAAATCTGTCGCAAAGATACTTCGCATCTTCACTTGACTGAAGTCTTAGGTAATCTATGTATTTATCAATCGTTTTGATCGCTTCAGATATGTCTAGCTGTCTTGCAAGCCAAAACAACTCACCTAAAGCCCAGTAATAAGATTCATTATTTCGAAACTGATTTTGTTCAAAAACAAGATTAATCGCTTTATTCCAATTTCTCTTGGATGTCGGCTCGAGTTCCTTATAAAAATTAATAAACTGGCTGTCAAACGAGTTATCGAAATCAAAATAGGCAAAAGGTTCAAGTATAATAAATTCTTGCTGTCTCCATTTGTTTAAACTATTAACTAGTTGTTGAGATAACTCCCTTTCATCGATTTTATCAATCATGCTAGATGTATCTTGAGTAGCCTTCATATTATTTAATGACATTGTATTTTCGGATTAAAACCTCGGAAAATGCCTCATCAGATCTTAAGCTACTGGTAATAGTATTACTATTTGGACTACCTGTATTGAGATCCTTCAGTTTTTTGTCGAGCCTATCGAGATAAGTACATTTCACATTTTCAAACGTTAGATCACTTGTCGGATATACCAGCTCAGGAACTCCGTCAACATTGGAAAATTGATTTACAAATTTACGTAGACCTACTGTCATGCCGTAATCTTGATCTTCCTTAAAGCCATGTTCCTTCAAGCTGTTTTCACAAGCCAAGTATTTAAATCTAGTCCCTGTGCTACCTTCCACAAAGGTTGGTCGAAAGAAGTTCTCGTTCATTTTGTCTAACGGAATCTTAATTTCGATTATATGCGCTTTTTCTTGAAAATGCACCAAGCCAAGTTTCTCACATATTCTAATACTTTCAGTTTCAGTTTCAGTTTCAGTTTCAGGAGTGTTATCTTTACTAAATGTAAACCAGGTTAACCAAGTTGCACCATTTAACCTTTTAATGTCAAAATCTTCGTGAGAAAGATTATCAATTGCAGTTGTTAAGACTTCTTTTTTTTCCTGCTCATCGTAATAATCATTAGTCAATATATCTTTTATTTCCCCAGCTATTTTTTTTTCAAGAAAGAACTCTACAAAGGATTCTAGATTCTTAGTTGTGACAACAAAACTTACCGGAGGCTTACAATTATTAGGTTTAGGCAAATAATCAATTGTATTTATTCTATTTAAGATAATACGTATGTTTTGAATTACTTCACAAGCGAACTGTTTATCAACAACAGGATTATCTATGTTCTGCATCAAACCGTGGATAGCATCGTAATGGTTTAATAAATAGTTAATAGGATTTTTATCAGGAGAAACTGTCGTATCATTCTTTAATGATAAAAAGGTTTTATGAGCAATTGTCGGCATCCTTCATTTACCGGTTTACACTTTATGCAATTCTTGGCTTTATAAAGTCATGAAAACGGGTTTCTTTCGATGTACAAATGAACACAAACCTTCAGTTCATTGTACAATGAAGGT
>Ga0118677_10001269_pt1 | contig 54121 bp, 60 predicted proteins | sample AliMusrvi5mmetaG_FD_86154 | JGI IMG/M metagenome (GOLD analysis project Ga0118677, IMG submission 86154) | reverse complement strand
CACTAAACCTAGAGATTGATGCGGATCGTTCGCGGGGCGAGATGACGATAAGGCCGATAACGCCACCGACCCAGAGTGAAACTGCGGCAACGTGAAATATGAGGGAACCGATCGCCAGTCCATGATTACCAGCGCTGGAGGCATGGCTTTGAAAGAGCGGTACCAGAAGCGCCAGCATGGTGAGCGCAAGCGCATAGTAAATAGCCCCAACTTTTTTACCCCACGCGAGCAGCCCCATCGCACCAACACCCATAATAATTTGAAAGATGTAGTCGCGACCGATACTCGTTGTAGTTAAGAAAGTTGAGATTGTTGACGAATTAAAGGCATCGAGAAAACTGCCGCCTAGTAAATTGGCCAGTTCTGTAATTACCCCCCCGACGGTTGTCACAATCCAAACAATCGTCGCCAAAAGAGCTAAGTTCTTAATCCGCAACGCCTCCTTGCTCAGGCGTCCGCGATCTTCCCCTAGTAAAAATCCAAGAGCAAAGATTAAACCAACTCCAACAACTATTGCGATCAAATAAAAATCTTTGACTACCGGAAGCAGGAATCCAACGAGTGAGTTTGCGCTTTGCAGGTGGTTATGAAGATCAACCACCGCACTATCGAGAATTATTTCTCGCCTCGTTCAAGCGCGCGACGCTTGCGCCCTTTACGAGCCTGACTCCAAATCATGCGGGCATACCAGAGAAGAAAGAGCGCAACAATGGTGGCGATCCCTAGAAAAACAAAGACAGTGACATTAGCGGCAGAGCTACTCGTGGAATTCCTTGGAATTAAGGTTGATTTGGTTGAAGGAGTAGGTGCTGCGCTGGCTGAGGCGATGGCTGCTGGAGCGTTAAAGAGAAATGTGTATGAACCAGTGACGGGATCATCAGTCGCGCTTAACAGCGTATAAGCCACGGTGTAAATTCCGGAGACGGTGAGCGGCTTCAATCCGACTACTGCAGTGGTGTCGGCGATCGTCAATGAGCCGTCATCCACTTTAAGGCTATTGGGGTCCGTGACCGTCAGACTATTTCCATCAGGTAACAGCGCGCTAGCAGCCGTGACGGAGATGGCATTAGGGGCCTGAGATAAGACGGCGCCAACTGCGGGAACTGTGGAAACGACGCTATTGGCCTCTGCGCTTGGGGCTAAAAAGGTGCTGAGTCCCACCAAAGCCGCAATTACAGCCATCCGAATTGGGGTGCTCCGAACTAGATTGCGCATTGCAAGCCCTTCATTCTGCCCGAGAGCCGCAAATATCGCCCTCAATCCCTCGTGGATTAGAACCTATCCTCTCACCTCTTTACACTTACCTCCATGCCGACCTACGAATATGCGTGCGCCGACTGCGGTCACCAGTTTGAGCAGTTCCAAGCCTTCTCGGAAGAGCCGATTTTGACCTGCCCCGAATGCAAAGGCGAACTCCGCAAGGTCTATTCCAATGTTGGTGTGGTCTTTAAAGGAACCGGTTTCTACAAGAACGATTCTCGTCCGGCTGCAACTAGCTCAGGTGAATAGTAAAAAGTAAGGCTTAGCCGTGGTGCGGAGGCTTATCCGCCGCGATCTCTGCCTCACGTCGGGCTTCATCATCATCGCGCGGATCAATCTCATCCTGCGTTACCTTTGGCAAGATATTTGAGTCGCTCATTTGCTCCCCGCTCTCATATTGCCTGCCCTCATGGCAAGGTCTAAGCCATCAAGCAAATCTTCAAAGGCCGCTTCGGGTAAATGTCCTTCGACGATTAATGTTGACGCTCCTTGCACCGCTGTCCAGGAAAGCAATTCGCCATACTTGCGCATTGACTTGGAAATCACTCCGGTATCCAACAAATCATCCAGGCACTTAGTCAGCATGAGGAAGGCATCGTTACCCTGATGGTCACCCTCTCTCTCAATCTTGCAAAAGCCACCGAACATCAAGCGAAATAAATTAGGCTCTTTATTTGCCCAGCGAAAATATGTCCGCCCCAATTCGCGGTAGCGCAGTTTTGCGGCACGAGCTGAAATTCCAGGAATTTGTGCGAGCGCTTCCCGCTGCATATTTGCTAGGTCAATGAAGAGTTTGTCGCCGACCCTGCTGATCAAAGAATCTTTATCCGGAAAGTAGTGATACACCGCGCTCGGGCTAACGCCAACCTGTTGCGCTACTGCTCGCAGCGAAAGATGGTCGGGGCCAGTCTGGCGGACTAGATCAAGTGCCGCATCTATGAGAGCCGCTTCCAAATCACCATGATGGTAATTCTCGCGGGCAACCCGCTTGCGCCGGACGACATTTGTTATGGACACGCCCAAAGTATTCCCCTTAACTTGACAATGTTCAAATCGACACCCCATAATCTGAACACTATTCAGATACCGACCACCCCTGAAAGGCACCACCTATGTTTGAGAAACTCGGCCACAGCCTCGTTCGCCGCCGCAAGGCAGTTTTAGCGTTCTTTTTTCTTATCTTGATTGTGGCCGGCGCAAGCAGTGCCCTGCTTATCCCGCGGCTAAGTAGCGGTGGATATAACGATCCGGCCAGTCAATCAGCGAAGGCAGATGCCTATCTAACGACCACTTTCCATGTGAAGGATCCAGCGCTTGTGCTTGTTGTTGATAGTAGAACCTCAGTGACTGAACCAACAACGGTTACAGATGCCGCCGTTCTTGAAAAAGCAATTTCAAGTGAAGCTGGAGTTAACAAAGTTCTCTCCTATTGGTCCGCTGGTGGTGCCCCTGCTCTCAAGAGCATCGATGGCAAAGCCGGTTTTCTCTTTGTTTACACTGCAAATAACGATCCAGGTGGATCTACGGATTTAGCTAAACTTATTCAAAAGAAGTATGACGGCACATACAAGTCGCTCCGCGTATACGTCGGTGGGTTCTCAACGATCAGTTATGCCATCTCCTCAAAGATTTCTAAAGACCTTGCAATAGCGGAGTCGATTTCGATTCCGCTGACCTTCCTGCTCTTGCTCTTTATATTCGGCGGCCTCATCGCATCAGCGATGCCACTAGTCGTAGGACTTAGCGCAATTCTGGGTACCTTCCTCATCCTTTATCTGATCAGCCTGGCTACCGGAGTAAGTATCTTTGCCCTGAACCTCACAACTGGTATGGGCCTTGGACTTGGTATCGATTACTCACTTCTCATCGTCAATCGATTCCGCGAAGAACTGCACTCGGGAAAGTCAGTTGAAGATTCAATAGCGCGCACCGTTGCTACCGCGGGTCGAACGGTCTTCTTCTCTGGTCTTACGGTTCTTGTCACCATCTCAGCGCTGATGTTCTTCCCGCTCATGTTCCTCAAGTCATTTGGATATGCGGGTATTGGAGTGGTCTTCATGGCGGTCTTCGGCGCGCTCATTCCGCTACCGGCGATCTTGGCAATGCTGGGTACTCGCATCGACAAGTTTGTCGTTCGCAAGAGCGCGATTACCCCTAAAGAAGATGGCCGCTGGGCCCAAACCGCCCGCTTTGTTATGAAACGTCCCGTGGCAGTTGTGGTCTTTGTCTTAATGATTCTCGCCATCCTCGCCACCCCGATCAAGAATATTGTCTTCTCTGAAGTCGATAGCAGGGTGCTTCCAGCCAATAACCAGGCGGCGATAGCTTCCGCGGTCTCTATCGCACGTTTCAATGGGCAGAGCGCCAATCCGATAGAAATAATTATTCCCGGAGGGGCTGCGCATCAAGATCAACTAGCAACGTACTCAGCAGATCTAGCAAAGGTGAAGAACATCGTTGCTGTTTCTGCACCTCAAGTAGTCGGTAACGATGTTCGGATATCGGCATCCTTCTCGATTAGTTCGCGCACAACACAAGCCGAAACCATGATCAATGCGGTTCGTGCTATTCCAGCGCCTTTCAAAACACTTGTGGGCGGCACCGCTGCTGATTACACAGATACGCAGGCTGGAATTTCGCGGACCGTTCCCTGGGCACTTGGTTGGATCGCCTTGTCGGTGTTGTTGCTTCTCTTTATGTACACCGGCTCGATCATCTTGCCGATTAAAGCCGTTGTTCTCAATATCCTTTCACTCGGCGCAACAATCGGCGCGCTGTCTTGGATCTTCATTGAGGGACATATGAGGTGGTTGGTCGGTTCCTTTACGAAGACCGGCACTATCGACACCTCCATGGTGATTTTGACATGCATCGTCGTATTTGGACTTTCTATGGATTACGAGGTCTTCCTTCTCTCACGCATTAAGGAAGAGCATGATTCCGGCCGATCCAACATTGATGCAGTAGCAACTGGGCTGCAACGCTCCGCCCGCATTATTACCTCAGCGGCTGTTCTCCTCGCCGTGGTCTTCGCAGTATTTCTAACCAGCGGTGTGACAAATATCAAGACTTTGGGCTTCGGCGTCGCCTTCGCCATCCTCTTGGATTCGACTCTGGTGCGAGCCCTGCTCGTTCCTGCACTTATGAGGCTTTTTGGTGAGCGAAATTGGTGGGCCCCGAAGGCTCTCCAACGCTTCACAATCAGCCACTAACTCGGTAAGCGTTGCGAGTGTCCCAGGCCGGAGTTGAACCGGCGGCCTACCGCTTAGGAGGCGGTTGCTCTATCCACTGAGCTACTGGGACTAGGAGTGCTGTCCGCCTAGTTTAATTGGGGAAATTCACATCAACTTCACGGCTGAAGTGCCAATTCTTCTCATCAATTTGCAAGGCTACCCTCTAGAATCGTCATGTGCCGCAGAAGATCTGGGGCTTTCGAAGGAGTCGAAAATGAAGAAGCTCACCTCTCGTAAGTTCGCGAATGTGCTTGTAGCAGGCGCGCTTATCCTTGGCGGTTCGGTTGCATTCACTGCCTCTGCAGATGCTGCCGGCAAGCAGGGCACTTCCTGTGCAAAGTTGAACGCTAAGTCAGGTGTTTATACCTGTATCGCCAACCCAACCACATCGAATTACAAGCTCGTATGGGCCAACGCAAATTGCATCAGCGCTCAAACGGCTTATCTCGGAAGTCTTGCGGATCTGGCCACGTACTCAAAGAATGCCAGCAATGCCACCACCCAGGCACAAAGCTTGCTCGCTTCTTACCAGAATGCATTGACAGTCGCGCAGACCTCGCTTGCTGACGTCATGAACACAAAGGTGTACCCGATTGAATATACGCCAGGTACTCGCACTCCTTCTGTGACTGCAATTGGATATAACGCCGCTATCGCGGCTTACACCGCAAAGCTAGCCGCGGACCAGGCCGGAATCGCTAAATACACCGCAGCCCTAGCAAAGGACGTGGTTGGTAGCATCCAAGCTAAGAGCGATCAAAAATCTATCAATGATTACCAACTTGGGCTCAAGAGCCGTCAAAGCACCATCGACAACTTGAACAAGCAAGTTGCTCGCATTAATTCTTCCATCGCAAACGACCAGACAGCTATCACCACATGGACCTCAACTGTCAACGGATCTATTGCGCAGCAAAAGCAATTGACAGTCCAATTAAAGGCTTCAACTACTTCGGCAAAATCAGCTCGTACGCTGGCATGTAAGGCTGGTTTGTAAGAACTCTGCTAGTTATAAAACTTCAACCGCTACGTACCTGGTGCATTAAGCACTAAGTACGTGGCGGTTCTTTTTTGTATTACGGGCAGAAAATCTATTGTTCACCATGTGGAGAATTAGTTAGCCTCTTGCGATGGCAATTGGAACAGCGCGGGCCTACGCCAAACTGCGCGCATCAGTATTTGCACTCCTGATCGTTCATGTCATCCTTCGTCTGATATTTCCTACTCCCAGCGTTTTTGCAGATCTTTATATTTATAACGCGATAGCTCTATTAAGTACAGCCGTTGCCTTCTTTGCTCCAACGTTTAACGACCATCTAGCAAGACTGGCGTTGAGTTCAGCACTATTTCTCTGGGCTATCGGGTCGATTGCGACTGGCTGGAACGACTTTTACACGCCAACAATCTGGCCTAATCTTTCAGATCTCTGTTACATCCTCTTTTATCCGTTCATATTATTTGGATTGATCAGGGCACTAACGGCACATCGCAAATTTCATTCGTTGGAGCTCCTGGATGTGGTCATCATTATTTTCGGCTTTTCTACTTTGATCGCCGCGCTCTTCCTTAAGAGCGCAATGGCGCACTTTATTGGAAGTTCAACGAGCGTCTTTCTCTCGATCGTCTACCCGATAGGTGATGTCGTCCTGCTCTCCATGGCTTTGATCATTGTCATAGTGCAACGCCGAGCCCTGCGATCGCTGCTCTTCCTGGCGGCCATAGCCTCATTCACAGTTACCGACATTTACTTTCTTTATAAATCTGGCACAACCGGTTACACATTTGCCCAACTAACCGATGATGGTTGGCTCTTGGGGCTGATATTAATGGCCGAGGCTCTGTGGCACCATGGCGGAGAATCAGAAATCAGCGAACGAATCATTTCAAGCTCTATAACGATTGCGATGATTTTTAGTGGAGCGATATTGACTATCTCGGCGCTGCGGCGCGGGTATCTGCCAGATGTTGCGTTGATTCCTGCGATAGCGACTGTCGCGCTGGCGGTTGTCAGAATGGCAGCAGCACTCAAAGATGCGAGAAGCGCATCGACCAATCTCGAACTCTCTCGGATCGATGAATTGACTGGCTTGGCTAATCGCCGGCGGTTCATGACCGAGATTGAATTGTTGGATAATAAACCAGGAACTCTGCTCTTGCTAGATTTAGATGGTTTTAAATCTATTAACGACACTTTGGGACATGGGGCGGGTGACGATCTTCTACGCCAAATTTCTCTTCGTTTCTCCCGAGTGGTTCCGCATGGCTCGCTCTTGGCTCGGCTTGGCGGAGATGAATTTGGAGTCGTGATACCCGGCGGGGCCAGACATGGTTCAGAAGTTTCGATGGCGCTATCCTCAACGGTTAGTTACCCTTTTGTCGTCGAGGGGCATGAAGTCACCGTCGGAGTAAGTATCGGCCGAGTAATCAATGATGGAAGCAATGAACTCATGCGACGAGCCGATACCGCAATGTATGAAGCTAAGCGGGCTGGTGGGGGTTCGGTTCTTTGGAAGCCTTAATTTCAGCTAATCGCGCGAGTGACTCTAAACGTTCAAGCGCGTGGTTAACGATAGGTTGCGGATAATCATGAAGGTGACCATCCAGCACATCCCACGGAGTATGAATATCTGGAGCAGATAAATGCGATAGCTCAGGAACAAAGCGTTTGATGTAGTTTCCATCAGGATCGAAACGGCGTCCCTGTTCGATTGGATTGAACACTCGATAATAAGGCGATGCATCCGTTCCGCATCCAGCGGTCCATTGCCATCCATGAGAATTGGATGCAACATCGTTATCAATTAAATATTTCATGAAATGTTCCGCGCCATGTTGCCATTCAATATGCAGATCTTTTACCAGGAAGGATGCAACGACCATCCGTGCCCGGTTATGCATCCAGCCCTCTTCGCGCAACTGACGCATTGCTGCATCCACGATTGGATATCCCGTCATGCCATCACACCAAGCTTGGAATTTTGCGCCAGGTTGGTCATAACGCATGGCGGCAAAAGCTGGAGCGTAGTAATCCCGCGAAGTGTGTGGATTGTGGTGCAGCACATCGGCATAGAACTCGCGCCAGGCGATCTCTTTGCGGAAGATCTCATGAGCTGTTCTTTGATTAAGCCCGGCAAGTAAGGTCCGTGGGTGAATCTCACCCCAACGCAGGTGTGGGCTTAAACGGCTCGTCCCCGCTACGCCTGGAATGTTTCTCTGTTCGTCATATTCCGACAAACCTTCCACCTTAAAGGCACTCCAGCGGGCCAGAGCGGCCTTCTCCCCCGCCTCTTGAATGTCCACACCTGCCGGCGTGGGCCAGGTAGGCAGATTGCGTTCAGAGCCTTCGAGCTCAACAAATTGTGGGTTGCTCGGGGCGGCGGCTGGTCCGCGCCAACCATGGCTCTGCCAGGCCCGAAAGAAAGGGGTGTAGACCCGATAGTTGGTGCCATCGGGTTTGCGCACACGGCCAGGGGCTATGGCGTAGGGAGAGCCAGCGTATTCAATGACAATCCCAGCGGATGCAATCTCTTGCTCTACGGCAACCCCATAGGGAGCAAATTCCTGTGCGGCGTGGATCGATCCGATGTCATATCGCTGCACGAGATCCTTTAAAACATCTACATGTGATCCAAATACAACTGCGAGTTTTCCGTTCACCGATTCATTCAATCGAGCTAGAGAATCTGCCAAGTAAGCGCGGCGATACGGACCGGCACGTTCGGCGACCTCATCATCCATAATAAAAAGTAGGAGCGTCTCATCAGCTGCAGAAAGGGCATCGAGTAAAGCTGGGTTATCAGCTAAGCGCAGATCGCGTCTGAACCAGAAGAGAGATCGCGTTGCCATGCCGTTATCCTTTCATAATGCAGATCGTTAAGCAGTTTCAAGTTCGAGGTGCTGCCGGTGTGGTAAAGCGGGCACTCTTTGATGGTCGGACTGTAGATTTTTGGGCTCCACCTACTCCTACTCCCTACTTATTGGTCACACATGATGGGCAAAATATCTTTGATAAATCCACATCTAGCCACCACCGGACATGGGAGTTGGCCGGCACCGCTAATAAGGTCGCTTCGGAACTAGGTATCCCCGCCCCTATTATTATCTCGGTCTTTCATTCAAGAAGTCCTAGCGATCCTTATGGTCGAGGTAAAGATTTAGCGCCGCAAGATTTGTTCACTGATGGAGTCGAACCAACTCTTAACTTCCCGGGAATCTGGCCAACGCCCGAACCGACATTCCCACTCTCGGAACTTCGCGGGAACGCATACTTAGAGCAGATCAGCGAAGCAATCATTCCGACCATCTGCAATTATCTAGGCCACAACCTACTTCCCGAGCACACGGCGATGATGGGCGCAAGTATGGGTGGTTTGGCATCGCTCAATGGAATTGCTCGTTATCCAGATTTATACCGAACTGCTCTCTCTTTTTCTCCACATTGGACTGTCGGCAAAGAGCCATTGGTCGAAGGGCTCATGAAATCACTCCCCAAACCCGGCAATCACAGAATCTGGATGAGTCGCGGAACAAAGTCTCATGATGCTAAGTACGGGCCCTACCAAGAGTATGCAAACAAGATAGCGCTGGCTATGGGTTATCGATACGGGCGTGATTTAGCAACGCCAATATTCAACCATACAAGTCATAACGAACGCTCGTGGGCTAGTTACGTCAATCAGTCGTTAAGGTTTTGGTTTAACCGATGTAACTAACTTTGTAGTTCATGATTTTTGAGGTAGCGATGTTTCCGAGAGCATCCTTAACAGTTGCCACCAGCTGCACGCCGGCTCCCTCTTTGAAGTCTTGCTGATGGATATAAGCTCTATACAAGCCACCCGGAACCCCTACCGCTGCGAAGGTGCGACGATCAGTGCTTCCAAGTGATTTCCATGCCTTGCCTGGAGTTCGAATACTGAACGTAACAGTTTCAAAATCATTTCCAGGAACTGTCGCATTGACTCCGATCCAGCGCGCGGTACTGAAATCAACGGCCGGGGTGTTGAGCGTGATGGATAGTTGTTTCTTTGCATTGAGCGACGGGGAGAATTGTTTATCAGCCTTAAGGACGACCCAGCTACGCGGAGGAAGCGTCATCGACAAGCTGGCTGGGGAAATGGTTAACCCCTGCGATACCCCGCTAATGACGCTCCAGCTAGCGCTCTTTGTCGATACCGGAGTGGTGAAAGTCGCTGGTTTATCGCTCGTATTAAATGCTACGAGAAATTCCTGACGTCCCGCATATCTACTCACTGCTAAAACCGAGGTATCTCCATAGCGGACCTGCTGAGTTCCTGACCGTAGAGCTGGGTACTTCGCGGTCAAAGTTTGTAACGAAGTAACCAGATCCTGCATGGGATTTTGCACATCAAATGCACTCTGAGTCCCGATTGGATTTCCACCGATTCGATATTGAGTCTGCCAATCGGTTACTTGGGTGGGGAACATATCTTGTCTAGCTGCTTGGTCGCCACCTGTGCCGGTCATACCCTTTTCATCTCCGTAATAAAGAATCGGGCCGCCGCGCAGTAAGAAAAGTAGTGCATCGCTTAACTCATCACGTTGCAGAACGTTCTGATCCCCGTAGTACTGATCAACATTGTAAATAGTATTTCCAATACGCCCCATATCGTGATTTCCCATAAATGTTCCCAGGCCATACGCACTTGAGATTGCCGTTGTGTAGTAATCATCTGTGTTGAAAAATTCTGCAAGTTGCAGACCCGAGGCGCTATCTACTAAGTATTTTGCAGCGATCGCTTGCAGAGGGAAATCCAAGACGCTCGGCAATCCCTGCTCGGTAACAAATGTTGAGGTCAATGCTGGATCGCTAAACGAAACTTCACCGATGATTGGGAAGGTTGGATGACCATTCGCGTGGGCCACTTTCAAAATCGCTGGAATAAATTTCTGCCAAAAGGCGGCATTAACATATGGAGTGGTGTCTATCCGAAATCCATCCACACTAAAACGGGTAATCCAATTTGACCATAAATCTATCTCACCCTGCAACACTGTTGGTTTCTCTGTGAAGAGGTCATCTAGCCCATAGAAGTCACCGTCCAGGAAAGTCGTTCCATCGCCAAAATCAATATTCCCCCGATTGTGATAGTTCGTGAGATCGTTGAGAAAGCTGGGACTTTTAGCGGTAGCCAAATCGGGGCTGACTTGTGGCACGTTAGGAAAAGAGTTTGCAGCGCACATTTTTGGGAAGGTATCTAACCCGGCGAAGTCGGCAGGATTGAAAGGTATACCGTCACAACTCTTGTAGGCAGAGGTGCTACTGCTTACGTAACCGTAACTCCCTGCCTGGTAGGAAATGACATCTGCCGTGTGGTTCACAACGATATCTAGGATTACTTTCATGCCAAGCTTGTGAGCGGCAGCGATAAATGCCTTGAAATCGGACTCCGTCCCTAAATGTGGATCGATGGTCGTGAAGTCCAGCCCCCAATATCCGTGATAATCCGCAGAGCTCCCCTGCACATATCGACCCTTAACGGGTGGAGTCACCCAGAGTGAGGTGAATCCCATCGACTTGATGTAAGGCAGATGCGCGGTCAATCCCTTGAAATCTCCCCCGTGATAATAAGCAGGGCTTGTTGGATCGTAGCCCGACTGTGAAAGCGGTGCGCCTACCAGCCCAACTGAATCATTTGAAGGGTCGCCATTTGCAAAGCGATCTGTCATGACGAAATACACCGATTGAGTACTCAGGTCTCCCCGGGGAACTACCAGTGCGGGTGCGCCGACCGTAGTAGCGCTCTGAGCGGGGTTACCGATAAATAGCGATAACGCCACGGAGATGACTCCAAGAAAGACTCCATGACTTCGCTTCATATATTTATCCTTGGCCTAGTTGGTAAATCCCAATAGCAGGTGCCGCATCAGTTCTCGATATCTCTGCCCCACATTGCTCACTTCCGTGGAGGACTTTTTCAACGACATAACCAAATCTGGCTAGTGAAAAATTGATCTCTGTTGCATTTCTGGAGATAACTACGAGAACTGTCTCGGAACGACATTCACGTAAGAATGCAATTGCATCATCTGTAACGTGTATGAATCGCAAACCACCGACCGCTAGGGCTTCGCTCTCCCTGCGGATTGTGACTAAACATTTGACCTCTTCAAAAAAGTTGAGATCCCATTTATCGCGATCTCCCCAAGGAATAGTGCGCCTAGCATCCTCTCCCCATGCGCCTTCGAGACCAATTTCATCTCCGGCAAAGATAGAAGGAACTCCTGGATATGTCAGAAGAAGTGCCATACCCGCAAGGTGGAGAAGGGGATCATGGCCCACAACATTTCTGAATCTAGCAGTGTCATGAGAGTCCAAAAGCAACATGCTAGCGGCTAGGTTTCGCCAAGGGATGCCAGCATTGAAATTGGTCATCGCTGCGATTAACTCGGAGCCGGTTACTTTAGGAAGGTCGGTAGGTTGGCCAAAGAACCCATACTTCACATCTGCGTTGTGATTGAGCCATCCCCATACTGGGCGCATAAATCCGTTGTAATTCATGGTGCCATGCCAACCCAAACCATCGAGATCAGCGGGAAAGTGATCAGCATTTTCAGCAACTAGCCATGCGTCAGGATTAGTCTCATCCATCGCCTGCCGAATTCCATGCACCACTTCAGAATTAAAATCATCTTCGAAATAGCGGCCCGTCATGTTACCCACATCGATGCGCCAACCATCCATGGAGTATGGAGCTTGTAACCACTTGCGAATGATCGAATTCTTTCCTGAATACAAGCGCCGCTTCAAAAGATCAGATGAAAAATTAAATTTAGGTAAGCTCGCTAATCCCCACCACCCCACATAACCATGCGGTATTGACTTGTCCCAGTAGAAGAATGCTCGCTCTTTCGATTTCTTCTCTTTAAGCGCCTTGAGTAGCCAGGGGTGGAGCCTCCCGCAGTGATTTGTGGTGAGATCCCCCATCACGGCAATACCTAACTTCTTGGTCTTAGCCTTGAGAGAGAACATTGCTTTATCCCCGCCAAGCAGTGGATCTACATGATCAAACGAGGATGCGTCATAACGATGAGTTGAGTTTGCGGGAAAGAATGGCGTGAAATAAATCCCATTGGCTCCAAGTTCGACTATGTGGTCAAGGTGCTCTTCTACCCCGAGCAGATCTCCACCGAAGAGTTCTACCCCAGTCGTTGGGTCTTTACCTTTTGGAAGATCATCCCATTTGCGGCGCACAAAATTTTCGGGAGCCTTACGCTCTTTACCGGAACTTGCGAAACGGTCAGGAAATATCTGATAGAAAACAGAGTGACTGATCCACTGCGGGAAGCTCGGGCGAGCCAAAATCTTGAAATCATTTGTGCTGGTGACTTCATAATGAAATATGCCCGCAGCGTTAAGCCATGAGTAATTTCCACCCTGGATGAGAAGAAATCGATAAGGCATTACTGGATTCTGTACGGGCACCAAAACGCTCCACCACGTTTCAACTGCATCGGAATGAGCTGCCACCATTTCGAACAGTCTCGGTTCCCCATCATGATAAACACGAATCATGGCTCGATCTAGCTTCACATCATTTGATACCCGAAAACGGAAGGTGACTTCCTCATTTATTTCTGGGGCGTTGTGGCTCAGGTAAAGCTCGCTACCATCATGGTGGGCATAAAGTGGACTCGTCATGGGGCGAACATTCCTCATTTCATCAAAGAGTTAAACAGCGCCTTCGACACTTAACCTTTAGTCGCACCTTGAGTAAGTCCACCAATAATGAAACGCTGCAATGAAAGGAATAAAATTACTAGTGGGACGGAGGCCATCAAAGCGCCGGCGGCGAATGGACCCCAATTTTGTCCGAACTGTGCACCGACAAAGGAGTTAAGGCCAACTGCCACTGTCCGTTGGTGGACATCGGTTAAGAATAATGAGGCCAAAATAAACTCATTGAAGGTTCCGATAAAGGCGAGAAGCGCGGTGACTGCTAAAACCGGGGCTGCCAATGGAAAGAAGATCAACCAATAAACCTGGGGAGTTGAAGCGCCATCAATTCGGGCAGCCTCATCGAGTTCAAGTGGAATCGTGTCAATATAGCCGCGCAATAACCAGATGTTTACGCCCATCGAGCCGCCAAGATAAACAAGAAGCAATCCACCCAAACTTCCCAATCCGATTGGGGGAAAAACGGTATAAACCCGCTCCATCATCACATAAATGGCTGCAAGGGCAAGGAATGAAGGGAATACTTGAACCAGCAACAAAGCCTGTAATCCAATTTTCCGTCCGCGAAATTTCATACGGCTAAATGCAAAGGCCGATGCGCCACCGATAAATACCGCGATAAGTGCATTTGCCGTTGCCAAGATAACTGAGTTTAGGATCCAACGTGGAAATGGGACATGGGGGTCGGTAAAGAGTTGGTGGTAGTTTGCCCAACTAAATTGCGTCGGAATAAACGAACCCGATGTGAGCACCCCTGTAGGGTTGAAACTCGACTCGATAACGATATATATCGGAAAAACAATGAAGAGTATGAGCACCCAGATATAAGCATGGCTTAAAAGATGGCCCTTAGAGATCCGACCTTTGCGCTTTTTAACTGCTTGAGTAGCCATTACCCCACCAAATCTAAGACTCTAGAGCGGCGCAGACTCCAAAGGGATAGCGACGCGACTACCAAGAAGATGAGCATTGAAATTGCACTGGCTAATCCATAGTTCTGACTAGCACCGTTAAACGCGGTCTTGTATGTGTATGTTATCAAAATATCCGTAGCGCCTGCCGTCTGGTTATTAAGTACATCGGTTGGGCCACCGCCGGTAAGCAGATAAATCAGACTAAAGTTGTTGAAATTGAAGGCAAAGGAAGAGATCAGCAATGGAGCCAAAATTTGCAGAAGCAGAGGGAGTTTAATACGTCGCAAAATTTGACTCGCGGTGGCTCCATCCATCTCCGCGGCTTCTTCCAGATCGGCTGGAATCGCCTGTAGGGCACCGGTGCTTATGAGGTAAAAATAGGGCAGCCCGAGCCAGAGATTAACGAGGAGTACCATCATTCGCGCCAACCACGGACTGTTGAAGAAATCTATATGAGTATGAAAGAGGCCGTTGACGGCGCCAAATTGAGTATTAAACATCCCCTTCCAAATCAGGATACTCATAAAACTAGGAATGGCATACGGCAAGATAACTATCGAACGATAAAAGCGTTTGAAGCGCAGGTTTTGGTCAAGCGCGATCGCTAGAAGTAGGCCAAAGCCAAACATCAATAAAACAGAGCCAACTGCAAAAGCAAAGGTCCAGATAAAGACGCCAATAAACGGTCCACGTACGGTGGGATCGGTCAGTAGATGAGCATAATTCTGAAATTTATTGAAAGTCTTCCAACCCGGATATAGCTTATCTGCGGGATTTTTCACACTTGCAAAATTGCCATTGCCGTTATCTTTATAGATCTTGCCGGAGGCGGTATCTGTTAGAAGCCCGGTTGCCCCATCGAAATGAACTGTCTGCGTTAGAAGAGCAGCACTCGTTCCGGTCTGCGGTTGAATAAAATTGCCATCAGGCATGGGGAACTTTGCGGAAGTTATAACGCTATCTAAATTAGCCGTTTGATCTGGGGTATAGGGAATGAAGCCCGCAACACCTACCGCATCTTGTTGGGCATTTACTTTAAACTCCCCGGGGGTAAGAACAACCACAGAGTTTGCATTGGCAATATACGAAATGTGAGTGGCTGGGCTAGTCAAAAGTGCCGTGAACTTTCCCCCATCGGATCCCAAAACCATATCGTAGGTGGTGTTAGCAGCATCGGGGACAAGTCCATTATTGAGTAGTTGAGTCATCGCATCCGTTTTGCTGACAACATTGCCAGTTTGAAAATTGAAAACTGACATTTCAACGGTGTAGCCGACCGGTATTACGACAAAGAGGACTAACAGAACCAACCCTGGATAGAGAAATTTAAAGGGCATGGTGCGTTTGGAGAAGTAGACAATATTCGCCAATATTCCAACTAGGGCTACGACTAGCTCCAGCATTCCTGAGTGTTTGTGCAGCGCAGCAAGAAACATTGCAAGCAAGAGCGCATCAACCATGCCCATGAAAATAATTTTGAAGAGTAGAGCGAGAGTCCCGGTGAAGCCAGATAAGCGATTCACGTAGGACCTCCCAGTGTCTTTGACCGGCGCAAAAGTAGTTTTACGAACTTTATCTTAAAGTAAAACGAGCCGACAGTTTGTCTGCCGGCTCGTTTCAACTAGCTAGCGACTAGAGCGATGCAGCCGCATCGTTGAAGTTTTTCTGCTCGATTGCAGCAGCAGAATTGAGGCTTGTCACTACATCTAGACCCTTAACGAAGATCGCGGTATAGAGCGCGCCTACTGTGTCGTACCAGTTACTTCCGCCTACCTTGTCATCAAGGAGTGCTGAGACCTGAGGTGTTCCAGATTGTGCAGCTGATGCAACACCCAGGGTGATTGGATCTGTAACTTGAGCCACTGCTGGGCCATTTGCTGGTGGACGTAACGATGCCTTATACATCGCAACTTGACCGGTGGTTGAAGCAAACCAGTTCAGGAGAAGTTGGCGAGCGCCAATTGATACTCCATGTACACCGGCATATGAACTCAAGAATGCTCCAGAGTAGTTAACCCATTGAGCAGAAGTTCCACCATTTAAGCCAGGGATAGCTGAAAGACCGAAACTTATTCCAGCCTTTGTGTATCCTCCGTAGTTCCATGTACCTGTGATGGCGAAAGGAATCTTTCCAGTGCTGAATGCGGTATTGCAGCCATCCCATTGGAAGAAACCAGTTGACTTGCCTGATGCATCAAGAAGGTACTTCTTAACATTCGCAGCAAATGCAGGAGAGTTTAAAACAACCTTGGTGTAATTAGGCTTGCTCTTGGAGATATCCCAAGCGCCTCCGCCAAATCCGTTAAGAATAGCTTGTGATCCCCATGTGCCGTCTGCTGCGCAAACGCCGCCAACGAGACCCTTAGCTGACTTATTGGTGTTATAGAAGTTGACCATCTGGACCAAACTTGTTGGAGCAGTTGCACCAAAAAGGGTCTTGTTATAAACAAGAGCAGTTGTGTCAATATCAAGAGCGACTCCATATTGCTTTCCGCCGTATGACATTGCAGAAATTGCACCCTTAGCGAATGCAGCGTTCACGCCGCCTGGCTGAATTGCTGATAGCTTTCCTGATTTAGCATCCAGGACGAATGAAGCTGGACCTGTGATGATATCTGGACCACTCGCAGCAGTTGCCTTAGACCAAGCATCTTGCTCTGCGGTTAGGCCTGAGAAGAATTTCACTTGAATTGTGTAACCAGGAACGAGGGTCGTGTTGCCGCCGATCAATTTCGTAAGTTGTGGGCCGCGTACATCATCAGCCCAAACAATGATGGTACGTGTTGCAGCATTTGCACTAGGTACGAGCAAAGCTGAAACCACGAGCGCTGCGCTGGCAACGACGCCAACGAAACTCAGTTTCTTCTTGTTCATGCATTCCTCCATGGATTATTTAGCCGCAAAGTCACCATTGCGGGTATCGACACGTGTCGAGCAGTGGTGGTAATCTATATGCAGAGCCTGGGAAATAGAAGCCAGCCAACACTCATAGTCAAGATTGTGACGAAAGCGTTATAAATGGTTACCCGTGCAGATGTCGCTAAGAAAGCTGGGGTCTCAGCCAGCACAGTCAGTTACGCCCTGACGGGGAAGCGATCTATTAAACCTGAGACTCGAGAACGTATCCTCCAGGTTGTCGCCGAACTCAACTATGTACCGCATTTTGCCGCGGGAGCGTTAAGGGGCGGGAAATCAAAGACCTTGGCCATGTTATTTCCAGGCAAAGCCGCCGGTATATCCCCGGTCGCGCTGCAGTACATCACTGGTGCTGTAAACGCAGCTAGCGCTCGCGGCTATGCGCTCATTCTTTGGCCCGCTGACAACGCTGATATGAAACAGATTGTTACCTTGGCAAAATCTGGACTGCTAGGTGCAGTTCTGCTGATGGAGATCCATCTTAAAGACCAACGCGTTGCGTATCTGGTGGAACAGCAAGTACCTCTCACCATGATTGGCAGAACCGCAGATCCTGGAGCTATCAACTATGTGGACAGGGATTTTGAAGAGGTGGCCAAACGCGCGATTGATTACTTCCATGAACTAGGGCATACGAACATAGCTTTTCTTACGCAGTTGGGAGAGAAGAAGGAGAGAGATCCCCGAGGGGTCGATCAGCGCTTTCAATCTGCAATTTTAAGCCATGCAAAACGCCACAAAATGAGGGCGATCGAAATACCGAGCCGAAACGATCCTGGTTCTGGACACCTCGCCTATCAACTGATGCGGAAAAAATATACACAAGTAACGGGGGTCCTAGCCCTTCCTGATCTTGCAACTATTGGCTTCATCAATGGCGCGCACGAGGAAGGAATTTCTATTCCGGGCGATCTCTCGGTGATATCGGTAAACACTCCTCGAGCCCAAATAAATATGTCATGGCCCAGGCTAACGACGATTGATCTACCGGCCTATGAAATGGCGGCATCTGCAATAAATATAACTATTGACGAACTTGAAGGTATCTCCAACCCGCATAAACAAGAGTTGTGGGCTGGCGAACTTTTAATCGGTGATTCAACTGCTCCTCTTAAGGGTTAACAGCAAATCTAGTTAATTGTGCAGTGCGTGGACTGTCTCGTCCCAACCCTTTACATCTTTAGGGCTACGTGGACCAGGTCCTACGTAGCGAGCAGATGGACGAATCAATCGGCCGGTGCGCTTCTGCTCCAAAATGTGTGCAGACCAACCCGCGGTGCGAGCAGCTGTGAACATTGAAGTGAAGAGCGGAGCTGGTACTTCTGCAAAATCCAAAACGATAGCGGCCCAGAACTCAACGTTTGTTTCTAGCACGCGCTCTGGATGACGCTCATGCAATTCTGCTAGCGCAGCTTGCTCGAGAGCGAGCGCAACGTCATAGCGAGGTGCTCCAAGTTCTTTTGCGGTGCGACGCAGGGTGCGGGCGCGCGGATCTTCGGCGCGGTACACGCGATGGCCAAAGCCCATCAATCGTTCTCCGCGATCCATAATTCCTTTTACATAGGCGCGTGCGTCGCCCATCTTTTCCACGCCTTCAATCATGCTCAATACGCGAGCAGGTGCACCACCGTGAAGTGGACCCGACATGGCGCCGATTGCACCCGATAGCGAAGCAGCAACATCGGCACCGGTTGACGCAATAACGCGTGCGGTAAATGTAGAGGCGTTCATTCCATGTTCTGCCGCTGAAACAAAGTAAGCGTCTATGGCGCGAACATGGAGCGGATCAGGCTCTCCACGCCAGCGGATCAACATGCGTTCAACAACTGTGTGAGCTTTATCAATTTCTGTTTCAGGAACAGCGGGATGAATAACTCCGCGTGCAGACTGCGCAACATAGGAGAGAACCATGACCGATGCGCGAGCGAGATTTGAACGAGCTTCTTCATCTGAAATATCAAGGAGTGGCTTTAGTCCCCATGCAGGTGCCAGCATTGCAATCGCTGATTGCACATCTACACGTACATCGCCGGAGTGAACTGGAAGCGGAAAACGTTCAGCATTTGGCAGACCTGGGTTGAATTCATCATCAACCAAGAGGCCCCATACATTTCCAAAGGTGACGCGACCCACGAGGTCTTCAATATCGACTCCGCGATATCGCAGCGCGCTTCCCTCTTTATCTGGTTCAGCAATCGTTGACTCAAAGGCAATTACGCCCTCTAGACCAGGCTTGAAATCATCGCTCACGGAAAGATCCCTCCACAATTAGGTGCGCCTATTCTCGCGCTAGAAGGTGCGCGGTACAAACCCCAGAGCCCAAATAGCCGAAAAGACGAAAGTGACGTTAGATACACCTATGACCACTCCCATGGACTCCAGCGCTGGCCTCGGCCGCGATCACATTCGGGCGATGCGCCGCTCCTACGGGGAGAAAGGCCTCGCAGAAGAAGATCTTGCCGCCGACCCAATCATTCAATTTCGTAACTGGCTCGCAGAGGCGGCGCTCAATCCAGTAATTGTCGAAGCAAATGCAATGGTCCTCTCAACTGTCGATGCAAACGGCCCACAATCGCGCACCGTCTTGTTAAAAGATGTCTCTGACCTGGGTTTCTCCTTCTTTACCAATTATGAGTCGAATAAGGGCAGGGCGATCGCAGCCAATCCCAATGTTTCTCTTCTCTTCCCGTGGTACGCGATGGAGCGCCAGGTAATCATCCGTGGCGCTGCGGATAAAGTCTCTCCGCAATCGAGTAGCGAATACTTTGCAACAAGGCCATGGGGTAGCCAGATAGGCGCATGGGCTAGTTCGCAATCTCAAAATTTGGAATCGCGAGAGCACTTGCAGGATCGCTTCGATGAATTTGCCGCAAAGTTTCCGCAAGGGAGCGCTGTACCGATGCCACCGCATTGGGGTGGATACCTAGTTACGCCGCGCTCCATAGAATTTTGGCAGGGACGATACTCTCGACTTCACGATCGTTTGATCTTCACCTCCACTGGCTCGGGGTGGCAACTCGCCCGTTTGCACCCGTAGGTATGCCTTAGGGTTTGGGCATGAGCGATATTCAAATCCCCGCAAACCTCAAGCCACGCGATGGACGTTTTGGTTGTGGTCCCTCCAAGATCAGCGATCAGGCCCTTTCGGTTCTAGCAAATAGCAACACACTCTTGCTTGGAACTTCCCATCGTCAGGCCCCCGTTAAGAACTTAGTAAAGGAAGTACGGGCAGGTCTTAGCCAACTCTTTTCACTGCCGGCAGGGTATGAAGTAGTGCTCGGAAACGGTGGCTCCACGGCATTCTGGGATATCGCAACATTTAATTTAATAGAGAAGAAATCACAGCACCTTGTCTTTGGCGAGTTCTCCTCAAAATTCGCTGCGGCTGCAAAAGAGGCCCCATTCTTGGATGATCCCACCGTCATTAAATCTGAACCCGGTACTCATCCCATTGCTGTAGCTGAAGTTGGCGTCGATGTTTACGCACTCACACATAACGAGACCAGTACAGGAGTTGCGGCACCAGTGGTACGCCCCGCAGGAACCGAAGGAGCTCTCGTACTTGTCGATGCAACCAGTGGAGCCGGAGGGCTGGATGTCGATCTAACACAATGCGATGTTTATTACTTTGCCCCACAGAAGTCGTTCGCATCTGATGGCGGTATCTGGATAGCAATTATGAGCCCAGCGGCTATTGCTCGCGTAGAAAAGATCAAGGCATCTGGGCGCTGGATCCCCGCTTTCTTTGACCTCACCATCGCAATCGAAAATTCTCGACTAGAACAGACGTACAACACACCCGCACTAGCAACCCTTGTGCTACTCAATGAACAAATCAAATGGATGAATGCCGGTGGTGGCCTCTCCTTCTCTGCAGGTCGCAGCAGCGAATCCTCTGCTTATCTTTATCAATGGGCCGAGAGCACCGCATTTACTACTCCCTTTGTTACAGATCCAGCGGCCAGATCCCAAGTGGTCGGGACCATCAATTTTGATGATTCCATCGATGCAATGGCAGTTGCCAAGGCTTTGCGCGCGAATGGAATCGTAGATACCGAGCCATATCGCAAGCTCGGCAAAAATCAATTACGCATCGCGATGTTCCCAGCAATTGATCCAGATGATGTCCGGGCACTTACAGCCTGTATCGAATATGTAGTTAAGGAGTTAACACGGTGATGAGCCATAAAATGCGAAGACGGGTAACTATAGGTGTCTTGATGTTGCTATTTTTGCTTGCAGTACTAGGCAGCGTAGGAGTACTTAAATAATCGCTTTCTCATCAAAGAATATATAAGCAAACCGCCCAAAGTAGTAATTCCACCGCAAATGGCAACGGTTGCTCGTACCCCTAGTGCATCCGCTAGCCAGCCAATAAATGGGGAGCCTATGGGAGTAGCGCCCATAAAGATCAACAGATAAAAACCCATGACTCGTCCACGTAACTCGTGTGGTGTCGTCGTTTGAACATAGGTGTTGGCTGAAATCATTGTCGTCAATGCAAAGAATCCACAGAATGGCAGCATCAGAGCGAAAGTTAAGTAGTTGGGCATATAAGCCTGTGCTATTAAAAACAATCCAAAAATAGCAGAGAAAGTCATAATAAAGAGCGGTTTTCGCTTTTGATCCAAACGGGTAGAGACGATCGCAGCACCGAGCGATCCGATTGCCAAAACGCTGCCCAGTAATCCAAAGGCCCCAGCATCTTTGTGGAATATCTTTGTGGACATCAGTGCGTTAAAAATCTGAAAATTCAAGCCAAAGGTTGAGGCAAAGAAGACTGTTGCGATAATTGCGACTAAGTCATGTCTGCTTTTGATATAGCGCAGACCTTCCATGATCTTGCGATCTTTATCATCTTTGGGCAACCGATGTAGCTCTTCTGGGCGCATCAACACCAACGCAATAATTACAAAGAAATATGAGCCTGCATTAAGCAAAAAGGATGGTCCAGTATGGAAATACTTAATCAAAATTCCGGAGACGGCGGGGCCAATTAGTCTTCCCAAATTAAAGTTGGCAGCATTGAGACTCACTGCATTACCTATGTCGCTCTTGCCAACAAGCTCAGAGGTAAAGGCTTGACGCACTGGCGCATCAAGCGCTCCAAAGAGCCCCAAGGCAAAGGCCAAGATGAAGACTTCGGTGAGGTTTACCCGATGCGAAATTATCAGCCATCCCATGATGACAGCGGTCATACCTCCACCAGCATTTGTAATTATTAGTAGCTTGCGTTTATCTAATCGATCAGCGAGCGAACCGGCATATAAGCTAAAAAGTAACATCGGCAGGAATTGCAGCCCAGTGACAATTCCCAGTTCTGATCCACCTCTGTGAAGATCGCTGACAACCAGCCAATCTTGTGCTACCCGCTGCGCCCACGTGCCAATATTCGAAATCAAATTGGCGGTGAAAAAGAGGCGAAAGTTACGATGCTTGAAGGAGCGCAAAGCGCCTTCATCGGTTGACATATCTTGAGTCTACAAGCGTTCCCTGTGGAGACAGGAAGTATGCTCGCCTGGTGAGACAGACGCTTCCGATTGTGATCTTGGGAACCTCGGCTTGGTTCATTGCACTCGTCATTGAATTAGCAACCAACGCCAAGAGCACATCAGTGTGGATCTGCCTCGTTGGGATTGGGCTAGGCCTCTTCGGAACTGCATACATCGTGCGCGCTATGCGTAGGAAACGCAGAGAAGATATTTGAGGGTTTATCCCTCGATCTGTCCCGCAATTCCGCGTAATACTTTTCCTAAGCGTTCAGCTTCAACGTTGGTTGGGTAGCGCCCATGACGCAGGCCATTGCCAACCTTGTCGAGCATCTTGATGCTGTCCTCAATAATTGTTGCAAGGTCATCAGCATTGATACGGGTATTGGCCACAACCGAGGCGGGCTCGTCGATGATTCGAACGGAAAGCGCCTGTGGACCACGACGGCCCTCGGCAACTCCGAATTCAAGTTTGGTTCCTGGCTTAACCGTTGGAACTCCAGTTGGGAGAGCAGAGGCAGCGAGGTAAACATCTTCGCCCTCTTCCGATGAAATGAAACCAAATCCCTTTTCGAGGCTGAACCATTTAACGCGACCAATAGGCATTAGCTTTCCCTTCTTGTGCTCACAATTAGCGCCTGGGGCGTTAATAAGGCCAGTGCTTGGGCTGGCAAGAGGTTTAGTTTAACGGATGAAGTGCCCCACCCGTACAGAGAATAAGGCTATTCCGGAACAATGAGGGCTTGCGAGTGCGCACCACATCCATGATCGACCGAGACTACGCGGGCATCTTCGGGGGAGAGCGCGTTGGCACATACGCCAAAGGCGGAACGGAGTGAGCCCGTTATCGGGATGAAGAAGCCACATCCATGACACGGCAGCGGCGCATATTGTGCAATAGGAGTATTTGGTCCGCGGTCGCCTTCATACCAGCGTTTACTTGCGGCATCTCGACCGACGATCGAGAGCACCCGAGCGCGCCCGAGACCTAGCTCAATCTGTTCAGCCAGAACTAGCTCTTCATCTCCAGGAAGTGCTTCAAATCCAGGCACAAGGCGGAGATCATCAGCAGAAGTTGGCACGATATCTCCTACGCCAACATCACCTGGTTCGAGCCGTTCTTTGTAAGGGATCCACTCTGGTGCAACTAGTGATTCTGTGCCAGGAAGCAGGACTACATCGGCAATCGTTGCTGGAGCTGCATCATCAACCTTGATGATGGTGACGGCCCAACGCCAACCTCCGTAGCCAGGAAGCGACGATTCAAAGAGGTAGGTGGCGATTCGTTCATCTTCTTGGTCAATCGAGACCAGCTCGCCTACAAATTTCGAGTTGCCGGAATCTTCGATCGCGGCGTTGCGAGCGATTTCTAGGGCGCTAAATTTGTCGGTCATGGGGCTAGGGTAATGCGAAACGGCCTCCCGAGAAAACCGGGAGGCCGTTTTAAGCGTTAATAAACTCCTAGAAGTCCATATCAGCAGCTGGATTGTTGGCTCCCACTGCTTTTGCCTCAGGCTTGTCGGTGACAACTGCTTCAGTCGTCAGGAAGAGCGCTGCGATAGAAGCGGCATTTTGTAACGCTGAACGAGTGACCTTGGCAGGATCGATAATCCCAGCTTTGATCATGTCAACGTATTCGCCAGTTGCGGCATTAAGGCCAAAACCTGACTCCAAATGACGGACCTTCTCTACAACAACTCCACCTTCAAGACCTGCATTAATTGCGATCTGCTTCAGTGGAGCTTCGATTCCAAGTTCAACGATACGAACTCCAGTTGCCTCATCACCCGTAAGTTTGAGATTCGCGAGCGCAGCCTTTCCTGCTTGAAGAAGTGCAACTCCGCCGCCGGCGACGATGCCCTCTTCTACTGCCGCTTTAGCGTTACGCACTGCATCTTCGATACGGTGCTTGCGCTCTTTGAGCTCTACCTCGGTAGCGGCGCCGGCTTTGATGACGGCAACTCCACCAGCGAGTTTTGCAAGACGCTCTTGTAGCTTTTCACGATCGTAATCGGAATCGCTCTTCTCGATCTCGGCGCGAATTTGATTGACGCGGCCTTTGATCTGCTCTGCATCGCCAGTTCCTTCAACGATGGTGGTCTCTTCCTTGGCAATTACAACCTTGCGCGCGCGACCCAGGAACTCCATAGTGGCAGCTTCTAACTTCAGCCCGACCTCTTCAGAGATAACGGTTGCACCGGTAAGAATCGCAATATCTTGCAACATCGCTTTGCGACGATCACCAAATCCTGGAGCTTTAACAGCTGCAGAGCGGAAAGTTCCGCGAATCTTATTTACAACCAAAGTTGCGAGAGCTTCTCCTTCTACATCTTCGGCCAAGATCAATAGTGGCTTACCCGATTGCATAACCTTCTCAAGAATTGGGAGCAGGTCTTTGATATTTGAAATCTTTGAGTTTGCGATCAAGATATATGGATCTTCAAGAACAGCTTCCATGCGGTCGGAATCAGTTGTGAAGTAAGGTGAGATATAACCCTTATCAAATCGCATTCCTTCAGTGAGCTCGAGTTCGAGTCCAAAGGTATTGCTCTCTTCGACTGTGATGACTCCCTCTTTGCCGACCTTATCCATCGCTTCAGCGATCATTTCGCCGATTGTCGCATCCGCTGCAGAGATCGACGCAGTTGCAGCAATCTGCTCTTTGGTTTCGACATTCTTTGCCATCGAGCTGAGTTCAGCACAGATAGCATCTACCGCCTTTTCGATTCCGCGCTTAAGTGCCATTGGGTTTGCACCAGCAGCAACGTTACGAAGTCCTTCTCGCACAAGTGCTTGAGCCAAGACTGTTGCGGTTGTTGTTCCATCTCCGGCAACATCGTCGGTCTTCTTAGCAACTTCTTTGACCAGGTCCGCACCGATCTTTTCCCATGGATCGTCCAAGTCAATCTCTTTGGCGATTGAAACGCCATCGTTGGTGATTGTTGGTGCGCCCCACTTCTTCTCAAGAACTACATTGCGACCACGGGGTCCAAGGGTTACTTTTACGGCGTCGGCGAGCGTATTCATTCCTCGCTCCAAGCCGCGGCGTGCCTCTTCGTTGAAGGCGATCATCTTTGCCATATCTGTTTATCTCCCTTTAAGAATCTTTATCACTCACCCTTGGTGAGTGCTAACCAAACTCTAGCGAATGGGGCAAAAGCCTTCCAATCGAAGGGGACGGGGCTGTTTAAACCCAGGTGGGCTGATCCAGCGGAACTGTCGAGAGGGTGGGGAACCCGGGTGTACTGGGCGCTACGCCCGCACTGACGGCCAATGAGGCCATGGCAGCCACCATGGCCCCATTGTCGGTACAGAGAAGAGGTGGCGGGGTGCGCAGCTCTACCTTGGCCAGGGCGCAGCGGCGAGCGGCCTCGGCTCGGAGGCGAGAGTTAGCAGCTACCCCGCCGGCCATGATCAGGGAGTCGATCCCGGTTTCAGCACTCGCGCGTAAGGCCTTGGTCAGAAGTACATCGACGATCGCCTCTTGAAAGGAGGCGGCGACATCGGCTCTATGCGCCGATGGGGTCTGTTGTAAGTAACGAGAGACCGCGGTCTTTAAACCACTAAACGAGAAGTTGTAATCCGAACTCTGCAATCCGCGCGGAAAGTCGATCGCGGTGGGATCGCCCGTGAGCGCCAAACGGTCGATTGCTGGCCCACCAGGAAAATCCAGTTCGAGGATACGCGCAATCTTGTCGAATGCCTCTCCGGCTGCATCATCGATGGTTGCCCCTAGAACTTTCACTCCACGCGCCATATCGATCACTTGAATGATTGAACTGTGCCCCCCGCTCACGAGTAAACCAATCGCCGGTCGAAGTGGTCTTGATTCATCGAGCGCATCAACCGCCAAATGTGATGAGAGGTGATTAACACCGTAAATGGGTTTATTGAGGGCAAGGGCCAATCCGTGCGCTGCGCTGGTTCCAACCAAAAGTGCACCGATTAATCCAGGTCCTGCAGTTACCCCGATCGCATCGAGATCGCGGAAAGAAACTTTAGCTTCAAGGAGCGCTTGTTTGATCACAGCGGGCATCGCTTCTAGATGCGCGCGACTGGCGATTTCAGGAACTACTCCCCCAAATCGTGCATGTTCTTCCACGCTCGAAGCGATCACATTGGCAAGCAGAGTTCTTCCCCGAACAATTCCGACAGCTGTTTCATCGCACGAAGTTTCTATTCCTAGAACTAAAGGTTGGTTACTCATTTGCCCAACTCTTTTCGCATCACGATCGCTGTAAGTCCTGGGCCGTAGTAATCAACGCGCTCAGAGATCTTTCTAAATCCATGAGCTAAATAAAGCGGTTCAGCCTCGAGATTCCCGACTCGCATCTCAAGCATCATGGCATCTACTTTTTGATTGCGCGACCAATCCACCATCCGTTTTAAAAATTCTCGTGCAATTCCGCGACGACGAAATTCCGGTGCAACAGTCAGGGTCAAAATATCTGAGACATCACCAGCGAGCATAATTCCCGCATAACCAACTACTTTGCCCGCAAATTCTGCTACTAAATACTGGCGCCCCTTGCCGGCTAGCTCCTCCTTAAATTGCTCCATGCTCCACGGATCATCGAGGTAGATGGATTTTTCCAGAGCATAAATATCAACAAGATCAATATGAGTCCACGGGCGGAATTTCACACCTTTGGGAGCCGGATACGCATCGGGCTTGCGGATATAGATCGGTTCTTGAATTCCCATAGCCGTAGCAGCGAGCGTCGCAATATCTTGCGCAGTGGGAGGATCGTAGAAAATCGGAAAGGGCACTAGCGCAATCTCTTCGCGCTGGAGCGTTATAGCAGGCGCATACAGTTTTCCCATCGAGTAATGCTCACAGAAGAACTCTCTTCGTCTGGCATCAATTGCAACAACAAATTCTGGTTCGGTGTGAGCCAGCGCCATCGCTGCCAGTGTTGATACTCCAACCCATGGGATTTCACGAGCTAACGCAAATGCCTGTCCAAAGGCGATGCCAACCCGCAATCCGGTAAAGGGGCCAGGTCCCATCGCGATAGCAACAAGATCAATTTCACTCGACGCCTCGAGCAATTGTTCAACCAATGTGGGAAGAACTTCCCCGTGTGCCAACGGATCATCGTGATGTAATTCTTTAATGACCAGGCCATCTCGTACAACTCCAACCGTGGTGCGGTCGGTGGAGGTATCGATTGCCAAAATCGTCGTCATAGTTCAATGCCTTTGATCGTCACCACTCGCTCGTCGGGGTGAGCCCCGAATTCAATATCAATCTCGATAAAGGTATCGCTCAGTCGTTCCACAAATCCTGCACCCCACTCGATGACGGTGACCGATTGCGGAATCCGAAGCTCGAGGTCAAGATCATCAAATACCGCGAGCTCTTGCCCAATCAAGCGATAGGCATCTACATGAACCAATGGAATGCGACCAGGATAGATTTTAGAAATAACAAAAGTTGGAGATGTGACATCGTTAATTCCAAACGCGCGTCCAATGCCACGGGTAAGCGCTGTCTTACCAGCTCCCAATCCACCGTTCAGTAATAGAACAGCACCTGCGTCGAGTTTGCTACCAAGTAGGCATCCCAAATCCTCCATTGCAGCGACGGAGGAGATGATGCGAGTAGCGCCTGACATGGTCAAAGGTTAATAGAAAAGGGCCCTGTGATTTCTCACAAGGCCCTTTTACGCTTAAGTCTTAGCCGAAATTAATCCTCGGCGTAGAACTTTGGAAGTGCGGGAGCAAATTGCAGATCCTTTGTAGTACCACCCATCTTGCGTACTGCAGTGATGAGGGCACCTCCAGAAAGATCCTTGCCATTTGCTGAGGCGTAAGCCAACATATCTGCGACCGCAATGTATTGCTTCACATTGAAGTTACAGTGGTTGGTTCCATTAGCTGCTGCTGTACTCGTGATAGGAGCACCGAGCGCGCTAAACGTTGTGTAGTGAGCAGGAGTCACACCGAAGAGTGCGATCAAGTCATACGCTGGACGACCCTTACCTAGTGTTGCTACGCGTTCAGCCTGCCATTGCTTGGCATATTGCTGCGCCATGTAGGTCAAATCACCGGCAGGTGTAACAGGATCTGCTACTCCGGTCATAGCGACTGTAGGTACGGTGATCTTGCCTGTCCATTGCGCGAGTGAACGCATCTTTGTAAGCGCTGCTGGGGTAGCAGTAGCACGTGGTGCCTGTGCTAAGTAACCCAAGAGACCTGCAGTAGCAGTAGAACCACTGAGAGCCGCGTTGTAAACGGTAGCTTCTGATGCAACGCGAGCAGCGTAATCAGTCTTCGTATTATCGAAGATCGAACCACCTGATTGTTGTTCAACATCATAAGTAACAAGAACGGCAAGTGCGGCCGCCGTTGCTCCATTTTCCAAAATCGCTAGCGCAGGACTCGCTGCAGCAGCAAAGGATGTGTAGGAGTTGCTGTTCACAGATCCTGGACCCGTTGTTGAATCGAAGTGAGCGCTTTGAGTTGGCAATCCGGCCATCAAACCAAGTAGCAGTAGTGCAGAACGACTTGGAACTTGATCTAAGCCCACAGCGTGAATTGCAGCAGGTGTTGTATCAGGCCAAGCACCTGACGCCATTCCAGCTTGCAACTTTCCAAGGACTGTAAAGACCTTTCCAAGATCTCCCATTGCTTCTGCATAACCTGCAGCGCCAGCGGAATAATTACCGGCTTTGATGGATGGATCGAAGAACGTTTTTACTCCCCAGAGGAAATCTCCAGCCATTGTGAGTTCTGCTTCAACGGAAGGTGAAGCAACGCAGAGTGGACCAGCAGCAGAAAGTGCAGCCCCGTCCTTCTCTGCGAGAGTCTGGGTGATAAATCCACCAAGAGAAGCGCCCCATGCGATGACATGAGTTGTGCTCTTGAATTGGGATTTAAAGGTAGTGATCAGTTCTTCATCGGTAGCAACGCCGGAATCAGCGTTCCAACCTTGACGAGCAAATCCAGAACCCATGACAGCAAATCCCTTGCTGAGCAGATACTTGATGACAGAGGTATCGTTTCCAATAACGGGTCCAGGCTCAGGCGTATTTGTGATCTTGTAGCCACCAATAAGTGGCATAGCTGCTGGAATATCCACGTTGTAGCGGTATCCATGCGACCAGAGATAAACCGTGCCATTGAAGTTGGCAGGCACCATCATCGAATATGGCGCTCCATCGCTGGTAGCACCAATACATGATTGAACTGGGAATCCTTTATCGCAGAGAGGTGCGGCAGAGGCGTTGGTAGGGATGGCTACTAGCGCCGTAAAAGCTAGAACTGCGCTTCCCAAAATTGCGATTCTCTTCATACTCATTAGATTTTTCATTAGTTGTTTGGCAATCCCTTCAGTGGCATTGCTGGACGGGTGCTGGTGGCTTTAACTACCGCCCCAGTTCCAGAGTCGGTCGTGTAAAGCGAGTAGGTACCGCCTATAGGTTTGATTGCTCCAGTTGGACCATATGTACCAAACCAATAACCGTTATAACCAACATGACTAGTTGCGCTATATCCAAGAGGTGCAAAACCTGCAGATGCAAAGGTTGAACCACTTTTAGCAATTGCCTTGAGCAATGAAGCTCGAGTTAATGTTGGACCCGCTGCTCGAAGAGCCTCGACGGTCAACATTGCAGAGTTCATTCCAACAAGCACATTGTTATCAAAGACGACCCCTGGGTTGTACTTTGTGTTGATGGCCTGGAATTGAGCGATGTAAGGATCTGTGGTGTCAGTGGGTGCAGGCAAGAAGGATGCACCAATAGCTCCGTAGAGCAATCCGACAGCTGTTGGTCCGGCAACGGTCGCGATGGTTGTTCCATCTCCACCGACAGATCCGAGGATCCATTGAGTCTTAAACCCTGCCTTGTATGAACCACCAAGGGCTGCTGCTGTAGCAGATGAGACACCGAACATAATGGTGACATCTGGCTTCGCGGCCATTAGGCCACCAATCCATTTCCCAACGACAGTTGGGTCGGCTTGCGATCCACTTGGATAGGCAATCTTGGTAACGAATTTTGTACCGGCGATCGCAAAGCCCTTGAGCGCATCGGCACCAAAATCATCATCTTGATAGATGATTGCGACGGATTTGCCTGCAAAATTATCCTTGATGTACTGACCCATGATCTTCGCTTCCATGACATAAGAAGGTAACAGGGTGTACGTCGTTGGATACTTTGTTGCATTTGCGAAACCGCTATACCCCGTATTTACAAAGAGGCGGGGTACGCCATGGTCATTAACAAAACGAGTCGTTGCTTCGTTTTCGGCTGTACCTAAGGTGCCAACCAGGGCTAGTACTTTGCTTTGCAGCACGAGATCATTGGTGACAGATTTTGCCAAGACCGGGTTGTATGCATCATCTTTAATAATCAATTTGATCTTACGGCCGTTTACTCCACCATTGTCATTTACATAGTTGAAGTAAGCCTGCATTGCATATGGGACTTTGTTATAGCCCGGAGCTGCAGCGCCAGTGAGTGGTGAGGTGATGCCCAGAGTAATTGTTGACTGAGAAACGCCATCTACCTTATGAAGGTTTATTGCATGTGCCGGTAGAACGTTAATTGCTAAAGCAGCTGTTGCTACTAAAGTTATGGCAAGTTTTCCGCGCTTCGTGCGACGATGAACGAGCATATTCTTCCTTTCATTGAGGGTATTCCAGGAGATGCTTGCAGTTTTTCCTTATTGAGTTTTAACCTGCTTCTTAAATTTTCTGATTCGCAACCCATTTGGCATAAATAGGACTACCAGAATCAGTGAAGAACTCATTACAAGTCCAGGAAGATTTGCCGATACCTTCTGCGAATTTCCCAGGTGCGTTGTAAGCGAACCTGAAAGTTCAGGTATGGCAACCAGAACTACACCGCCGACAATGCTACCCGCGAGATTGCCTACTCCCGCAAGTACCGCACCAGTCACAATCGCAAATGATAAGGACAATGGGAAGGCAGTTGGGGTGACTAAGCCAAGAAGTAGAGCAAAGAGGGCTCCAGCAAGGCTTGCCAGCGCTGAACTGACGGTAAACGCCAAAACTTTGCCTCTTGCTACATTGATTCCTGCTAAACCTGCGGCGACCGCGTTATTTCTTCCCGCTCTCCAGTTTCGACCATAACTGCTGTGTAACAAATTCGTTATACCCCATAATGCAACGAGCGCCACCACAATTGATATCCAGAAGAACCATTTATATTGAGTGAAATCACCTCCTTCGAGGCGAACCACCCATCGAGGTGGATCTCCGATATCAAAATTCAAACCTTGCTCGCCCCCGAGCACATGAAATTGATCAGCAATCGTTGGGAGTCCAACTGCTAGAGCAAGAGTTGTTCCTGCAAGATACGGCCCGCTGAGTCGTGCGGCAGCTACACCTAATACAAAACCACCAAACGCTCCAACTAGTACACCGAAGAGCAAGGCAATCGCAAAAGGAAAGTGCCACAAGTTAAATGAAAGAGCGGCTCCGTAGCCACCAACGGCCATAACCGCACCATGCCCAAGAGAGATTTGTCCCGAGTAGCCCGTCAATAAAATAATTGATGCAATAGCAATCATATAAACTGCAACCTGCGCCCCTTGATAAGTGCGCAACTCACCAATAAATCCGCTAACCGTCAGAAGTACAGCTCCGATAACCAAAAAGAGCAAGGCTCGGGTGCGGGGGGATAAATGGCGACTACGCACGGCGGTTCACCTTGTGGCCAAATATTCCTTGAGGTCTAATTAACAAGACCACCATCAGAATGACAAAGCCAACTAAGAAAGTTACAGATCCACCGATGTATTGCAAAATAAATGAGAAGCCGATTCCAAGGACTAGCCCTCCAACGACCGCGCCGACCAAAGAATCCAAACCGCCGATGACTGCTGCAATAAATCCTGAGACGAAGAGCAGATCAAGAGAGTTCGGTGACAAGGTTGATGTTGGTGTAATGACCGCACCAGCAACAGCACCGGCAGCACCGGCAAATGCCCAGCCAATATTTCGGACACGACTCACACGAACACCGGCGAGTTGAGCTATCTCGGGTTGGAAGGAGGCGGCACGCAGCGCCAGTCCTAAATCTGTATATTTGAAAATAATTCCAAAAATTGCGAGTACCGCCGCAGATGCAATGACGATAAATAGGTTTTGAGGGGAGAAAGGGATTACATGGCTTCCAAATGTGAAACCCTTGCCCGAAAGAGGTGAAGGGTATTGTTGAAAAGTGTTACCCCAAACCAACCCGATAAAACTTTGTATCAGGCCGAGGAGACCCAAGGTTGCAATAACTGGGGCGATCTCTGCAATTGGACCTGACTTCGCTCTACTAATTAATAACCGCATAAATAGTAAATCAACAAGAGAGCCAACAATTGCTCCAGCAAAGATCGCTAGCGGAAGTGAGATCCAATAGTTATGCGTATGTAGACAAATTTCATACCCTATATATGTCGAGAGAACGGCTTGGCCCGATTGCGCAAAGTTAACAACGCGGGTCGACCTCCATACAAGTACCAGAGCTAGGGCCATCAGGGAATAAATGGCTCCGCTACTGATTCCGATAAGAAGCGTGTCAATAAACATTCTTTAGAACCCCAAGTAAGCGGCTCGGAGTTGAGAATCTGCGAGAAGCTCCGCAGGTGTCCCAGTCTTAATCAATCTTCCAAGGTTGAGAATGAGCCCTCGATCAGCAATCTTTAACGCACTCATCGCATTCTGCTCTACGAGAAGCACCGTCAACCCAAATTGGCTTTGTAAGTGACTTATGGCGAGAAATATCTGTTCGATTATGAGCGGAGCAAGCCCAAGTGATGGTTCATCAAGAAGTAAAAGTTGTGGGCGGGAAATTAACGCCCGCGCTATCGCCAACATCTGACGCTCTCCCCCAGAGAGTGAATCCGCGCGTTGGCCCAAGCGGGAAGCTAGAACAGGAAAGATTGCGAGTGATTCCTGAGTTGCAATGGCTACATCTAGTTTGTCTCTCCTCCACAGCCCGCCGAGAGCGAGGTTTTCCGCGACCGTAAGTTCTGGAATAACCGATTTGCCCTCAGAAATATGGACAATCCCTTGCCTCACCAGCTCCTCCGGCTTCTTGCCCAAGATCGATATTCCATTCCAACTTGCGCTGCCATGCGATGGAGCGATCAGGCCACTTAGCGCTCGGATAAGTGTGCTCTTTCCCGAGCCATTAGAGCCGATAACCGCTACTAATTCACCTGGAACAACATGTAAAGAGAGATCTTGAATGGCACGTACTGCACCGTATTCAACTGAAAAATCAATTACTTCCAATCCAAGCTTCATCAGTGAGCCCCATTGCCTAAGTACGCAGTAATTACCTCGGGGTTATCGCGGATTTCAGCTGGTGTGCCATGTGCAATTAGTTGACCAAAATTCAATACATAGATTCGGTCACATACATTCATAATGACATCCATGTGATGCTCTACGAGTAAGACCGACTTACCTATCCGAAAATTAAGTACGAACTGCTTTAGCCAAGCAATGTCTTGCGCTCCCAATCCCCCAGCGGGCTCATCGAGAAGGAGAGTACTTGGATCACACATCAATGCTCGAGCAAGGGCAACTCGCTTTGAAATTGGGTAGGGCAGAGAGGATGCAATTTGCTGCGCGTAATCGGAAATTTCAAGCTCTTCCAAGATACGTTGAACGCCCGAATCGAGCTTTCTCTCTGAACCTCCATATAGACCGAGTAGCGCCTTAAGAAAATTGGGTTTCTTTGAATTGGTCGCCCCCACCAAGAGATTTTCGGCGACAGACAATTCGCTAAACAACCCCACTCCTTGCAGGGTTCTGGAAAGTCCTAGGCCATTTAACTCATGGACTTTGGGCCACTTACGTTTTACTCCCCCTATATAGAGAGATCCAGAAGTGGGGGTCACTAATCCACTCAAAACATTGAAGAGGGTTGTCTTACCTGCACCGTTGGGCCCGATGATGCCTACTACTTCACCTGGATTGATTTCAATTGAAACATCGTTAAGGGCTCGCAGCCCTCCAAAATCTACAGTGACAGATTCAAGCCGTAGCGCTGCGGGGTCATGCATTACATCCACCCCTCATTATTGAGCTCACAACTAATTAGTAAATTCTAGGTACTCGAGGCGCGATACGAGTGACTATTTCATAATTAATGGTGCGCGCAGCAGCGGCCCATTCATCAATCGAATAGCCATCTCCCCCCATAACCGTTACATAGTCTCCGGCTTGCGCCTGAGAATCCCGACCCAGATCAACAACGCATTGATCCATCGAGATCCGGCCGACGAGAGGCGCTTTTCGCCCGGCAAAGGAAACCCCTACAGAGTTGGATGTCGATCGAGGGAGTCCGTCGGAGTAACCCATTGCTACCACTCCAAGTTTCGTATCGTGGGAAAGAATTTCAGTACCCCCATAACCCACAGCATCGCCTGCCTTGGCGCTCTTTACCAAATGCAGCTGCGCTTTTATCGTCATCGCCGGTCGCAAATTGAATTCGCTGCCCGAGCCCATGTTATGAACGTCTGGGCTAAGACCGTACATCGCAATCCCAAGGCGCACCATAGAGTGATGAGCTGCGGAGTTACTCAAGATCGCAGCGGAATTTGAAAGATGCACGGTGGTCGGAATCAACCAAGCCTCTTCGAGAGCAATTAACTTGGTTTTGAACTCAAACATCTGGGTGAAATTGAATTCTGACTCGGGTTCATCAGCCCGAGCAAAGTGAGACCAGAATCCGACGAGTTCGAATTCAGATTTATGATCAGAGGCAAACTTTAGAAACTCATCCCAGTCTTCAAGTACTCCTCCGCGTCGCATTCCAGTATCTACCTCGAAATGCAACCGGGGCTTGATATCTAAAGCTTGAGCGACCTGCAAAATCTCTTCGAACAATTGCACCGAAGATACCGAGAGATCAATATTATTTTTTAAAGCGGCTTCAAAGTCATCGTGGGGTGGCGTCAGCCAAGCGATTATGGGAACTTCGATTCCCGCTTCCCTCAAGGAAATCGCTTCTTCTAGAAGCGCTACCCCTAGCCATGTCGCTCCTGAATCAATCGCGGTCGTTGCAACTGGAACAAGGCCGTGACCGTAGGCATCTGCTTTCACTACCGCCAATATCGGAGCAATGGTCCGTTTTCTAACCTCGGCAATATTATGTGCGATGGCATCGAGGTCAATCTGAACGAGAGCGCGCATCGTTAGATTCTCTCAATAACGACCATCGCCGAGGCAATACCTGCATCGTGCGAAAGGGTTAGATGAATGCGAAGGCCTGCGACCCTGGCTGCAAGTGCACCAGTGAAAATGAATGTCGGCTTACCAGATTCTTGATTAATCACTTCAGCATCATGCCACGAGAAAAGATCACGGGCATCAAGCGCCTTAACGAGCGCCTCTTTGGCGGCAAAGCGAGCGGCCAGAGACGATACTTTGAGGAGCGCTTCATTCTCCGTAAAGATGCGTTCTCGCATTGCTGGAGTGCGATCTAGTGATTCTTGAAAACGAGCGATGTCGACGACATCTATCCCAATACCTTCAATCATGATGGCTGCCTTAAAGATGGCCAGGCACGATCTGCAGCGATGAGGAAGACCAGGATGGAACCTCCGAGGAAAACGCCACCAATAAGATCGCTAAACCAATGCGTATTGCGGATGAGCGAAACTAAGCAGACGGTAGCTGTTATCACTCCGACGATCGAATATAGGGCGAGCGATCTTTTCGCTCCAAATGCGGTGTACCGGTAAAGCAAGTAGGCCAAAGCGCCCCACGTTAGCAGCGCATTGGAAGAGTGCCCGCTTGGGTACGAACCAACAATCCCACTATGGTAAATATCAACATTTAAGCGCGGTTTGGTGCGGCCAAAAACAATCTTTGCAACTCCGACGACCCCGTTGAGAAGCAACAACGCAGCGAGCGAGAAATTGATAGGACGCCAGGATTTGTATTTATATGTAATGAGCACTGCAGTTACAAGTAGGCAAGTGGCTGTAAGGCTACGTAGACCCAGATCATCTAGGGCGAGCAGCAAATGACTAGACATTCCCCTAAAGGTGTGATGTCTAATGGCCTTGATTCTTTCATCGAGGCGGAATAGGTAACTCTTTGTAAGAACTTGTTCGGTAACTATCACAAAGGCTACGAAGAGCGCGAGAGAAACCTTTATCGCACGGTTGCGTTGCTGCCGGCGATGAATTTCCAGCGAGCCCCAGATCATTCGACCGTGACCGACTTTGCTAGATTACGTGGTTGGTCGACATCATTTCCGCGGGCTACAGCCATCTCGTAGGCAATAACCTGCAACGGGATAACGGCCAATACTGGTTGCAAGAAATCGTGGGAGGTCGGAATTCGAATATTATGAGTTGCGCTAGCCAAGTCGCTATCGCCAATTGCAATTACGATCGCCCCACGCGCTTTAACCTCTTGCACATTGCTCGCCATTTTTTCATAGAGCGGAGTGTTGAGCGGTGGCATGATGGCAACCACGGGAGTTCCATCATCAATGAGCGCAATCGGTCCATGCTTTAACTCTCCACCAGCGAAACCTTCGGCATGCATGTAAGCCAGCTCTTTAAGTTTAAGAGCACCTTCTAGCGCGGTTGGATACCCAACGTGGCGGCCGAGAAATAAGACTGAAGTGGAATCTTTAAAGTGTCGGGTGAGCTCGCGCAGCGACTCCACAGTCTCGAGAACTGTTTCTACCTTTCCAGGGAGATCTGCAATCTCGGCTCCAATGGAAGCGTAAAACTCTTCGGTAATAGTTCCCCGGACTCGGCCTAGGTGCAACGCAATCAAATACATGGCAATAAGTTGGGTTGCAAAAGCCTTGGTGGAAGCAACTGCAATTTCTGGTCCCGCATGTGTGTACAAGACGGCATCGGATTCGCGTGGAATTGTCGAACCATTAGTATTACATACGGCGAAGACCCGAGCTCCATGAGACTTGGCATATCGCAGAGCCATCAAAGTATCCATTGTCTCGCCAGATTGCGAGATCGGAATAACAAGAGTCGATGAATTTACTGCCGGATCACGGTAGCGATATTCAGATGCCAGTTCTACGTCAACGGGAACATTCGCCCACTTTTCGATCGCATACTTGCCTACAAGTCCAGCATGGTAAGCAGTACCGCAGGCGATGATGACGACCTTTGAAATTCCTTCTAAATTGATTCCGCCAACAATTTCTTCGTTTAAACCAGTAGTGCGCCCAATTAAGGTATCGGCTATCGCTTTAGGTTGCTCATAAATCTCTTTAAGCATGAAATGGGGATATCCGCCGCGCTCTGCTGCCGAGGCATCCCACAAGATTTCAAATTCGCGGGGTTGCACTACCTTCCCGGCCAGATCGGTCACGGTGATTGAAGTGGCTGTGATGTCCACGATCTCGTCCTGACCAAGTTCTAAGGCGTGCTTGGTGTGTGAGATAAAAGCAGCAACATCAGAAGCTAGAAAGTTTTCACCATCTCCAACGCCAACTACGAGCGGTGAATTGCGGCGAGCGCCGACGATCCGACCCGGTTCATCGCTATGTATTGCAAGTAGGGTAAAAGAACCACGCAATTGAGCGCAGATTTCTCGCATAGCCGCAGCGAGATCCCCATCATGGGATTTGCGCGCATCGCTCAGTAAGTGCACTACTGATTCGGTATCAGTTTCAGATTTAAATACATGTCCGCGCTTTTCTAGAAGTTCGCGCAGTTCAACATAATTTTCGATAATTCCATTATGAATGAGAGCAAGCTTTCCATCATTGTCTAAATGTGGATGCGCATTGATATCGGTCGGTCCCCCGTGAGTAGCCCAACGCGTATGGCCGATACCAGAGTGAGAAATGGGGTTTGTTTCGCCGAGAGAGGTTTCAAGATTTGAGAGTTTGCCGGCGCGCTTTTCTATCCAGAGCGGCTCCCCCTTTGCGATGACAAGGGCTATTCCAGCAGAGTCGTATCCGCGATATTCCAAGCGACGCAGTCCCTCAAGGACTGGAGAGAGTGCCAGGGCCTTACCGGTGTATCCGACAATGCCACACATGGCGGTTACTCCTTTAAGAGGTGGTTACGAGAGTTCAGATCTTACTAGAGCGGCCAATTCTTCGGCTATCTGCGCAGCCAGCTCAGCACTTTGCGCCTCCACCATCACACGAACCAAGCTCTCAGTTCCCGATGCGCGAACCAGAATTCGCCCGGAAGCTCCTAGTTCTGCTTGGCGCAGGTCAATCTCGCTCTTTATCTTTTCCGAAATCGATAGCTTCTCTTTGGATACATTCTTTACATTTATCAATACTTGAGGAAAACGCTTCATCACAGCGCTCAACTCGGAAAGAGACTTTCCGCTGGATTTGATTGTTTGCATCAGATGAAGAGCGGTCAATAACCCATCACCGGTATTTGCATAGTGGCGCATAATTATGTGACCTGATTGTTCTCCGCCTAAAACAAAATCATCTGCCAACATTTTTTCAAGAACATAACGATCGCCAACTGCGGTCGTTTCAACGTTTATATCGAGAGCTTCCATGGCCTTAAAAAATCCCAAATTGCTCATCACTGTTCCAACGATGGTCTCATTCGTGAGCAAACCCCTACTCTGCCAATCTTGAGCCAAGATTGCCATAATGAAATCTCCATCAACTTCATTGCCATTGCTGTCGATTGCTAGACAGCGATCGGCATCTCCATCATGAGCAATTCCTAGATCGGCTCCAGTTTCGAGGACCTTGGCCTTAATATTTTCGAGGTGAGTTGATCCGCAATTTTCATTGATATTCCAACCATCTGGCTCATGAGAAATAGCAATCACTTCTGCGCCAGCACGAGTATAAGTCTTTGGAGCGACCCGCGAGGAAGCACCATTCGCGCAATCGACAACGACCTTGATTCCATTTAGATTCATGGTCAGCGAGTTCAAGAGGTGAAATATGTAGCGTTCTGCCGCGGAGTCATCGTTAATTACGCGGCCTACATTGCGGCCAGTCGGACGCTGCCAGGTTTCACCCATTCGTTTTTCAATAGCGGCCTCGAGTGCATCATCGAGTTTTCCGCCACCCTTGGCAAAGAATTTAATTCCATTATCTGGCATGGGATTGTGCGATGCGCTGAGCATTACGCCAAGGTCTGCGCCACTTTCAGCTACGAGATGCGCAATGGCAGGTGTTGGAAGAATGCCGACGCGATAAACATCGACTCCAGCGCTAGCTAAACCGGCAACGACAGCTGCCTCTAAGAATTCACCAGATGCGCGCGAATCTTGTCCAACGATTGCTTTAGGGCGGTGTCCTTCGAAGGCGCCGAGTTCTCCAAGAATATGCGCAGCAGCGATCGAAAGATCAACAGCTAGTTCTGCGGTTAGGAAACCGTTAGCAAGTCCTCGGACACCATCGGTGCCAAAGAGCGCCATTTAATAAGGCAATCGCGTAAAGAAGAATTAACGCTTGCTGTATTGAGAACGCTTACGTGCCTTCTTCAGACCGTACTTCTTGCGCTCGATGACGCGTGGGTCACGAGTAAGGAAGCCAGCCTTCTTAAGTGCGGGACGATTAGCATCACGATCAATCTCATTGAGCGCGCGAGCAACTCCGAGGCGAAGCGCACCAGCTTGGCCAGATGTTCCGCCGCCATTGATGCGAGCAAATACGTCGTACTGATTCTCGGCACCTACGGTGCGGAAAGGTTCAGAGACTGATTGTTGGTGAACTTTGTTTGGGAAGTACACATCGAGTGCCTTGCCGTTAACAACCCACTTGCCTGTTCCTGGAATCAAACGGACGCGAGCAACAGCTTCCTTACGACGACCGGTGCCGCCTCCTGGAGCCTTGATTGCTGGACGGTTGGTTGAAGCAGCTGGTGTTGAAGAAGAGTATGAAGTTAGAACTTCTTCTTCGCCATCGATGACTGTATCTAAATCTGACATGTCTATCCCTTACTTCTTCACGATTTGAGAAACTTGAGTAAATACATATGGTGTTGGGTTCTGTGCAGCATGTGGGTGCGCAGGACCGGCGTATACCTTGAGCTTTGAACCGACTGAACGGCCTAGCTTGTTCTTAGGAATCATTCCAAGGATGGCCTTCTCGATAACACGAGTTGGATCCTGGTTGATCAAGTCTGCGTAAACGATAGAAGTCATGCCGCCTGGATAACCGGAGTGATGGTGAGCAAACTTCTTGCCGGCTTTCTGACCAGTAAGAACAATCTTCTCTGCATTGATCACAATGACAAAGTCGCCCATGTCGATATGTGGTGCAAAGGTGGTCTTATGTTTGCCGCGAAGAAGGACGGCTGCATGGCTAGCAAGGCGACCAAGGACAACTCCTTCAGCGTCGATGACATGCCACTTGCGGGTGACGTCACCAGCTTTCGGTGTAAATGTGCGCACGAGGTCTCTCTCTTTCTAGTCTTAGTTAAACTCTTACTTCATCAAAGCTAGGTGCTTTAAGAATCAGCCCAGAGCTGAATCCAACACACAGGCAGAGGAGCAGGTTACCTTCCAGAGCCCCTTGGGGTCAAAATGAGGGTTCGGCGAGGTAATCCGAGAGCGTAATACTGGCCAGGGCAGCGGCATCTGGATAATCCACTTGGGCCAAGGTAAGCCCGCGCGCTGGGAAGACATAGGAGTCCGAGACCCGGGTGGTCTGCTCCAAAATCTCAACCATCCAGCCCGCCTTAAATCTACCTTCACCAACACAGACGGCGGCTCCCACCAGATTGCGCACCATGTTCCAGCCAAAGCCATCTGCAGCGATATCGCAGATAACTAATCCGGAGGCATCACGGTTCCACATGAATTCCAACAAGGTCCGCTCAGTGGTTCCCTCCTCGCGGTAACGACAGAATGTGAAGAAATCGTGCTTCCCCAGCATCGCGGCGCTCGCTTGATTCATCAGATCAATATCAAGTGGACGAAACCAGGTGGCGGTATCAAATCTTTGCAGCGGCATGAGATCTCGATTGTTATCGAGCAATTTGTAGCGGTAGTGCCGCGCGCTGGCGGAGAAGCGAGCATCAAAGTTTACGGGCGCGAGATCTACGCGCAGGATGCGAATATCTTCCTCGAGCATCTGATTGAGTCGGAATTTAAAGTGGTCAAAATCCCAGATATCTTTCTCTGGGCGATAGCGCGATGCCTCTAGCCCTTCCGGAATATCAACGTGCAGCACCTGACCTGTCGCATGGACTCCCGCGTCGGTACGACCCGCAACAACGGTGTTTACAGGGGTGCGTACCAGCTTTGCTAGAGCATCCTCAATCGAACCCTGCAGCGTTCTTTGATCGGGCTGCTTTGCCCACCCGGCGTAATTTGTTCCGTCGTATGCCAACTCAAGGCGTAAGCGACGAAACCCGCTCTCAGGATTGAGAGCGGGTTCGATCATAAACTTTTCTTACCGTGTTACAAATAATTAGTCGTTGACGAGTTCGATGACTGCCATTGGGGCATTGTCACCGTTACGTGGACCAACCTTTGTAATGCGGGTGTAACCACCTGGACGTGTTGCGAAACGAGGTGCAATCTCAGTAAAGAGTGTATGGACAACGCTCTTGTTCTGGATTGTCTCCATGACGCGACGACGCGCAGCTAAGTCACCTTCGATAGCAGCTGTGATCAACTTTTCGGCCAATGGACGTAGGCGCTTGGCCTTTGCCTCAGTGGTCTTGATCTTGCCGTGTTCGAAGAGTTGCGCTGCGAGTGTGCCTAGCAACAATCTCTCGTGTGCTGGACCGCTTCCGAGACGAGGTCCTCTACTTGGTGTTGGCATGGCGTTCTCCTAGAGCTGCTCTGATTCGACGAGATCTTCGTCGACTTCAGTTCCGTAGTTGTGGTGTTGTGTTGGATCGAATCCGATTGGGCTGTCCTTCAGTTGTAGACCCATGCTGTGAAGTTTTGCCTTCACTTCATCGATCGACTTAGAACCGAAGTTACGGATATCGAGGAGGTCTGCCTCTGAACGGCCGACAAGCTCACCGACGGTATGAATACCTTCGCGCTTGAGGCAGTTGTATGAGCGGACGGTGAGATCAAGATCTTCGATTGGAAGAGCGAGATCAGCAGCGAGCGCAGCATCTTGGATAGAGGGTCCCATTTCGATACCTTCAGCGTTGACGTTCAATTCGCGAGCAAGTCCGAAGAGCTCAACCAATGTCTTGCCCGCAGATGCCATAGCATCTCCTGGCTTCATTGATGGCTTGGTCTCAACATCGACGATTAAACGGTCAAAGTCTGTGCGCTGTTCTACGCGTGTTGCTTCGACCTTGTAGGTCACGCGTAATACAGGTGAATAGATAGAGTCAACTGGAATACGGCCGATCTCTCCGCCAGCAGCCTTGTTAGCTACAGCAGTGACATATCCGCGACCGCGTTCAACGGTCAGTTCGACTTCGAACTTGGCCTTTGAATTGAGGGTTGCGATATGGAGATCTGGATTGTGAACCGTTACGCCAGCTGGTGTTGCGATATCCGCACCAGTTACTACTCCTTCGCCATTCTTGCGAATGTAAAGAAGTGAAGGCTCATCATTATCTGAAGAGAGGACCAAGTTCTTGATGTTCAAGACGATCTCAGTGAGATCTTCTTTTACACCTTCGAGGGTGGTGAACTCATGCAGAGCACCATTGACGCGAACGCTGGTAACTGCAGCACCAGGGATCGAAGACAAGAGGGTACGGCGCAGGGAATTACCGAGGGTATAACCAAAGCCAGGCTCTAGCGGCTCGATAATGAAACGCGAGCGAAACGCATTCTCTGGATCTGCTACCTCAGTGAGGATAGGGCGTTGTGCAATTAGCACTTATTTCCTCCATACGTCGGGGAGATCCACTATTTGATCTCCTGCAATGAAACTACTTTTGTACTGCTTTACTGCTAATTACTTGCTAATTACTTGCTATAGAGCTCAACGATAAGTTGCTCTTGGATGAGAGTGTCGATAATCGTGCGGGTTGGGGTGGCGTGAACCAAGATTCGCATCTGAGCTCCAACAACTTCCATCCACGCAGGGATTGTCTTCTCGCCCAATTCAGCGCTTGCAACGATGAATGGGGTGGTATCCAATGAGCCAGGCACTACATCAATGATGTCCATTGGTGTAACGCGGAATGAAGGAATGTTTACCTTCTTGCCATTAACCAAGAAATGTCCATGACGGACAAGCTGGCGAGCCATATCGCGACTCTTAGCGAAACCTGCACGGAAAACGACGTTATCCAAACGGGTTTCAAGGATGATGAGAAGGTTTTCACCGGTCTTACCTTGAAGACGGTTTGCCTCTTCGTAATATCCACGGAACTGCTTCTCTAGAACTCCATACATACGCGCACACTTTTGCTTTTCGCGTAGTTGGCCTAGGTATTCAGATTCCTTGGCACGGCCGCGACCATGTTGCCCTGGTGGGTATGGACGGGATTCAATAGGACACTTTGGACCATCGCACTTTGAGCCCTTAAGAAAGAGCTTTACTTTTTCGCGACGGCAGCGCTTGCAATCTGCTCCGGTATAACGAGCCATTTATTCTCTTCCTTCCTTAAACTCGACGTGGCTTTGGTGGACGGCAACCGTTATGTGGAGCAGGAGTGACATCTGAGATGGCTCCAACTTCAAGTCCGGCGGCCTGTAATGAACGGATAGCTGTCTCGCGACCAGATCCTGGTCCCTTGACGAAAACATCAACCTTCTTCAAACCATGTTCTTGCGCACGACGGGCTGCTGCTTCAGCGGCCAACTGTGCTGCGAATGGTGTTGATTTACGGGAGCCTTTGAAACCAACCTGGCCAGCTGATGACCAAGAGATAACAGCGCCAGAAGGATCTGTAATAGAGATGATGGTGTTGTTGAAGGTGCTCTTGATGTGAGCCTGCCCAACCGCAATGTTCTTCTTTTCCTTCTTGCGAAGTTTGACCTTGCCCTTTGCGGCAGCGCCCTTAGCAGGCGTCTTTGTCTTAGCGGCGGCCATTACTTGGTCTCCTTCTTCTTACCAGCGATTGCCTTACGAGGGCCCTTACGTGTACGCGCATTTGTATGTGTGCGTTGACCACGAACAGGAAGTCCCTTGCGGTGGCGAATACCTTGGTAGCTCTGAATTTCGACCTTGCGACGAATATCGCCCGCTACTTCGCGGCGTAGGTCACCTTCGATTTTGTAATTGGCTTCGATGAATTCACGAAGCTTTGCCAATTCTGGCTCTTGTAGATCCTTGACGCGGGTATCTGGGTTAACGCCGGTCGCAGCGAGTGTTGCGTGCGCGCGGGTCAAACCAATCCCGAAGATGTACGTGAGTGCAATCTCTACTCGCTTTTCGCGAGGAAGATCGACACCAACAAGACGTGCCATATCACTTACCCTTTTCGTTTATCTGGAAGGTCCTTCGCAATGCACCCCAGTTGGGTAACTGAGCCTCGGCCTACCAGTCCGAGGGTCTGAAGCTTTCGCTCCAGTCGCATCACGCGTATTCGGTTTTTTTATTTATCCTTGACGTTGCTTGTGACGAAGGTTGTCGCAAATAACCATGACGCGACCATTACGACGGATGACCTTGCACTTGTCGCAGATCTTCTTCACGCTTGGCTTAACTTTCACGACTAACTCCTATTACTTGTAACGATAGATAATCCGACCTCTTGTGAGGTCGTACGGACTCAGCTCTACGATCACGCGATCTTCGGGAAGGATGCGAATGTAGTTCTGTCGCATCTTGCCGCTGATATGTGCAAGAACTTTGTGTCCATTAGTAAGTTCGACTCTAAACATGGCGTTCGGCAGTGCTTCAGCTACGGTGCCCTCAATCTCGATAGCTCCGTCTTTCTTGGCCAAGCAGTACCTACTTATCTATTTAGGGGTCTTATTACGGACATCCGCTCATTTCTGGGCAGAGGGCAATCCTAAGGCGCAGAGCCAAAAAGAGGAAATCGGGAGCCCTTTTGGACTCCTTTTTCACCGGATTTATGCTAAAAGCGCGGAGATTTCCACTCCCAATCGACCGAGATCGGCCGCTCCCCCATCTATGGCCGTCATCACGAATGGTTTGCCATCGGGAAGGAGGGCAAAGGTATGTTCAAAGTGGGCGCCGTTGGATTTGTCGCCAGCGATGACGGTCCATCCATCTGAAAGGGTCTTCATCTTCTCTGTCCCACGGGTGATCATCGGTTCAATGGCTAGAGCGAGGCCAACAGTTAATTCGGCTCCGAGGCCGGGTGGACCATAGTTAACGACATGGGGATCTTGGTGCATTTCGGTGCCAATTCCATGGCCCCCGTACTCGCGCAGAATTCCGTACTTCCCCTGGTTCTGAATGTAGCTTTCGATGGCGTGCGAAATATCGGTTAGGTGTCCCCCGACCTTGGCAGCGGCGATACCGCGCCACATCGACTCTTCGCAGGTATCCATAAACTTTTGATCTTCAGGATCAATCTTCCCTACTCCAACGGAGAATGCGGAGTCTCCATGCCAACCATCGACAATGGCTCCGAAATCTATGGAGATCAGATCGCCTTCCACTAGTGGCCGCTCATTAGGAATCCCATGAACAACCTCGTGATTAACCGATGCGCAGATCACATTGGGATAGCCGTGATAGTTGAGAAAGGAGGGAATCGCATTGTTCGCCTCAAGGTAATCAGCTGCAATGGCATCTAGCTCAAGTGGGGTAACTCCCGGAGCAATCGCAGCTTTCATTAAATTGAGAGCCTCGGCTACAACAAGCCCCGCCTTGCGCATTAACTTCAGTTGCTCAAGGGTTTTGATTTGAATAACCATGCTGCCTACTTAAGAGCTGCGATTGCGTTAGCAGAGATCTCTGAAACTTCTCCTACCGCGCTGATTACCTTGAGTAAACCGAGATCGCGATAGAAGGCAATGATCGGTTCCGTCTGTTCGGCGTATACCGAGAGGCGGTGGGCAACGACTTCTTCCTTGTCATCTTCCCGCTGATAGAGCTCGCCGCCACAGTTATCGCAGGCTCCATCAACCTTTGGTTTATCAAAAATAACGTGCGAGGTGGTGCCGCAGTTGCGACAGGTGCGGCGACCAGAAAGGCGCTTGATAATCTCCTCGTTAGGGATAGAAAGTTCAAGCACGGCATCTAAAGTAATCCCGCTCGCGACCAATACATCGGCGAGAAACTCCGCCTGGCCCACGTTGCGTGGATATCCATCGAGCAAGAAACCATTGGCCGCATCGCTCTGCGCAATACGATCTTTGAGCATTTCGTTGGTGACCGAATCTGGAACTAAGTTGCCCGAATCCAAATAGGACTTAGCCAACTTACCGAGCTCGGTTTCGCCCTTGATGTTGGCGCGAAAAATATCCCCAGTGGAGACATGCGGAATTCCGTAGTGCGCCGCTAGATGGACTGCTTGTGTACCTTTACCGGCGCCTGGAGGACCTACCAGGATTAAACGCATTAGCGCAGGAATCCCTCATATGAACGTTGCTGCAACTGAGATTCGATCTGCTTTGCGGTATCGAGTCCAACACCGACCACGATCAGGATCGCAGTTCCACCGAATGGGAAGTTGGTGGTGGCCTGGAACAAGATCAGGGCAACGATAGGAATGATCGCAACGAAAGCTAGGTAGAGCGAACCGGGAGCCGTAATACGCGAAAGAACGTATTGCAGGTACTCAGAGGTTGGCTTACCAGCGCGAATACCAGGGATAAATCCACCGTACTGCTTCATGTTATCGGCAACTTCATCCGGATTGAATGTGATTGCCACATAGAAGTAGGTGAAGAAGATGATCAGGATCGCGTAAGAAATAATGTAGATCGGGTGATCGCCCTTAACGAGGTTGGTCTGAATCCAGACCGACCACTTCGCCGTAGATCCCGAGAAATTCACGATCAGTGATGGGATATACAGGAGAGAAGAAGCGAAGATAACTGGGATAACTCCGGCTTGGTTAACCTTGATTGGAATATAGGTAGATGTGCCGCCGTAAGATTGGCGACCAATCTGGCGCTTGGCGTATTGAACAGGAATACGACGTTGCGCCTGCTCGACGAATACGACGGCAGCAACAATCAAGATTCCAACGGCCATAACGAAGAGGAAGGCGAACCAACCCTTCTGCTGCTTGATGGACCAGAGCTGAGTTGGGAAACCAGCAGCAATCGAAGTGAAGATCAAGATCGACATACCGTTACCGATGCCGCGATCGGTGATCAATTCACCGAGCCACATGATTACCGAAGTACCAGCGGTCATTACCAAAACCATGGTCACGATACGAGGCCATGAAGAGTCGGGAATGATGGCAAGGGTACAGCCGCTGAACAAACGACCTGTTGAACGGGCAACTGCAATCAGACCGGTAGATTGCAAGATCGCCAAGCCAACCGTGAGGTAGCGGGTGTACTGGGTCAGCTTGGCATTTCCAGATTGTCCCTCTGCCTTAAGTGTTTCAAAGCGTGGGATAACAACGGTGAGCAGCTGAATAATGATTGAGCTGGTGATGTACGGCATGATGCCAAGGGCAAAGACCGAAAGGTGCAAGAGCGCACCGCCAGAGAACAAGTTAATAAGCCCGAAGAGTCCACCAGAACTGGTCTGGTTTAAGCATGACTGCACATTTTTGTAAGAGACACCTGGCGTTGGGACGATCGATCCAAAGCGGAAGAGCGCCATGATCGCCAGAGTGAAGAAAATCTTTACGCGAAGATCGGGCGTCTTGAAGGCCTTACCAAACGCTGCAAGCATTTAACTTCTCCTCTAATTTCTTACCGAGTCTTTATTCAATCGAGCAAGGACTCTTATCGGGTTTCTTAATTCGGGGTTGGATTAAAGCCGTTAGAGCTTAGTGATCGATCCGCCAGCAGCAGCAATCTTCTCAGATGCTGATGAAGAGAATGCGTGTGCCACGACGGTTACCTTCACAGAAATGTCGCCATTTCCAAGAACCTTAACCGGATGACCATCGCGGGCAGCGCCCTTTGCGACTAGATCTTCAACGGTGACTTGGCCACCCTTTGGATATAGCGCGTTGATGGTTGAGACATTCACTGGCTGGTATTCGACACGCTCTGGGTTTTTGAAACCGCGGAGCTTTGGAAGACGCATGACCAAAGGAAGCTGACCACCTTCGAAGCCGGCGCGAACAACGTTACGAGCACGCGTTCCCTTGCCACCACGACCAGCAGTCTTTCCCTTTGAAGCCTCACCGCGACCCTTACGGGTGCGAGCCTTCTTTGCGCCCGGAGCCGGACGTAGATGATGAACCTTGAGAACCATTGTTATTCGACCTCCTCAACGGTAACCATGTGACGTACAGCGACGACCATTCCACGAATCTCGGGACGATCTTCCTTTACGACAACATCACCGATTCGCTTTAAACCAAGTGAACGCAAGGTCTCGCGGTGCTCTGGACGAGCGCCAACCTTGGAACGAAGTTGTGTGACTTTTAGACGTGGCATGTTTATGCACCAACCGTTGCTGCTACGGCACGAGCAATTGCTGCAGGTGCGACATCTTCAAGAGGCAATCCACGACGCGCTGCGATCGAAGTTGGGGATTCCAACGACTTCAGAGCTGCTGCGGTGGCGTGCACCATGTTGATTGGGTTATTTGAACCAAGAGACTTGGTGAGAACATCGTTGATGCCAGCGCACTCGAGTACGGCGCGGACTGGACCACCAGCGATAACTCCAGTACCAGGAGATGCAGGGCGGAGAAGAACTACGCCAGCTGCAGCTTCACCTTGTACTGGGTGAGGGATCGTGGAACCGAGGAGCGCGACTTTGAAGAATTGCTTCTTCGCATCTTCCACTGCCTTAGCAATAGCCTGAGGAACTTCCTTGGCCTTGCCATATCCGACTCCGACGGTGCCCTTTTGGTCACCTACGACAACAAGTGCTGTGAAGGAGAAACGACGTCCACCCTTTACAACCTTTGCTACGCGGTTAATGAAGACAACGCGCTCTGTGTAAGGAGACTTCTCCTTCTCAGGTCCACCATCACGGCCGCGACGCTCGCGACGATCATTACCGCCCTTAGGAGCGCGATCTGATGCGTTTGCGTTTACTGGAGGAGTAGCCATTAGAAGTCCAATCCATTCTCGCGGGCACTGTCAGCAAGCGCTGCAATGCGTCCGGTGTACTTGTTTCCGCCACGATCGAAGACCACTGCAGAAATACCCTTTTCCTTGGCGCGCTTTGCGATCTCTGCACCGACGAGGCGAGCCTTTGCGCTCTTGTCGTCTTTTGTCTCGCGAAGTGTTGCTTCCATGGTTGAAGCTGAGACGAGAGTCTGGCCGATCGAATCATCGACGATCTGCACTACAAGGTGACGAGAGGAACGTGAAACGACAAGGCGAGGACGCTCGGCAGAACCGACAACGCGCTTGCGGACACGGAAGTGGCGACGACGGCGGGCATTTTGTGCCGAGCCTTTAACAACCTTTACACCGATAGCCATTACTTCTTACCTGTCTTTCCTTGCTTGCGGCGAATCTTTGCGCCGTCTAGGTGGAGACCCTTGCCCTTGTATGGATCAGCCTTGCGAAGCTTTTGAATCTTCGCTGCAACTTCACCAACGAGCTGCTTATCGACACCAGAGATCGAGAAGCGAGTTGCTGATTCAAGCTTAAAGGTGATGCCTTCAGGGGCGGTAAATGGAACTGCATGGCTATAGCCAAGCGCGAACTCCAAATCCTTACCCTTTTCAGCGACCTTATAACCAACACCGACGATATTGATCGTCTTTGAGTATCCGGTGGTAACGCCCTCGATCATATTTGCAACCAAGGTACGAGAAAGGCCATGAAGTGAACGTGCGATACGTCCATCGTCGGGACGAGAGACAACAAGTGTCGAATCCTCTTTGGCGATTGAGATTGGGCCAGCGAGAGTATGTGAAAGTGATCCCTTAGGACCCTTTACCGAAATCTCTTGACCTGAAATGTTAATTTCAACTCCAGCAGGAATTGCGATGGGTGAGCGACCAATACGTGACATCAGATCACCATACGTAGGCGAGAACTTCTCCGCCTACCCCTTGCTTGTTGGCTTGCTTATCAGTCAGCAAACCAGATGATGTTGAGATGATGGCAACGCCAAGTCCACCCAACACTTTAGGAAGGCCAGTCGACTTTGCATAAACGCGAAGTCCTGGCTTTGAAACACGGCGTAGACCAGCGATTGAACGCTGACGATCTGAGCCAAACTTCAAATCAATGGTGAGAGTCTTTCCAAAACCAGCAACGGTATTTTCTACCTTGAAGCTAGCGATGTAACCCTCCTGCTTAAGAATTTCGGCAATGCGAACTTTTACCGACGACGACGGCATTGAAACCGTATCGTGGTAAGCAGAGTTCGCGTTGCGCAGACGTGCAAGCATGTCTGCGATCGGGTCTGTCATTGTCATACTGTGGCCTCTGGCCTTTCTCGAGCCGGTTTCTGGAAAATATTTTCCGGACCTATCTCGTAGTTGATAGTGGGTGGGTAATTACCAAGATGCTTTCGTGATGCCAGGAAGTTCGCCGCGGTGTGCCATCTCGCGGAAGCAGATACGGCAGATGCCGAACTTTTGGTAGACAGCATGTGGACGACCACAACGCTGGCAGCGGGTGTATCCACGAACCTTGAACTTAGGCTTGCGAGCAGCTTTAACCTTGAGCGATGTCTTTGCCATTAGTTGCTACCCCTTAGATCTCACGGAATGGAAAGCCGAGCGCTTTGAGCAGTGCGCGGCCTTCGTCATCTGTCTTGGCTGTGGTTACGAAAGTGATATCCATACCGCGGGTGCGGTCGATCTTGTCCTGCTCGATTTCAGGGAATACAACCTGCTCGGTCAAACCGAAGGTGTAGTTGCCGTTGCCATCGAATTGCTTAGGAGAAAGACCACGGAAGTCGCGGATACGAGGAAGTGCGATCGAGAGCAGACGATCTGCAAACTCCCACATACGATCGTTGCGCAATGTGACGTGAGCGCCAATTGGCATACCTTCACGCAACTTGAACTGAGCGATCGACTTGCGAGACTTGGTGACCTGAGGCTTCTGACCAGTGATGATCGTTAGATCGCGGATAGCGCCTTCGATCAACTTCGAGTCACGAGCGGCTTCACCCACACCCATGTTGACGATGATCTTGACTAAGCCAGGAATCTGCATCACATTGCTGTAAGAGAACTGGGTCTTGAGTGCAGGTGCAATCTCGGCCTTGTAACGGGCCTTAAGACGAGGAGCTGTAGCGGTTGTCATGGTTAGACATCCTTTCCGGTGCGGCGAGAGATGCGAACGTTCTTGCCGTCTTCATCCTTGCGTGAACCAATGCGAGTTGGCTTGCCATCATCGCCGACGAGTTGCACATTAGAAATGTGAATCCCGGCTTCAACGGTGAGAATTCCGCCGACCTTGACACCACGATCGCTCGTGGTCTCTTGAGTGTGACGCTTAACGCGGTTGGCACCTTCGACGATAACGCGTGAATCACGCTTATCAATCGCGATGACCGTGCCGGTTACACCCTTATCTTTTCCAGCGATCACTTGAACAGTGTCGCCACGCTTAATGCTTGCCATTTTTATAGCACCTCCGGCGCGAGCGAGATGATCTTCATGAAACGCTTGTCACGAAGTTCACGAGCAACTGGTCCGAAGATACGGGTGCCGCGAGGCTCGCCGTCTGCCTTCAAGATAACTGCTGCGTTCTCATCAAACTTAATATATGAACCATCAGGGCGACGGTTCTCTTTAACGGTTCGAACGATGACGGCCTTTACGACCTCACCCTTCTTAACTTGACCACCAGGAATTGCATCCTTGACGGTACAAACGATGATGTCACCGATACCTGCGTAGCGGCGTGAGGAGCCACCGAGAACACGGATACAAAGAAGTTCCTTTGCACCGGTGTTATCCGCGACACGAAGTCTGGATTCTTGTTGAATCATTTTTCGATACCCCTTACTTAGCCTTCTCGAGGATCTCGACTACACGCCAACGCTTGGTTGCCGATAGTGGACGAGTTTCCATGAGTAGTACGCGATCGCCAACGCCAGCTGTGTTGTTCTCGTCATGCGCCTTCAGCTTGTGAGAGCGGGTCATGACCTTTGAATACACGGCATGCTTGGTTTGACTTTGAATAGCGACGACGACGGTCTTATCCATCTTGTCGCTAGTAACAATTCCTTCACGAGTCTTGCGGAAACCGCGCTCGTTATTTAGCTCGCTCACGCTGCGCCTCCGATTCCGAGCTCACGCTCACGCAAGATTGTGTAAATACGCGCAATCTCTTTACGGACCATAGTCAAACGACCATGGCTTTCAAGTTGACCTGTAGCTGCTTGGAAGCGAAGGTTGAATAGCTCTTCCTTCGATTCGCGAAGCTTGATCGCTAGCTCGTCTGTGGAGAGCGCACGAAGCTGCTCTGCTGTCACGATGTTAGACATTAGAACTCCTCCCGACGTACTACACGGCACTTCATTGGCAACTTGTGAATCGCACGAGTCATTGCCTCGGTTGCGATCTCTTCTGTAACTCCAGAAATTTCAAACATTACGCGTCCTGGCTTTACGTTTGCAATCCACCACTCAGGTGAACCCTTACCGGAACCCATTCGGGTTTCAGCAGGCTTCTTGGTAAGTGGGCGATCTGGATAAATGTTGATCCAAACCTTTCCACCACGCTTGATGTGACGGGTCATTGCAATACGCGCTGCCTCAATCTGGCGGTTTGTTACGTATGCAGGCTCAAGAGCTTGGATACCAAAGTCACCAAATGAAACGACGGTGCCACCCTTAGACATACCAGCCCGCTTTGGGTGGTGCTGCTTACGGTGTTTTACGCGACGTGGAATTAACATTATTCAGCCGCTCCTTCCGCTGCTGGTGCTGCCTCAGTTACAACTGCGGCTGCAACAGGTGCAGTTTCAACTGCTGCGCGAGAAGCTGGTGTTGAAGATGTTACTTCGCCACGAGGTGTGCGCTGTTGACGGTTAGCTGGACGACTTGGCTTTGGAGCGCGGGCAAGAGCAAGTGCTGATGCAGCGCGTTCTGCGCGGGATTCGATAACTTCACCCTTGTAGATCCAAACCTTTACGCCTAGACGACCAAATGTTGTAGCGGCCTCATAGAAACCGTAATCAATATCGGCGCGAAGTGTGTGAAGAGGTACGCGACCTTCGCGGTAGAACTCTGAGCGAGCAATTTCTGCTCCGCCAAGACGTCCACCACATTGAACGCGGATACCTTGCGCGCCAGCTTTAAGGGCTGACTGCATTGACTTACGCATAGCGCGACGGAAAGAGACACGAGCAGAGAGTTGCTCTGCGATTCCCTGAGCAACGAGTTGAGCATCAATCTCAGGGTTCTTAACCTCGAGGATGTTGAGCTGAACCTGCTTGCCGGTGAGCTTCTCTAGATCCTGACGGATGCGATCAGCTTCAGTTCCGCGACGGCCGATGACGATACCTGGGCGTGCTGTATAAAGATCGATACGAACACGCTCGCGTGTGCGCTCGATTTCAATACGTGAAACGCCTGCGCGCTCCATACCCTTGCTCATCATGCGACGGATCTCGATATCTTCCTTCACATAATCCTTGTAAAGCTTGTCTGCATACCAACGAGATTTGAACTCTGTTGTGATGCCCAGACGGAAGCCGTGTGGATTTACTTTTTGACCCATTTACTCGGCCTGCCCTTCTGAGACA